>Ga0049083_10000612_pt1 | contig 12901 bp, 9 predicted proteins | sample GreLakmeMI27MSRF_FD_66719 | JGI IMG/M metagenome (GOLD analysis project Ga0049083, IMG submission 66719) | Freshwater lentic microbial communities from great Laurentian Lakes, MI, USA - Great Lakes metaG MI27MSRF | ecosystem: Environmental > Aquatic > Freshwater > Lake | place: Great Lakes...
GCGCAGCAAGGAGGACAAGGACGCGCTCCTGCGCGAGTTCATGGCGGCCACCCGGGTGTTGGAGGCCGACAAGGGCGCGCTAACAGCCAGCCTAGAGTCGGCTATGACCGAGAGGGACGGCGCTGTCGCGGCAGCCGCAGCCGCTGTGGCCGAGCGCGACCAGGCGCGCGCCCAGGCGTCTGCCGCGGAGGCCGACGTGTCTGCTGCGCGCGCGGAAGCAGCCTCGTGCGTCCTGGCGCGCGAGGAGTGGGCGCGCGCTGCGCAGCGGGCGCAGCTGGACGCCGCCGCCGCCGGCGAGGGCGCCGCCGCGGCGCAATCACAGCGTGACGTGGCCGTGGCTGAGCGCGGCGCAGCCGTGGCCGCGGCTGAGGCGGTCACCACAGCCTCCAACCGCTCCGTCGAGCTGGCAGCGCAGCGTGCAGCCCTCACGCTCGCCGACGCGCACCGCGCGTGCGACGCGCGCATCGCGGACGCGCACGCGCAGCACCACCAGGCGCTGACGGCGAAGGAGGAGGAGCTGGAGGCGCTGCGGTTGCGACTGGAGGCGCTCATCCTGGACAAGAACGCAGCCGACGCCGCAGCAACCGATCGCATGCGCCAGCTGGCGGCCGCATCGGCGGATGCGCTGGCCGTATGTCGCGCAGAGGCGGATGCGGCGGTGGTGGAGAGGGAGGGCGCCGTGGCGGCTGCGTCGGTTGCGGCGGCGCAGCGGCAGCAGCGCGCGTTCGCGTGCCGGCTGGAGGAATCCCTGGGCGCGTGCCGCAGCGAGGGCGCGCTGGCTCTGGCGGAGGCGCAGCGCAGCGCGGCGGCGGCTGCATCGCTCGAGGCGAGCGAGGCTGCGTCTGCGCTGGCGGAGGCGCAGGCTCAGCTGTCCGCCGTCACGGCGCAGCGCGAGGCGGCACTGAGCAGCCTGAGCAGTCTGCGCGGGGAGCTGTCCAGCTGGCGCGCAGACGCGCGCAGGGACTGCGCAGACGCGGAGGACGCGGCGCGCGCGGAGCGGGAGGCGTGCGCTGCCGCCGCATCGGCGGCGGCGGCGGCGGCGGCGGCGCGCCACGACGAGGCGATGGCGGATGCGACGCAGCGCCTGGCGGAGCTGCAGTCGGCGGTGGAGGAGCTGCTGGCGCGGGAGGCCCGCCTGCTGGCCAAGGTCGCGGAAGCCATGGTGCGTGCTCGGCGGGCCCAATGCCATCGCATGCGCCGTTCTCACGCAACCCCGCGTCTGCGTCCAGGCGGCGGCTGCGGCGGCGCGCAGCGCAGCCGAGGCGGAGGCGGCGCGCGCCAGCGGCGCGGCGGCGGCGACGCGGGTGGCTGAGGAGGCGTTCCGCGAGGAGCTCGAGGTGCGAGAGCCAAGCCAAGCGCTGCGCTGTTTCTGTTTGGGTTCCCCGCGGTTTCTCACCCCACGATTGCTTGACACACACAGGCCAAGAACCAGGAGCTCGCCGCCCTGCACGCCTCTGTGCGCGACCTGCGCGACTGGCACGGCCGCTTCTTTACAGCTGTCGCTGCTGACCTGAGCACCCTGCGCCCACAAGGCGCGATGAGAGCCGCCGCAGCTGCCAGGAGCGTCAACACCTCGCCCGCCGCGCGCGCGTGAGCACCGCACCGTTGGCGATGCCAGCGCGAGTGTAAACAGACGATCGAGTTGTCGTAACGCAAACCCTCTCGCGCCCCCTCTCGCGCCCAAACCGTGCACAGCCGCTCGCTCGCTCGTCTGCAGCACCCGCGCACACCCTGCGGCTCTCCCTGGCGCTTCGCTGGGCCGGAGCAGAGGTTGAGTTGCAACCCATCTAAGGGCTTTCCCGTCCGCCGGAAAGGGTATTGACCCTGGCTCTCGACTGACACATCTAGCCGACCCGGGGTAGCGCCTGGGTTGTGATCCGAGCGGAGGCGAGGGCGGTGCGAACTGTCCCCAGCGCCGTGCGAGCCACGCGGGCATGTGGAGGGTGCCTCCATTCCAAGCCGGCGGTCAGCAGTGTGGTCCGGCGAAGGCCGGGCCCGACGGCTGTTGCAGCGAGGGGGAACGCGTGAGGCGGGCAACCGAGCAACGAGCACCTTCCGCCGTCGGCAGTGGAGGGATCGGGCGCCCGAGTGCGCCGTCGTGGAGCCACTCGCGCGGAGGCTGGCGATAGAACGCGCCGACCGACCAAACCTTTTGGCCCCTTGCTCAACAACGCACGCGCAGCGACGAGTGCGCGTGAAACTACACGCCTCAGCACTGGATGCCCCCCCCGCGCCGGCCGTACACGCACTTCTGGCCGGGCTGCAGGCGACTGCACGACAGCGGCGCCTCTGCAAAGTCAAGCAGCAGGTGCACTCGCTCCTGCGCCTGGCTGTTGTGCACCTGGAGAGCGGCGAGACAGGCGCGCGTGAGTGACCAGGAGAGGCCTAGCGCGCACAGGCTGTGCAAGGAACGCGCCTGGTGGGGGATCACGTTGTTGATCTCAAACACGTTCCCTTCCGCAACCGGGATCTCCATAAAGTTTCCTTCCGGATCAGACTGCATCAGGAAGTGCACCTGCGCAGCGCAGCAGGCGACAGGCGTCAGCGCAGGCGCAACCAGCCCTTCACCATTCCGACGTGCCTCTGGGTTGGAGATAAGCGGGATGTGGATGCGATGCAGCCCCGTGGCCCAGCCGCCCTTATCGGAGTGCTTCAGGATGGCGCCGCCCGGGCCCATGCGAGCCAATTGCAGCCGCACGATGCGCTGCTCGTGCTCACTCTCTGGAATGCCGTACCAGCCCAATATTTGGGAGATGACGGGCATCACCACCGGCCGCCAGTGGTCCCACCAGGGAAAGTGGAAGCACGTGGAGGCTGTCTGGTCGCTGAACACCAGGTGGGCCGTCTGCACGCCGGGCTTGAAGCGCGCCATGTTGTCCTCACGCCCCGTCAGCACGGCGTTGTGCCGCAGCGCCAGCTCCGGATCCCATAGCCCCAAGCGCGCCTCCGCGCGCACCGCCGCCACCAGCTCGCTCACGTCCACGTGACGAAGCATCATCAGCGCATTCTCTCCCATGACGCTGGGCGTGAGCTCGTGGCCTCTCAGGCGGGCGGCGGCCGCCTTGTCCTGCAGGTTGAGCAGCCGTGGTGCCCCCCCGGAGCCGTGATCCTGGTCCCAATTCCCCCCCCGCGGTCCCTCTCTTATAGACACCAGCCGCTGCCCGTCGCTCACCTGGCGCCCGCCTGGCGCCACGCCGTGGGGCGCCTGTGGGACCGGCATGTCCCACGTGGGCAGCGCGACGCTGGTGCTGCGCTCTGACAGCTGCGGCGCCGAGACGATGTTCAGCAGGCCGCGCGTCTGCACCGTGACCCGCCACAGCAGTTGCCGCGTGTGCAGGTGGAAGGCGGCCAGGTCGCTGGTCTTCTCCACATCGTCGCGCTCCTGACGTGTGCCAAACGCGCTCACCCCGAAATAGGCCACGTCTTCAATCACCGTCAGCCCCTTCATGAACGTCCGCTGCGGATCCTCCCACAACACTTCGGGCGCGTACCCCTCCCCCTGCGCCGCAGCAGCCGCCAGGTCAACCAGCACCAGGCGCCCCTCTCCGCTGGACAGCATGACGGCGCTGGAGTTGCGCCACAGGGACAGGCCGTGGGACTTGACGCCAACCTGAGGTGGGTGGGAGTGCAAGCGCGAGCGCGCAAGCGTGCGTGCGTGAGCGAGCGAGCGCGCAGGCGCGAGCGAAGGTGGGTGTGCTGTCGCTGCGCGCCTTGCTGAACGTGCGTGCGACGGAGCCGGAGAGGAGGTCGATCTCCACCAGCTTGGAGGGGCCCAGGTTGTGGAGCACAGCCCAGAGGGCGGGAGGGGAGCTCGGGTGCGCCCCGACGGACAGGGGCGGCCAGCAGGCGAGCGTGTTCACGTGCTCCCGTACGCTGAACAGCTTCAGCTCGCGCACCACGCTCAGGTTGCTGGCGTGCAGCTCCCACACCGAGCCGTGGCCCGTGTCAGCCAGGTACGCCTGCGTGTGGGCACAGTCCCCCCGCCGCGCGTGAGGGGCACAGCGCACAGCGCACGACGGCGCGCACTCCCCGCACGCGCCTTATCGCCGCAGCGGAGCAGGTCGTGCGTGAAGAGGGAGGGCAGGGCGACCTCACGCAGCAGCGCGCCCGATTGGGTGTCCACGAGCAGCGCAGCCTCACGAGCACCCTCCTCCGGCTGGCGCCAGTTGTGGGGGCGGCTCACCACCCACACGCGGCCGCTGTGCGGGCCCTCACCGTCCGGGAGGGCGCCGTAGTAGACACCCCGGCCCTCGTGCAGCACGGTTGCGGCGCCAGTGGTGCCAGCGTCAGCGCCCACCTCCACCCACTGCAGCCGCCCGTGGCTGCTGAGCAGTAGGCGGCGTGGCGGGTAAGCGGAGGAGGCTTGGGCTGCGGCGCGTGGCGGTGGCGGAGACGCGAGGGCAGAGCGGAGCTTTTGCGCCGAGGCGGCAACGGCGCCCCCTTGCGCCGCCTCCCCGCCCAACAGCGGCGGCGAGGCCGCATGGCGCTGCGCTGGGAGGCACCACCGCAGCGCGCACAGCCCAGCCAGCGCGAGCAGCGAGAAGAGCGCCGAACGGCTGCGGCGGCGGTGCAGCAGCCGCAGGCACGCGCTGCGGCCCTTCTTCTCAGCCTCGTCGTGGTCCTCGAACTCCTCATCGCCCCCGCGCCCGGGCCGACGTGACGCGGACGCCCACATAGGGGCGCACTGAGTGTGGGCACTCGCTCGTACGACGTGCGAGGTGCGACCGTTAACTCACTGTGCCATCCGCCTCCTCCACGCACCCATCTAGCTTGCGCGTTGGCCGCCCGGAGTCGCGCGCCTGAGTGTGGGATGGAGGCGCCTTCCTCGACGCCCCTGGAGGCTGCGCTGGACTTGCTGCGCCGCCTGCCTCCTGACAACGTGGTGGCCAACCTGGGGGCTGTGCTGGAGCTGGCGCCCGAGCTCACGGAGGAGGTGCTGAGTGCTGTGGACCAGCCGCTGCAGGCGTGTGAGCGGTGTCGCACCTGCACGCAGCACGTTGCCAGCGAACGCTGCCCTGTGTGCCGTCCTGCTCACGCGCGGCTGGCCAGGTTGCGGTTGACGACTTGGCGGGCAAGGAGTTCCTGCTCTGCGACTACAACCGGGACGCAGACTCCTACAGGTCACCCTGGTCCAACTCCTACTTCCCCGCCCTGGACGACGGCGCCAAGCCGCCGGAGGCGCTGCGGGTGCGTGCCTTGTGCAGCCCCTCCTGGGCGGCCCGCAGGAGCGACGGAGAAGGAGCCCTACTGAGCACCACCCGCACGCAGGCGCTGGAGGTGCTGGCCAATGAGCTGTTCGCAGCGTACCGCACGCAGTACTACGAGGGGGGTCTTTCGAGCGTGTACCTGTGGGAGCCGAGCTTGGAGGAGGCGGAGGGCGCGGCGGCTCCCGCCGGTGGGCGCTCGGGCGCCGCTTGCCCCTTCGCCGGCTGCTTCCTGGTGCACAAGGGCGAGGGCAGCGGGCGTCACGGCGGCAGCCTGGAGTCTGGGCACTGGGACAGCTGTCACGTGGTGGAGGCGCTGCCAGAGGGCCCCATCACCCACTACAAGCTCTCCTCCACCGTCTCTCTCGCCCTGGCCGCTCGGAGCGCCACCGCGCCCGACTCGGACGCCCAGCACCAGGGTCAGCTGTCGCTCGCGGGCAGCCTGGTACGCAGCGCCACCAGCAGCGGCGCCACGCCGGGCGCTGCTGCAGGGCACGTGGTGGCACTGGGCCGCATGATCGAGGAAATGGAGAACAAGCTGCGCAGCGCCCTGGACAGCGTCTACTTCGGCAAGACGCGCGCCGTGGTTGCGCAGCTGCGCGCCAGCGACGGCGCACTGGCGCTGGATCGGCGAGAGTCGCCGCAGAGCAGCGTGGCACACTTGATGCGCGCAAGCACGCTGGCAGGGGGCGCGGGGAGGGCGCCGCCTGCGGGCGGGGTGGCCATGCCGGGGATGGGCGGCGGCGGCATGTCGCTGGCTGGCCTCCGGAGCGTGACTCTGCGGAAGACCGGGCCGCCGCCGCCGCCTGCGGACGAGTAGTGCAGTACACATGCGACGATATTGACTGAAGCGTCGAAGAGATGTGGTGATGACACGCGCTCACACGGGCACCAGTGGCGGGAAATCCAGCTTGCCCATGACTGTGTTCACGTCCTTGTCCCCGCGGCCGGAGAGGTTGATGACCACCTTGGTGCCATCCTTGAGCGTCGGGCACAGCTTCTCCAGGTAGGCGAAGGCGTGAGATGTCTCCAGCGCGGGGATGATGCCCTCCAGACGTGACACGCGCTGAAAGGCGTCCAGCGCATCGTCATCCGTCACGGCGAAGTACTCGGCGCGCCCGGCGTCCTTCAGGTACGCATGCTCGGGGCCGATGCCCGGGTAATCCAGCCCCGCGCTGATGCTGTGTGGCTCAATCACCTGGCCGTCGTCATCCTGCAGCAGGTAAGAGTAGGAGCCGTGCAGCACCCCCGGGCGGCCCTTGGTGAGCGTGGCGGCGTGCTTGCCCGGCCCCTTGTCCACGCCGTAGCCGGCCGCCTCGACGCCGATGAGGCGCACGTCAGTGTCATTGACAAAGTCGTTGAACAACCCCATCGCGTTGCTGCCGCCACCCACGCACGCCAGCAGCACGTCCGGATTTCGCCCAAAGGCGGCCATGCACTGCTGGCGCGTCTCGCGGCCGATGATAGAGTGGAAGTCCCGAACCATCATAGGGTATGGGTGCGGGCCCGCCACGCTGCCCAAGATGTAGTGCGTGTCCTCCACGTTGGTCACCCAGTGGCGAATGGCCTCGCTGGTGGCGTCCTTGAGCGTCGCCGTTCCGGCCGTGACTGGGCGCACGTCAGCACCCAGCAGCCGCATGCGGAAGACGTTGAGCGCCTGGCGGGCAACGTCCACGGCGCCCATATACACGATGCACTCCAGGCCGTAGCGGGCGCACACGGTGGCGGTGGCAACGCCGTGCTGGCCGGCGCCCGTCTCAGCCACGATACGCTTCTTGCCCATGCGCACAGCCAGCAACGCCTGCCCCAGCGCGTTGTTGATCTTGTGCGCGCCCGTGTGGCACAGGTCCTCGCGTTTGAGGTAGATGTCAGGGCCGGTGCCGTCGGGGCGCTTGTAGTGGGCGGTGAGGCGCTCTGGAGAGGGGATCAACGCGTGAGCAGGCGCGCGGGCAAGGTGGCGCTGCGGGCGCGCGCGCGCGCACCCGCGAGGTAGAGGGGCGTCTCGCGGCCGACATAGTCCTTCAGCGCCAGCGCCAGCTCAGCCTGAGCAACAGGAGAGCGAGGAGGTGTCAGTTGCGCGCTGCACCGGTGCCACGATTTCCCCCCAGGCAGCGCAGAGCCAGCTGGCAGCCTCCGCTTTCGCACCTGGAAGGCAGCGTCGCCTTTGAGGGTGCCGTACTCGCGCTCCAGCTCCAGCAGGGATGCGATGAGTGTCTCCGGAACGTACTTCCCCCCGTAAGCGCCAAAGCGGCCGTTCACGTCAGGCCGGGGCACGCTCTTGAAGCTGTCAGCCACCGGCTGCGGCGGCTCCGCGATGGCTGCGCGCACGCGGCAACTCCGTAGGCTGACCGGCCTCGACGCAGCGCCGCCGCGGAATCGCAGCGACGTTGCCGCCGCGCGACTGGAGAGTCGGCGCGAACAGGCGCACGGTGACGGCGCGACCGGCGCGGTGGCACCCAAGCCGGCGAGCATTGGCATGGGATGACGTTGGCAGTGAGTCGCCGATTGCTTCTGCACGCCCAGTCACAGGACGCACGGAGGCGACTCGGAGAAGCACAGGCCACGCGAGCCGACTCCAACGGCTTGGCGAGGGGGCGACCAGTTGCGCGCCACGTCACCGCCGTCGTCTCGGTCTGTCCATCAGGTCGCTCGGTGTCATGCACGGGCGCCCCGTGGCACAGCGACCGCCCCCGCCTTGCGCGTGTCTGTTTGAGAGTCGGAAGCCGCAGCTGAGAGCGCCGCCTGGTCGCCCCGTGTCGTGTTGAGCCATGTTTGCGCTGCACGCTGCCGGCGCCGTTGCTGGCGTGCGCTTGGCGGCTGCGCCCCTCGCCGCACGCCGCAGCGTCGCGCACGTCGCGCCCCTGGCCGCGCGGCCGGCGCGCGTGTGCAGCGGGTGCGTGTCTGTGGCACCGGTTGCACGCATGCACGGTCTGGCCAAGTTCATCACCGCCGTGGAGAAGGAGCAGATCAAGACAGACCTGCCCACGCTCAAGATCGGCGCGCAGGTCAAGGTTGGCGTGACTGTGACTGAGGGCAACAAGACGCGCGTGCAGCCGTATGTGGGCATGATCATTGCGCAGCACAAGAACGGCCTGAGCTCCACAATCACCGTGCGCAAGATCTTCCAGGGAGTGGGCGTCGAGCGCGTGTTCCCGATCCACTCGCCGCTGGTGAAAATCGAGCTGGTGGTCACGGCGGGCGTGCCCAGGGTGCGTACGGCCGAGAAAGCGACGGCCTCAACCCGCTCCCCGCGCCCCGCCCCGCGCCCTGCTGCAGCCCGCGGCGCGCCCGCCGATCTTTCGGGGCGCGTGCTTGCACTGCCCGCTACTTCCGCTCTGCGGCGCTATCAGCGTGTGCGCGTACTCGCGCGCGAGGCCTCAGGTTTAGGGTTGCGCGCGCTTCAAGTGCTGACGCGTCGCTGGTGCCTCTGCCAGGTGCGCCGCGCGAAGCTGTACTACCTGCGCGACCGCGTGGGCAAGGCTGCGCGCCTCAAGGTCTCCTTCGTGTCGCAAACCAAGAAGGAGAAGGAGGCGGACGCCTCAGCCGCCTCAGCCGCCTCAGCCGCCTCAGCCGCAGCCGCAGCAGCAGCAGCACGGCCCGCGCCGGAGCCGGTGGCTGCCTAACCGCGCCGCCCTTTTCTACTTTTCTGTGTTACTTTGTTGGGAACTCTCGAAACGGAGCAGCCGCGCCCACCTAAGCGCTTCCCTGCTTCTCCTCATCCACGCGCACGCGTGCGTGGTGGCTCACAATATCCTTAAGATCCACTCTATGCAGCGTGCGCTGAGGCACACCCACCAGCGCCCGTCTCTGCTGCCCGGTCGCCCTTCCCTGCAAGCTCCGTCTAGGCCATGCACCTCCTTCATGCGAAGCTCGCCTTTTTGAAGAGCTCCCTCACGCCAGCCTTTTGCTTCTCGTCCAGCGTCTGTGGCATGGCCACCGAGTAGGTCACCACCAGGCGTCCCGCCTGTTTGTGCTGCCCGAACACTGGCATCCCTTCGCCCGCCAGCGCCTGCACTTCGCCCGGACGAGTGACGCCCTCCCTGACCAGCGCAACCTTGTGCCCGTCCAGGTGCACCAGCTCGCGCTGAAATCCCACCAGCGCCTCCACCAGCGTCACGCTGTACTCTACGTGCAGGTCGTCGCCGCGGCGCGTGAACGGCACGTCCGCAGCCTCCACGGTGACGATCTTGAAGCGCAGGTCTCCCGGCTCGCCGTCCAGCATCGGCTCACCCTGCTCGAAGAAGCTCACCTCGTGGCCGTCCCGCGAGCCCCTCTCAACTTCCACCTGCAGCTTCTCCGCCTCGCGCACCAGGCGCACGGCGGGGCAGCTCTCGCAGCTCTGGCTGGGGTACTGCTGGTACATGCCAGGCGCAACCTGACGGGTGTGCATGCGAGTGGTGCAGCGACACTTGCGTGTGCCCTGTGACGGCTTGTAGACGGCCCGGTCGCGGGTCACGGGGAAAGTGCGCCCCAGGTACAGGTCCCGAAGCGTCACCTGCAGCTCCACAACCACCGTCTTGCCCTTCGGGCTCTCGGGCTCCTCCTGTTGGCCTCCGAAGCCGCCGAAGCCGCCGAAACCACCCCCGAAGAACCTGGGGGGAGGGGGTGAGTTGAGGGGGTGGGAGGGGAAGGGAGGGGGGAACGCACTGTGAGAAGATGTCGTTGGCGGCGGCGCCGCCGCCGCCGCCACCCTGCGCCGCGTGCTGCCTCACGCCCTCCTCCCCGTGCTGATCGTACACGCGGCGCTTGGAGGCGTCAGAGAGGACCTCATAGGCTGAGGGGGGAGGGCCACAGCACAGCGTGAGAGGTGCGTGGAAGAAACCGCCGAGAGGCGTCTGCGAGCCGCGGCGCGCCGTTGTTGATCTCCGCAAACTTGGTGTTGGCGTCCTCGTCGCCCTGGTTCTTGTCCTGCGGCGCGGCGCGGCGTGAGCAGGCGCAGGCGAGGTGACGGTGGGGAACGTGCGCTGCACCAGGCCGCACACACGCACGGGCGGCGCGGCACGCACGCAGCGCCACGGAAGCAGCTCTGCGCAGCAGGCTGGCGCCGCCGCGGCGGCTGCCAGGCTGTGCCGCGGCAAGGAAGGGCAGCGGGTGCCGCAGACACTGTTTCTTCACTCACCGGGTGGTACTTCACAGCCAGCTTGCGGTATGCGCGCTTGATGCTGGCCTCGTCCGCGCCCTTGGACACCTGCAGGACGTCATAGTAGTTGCGCCTGCGAGCAGCGGAGGTGCGCGTTGAGCGGAAGGACCCTCAGATGGGGCCAGCTGCCCTTGACACACCCAGCAGACACAAGCGAGAGCAACGCCAGCAGCAGCGCCAGCAGCAAGCGCGCGGCTGCTGGCCTGAGGGCGCGCATTGGGCACGCGGGGGCGCGACTGGGTCATACGCGGTACGCGCGTCTTCGTGTGAGGTTGCGACAACCTCTGTGCCCTTCGCGGCTCGTATGGGCGCCTGTCATCATGTCGCGCGCACAGCAGCGCCTGCGGACGCGCCATGACGTGCAACAGGAGCAGCAGCAGCGACAGGTGTGCCCCCGTAAGTGTCGCCTGCAAGTGGCCCGCGGCCTGACGGCTGCGCCTTTTAGCTGGGCATCACGCTGCAGCACCGCGCAATCTTGGAGGGGGTGTATGAGGTGCGCGAGCGGCGCGCAGGGGCTCGCAGTGGGGCACGCACTGACAACAACGCTCCAGTTGGAGCGCCGCCCGCAGCCACACGCGGAGATGCGGCTGGCCACGCAGCTTGAGCTAGACGTGCTGGCCGTGCGGGCGCGTGGCGGCAACGCGACGGTTTCTGCCGCGCACTCTGACGTGTGCGACTCTCCAGGCTTGGTTCAGAGCACGTCGCGTGCGCGAGAAGCGCACCCGAAGGGGCTTCACGGGCATCGTGCTGGCTCTGGTTGTGCTTAGCATCGCCATCCGTGCGTGCAGCCGCGGGCGCGCATACCATGCACGGCACTGACGCATGACGCAGCTGCACTCGCTGTTACGGTGGTGCGCGACGGCGGGCGCAAGAGGCCCATGTTCAGTTGATCTGAGTATTCAATAGGAGAGTCGCTCAATCGCAGCTGCGAGGTCTCGTGCTCTCCCCGAAAGCGCACCTATGTCCCGCTCTGCCAGCGCCCCCAGCGCTGGCATGAGCCCTGCAAAGGCACTGTGCGCGTGCGCGCAGCGCTCTCGCCTGGCGTGCGCTTCCAGGTCAACCGGTCGCTGGCTCAGAGTTTCGGTGGCATTGTCCAGTCTTTGCTGTTCTCGCAGCAGGTGTGCAAAGGGCGCCAAGTATGCCTCTGCGCACGCCATCGCCAGCTGCGCGCGCGGCACGTGGTTGCCCAGGAGCAGCGGGGGCAGGTGCGGCAGCAGCGCGGCCGCGCCTGGGAGGGTCAGCAGCCCGCTGCGGGGCGGCCCAAAGCCAGAGGCGGCGGCGAAGCGCAGCCCGTCGCCCAGCGCCTCCACGACGGCGGCATCGTCGCCGCCGCCGCCGCCGCCGCCGCGGGCGAGCAGCTGCGCGACGCCGTGCGCGTCGCCCCGCTGCAGCGCGGAGCACAGCGCGCTCACCAGGCTCAGCCGCAGCCACAGGCGCGCCGCCAGGCCCTCGTGCGCGCCCAGCACGGCAGACAGCCTGTCCGGCGCCGCCTCGGGCCCCCGGGCGGCGGCGGCGGCGGGGAGGGTCGGGAGGGAGGGGCGCGCTGCCAGCGCTGGCACAGGCGCCGCCCCCGGGGCGCTCGTCGTGAACACCGCAGCAGAGGTGCGGGCTGGAGGCTGCGGCTGCGGCGGCGCAACCGCAGGCACTGCGGCAGCGGCAGCGGGCGCCGCGGCATGTGCCTCCTCCTCCCCCTCCCCCTCGCCTCCGCTCTCCTCCGCACACGCCGCGCCCCGCATCGCCTCCCTCAGCTGCGCGGGCGACAGCACCGGCGAGCCGTGGATGGAGAGGCGGCCCAGCTGGGCGGCGGCGGCGGCTGGCGGCGTTTGCGGGGGGGCGGCGGCGGCGGCGGCGGCGGCGCCAGCAGACTGCTGCCCGCCGTGAGAAACCGCCCGCGGCTGGGCCTGCTCCACCGCCGCCGCGCGAGCGGCCGACGGCGCGTCCGGCCTGGCCCAGCTGGCGGCCACGGGCGGCGCTGGCGGCTGCGCGGCGGCTCGCTGGGTGGTCTCCGCCTGCTGACGTGGCCCCCGGCCAGCAGCACTCCCCGGGCCACCCGCGGCCGCAGCCTCCTCCCGGCGACACGCCTCCGCCTGCGCTGCGTCCGCCCAGGGTGCGGTGCGCGACAGGTCGGTGACCCACAGGGACACAAAGCTGGTGTGCAGGCTGGCGCAGAGCAGCCTGGCGGCGCCGCCGTGCACGTGCGCGTCCGCCACCTGCTTCCAGGGCACCGCCAGCGTGTCGTGGCACACGGCGGGCTCCCAGCCCCAGCAGCGCAGCCCCTCCGCGCCGGCCAGCAGCAGCGCCCGGCCGCAGGCGCTGAACGCGCAGCGGCGCACGCCGCAGGGCTCCGGCCCGGCTGCGCGAGAGGAGCGCGCGCGTCAGAGGTGAGAGGAGTGAATCGCGGAGGGGGATGCGGGTGGGGGCCTCCCGCAGTGAGAGCCTCCACGCGCACGCACGCGCCTTGCAGCACGGAAGCAAACGTCTCTAGGTCCCACACGCAGGCGCCTCGCTCGGCCGCCGCGGTGGCGAGCAGGAACTCGTGGGGGTGGAACCTGCGCGT
>Ga0049083_10000614_pt1 | contig 12888 bp, 6 predicted proteins | sample GreLakmeMI27MSRF_FD_66719 | JGI IMG/M metagenome (GOLD analysis project Ga0049083, IMG submission 66719) | Freshwater lentic microbial communities from great Laurentian Lakes, MI, USA - Great Lakes metaG MI27MSRF | ecosystem: Environmental > Aquatic > Freshwater > Lake | place: Great Lakes...
TCCTACTCAGCGCTGCTTCGCTGTTGTGGGCGCTTCGCTGGCAGGCACTCTGGCTTGGGCAGCCGTGTGGCAGTATCTGCTGCCTTGGCAGGTGGTCTTTCACGCAGACTTCTATCACACGCTGAGTTATAGAACCGTCGTGGTCGCAGACGCAGCCGCTGCCTTGAGTGTCGGCGGCGCCTCGCATGCCCTGCTAACAGCGCGGACACCGCAGCTGCGCGCCTCCACGCTGCTTGCACTGGCGGTGAGCGCCTTTTGGGCGTACTCTTGGTGCTTGCTCTACCGGCGAAGAGTCGCAGCTGGTCCCGCTGACGACGCGCTCAAGCTGCTGTGGTTGCCCTTGGCGCCTCTTTACTCGCTGCTCTGCGCGTACGTGGATGTGAGCCTACGTGACACGGACAGACGACTGGCGTCTCTGCGCGCTGCTCGCTACGAGCACAAAACGGTCTAGGCGTGCTTGACAATGGCTCCGCGTTAATCGATGTCTAGTCTATGGGCTTGAAGCTGGCATCCAGGGTGCTGTCCAGCTTCTGCGCCACGAGCGCCAGCCAGCGCTGGTCCGCCTGCGTGAAGCCGCGTTGGGTGTCGCTGGCCGCCACCAGCACGCCCTCGCTGCCCAGGGGCTGCACCACCACGGCCTGCGCGTTGGCGGGGAGGTAGGGAAGGAACTCAAGCCTGCCCGGGTAGAGCGCCAGGTTGGCGAAGTAGTTTGCCGTGCCCGACGACACCGCCTGCTCGCACAGCGGGCCCAGCGCCGGCGCCGCAGCCGCGCCGCAGCCGGGCGGCGCCAGGCCCGCCTGCAGCGCGCGGCGGCCCCGGTAGAAGACGGCGAGCGAGCCGCAGGCGGTTGCCCCCTGCAGCGCCCGCCACAGCCACAGCAGCTCCGCCTGCGCCCCCGGCGCCAGCTGCGGGTGCGCAAACAGCACCGGCTCGCCCTGCAGCTGCACGCGCAGCGGCGCGCGGGGCGTGAGGGCCACCCAGTTGAGGCCGGTGAGCACCAGTGACGTGGACAGCGCCAGCACCAGCACCTCCGCCCGAGACTGCGCCGTGCTCGCGTCCACAGCCAGCGCCTCGCCGCTCAACGCGCGGTTGAGCACCAGCAGCGCCACGGCGGTAGCGCCCACGTAGAGCGGCGACGAGCGCAGCACAGCGTCGTTGTTGCGGAACCAGTCACCCCGCTCTGGGGCACCTACAAACTGAGGCGTAGCGGGGCCCACAGGTGCTGCACCCGACGCGTCACGCTGGGCTGCTGACAGCCTGTGAATGCGAGCTCTGTGTGGGTGTTGTTGTGCAGGTGAGCTTCTGCACCGACGTCCACTGCCGGATGCGCAAAGCAATGGACGCGATGCACCGCACAGCAGCGCCATGGTCAAGAGACCTGCGAGCGGGTGAGCGGAGAGCGACAAAACGCCTCGTCGGACGACACAACAAGCTTTTCCCTCCGCACACTGGTTGTTCTGTCTCTCTCTTGTGCAATGTCAGCCAGCATGGCAGCCGTCGGCGGCGACGGGCCGCCGGACGAGCAGCGCGGTCATGTGGTGACTGTGTCGCTCAGTGCGGACGAGCTGCGCCTAGTCTTCGCGCAGCTGCTTACCACGCGCGACTGCGAGAAGGACTTCGGGCGGTGCGCGAGCGCCGCCTTGCGACTTTGCGGCTTTGCGGCTTGCGGCTATGCGCCGAAAACCCCACGCACGGGGGAAACACGCCTTGGGAAGTCTGCTGACCGCGCGCCGCTCCGCTGCTTTCTGCAGCTGCTTGTGCGTGTCCAAGGAGTGGGCCGACGTACTTGAGAACACGCCGAGGCGCGTGCGAAAGCTGCAAAGCTCTGACGGAGGGGGCTCTGTAGGTTGACACTGCTGATTCGCCCTTTCATTGCACGCAGCCTCTGGTTCAAGCTCTTCCAGATGCTGGACCCGCAAGAGGCGGCGCGCGCTGCGGCCGTCGCGCCCGCGCCCGCGCCGGTGCGCCTGCCTCGGTCTTGGGTCGCGCCCCCTCTGTTGTGTCGCGCCCCGTGTGCCCAGCCGCCTCCGCGCGCACCCGGAGCGCGTATCAGCGCACGCGGCGCGCTCCAGCGCTCCAATATGCACGCCTGCGCTCATGCTCACCCGCGCGCTTCTCGCAGGGCGTGCTGGCCAAGCAGGGCAAGGACAACTTCCACGACCACGACTTCAAGCGCCGCTGGGTGGAGCAGTACTGTGCGTCTCAATGTTTTTGGGCGCCAGGCCTTCGCGTGCTCAAGCGCTGCCGCCCACGCAGGCTGGCGCAAGACGCAGCTGTGCTCTCGCTGCTTCGTTCCCTCGCACAACGCGCCCATCCACGCCTGGAAGGTCCGCCTCTGCAGCTCCTGCATCGCCACGTCCATCCTCAATAAGAGTGCGTTTGCGCTGCAAAGCTGGCTTTCGGATCTGCTTGCTGACTCGTTTTCGCAGCCGATGCGGCCAAGACGTTCATGCTCACGCCCACTGACCTGGCCACTCTGCCGACCTGGGTGTCCGGCGTGCAGACGCCATTCGGCGGCCTCGTCAAGTTTTACTTCCGCCGCCACCTGGAGCGCGCGGCTGCGCAGAAGCACGGCGCCACCGGCGTGGAGGCTGCGCGGCTGAAGCAGACGGAGCGCAAGGAGAAGCGCAAGGAGGCGACGGTGGAAAAGAAGCAGTCCAAGCAGGCGGACATCGACGAGCTGCTCAAAACCAACGGCCTGGAGCGCGGCTACAACGACCTCTACCGCCTGGGCACCGGCCTGGCGCACGCCATCCGCCAGTTCGTCGACCCCAAGACAGCTGGCAAGAAGTCCAAGCGCCGCGGGGCGCAAGAGACTGAGGCGCCCAGCGTGCTCACCACCTTCGAGCAGGCGTCCGCTGCGATCCGCAAGGAGCTCACGCGCGCCAAACGCCGCAAGGCCATCGAAGAGGCGTGCACGCTGGCCGGCTTTGTGGTCAACCAAAGCTCCATGCCCGGTGTGCATGCCGCATACGAGGAGTTTGTGATGGAGGAGGACGCCTCGTTTGACGCTCTGCTCAAGTCCGCCAAGGCGACGCCCGAGCCTGCGTCCAAGAAGCGCAAGACCGGCGCTTCCACCGGCAAGAAGAAGGGCAAGAAGGGCCGCGCGTACCAGAGCAGCGACGAGGAGGACAGCGACGACGGTGGCGACGAGGCTGAGGCGATGGAGCTGAGCGATGAGGACGATGATGAGCCCGTCGCGGCAAAGCCCAAGCCCAGCCGGCGCCGCGGCGGTGCAGCCGGCGGCGTCGTGGACCTGTCGGCTGCTGCGGTGGCCACCGTGCGCGAGTTGATGCTGCGCGAGCGCCGCGACGTCGAGGTGTTCGCCGAGTTCAAGCTTAAGCTGTTGTTGGGCGCTTTGGACCACAAGATCAGCCAGCTGGCCAAGCCGTCGTTCTACCTGGCCACAAAGCAGTTCAAAGGCCTGCTGGAGAAGCTCAAGGAGCCGCTGCCCAGCGCTGCGCCTCCAGCCGCGTCCAAGCGCGGTGCCTCCGCAGCTGGCAGCCACCGCGCCTCCGCCTCCGCAGCTGCCGTCGCGCTGGCTGCCACCGCCGCCGAGGAGATCGTGTCTGGCATCATCAAGCGCAAGCAAACCATCGGCGCTGCGCTGGACAACAAGATGCAGGCGCTGCTGGCATCGGGCTTCACGGCCGCCACCATCGCGCGCCTGCTGGACTGCAGCGCTGCCGAGGCGGCTGAGGTGTTCCACCATCTGCGCATCAACCACCGCATTGTCGCCTAGGACTTTGCGCTGCACGAGACGGTGACGCTTGCGAGCCCTACCCCCGACGGCAGCTGCCCTGCGATGACGCTGGATGAGATCGTGGCGACCATGGAGCACCATCTGCGCCTCAAGCTGCGCAAAGGCGGTGCGTGATGCTTGGCTCAGCGCTTGTGCGATTGAGAGTCCTGACGCGTTGTGGCTTCGCAGAATTGAAAGAGCGCGCTCACGCGCTCTTCGAGAAGCTGTGCCCCGCAGAGCCGCCCGCCACGGAGGGCGAGGTGCCGCCGCTCATCGCCACCATCCGCACCATGCGCGACAGCTTTGCATCGCCCTCGCCCGGGTTGACGTGCATGGGGCTCGCGGGTTCCGTCGGCAACGTCGCTGCGCTGGGCTCGCTGCTGCGCGTGTCTTTGGATGAGCGCCTTCTGCAGGTGTCGACGTACGTTGTGGGCTCGTCGGGCATGGGCAACGATCTTGCCCTGGTGCCTGCCACCGGCGACACCGTAGCTGTGGCGCAGGCGCCATCGACGCAGCTAGGCCGTGTGCTGAAGCTGGCTGCAGACCTTCTGTCGCCGCTCGAGCCCGTGCACAAGCAGTTCGTGCACTGGATTCTGGACGGCCGTGTGGAGGCTGCCGCCGGCGCTCCGCCGCAGGACGCAGATGCCTCGCAGATCGATGCGTGCATCATGGGCGCTGCCGATGCGCGCGCTGAGCTGATGGCGGCCGTCCGCGCTGTGCAGCTTCCGAAAGCGACTGAGAAGTTCACGCTCGAGAGCGCGCCAACTGAGCTCATCGAGCGGCTGGAGCACTTCCTGGCCCACGACGAGTTCACGCCGCGCTCCACGGATGCGGTCACTGGCGAAGAAGCCAAGACTGCGCTACTGGCGTGGGCGGCCGATTCACTGAGCGCGCAGGAGCGCCGCTTCGTGATGTTGGAGAAGGTGTTCAAGGATGCGGAGCTTGACGCGTCTGGCCTGCGCAAGTACGACCTGAGCAAGTGCACCGACCGCCGGGACGACCCCTACTTCTCGTCCACCTTGGAGCACAGCTTGCTCAGCTTTCTGCGCGGCCCGACGTCCGACTACGAGCGCCGCAACATGAAGCGCTGGCGCGACGAATACATCACCATTATTGTGGGGCAAGGCGCGTGCCCGCGCATTTGTGTGTGTTGCCCGTTCTCACTCCTTCTTTGCTTAACAGCTCGCACTCTGCTGCGCACCGAGGAGACGCGCGGAGAGCGCGAGGCGGCGTCTGCGCGTCTCGACAAGATAAACGCGCTGCGCCGTGCGCCCCAGGCGAAGATGAAGGCCAAGCTGCACACGTTGCCGGAGTGGACAGGCGGCGAGTACTGGGCGCAGCTGCACGCCAAGGAGCAGAACAAGCTCTTCACGAAGTTCAGCGAGGACACTGTCAGCCGCGCGGTACGTGCCCGCACAGTTGATGTCGCGCCGTGCGTGCTGACCTGCGCGCGTTATCCATTCTGACTCCGCAGTTCCCGGCGCCCGAGCCCAAGACCGCTGCTGGCGGCGGCGCGGTGCCCGAGGCTGCTGTGGATGACGCTGCTGCTGCGCCGGAGGTGGACATCGCCGCTGTGGCGGCTGCTGCGGTGGAGACGCCCGAGTTCGAGGCAGCGATTGCTGAGATGACGCAGCTGGTGAAAGCGGCCAAGGGCCTCAGCTACTCCGTGCTGCAGGCGACGCGCATCCAGGAGCACGGCGGCCACGGCTACGGCCTTGCCTACGGCGCCGGCGATTCCGACTACGACGGCAGCTTCTAGAGCAGTTAGAGCAGTGCTGCAGCACCCTTTCCCCTTCCCCCTCCCCCCTTCCCCCTTCTAGGGGGAAGGGGGAAGGGGCGCTGCTGCGCGGTGCATGGCGCCGCCGCAGACGTGAGACACTACCCAGACTTGCATCGCTGTCTATCTGAACAGCCCCCAATTCGAAGCTTCAAGCGTTTTTTGTTAGCTGTGTGTCCGCAGGCGTAGACTAGGCATGTGTGTCCTCCGCAACGGAACGATCGATCGCAGGATCTCTATCGGGCAACGAACGATCGAACGACCGAACCGTCGAACGCGCCGGCAGACCCTCACCGCTTCGTTATCGCTATCCTCTGCCAATGCCCTTAGCTTAGTTAGTAGTTACGCGCCGTGTTGTCGTCTGCTCGAGGGTATGGGCAAGACAAGGACGAACCGCGACCTCGCACTGGCCAAGCGCGGCATCGTGGCCGCGGGGGCCGGCGGCACTGGCGGTTCCGCGGAGCCGATCGACAAGCGCGGAAAGACTGAGTACCTGTGCTCGTTCTGGTGCGCAAGAGGCTCAGGAGAGCCTGCACTGGCACGGCTCGCTCGCGTTGACACGCAGCCTGTGGTCGCAGCGAGCCTCCGCGCGTGTTCATCCAGAAAGACCGGTACACGCAGCACGTTGCAAAGCAGCACGCGGAGGCGGCCACGTCTGCTGCCGACGCCCCGCCCGCAGCCGCGCCCGCAGCAGTCTCCGCTGCTGCGCCAGCGCCTGTGAGGGTGACGCACCGGGTGCCCAAGACCATCCTGCAGGAGTTCCTGCAGAAGGCCAAGCGCCTCGCCCCGCGCTACACGCCCCGCCAGACAGACGGCGGCCTGTGGACCTGCAAGGTGGTGCTGCCCGACCGCTTCAAGCCCGACAGCGACGTGGTGCTCTTCATGGAGGAGGGCGCGGACGACAAGGAGGAGGCGCAGCAGCGCGCGGCGGTGGTTGCGCTGGCACGTGTCGCCACGCACCTGCCCCTTCAGCGCCTGCTGAGCCACGAGTACAAGGAGCGCTTCCTGGCCGAGGAGACGCGCGAGCGGGAGCGCCAAGAGCGGGCGCGCGTCTCAGCAGAGGCTGCCGCCCGGAGACGCGCGGCATCTGAGCGGCCCCGCGAAAAGCTCTCTTCCGTCTACATGTCCGACGACAAACGCCGCCTGGTGGAGGCGGCGCTGGCGGCGATGCGGCTGGAAGGCTGCGATGCCGGCGCTGGGGAGGAGGGCAGCGAGAGCGATGGGGAGGAGGCGGCTGTGGCCGATGCGGAGGCTGAGAGGCGCCGCACGGCGCTGCAGCCGCGCCTGCTCTCGCTGGGCTTCCACTGCGATGACGTGGCAGCTGCGCTGGGTCGGCCTCGCGCGCGCACGCTGAACGCGGCGCTGGACTGGCTGGTGACGACACTGCCTGAGGAGCGCCTGCCCCGGCGCTTTGCCGCCGCCTCGGGCGAGCCCATCGGCATCGTGCGCCTGGCAGCCACATCCGCGGCAGCAGCCTTGCGCGTCGATGCCGCGGCTGACGGGCCATCGTCCGACGTTGAGGAGGCTGACGAGGCGCCCGCCTCTTGTCCTCCCGAGCTGGCCTTCCTCGTGCGGCGCGGCTACGCGCCCGCAGAGGCGCGCGCCGCGCTGCTGACCGCCGGCTGCGACGCGCAGTCCGCGCTGAGGTGCCTGTTTGGAAGGCTGCTGCGCGCGGAGGCTGCTGGCGGAGCGGACTGGCCGGACTGGCCAGCCGCCGCGCCCCCTGACGCGCCACCGCCCGACGGGGACGCCTGGGCGGACGAGTGCCTCGCCCTGTGCGCCATCTTCGGGGAGGATGCCACCGTGGGCGAGGCGGGCCAGTGCGTGGAGGTTGCGGTGAGGGGGCGCCATGCGTGTGTCCAGGGTGAGCTCACCCTCGCCCTCTGGGCGTCTCCGCTTCTCCCGGGCGGCGCGTACCCCCACGCGCCCCCCCTGCTCAGCGTGCACGGCGCCGGCCTGCCGCGCCGCGCGGCGCGGCAGCTGACGGCTGCGCTGGCGCAGGCTGCGCTCGCAGCAGCTGCGCGCGGCGAGCCGTGCTGTCACTCCCTCGCCAGCGACCTGCCGGACATGCTGGCGTCACTGCCAGGCGCCTGTTTCCTGGATGCCCCGTCAGAGCAGTCCGACTGCGGTGCTCTGAGCGACGATGAAGACGCGGCGGCGCAGGCGCCGCCCGTCTCCTTTGCCGCCGCTGCGCCCGCGCCCGCCTCCCGAGCTGCGGCGCGCAAGCCGGTATCGGCGCCATCGCGCAGCGAGGAAGACGGCGCCCGTCGTTCGGCGCCGCGCGGCGACGCGGCGGTTGCGCGAGAGAGCGCCGCCCTCTCCGCCGCGCTGGCAACCTACGAGCGCGCCTCCGGAGGCGCCGCCGCATCCATGCGCGCCGCCCGCGCCCGCCTGCCCGCCTCCGAGGCGCGACAAGCTGTGATCACCGCTGTCTCCCAGCATCGCGTGCTGGTCCTCTCCGGCGAGACCGGCTGCGGCAAGTCCACCCAGGTGCCCCAGTTCATCCTAGAGGCGGCGGCAGCCTCCGGCGCCGGCGGTGCGTGCAGCATCGTGTGCACCCAGCCGCGGCGCATCAGCGCAATCGGCCTCGCTGAGCGGGTCTCCGCCGAACGGTGCGAGCCCGTCGGCTCCGTCGTAGGCTACGCGGTGCGCCTGGAGTCGCGGCGCAGCGAGCGCACTCGCCTGCTGTTCTGTACCACCGGCATCTTGCTGCGGCGCTTGCTCAACGACCCCCAGCTCCAGGACGTATCCCACGTGGTACTGGACGAGGTGCACGAGCGCAGCCTGGAGTCTGACCTGCTGCTGCTGCTGCTACGCGAGCTGCTGGCGCGCCGCCCGACGCTGCGGCTGGTGCTGATGAGCGCCACCGCGGACGCAAACCTGTTCGTGCGCTACTTCGAGGCGCCACCCGGCGCGCGCGCCTCAGGTGCCCCCTTTCAGTGTCAGGTGGCAACCTGCCACATCCCGGGCTTCACGCACCCGGTGGCTGACTATTACCTGGAGGACTGTCTGGAGCGCACGGGCTTTTTGGTTGGCAAAGCGTCTGCGTACGCGCGGCGTCGGAAGCCCACCCCTGGCATCGTGGACGCGGAGACGGGCGAGGTGGTGCCCGCCGTGTTCGCGCAGGCTGGGGAGGAGGAGGCGGAGGTGGACGACGCTCAGCCGGGCAAGCCGCAGGCTGAGCAGCAGGAGGATGTCAAGGAGGACCCTGCCGCGCCGCAGGTGGTGCCTGAGTCCTGGGACGACGGGGCTGAAAGCGCCGTGAAGCTTCGCCGGGCAGAGGCGCCCGTCCCAACAGACGGCCCGCAGCAGTCCAGCGCCTGTGCGCCTGCAGCCGCCGCGCGCGCACGCGCAGACGCAGAGGCGCTGGCGGAGCACGCGCTGCTGCAGTACAGCGACGGCACGCGGCGCAGCATCGCCAACGTGGACGAAGAGATCATCAACTACCAGCTCATCGAGCAGCTCGTCGCCTACATTCTCAACACCGAGCTCAACCACGGCTCAGACGCCCTCGTTGCGCCACCCATCGGCGGCGCCAAGCCGGATACCGACCCAAAACGCCCGGGCGCTGTGTTGGTCTTTCTGCCCGGCGTGGCTGAGATTGGAAAGGCGCAGCGGGCGCTGGAGCGTTCGCGGCTGCTGCTTTCGGAGCTGGTTGGCCCCCTCTGGATCCTGGCTCTGCACGGCGCGCTGTCCGCGGCAGACCAGCGGCGCGTGTTTGAGGCTCCTCCCTCGGGGGTGAGGAAGATCGTGCTGGCAACCAACGTGGCCGAGACGAGCGTCACCATCGACGACGTGCGCCACGTCATCGACACGGGGCGCGTCAAGGAGATGTGCTACGATGCGGCGCGGGGACTGTCGCGCCTAGAGGAGGGCTGGGCGAGCGCCGCGTCTGGACGTCAGCGTCGTGGCCGTGCGGGGCGCACAGCCCCCGGCGCCGCGTACCGCCTGTTCTCGCGCCGCACGGCGGCGGCGCTGCCCGCCCAGGGGGCGCCCGAGATGCTGCGTGTGCCCTTGGAGGCGCTGTGCCTGCGCGTCAAGGCGCTCGTCGACGGACGGGTGGCTGACACCCTCGCGCGCGCGCTCACCCCGCCCCCGCCAGCCGCCGTCGCTGCGGCGCTGGCGCAGCTGAGAGCGTTGCGCGCGCTGGACCCAGAGGAGGGTCTGACGCCGCTGGGGCTGTGCCTGGTTCGCATGCCCGTCGACGCCCGACTCGCCAAGATGCTCGTCTACGGCGCAATGCTGGGATGCCTGGACCCGGTGCTCACGGTGGCGGGCGCGCTGTCCGGCCGCGGGCTTTTCGTCACCCCGCGCGACCCCGCGCTGCGTGCGGCTGCGGACGCGGCCAAGGCTCATCTCGCATCCTCCGCCGGCAAAAGCGACCACCTCACGGCCGTGCGCGCCTACGACGGCTGGCGGGCGGCCGTGCGGGCGGGCCGCAGCGCCGAGCGGGCGTACATTGACGCCCACAGCCTCTCTTGGCAGGGGCTGGATGCCTGTCGCGCCTCGCGCGACGACTTTGCAGCCGTGCTGGCCGATCTGGGTTTCGTGGGTCGGGCGTACGTTGAGCGCGTGCGTCGGGAGGAGGCTGTGGACAGTCGCGCCCACGCAGCGGACGCGCACTCGCACAGCATCCGGGTGGTCAAGGCGGCCCTCTGCGCGGGCCTGTACCCCAATGTGGTGCGTGTGCGCCACCCGGAGCAGACCTTTGCAGCCACGGGCGGCGGCGCGGTGGCCAAAGAGGCGGCCGCGCACACGCTGCGCTTCTTTGCGCGCGAAGCTGGGCGCGTCTTTCTCCACCCAGCCTCCGTCAACTTCGGATGCGGCGCATTTGACTCGCCCTGGCTGGTCTACAGCGAGGCTGTGCAGACGGCCAAGGTTTACATCAGAGAGTGCACCATGGTGCCACCCTACGCGCTCCTGCTCTTCGGCGGCGAAATCGTTGCCAGCTTGGAGCGGGGCACGCTGTCGCTCGACGGGTGGGCCGAGTTTGAGGCCCCCGCGCGCGTGGCGGTGCTGGTGCGAGAGCTGCGCCAGGGCATCGACCGCTTGCTGGCGGCAAAGGTTGCCAACCCGCAGCTGGACCTCTCAGCTTCGCCGGCGGTCACGGCGCTGCTGGCGCTCATCGGCTCTGACGGCTTCTGAGCTTGCGCGTTTTAGATAGATATGCGCGTTCTATCTGCCTGCCGCCCCTGCGGCATTGCACGTTCTACTATTTCTACTGTGCCACTCTCCCTTCCTCCGCACCTCTCGTGCACCGGTCTCGATGGGCTGGTTTCCGTGGTGGCCGCCACTCGACGTAGATGCGCCCGGCCCACAGACAGCGCTCCTTACGGGCCAGCCTGCCAAGTGGCAGGCCATCAACAACCGTGCTGGAGCGACGCAAAGCTGTGCGTGCCCAGGCACTGGCAGCCAGAGGCCTCCTCCCTCGTAGCCCGCGGCTCGGCCGGCTCTGGCTCCGGCTGGGCCTGGGCTGGCTCCGGCTGGAGGCCTGCTGAGCTGGGAGCCGTTCCATCTGCTGGTTGTCACCTGCTGAATTCTTTGCGCAGACGACTCGGCGGTGCTCTTCGCGGACGGGCTGGGACACGACCTGGAGGCTGCTGACATCCGACAGGCGCGTGCGCGGTCCACTGTGAGCTGCGGTGGCAGTTGCTGAACCGCCCCTCGTCCGCAGGGAAGCCTGGCAGCCTGTGTGTGGCTCCTCTCTGCTCTGGCTTGCTTGACCGAGTATCCAGACGCGGTGCCGGTGCTGTTTGCGGACCGAACTCGCGGTCTGCAGGAGCTGACGAAGGTGCGCACGCGCTCCCATTCTGCTGCTAATTACGCCGCTCACTCGCTGGCGCTGTCCCAGATTCGCTTGTTTATCAAGTCCACGGGCAAGTGGCGCGTGCTGGCGCTGGACGACAGCCTGCCCGTGGGTCTGCGCGATAAGAAACCGCTGCACTCAACGCTGGCCAAGCGACGAGACGTGCCCACGGAGGCGTGGTTACCGCTGCTGGAAAAGGCCTTTGCAACGCTGTTTGGGGGCTACCCCTCGTTGAATGGGGGCTACCCGTTCGCGGCGCTGGAGGCGCTGACGGGCGACCCGGTGCATGTCTTTGCCTTCGACGACTCCAAGCAACGCTGGGGGCAGCTGGAGCACGACACCGACCTGCTGCGCTGCGCAGCCGGCAGCGGCCTGCAGCCGCCCCGCGTGTCCAGCAGCCACGACCACGACGCCATGTGGGCCCGCGTGGTGGATGCGCAAGCGCGGGGACACTACCTCTGTGTCGGCACGGAAGGTGTCATCCAGAGCGGCGCGGAGGATCGGCAAGTGTACGCCATCATTGAGCTGCACGAGGTTGGCGACGGTGCGGCTGCTGTGCGACTGCTGTGCGTGCGCAACCCATGGGGCAGCTTTCGGTGGAAGGGTGACTGGAGCGAATGCAGCGAGCTCTGGGAGTCGCGACAAGATGTCCTCAATGCCGTCAACCCCATCTTCGACGACGCGGAGTTCTACATCTCCTTCGAAGACCTGCGCCACGTGTTCTACCAGCTCTGCATCGTGCAGCGCGGCGCCGCGCGCACCACCAGCATCCGCTTTCTGGCGCAAGCAGCCTTCACTGAACCGACGGAGCTGGCGCGCCAGGCTGGCGCCGCTGTGACGCAGCGACGGGCAGCCACAAAGCAGCTGCACGGCTCTCAGTCATGCCTGCCGCGGTCGCGGCACCTCGTCTCCTCGCTCGGCGCAGCTGCGGGCGCGCAGCTCTACCGGGTGGGTGCCCTGGCCAACCGGTGCGCATCTGCGGCGCGCAAGAGCCCCTTTGCGGCAACCTCTTCGCCGGCGGAGGCTGCGAGCTCGCTGGACGGAGAAGGGGCGGCTGCGCCCGTGGTAGGCGCACCCGCGGGTGGGCTGGTCATAGGGCGCCCCGTGCGTGCCGCCGTGGCCGCAATCCGCAGCTACCTGCGGCCAGAGCAGGCGGAGGCTGGCGCGCAGCCCGGGACATCGAGAGGCACGGCGGTGGGCTACGCCGTGGGATGGCCGTCCTCAGTGGTGGGTGGCGGCCGCGCGGGGCCGTACACCGTTTTGAGGGCGTACTGGCGTGGCGAGGCGGCCAGCCAGACGGCGCCTGCTGCCGCCCCGCCGGCTGCTGTCGCTGTCGACGAGCCGCCGCGCGAGCTGCAGGGTGAGGCTCGCGCCAGCGAATAGTGCTCTAGAGCCTAGAGCTCTACATAGACGAGCAAGGCTCGTGTTTTTACAACGATCATAGCTGTAGACCCGACAGGCTGTTGATGAGCGCCAAGTCCTCTGCAGTCGCCGCGACGCCCTTGGGTAGATAGGCAGCCAGCCGCGACGCATGCTCACGCAGCAGCCGCTGGCGCTCCGCGG
>Ga0049083_10000615_pt1 | contig 12865 bp, 7 predicted proteins | sample GreLakmeMI27MSRF_FD_66719 | JGI IMG/M metagenome (GOLD analysis project Ga0049083, IMG submission 66719) | Freshwater lentic microbial communities from great Laurentian Lakes, MI, USA - Great Lakes metaG MI27MSRF | ecosystem: Environmental > Aquatic > Freshwater > Lake | place: Great Lakes...
GCAGCCTCTGGGTGCTATCGGATGCGCGCACACGCACTGGCCGTGCTCGCGGTGGCGGCGGCGCTGCTCTAGGTGTTACTTTAACCCGAGAGCGGGATGACGCAAGTTACATGGAGCTTTAGCTGGCGACGTCTCCTCGCGCTCCCACGCACAACGCATTTGTTCCCGCTCTCGCTCACAGCGCAGCCTCCATGCCCTCCGCCGTGCAGGCCGCCCTGCTGCCCGGCACGCAGCACGCGACGTGCGCGGCGCCGCAGGGCAGGGCAGAGCGGTCGATGAAGTCTGTCGTGAGGAGCTGAACACCAGCTGCAGCGACGCCCGTTTTGAGCGCAGCCGTGTCCAGCGCCGCGCAGGCGGCCACGTCCGTCGCCGCGCGCACCAGGTACCCCGCCCGCACCAGGCGCTTGAAGGAGTCCACGCAGCCCTGCGTGTCGCTCAGCGTAGCTTTGTCGCAGGCGCAGGCGTCAACCTCCAGCACCACCGCATCATCGGGGATGTTCCACGCCTCGCTGGCGCGGATGAAGAAGAGCCGCTCAGAGATGTCCAGGTTGCGCAGCGCCACGCCCGCGGCTGCATTCTCCTGCCACGCGTTCAGGATGAAGAGGAAGCTACCGCGCGTTTCCGCGTCGCTCGGCCAGCCGCACACGGGCGCGCCGTCGTTGGAGATGACGGCGGCGCGCAGGCTGGGCGCGGAGCCCTGTACCGCCTGGGGCGCCAGCACGCTCTCCGCGGGCAGCGAAGACAAGATGGTCTCCTGCAGCGCGCGCAGGTGCACCGTGAGGCCGCCGTGGTAGGGGTTGATGACGTCGATGTTGTACTTTGGCTCCAGAACCAGCTTGATCAACGTGTGATCCGGGTGGGCGCGGCTCCAAAGCACCACCTCCTGCAGACAGTCGGTGAGGCACACGCACCGCGTGCCCGCGTCCACGAACGGCTCGTGGTACGTTGAGAAGGTGCGAAACACGGGATCGTAGTGGACATCCAGCTCCTGCCAGGCGCGCCACGTGTCAGAGGAAGGAACAAGGGCAATGCTCGAGGACGGCTCCAGCACACCAGCGAACGCACGCCCGCATCCAGCTGGGCTCCAAGAGAGCCGTGCGTGTACTTCCACGCGTTGCTGATCGCAAAGCCGGGCGCTATATGGTAGCTGTTGTGCGTCCCAATCACCTGCAAGGACGGACCATCAGGGCGACCACCGCCACGCGTCTGCATCCCACGCGCCTGCACGTCGTTCACGCGCAGCACGGGCGTGGCGAAGCGCGGCGCGATGCCGTTGCACGGCGACACGGGCAGTGTTGCGGTGAGCAGAGCCCCCGCGCGAATATGCATCGTGCGGCAGCGTGCGTGCTTGGGGTCACCCACGCCCCACGCGCTCAGCAGCAGCAGGCAGAGCAGGGTGAAGAGGAGGAGCGCGGACACGCAGCAGCCGATACGCCCGCGGCGGCGCTTGTGCAGTGCCGCGAAGCCAGGGCCGTCTGTCTCCTCAGCCACACACGCAGGCGCAGAGTCGCGCTTCGGGCTGCTTCCGCTGTGAAACACGGGCCACGCAGTGCGTTAGAGGTTGCGCGCGGCATCGGGGCGTGGCGCGCTCGACTACTGTCGATGACAAGCACCGGCGACGTGCTGCAAGTGTCGCAGCTCCGCGCGCACCTGTGTATGAGTGCCGTCGCCTCTTCCAGGTCGAAGGCTTCTCTGGAGAGCGTGCTGCGGTGGCGAATGTGCCGCGGCGCTGAGGAGGCGAACGTTCGTCAGGCCGCGTTGCGCACTTTCAGTCCGCACGCTCGCACCGACGGCGGCGAGCTCGTACTCCCCAGCTGCCAGCACCACGCCCTCCTGATCCTCGTGCGGCGCCATGAAGAGGCTACTAGGAGAGCGTGCGCGCTGTCACAATAGTGCGCAGTGCGCGCTGTCACAACTCACAAGTTGAGTTGTGAGCTTGGCAGGGGTCACTGGTCGGTCAAAGAGCTCGGCACACAGACACGGGGTGTGCGCCAACGCTGCATGCAACCACACATTGATCGTGAGAGTCGTTGTCCTGCGGCGGCTACCGCCGAGCAGCAGGCAGCGCAGCGCTCCCACTCGTCGCAGCTCGCGGCCACTGCGGCAGCACCAATGCGGGCAGCGACGCAGGCAGCGGGTCCACCGCCATGGCTGCGCGGGCCAGCACCAGCTTGCGCGCCGTGGGCCCCAGCTGCGCGGCGAAGCGCGCCAGGCTTCGCGCGTACCCGTCCGGTGCGCCCAGACCCTGCGAAGCGCGCAAGGCGACGGGTGCCATGGGGCCGCCCGGCTGCACGGATGCGGGTGCCGCGTAGCAATTGAGCGGCAGGTCGCCGTGGAAGGTTGGCAGCCTGGACTGGGTGCCCCGAGGCCTGAAGCTGGCTCTGCGGTTCTCATCCACGCTCAGCGCACGCCGGCCGTCCTGCAGCGCCAGCCCCGCCGACGCAGCGGGACGGTAGGCGGGCATGGGCGGGCGGGGCGGCTGGGGCGGCGCGCGTGCAGGCGCGGGGCGGCTCACCGGCCGGCCCACCGGGCGGGGCGCGGGGCGGGGCGGGAGGGCGGGGCGAGCCGGCGCAGCCTGCGGGACCTTGGCCACGCGGGCCACTGCAGGCGCAATGCGCGTCAGAGCAGGAAAGACAAGGGATGCAGCGCGCACACGCCTGGGGGAGCAACAGCCTTGGGCGCCTCCGGCCGCGTACCCGTGCCGCTCGGCTCCCTGCGCAACCCTCGCGTCAGCACAGACGCACAGCTGCGCGGTGCGCCCGCACGCACTTGTATCCCTGCACCACCCGCTTTGCGGCCGCGCCCAGGCGCCGTGCCGCAGCCGCGTACACCGTCTCGGCCTTGTTGTACAGCAGGCAGTTGGCCACGATCTGCGCCACGTCACCGCCCAGCGCGTCCCAGCTGCCGTAGGCGCCCGCCTGCAGCTTGCGGCGCATGGTGGAGAAGTCCATGGGGTGTCTCACCAGCGCGCTGTAGCCGGGCGCCAGGGCGTCGCTCACGGGCGCCTGGAAGTAGCCCTCCCGGTCCAGCTTGGTCAGCCGCAAGAGGCACGCTTCCAGTTGGTGCGGGCGCGGTGCGGAGGCGGACGGGGGCCCGCCCTCCGTTTCGCGCTTGCGCTTGTGCGACCCGCCCCCGCCCTCGCCCTCGCCCGCCGGCTGCGCGCTGCCGCCGCCGGCCGCCGCGGCGGCTTCTGCGGCTGCGCGCTCGCGCGCCTTGCGCTCGCGCTTGCGCCGCTTCTTCTCCGCGCGAGCCGCAGCCTCCTCAGCGCTCAGCGGCGCAGCCTCTGGCACAGCCACCGGCGCCACCGCGGCACCACCGAACTTGAACTTGATCTTGAACCCGCCCAGCCCCACAGCCGGGGCGTCCTCGGCCATTGCTGCGCAGCGTGCGCGTGCGCGTGGGTTGCCTTTCACACAGGGACGGCCGCGGAGAGCAACACGCACCACTGACGTCGCGGTTGGGAGCAGCGCGAAGACGGAGGGTGCGAGATTGTTGACCAATAGTCAAGCTGCCTGTCACGCATGTACGCCCACCACGCGCGTTCCACGCATTGCAGACTAAACGGGATGCGGTCTGTCGCAGCCAGAGACGAGCGCAGGCGCGTTATTATATGGTTGTGCATGCGGTTGTTTGTCTCTAGGCTCAGGCATCCGCCGGTGCCTGCACGACGGCGGTGGGTGCAGCTGCAGACTGCGAGCAAGAAAGGCGCGTCAGCGCGGGCATCGCGGGCGCACGATGGGCATGCGCTGAGACGCACATGTTTGCGGCGCTTGAGGCGGAAGCTGAGGACCAGGCTGCCCACGGTTGCGGCCATGCCGGCCACGTACTTTGCGTTGAGTGGCTTTGGGTAGATGAGAAAGGAGAGGGCGATGGAGAGGACCTTGCGCAGGGACTTGACAATCTCGGTGTTGGTGGCACCGTAAAACTTGATAAGTAAAAGCACAAAGGTCACACTGCAGTGAGCGAGTCATCACAACGGGTGCGTCAGAACCGCAGCACCGCATCCGCCCGCGCCGCCGCGCCTGAGGTATCCGCAAACCGCCGCCGCGGAGAGGAGGGGCACCACGCTGGCATTGGCGCGTGAGTGCGCCATCGCCGGCGCCGCCTCGCCCGTGACGATGAGCACGACCGCGCCCGCGGCTGCCGAGAGGAGGGAGGAGCAGAAGATGACCTCTGCCTGGCTGACGGGCTCTGGGATCCTGAAGAAACGCTTCTCCTCGAAGTTGCTCGTCGCCGCGTCAGCAAACAGCGCGGCCGTGATGAGCGCAACCCCCTGCAGCTGGAAGTTGGGCGCCACGCTCACGTCGCCCAGGCAGAAGAGGCTGATGCCCAGCACCAGCATTGCGGCGCTGGCGTACTCGGGGGCGCTGTAGCGGCGACCCTGTAGCGCAGTGCCCAGAATCATGGTGGGCACCACCTTGCTGGACTTGAAGACGATGCGCGTGCTGTAGTTGAGGTAGTTCAGAGACCTGCACAGGGGAGGACGGTGAGCGCAGACGGGCGCGGCAGCGGTGGGCGCGCCAGTTTGTGAGATACATCCCCGACGTGGTCAGCACGGCCAGCGTGCAGTAGTCCTGCTCGCACGGGCGGCGGAAAGTCACGCACTGTTCGCACGGCGTGGAGCGAGCGACGCACTCTCCAGGCGCCTTTGCGCTTGCTCTCACTGGACGTCGCCAGCTCCAACCCCGCGCACACGCAGAACCAGGCGGAGGTGATGAACGTCACCCAGCCTCCGTAGTGGAAGCCCTCAGTCCTGCGGGAGAGCGGGGACAGACGTTAGACATGCCTCAAAAGCAGTATTGGCCTCGCTCGCACTTGAACACGCCCTCCTGCAGCGCAGCAAAGGCCATGGCGGTGGCCAGCGAGCTTCAGGCAGGGCAGGCGCGGGTCAGGCGACAGTCGAGGCAGCAGGCAGAAAGAAAGTGAGTCGGCATCGGGCAGCGCACCTCACAGCCAGGAACAGGAACTGACTGCGCGCATTCAGGCGCACGTACACGCCACACACGCGTGGGTGCTCTGTCAAAGCTTTGGTGTCCACGTCCAGCGGCCGCGGAGGCTTGTGTTCGTCGGCATCCTCAGCCTCTTGCATCGCAGCAGGCAGGCCTGCTCACCGCCTGCTCACCGTCTTCTGCGGAGCGGCGCAGAGTGGCACGCTGTCATGGCGTAGTTCGCTGCGACGAGGTGGACGCAAGTAGATAGACACGCAAGGGCCGAGGCAGGGCGCGAGTTTCAGTCGAAGAGTTGAACGAATCGCCGTTCGTTCGAACACCTGCGCAACACTCCTGTGACCTCCGCCAGTTCGGTGGTGTGCCCTATGTCCGGGCCTGAACCAGGGATGGCGCAGCAGCAGGAGCTAGCAAACGAAGGGGCTGACGATCGGTGCGTGCCTCCTGCCGTAGTGTGCTCTTGCCGCGCCAGCAGACGCGCCCGCATGCAGCGCCATCGGCTGGTGTTTGGCCCGGGCGTCAGTCCACGGTTCCATCCTTGACACGCCCTTGCACTCACAGCACCGCTCACCGGGTGGGCCACCGCCGCACCGCCAGCACGCCATTGGAGGAGCTGGCGCGCGAGCAGTACGGGCAGGACGGCTGGGGCAGCGTGAAGAGCGAGGAGATGCACGAGCAACTGGTCCACTCTGCGTCGCAGCCCGGCGACCCGACTTCAGAGCTGGATCCCAAGAAGGCGAAGCGCATCCTGGCCAACCGGCTGTCCGCGGCGCGCAGCAAGGAGCGCAAGGCGAAGCACTTCCAGGAGCTGGAGCGGCGCGTGGGCGACCTGCAGGCAGACCTGCAGGCCACCGTGCAGCAGGCGGCGCTGGTGGAGCAGCAGACGCACCAGCTGGCGCTGGAGAGGGCGATGTTGGAGCAGCACGTCGCGGCTCTGGAGCGCGCCACGGCTCCCCGCTAGGGCTCCATAGGGCTAAGGCTGACGTGGCATTCGTCCAAGGGTGCTCTGAAAGTCTCGTGCCCTCCTGCTCACGACGCGCAATGTCGGAGTCGGAGCCCTCGCTGGCGGCGCTGCAGCTGCCCTCGCCAGGCTCTGACCTGGCGTGGTGGCTGCGCACCTCGCCGGCCCGCCTGCTGACCGCCCTGTTGCACGTGGCCCGCGCAAGCAGGACAAGGACGCTGGCGCTGCTGTCGCGCCTGGCTGGGTGGGCGAGAGCGCACCGGAAGACAGCCCTCCTGCTAGCGCTGGCTCTGCTCGGGCTGGACCTGCATGCGCTGCTGCTGTTCACGCAGCGCCGCCGGCGTCGCCTCGTCGGCACCATGGCGCAGTGCAGCACGTACGAGGAGTGGAGCGAGGCGAGGGAGGAGTTGCGCGTCCTTGACAGTGCTCGCAATGGCAACGGCAAGAAGCCACCCACCAGTTTGTGCAGCCCGCCGGGGCCGGAGACCTTCAGAGAGCTGGCTCACGGCGTCAGCCTGCTCAACGACCTGCGCGCCGGGCGCCTGCCCGATCACCTGCGCAGTGACATGTGGACGAGCCTTCGCGCGGGTATCGCGGGGGCTGCGTCCTACGTCTCCGCCGCCGCGCTGGACGGGGATGAGGACCCCGACGCGGCGCGCACGCTGCGGGAGCTGCGCGACGTGTGCCGCACGCTCATGTACGACGTGCCGCCGTCCTGGCCCGCCAGCGAGCGCGCCCTGCTGCTGCGGGAGGCACTGCAGGTGTGCGGCACCTACGCGCTGGCGCTCAGCGGCGGCGGTATGCTGTCCGCGTTCCACGTCGGCGTTGTGTACACGCTGCAAAAGCAGGGCCTCCTTCCGCGCGTGCTCTCGGGCTCCTCGGGCGGCGCAATCGTGGCGGCTGTGGTGTGCACGCGCGACGAGGCTGAGCTGGTGCGATTCTTCGAGACGTGGCCACACATCGACGCTCCCTTAACAAAGCTCTTCATGTCGTTCTTCGGCGCGCACAGCCTGCGCGAGCGCATGCGCAACCTTTTGCTGCGCACCGGCTTCATGCTGCCGTCAGCCGGCATGCGCAACTCGCTGCGCCTCCTGTTGGGCGACCTGACATTCGCAGAAGCGTACGAGCGCAGCGGCCGCGTGCTGAACGTGAGCGTCAGCGGCACGCGCCCGGGCGAGCAGCCTCGGCTGCTGAACCACCTGACTGCGGGCGAGGTGCTGGTGTGGAGCGCCGTGGCGGTCAGCTGTGCCTTTCCCGGGCTGTATGCCCCAATGCCGCTGCTGGCCAAGCGCAACGGACAATTTGTGCACTGGCTCTCCCCCGGCGCGCCCGCGCCCGACCTGCTGTCCACATCCGCAGCCTCCGGTTTTCTGCAGCGCCACTTCCGCGACGGTAGCGTCGACGCTGACATCCCGCGGCACTTGCTGTCGCAGCTCTTCAACGTCAACACCCTCGTGGTGAGCGCGGCCAACCCGTGGATTTGGATCGTGCTGCGCCTGCGCGCTCTGCCCCTGGCCCGTCGCCTGGTGACGCTTCTCGAGGGCGAGATCCAGCACCTCTACCAGCAAAGCGTGCTGCTGCTGTCTGCCACGGGCGCCACGGGTGGGCTGCTCGCCTTTGCGCGCGATTTGGCGGGGGCGGCGGGGCAGGAGTGGCAGGGCGACATCACCATTGCACGCGCGCCAACTCTGCGCAACATCCTGGCCAGCGTGAGCAACCCCAGCGCCGCCGACCTCGCAGTCGCCTTTTTGCGCGGCCAGCGCGCCACCTGGAACCATCTGACGCAGCTGCGCGCGATGCTGGGCTCGCTGCAGTGCATCGAGACCGCCACGCGCGAGCTGAGCAGGCAGGCTCAGCTGGAGCGCAACCGGCGGCGCTTGGGCGGCGGCAGCGGGGTGGCTGCGCGCCCGGGCGTGCTCTCTTTCGATCAGATGACCGTCTCTGAGGGCGGAACGGCGGATTTGCTGTCGCCGGGCGTGGTCTTCCTGGGCGACGCTCAGCCGGGGGCGCAGCAGTAGACAAACGACGAGGACGCGAAGCAAAGTTGTCGCATTTGCAGAGGCAAGCATCACGTTGTCAGAGGAGCGAGCCCGCATATTCCCTCGCCGCACAACTCATCCCCGCGGCGGCGTCCCAACCGTCCTCCAGCGCGGCTGCAAGGAGGTCATGCACGCGCTGCGCTGCCACCGTCGCCTCACTCAGCGCTTCGCTTGCAGAGGCGCTCAGCGCCTGCCGGGACGCGGCCACTTCATCCTCCAACGCGCCCGCGCTGTCGTGCACGACGGCGACCAAGTCGGCAGCGACGTCGGACAGCCACTCGGTAGCGGCATCGCTTGTCGAGCTCTCGCTTGCGCCCAGGGGCCACTGGCCGCGCGCGCCCTGCTCCATCGCCGCCGCGGCGCCCGCATGCGCCTCCATCAGCGCAGCCTCGGCAATGCCGTGGGTGCGCGCCAGGGCCTCGACAGAGCGCACCATCACATCCTCTTCCAGCCGAACGCGCGTGTCCTCCAGAGATGCCACAGCATTGGCAGCCTCCTCCGCCACCGCGCCCAGCTCCGCCGCCGCGGCGCGGCGCACAGCCTGTGAGGCTGCTTGCGCGCGGCGGTGGCCCGCTGCGGCAGCCTCCAGGGCGCACTCAGCCGAGGCGGCCAGCTGCGTGGGCACGCGGCTGCGCAGCTGCGCGGCTGCCGCGTCTACGTCTCCGCGCAGCGCCTCTGCCGCGCGCTGCAGCTCCGCCGCTCGCGCCAGGGCGCTGCTGTGCACCGCCGCGCCCAGCTCAGCCACCTCCGTCGCCAGGCCGCCAGCCTCCTGCGCCGCCGCGCTGAGGCGCTCGCCCAGCAGCTGCGCGGCAGCTGCCAGCGAGGGCGCAGAGGGCGCAAAAGGCGCGTCGCTTCCAATCACCAGCAGTACTAGGCGCACACCGCCGGGCTGCACCTCCAGCAGCACTTTCGCGACTGAGGTGCAAGGTGCCACGCCCTTTCGCTGCAGCCACGCTGGCGGCGCAGGCGGCACACTGTGCAGCGCAGGCAGCACGTCCGGCAGGGCCAGCGCCACGGACAGTGTCCCGCCAGCCTGTGAGAACAGCGAGGAGAGGTGAGAGCACAGCGAGAGCTCCACAAGCTGCTACCGACGCACCACAGCCTGCGTCATCTCCGCGTCATCTCTGCGTCATCCCCGAGCTGATAACAGAAGCCGGAGGCGCCGAGTGGCGGCAGTGTTACACCGGCGGCCCCGCATCATCAGATTGCCGACTCCCTCAGCGCCCTACTGGACTGGTTTGGCCTCTCCGCAGCTCTGAGTGAGCGATATGCCGCGGCGGAGGCGCTGACCCCTTGGAAAAATGCGCAGTGGGCTGCGCGAGCGCGAGCGCGACGAGCTGCGAGGTCACGAACTGCGTATCGCGCACGCGGGCGCCTCGCAGCCGCTGCTGGTGCGCGCGCGCTGCGTGCGCTCCTCGCGTCACTTGACTCACACCTCCTCAGGCGCTCGGGAAGGAGGACAGTTACGGCGGCACGCTCGACGTGCGTTGCGTCGCAGGCTCTGCGCTTCCCCGCTAGCCGCTGCTCACGCGCTCTGCGCTGCGCAGGAGGCGCCGTATGCGGGCACGGACAAGCGGCTGTACAACACCGGGCCGGACGGCGCGTCTGGACACAGCGGCAAACACGAGCTTCCCCGCTCACGCCCTCCCTCCCGCAGGCCTCAGCTCCGGCGAAGCCTCCGACCGCCTGCTGCGCTTTGGACGCAACGAGGCGCTGAGCGAGGGCTCGCTGGGCGCGTGGCGCCAGCTGGCGCTGGGCTTTGCCACGCCCACCAGCCTGCTCCTGTGGGCCGCCATCGCGGTGGAGGCAGCGGAGGCGCACTCCGCGCGCGGCGGCGGCGGCTTGTGGGCAGACTGCGCCATCCTGGGCACGCTGCAGTTGCTGAACGCGGGCGTGGCGTGGCGCGAGGAGCAGCGCGCGGCGGGTGCCCTGGGCAGCCTGTCCGCGTCGCTGCGTGGCGAGGCGCTGGTGCGACGCGACGGGGAGGTGCGTCGCGTGGATGCAGCCTTTCTGGTGCCGGGCGACAGGGTCTCTCTGCGAGCCGGGCAAGCCGTCCCCGCGGACCTGCTGCTGCAGCGCGGCGGGCCGCTGCAGCTGGACGCCAGCACGCTGACGGGCGAGAGCGCGCCGGTGGAGGTGCGCTGCGGAGGCACGGCGCGCATGGGGTGCACGGTGCTGCGCGGGGAGGCTGAGGGAGTGGTCCTCGCCACGGGCGGCGCAACCTCCTGGGGTCGCTCCGCACAGCTTCTCTCCCTGCGCCCGGCGCCATCGCGCCTGGCCGGCGCGCTGGGCCGCGTGGCGCTGGCGCTGACCGCCTGCAGCCTCTTGCTGGGCCTGATCCTGTACTGGCGCCTGCTCTCTGCGGGCGAGAGCTCGCGCCGCGCCATCGCCATCGCCGTCCTGGTCGCATGCGCCGCCACGCCAGTGGCGATGCGCTTCGTGTGCGCCACCGTGCTGGCTCTGGGCGCGCGGCGGCTGGCTGGTTTGGGCTGCCTGGTGCGCCGGCTGGCGGCCCTTGAGCTGCTGGCCGCCATGGACCTGCTGGTGTGCGACAAGACGGGCACGCTCACCTGTGCGCAGCTGCAGCTGGCGCCCGAGATGCCCGTCTTCCTGGACGGCGTGGCGCCCGGCGACCTCCTCACCGCAGCCGCACTCGCCACGCGCTGGTGGGAGCCGTCCGCGGACTACCTGGACGCGCTGGTGCTTGGCGCCGCGGAGCCCGGGTCGCTGGGCGAGTACGAGCAGCTGGCGCTGCGCCCCTTTGACGCAGCTGCGCGGCGCAGCGAGGCGACCATCCGCCGCCCAGACGGCTCCACCTTCCGCGTCGCCAAGGGCGCGCCGCAGGCGCTGCTGGAGCTTTGCGCCAACGGTCCGGCGGTGCGGCAGCGCGTGGAGGCTGTGGTGTCGGAGTGCGCCGTGCAGGGGGTGCGCTGCTTGGCCGTCGCCTCATGCGCCACCGCCCACGACTGCGACTGGCTCCTCCTGGGCATTCTCACATTCACGGACCCGCTGCGATGGGACGCGGCCAGCGCCTGCGCGCGCGCGGCGCAGCTGGGCATCGAGGTCAAAGTGCTCACGGGGGACTGCAGCGCCGTGGCGGCGGACACCCTGCGCCGCCTGCGCCTGAAGGGCCGGGTGGCCGGACCCGAGGCGCTGCCCCGCCCCGCGGACGTGGACGCGGCGCGGGCGGCGCGGGCGGGGCGGGAGTACGGTCCCCTGGCGCTGTCTGTGCGCTGCTTCGCCTCCGTCGCCCCGGAGCACAAGTTCCTGCTCGTCGAGGCGCTGCGCCAATCCGGCCACACCGTGGGCTTCGCGGGCGACGGCGCCAACGACGCGCCCGCGCTGCGCCGCGCAGACGTGGGCGTCGCCGTCTGCGGCGCCACAGACGCGGCGCGCGCCGCCGCCGACCTCCTGCTCACCCAGCCGGGCCTTTCACCGCTCCTCGCCGCCGTGCTGGTGGCGCGCCAGATGTTCGCGCGCCTGCGCGCCTACGCCCTGTTCAGGGTCGCCGCCAGCGTGCAGCTCCTCGGCTTCTTCGCCTTCGCAGCCTTCACAGTCGACCCCTCACAAACAGACCCAGCCTGGCCACAGTACTTCGCGCTGCCCGTGGTGGCGCTGGCGGTGGTGACCCTCACCACAGACGCCACCGTGGTTGCAATCGCATACGACACCGCGCCCGCCAGCGCGCTGCCCGAGCGATGGCACCTTGCGCCCCTCTTCGCCGTCGGTGCGGTCATGGGCGCCTGTGCCGCCGCCAGCACCGCGGCGCTGCTGGCGTGGGGCCTGCAGGCTGCTGGGGGCCGCGGCCCGCTGGTGGGCATGCTGGGCGGGCGGGAGGACATCTACCCGCGCCTGCAGACTGCAGTGTACCTGAAGCTGGCGCTGAGCAATTTGCTGACCGTGTTTGCCGCGCGCACGCGCAGCTACTGCTGGACGCGCGCGCCGGCGGCAGCGCTGTCCGCCACCGCCAGCTTGTGCGGCTGCTTCTACTCCCTCCTGGCCACCAACTGGCCGGCCAAAGGCGGCATGGCGCCCATTGGCGGCGGGCTGTGCCTGCTGGTGTGGCTCTTTGCGCTGCTGGCGTTTGCGGCGCAGGATGCCGTCAAGGTGGTGGTCTACACCCTGCTGGCCGACTGGGGCAGCCCGGCAGCAGCGCACGTGGAGGTGCCGGAGGCTGCGCTCAGCGCCCTCACCAGCGTGGCGGTGCGGAGGGGGGAGGGGGATGAGGGGGGCCTGGAGCTGCGGGCGCAGCCGCACGCAGGGGTGCAGCTGGCGCCAGGGCACGGCGCGGCACGCATCCGCGACATCTCTCACCTCACGCCGCGCCCAGCCTCCCCCCCGACGGGGCTGCAGCAGGCGCTGATTGATGGAGGGGGCGAGGCACGAGGGGTGCTGGCGGAAGGGGCGCCCTGGCTGCAGGGGTTTGAGACGGCCATGCACGAGGACTATCGCACCCTGGCCTCCGTCTTCGACTGGCAGCAGCTCCTGCGCAGCGTGGCGCCCGCGCAGGGCCCCGCGCGCGCTCTGGACTGCGGCTGCGGCTGCGGCTCCTTCGCCACGGCGCTGTCTCGGGCGGGCGGCCTGGAAGGGCTGTCCTTCACGCTAGACCTGCTGGACCCCTCCCAGTTCGCGCTGCGCGTGGCGGCGCAGCGTGCGGCGCCGCCCTTCCGCGCAGGCACAGCTATCCAGGGCCGCCTGCAGGCGCTGGACGCGCGCGCCGTCTACGACATCGCCTGGGCGGTGCACTCCCTCTACGCCCTGCCTCGCGCGGACCTGCGCGCCGCGCTGCTGCGCCTGGTGGCGAGCGTGCGGCACGGCGGAGTGGTGGCCATCGTGCAGAGCGCCAGGGAGGGGCACCTGTGCCGCCTGCACGCACGCCTGGCGCAGCACCGCAAGGGTCCAGGCCTCATCGCGGCGGA
>Ga0049083_10000616_pt1 | contig 12851 bp, 12 predicted proteins | sample GreLakmeMI27MSRF_FD_66719 | JGI IMG/M metagenome (GOLD analysis project Ga0049083, IMG submission 66719) | Freshwater lentic microbial communities from great Laurentian Lakes, MI, USA - Great Lakes metaG MI27MSRF | ecosystem: Environmental > Aquatic > Freshwater > Lake | place: Great Lakes...
GTCAAGCGTCAGAGCCTTCTGAAGCACAATGCCTTTCACCTCTTGGTCCAGCGCATGTACAGCCTGCTAAGCCTGCTAGCAGAAGCATAGCAGGCGGAGCAGCGCGTTGCGTCCTGAGGTGGTGGGACTCTGGGACCGACAACAGAAGACCGCTGGCCCCGAGACCTTCCCTTCGTCTTCACGTCTTGACTGGTGACTCCCTCTAGACTGCGCCCCGCCCTCCTACTCCACTCCCAGGTACCTGAATATTCAGGCGCGATCCGCGCGAAGGACGAAGCCGAAATGCACGAGCGCCTCCACAAGGGCGTCAGCGCACTTCGCTTTGGCCTCGAAGATGCGCGCGCTGCGGTGCTCATCCACCCTGCGTTAAGGCACGCGTCAGCAGCCGTGCATGCGCCGGGTTCAAAATGCGCACCACTGACGTAGTTCGGGCTTGGAATTGGCGACGATACAGGCGCGCACATTGTCGACGGCGATGAGCTCCACGTCGTTACCGCTGTCGCCACACACCAGCGTGCGCTCCGCCAGCAGCAAGGCAGACGCAGGATCCTCCGCCAGCTCCGAGTGGAGGACACGTAGCCCTTCGCCTTTCGAGGCGCGCTTGGGCAGGATGTCCACATCTTTGCCCGCGGAGTAGACCAGGTTAAAAGCAAGGCCCGTGGCATCCAATGCGGCGCGCAGGCGAGCGACCAGCGCATCGGGCGAAGCAGATGAAGCCTCGAAGGAGATCTTGTGCGGCCGCTGCTCGCTCTCGCTCTGTTCCACAAGGCCCTCGACAGAAAGCGCCGCCGCGCGCAGCTTCTCGCGGTCCCAGTCCACGTCCAGGATCCGAGCGTAAGCCTCGTCGGGCACCGTCGACCCGTCCTTGTAAATCTCTGCCGCGTGGGATCAGCACACAGGAAGCCCTGCGCGCGGCGCGTGCCTCTCGCCTGTGCCCACGCTGCAGATGAGAACGTCGGGCTCCAGGAGGGGCGCCACTTGCTGCTCGACGGAGGGAGGGTGCATCGCCTTACCTTGTTAGCATGGAATCGCGCAGCGCCTCGTCCCTGCGTGCGCACCCTCAGCTCCTCAAAGCGCTGTCTCGAGCGGCCGGTGGAGTAGACCAGAAGGCAGCCGTCGGCGCAGTGCTCTGACCAGACGTGATTGAACCGCCGCACCGCTGCGTTCGTCGCATCCTCGGGGTCGTACAGAGTGTGGTCTATATCCGTTACCAGTAGACACCTGTAGCGGTGCATGCTGGAGAAAGGGAAGGGCGACGGTGGAACGGTGTGTGTTGTTGTGATGCAACTTGCATGTGACAAATCGTAACTCCGTCCGCCGCTGACGTTGACGTGGCACAAAGCTTGTGCCCTTCCTCGGGAGCTGGCTGCGCTCTGATGCTGTAGAGTGGCAAAGTAGCGTCTTCAAATGGAGGAGGGTGAGCGCGCAGACGTGCTCAGCGTCCTGAGGCTTCTGCAGCGCGAGCTCGACACCGTGTGCCCGCCTGGCGCGCCGGTGGTGCACGCGGCTGAGCCTGCGGAGCTGCTGCGCTCGTGCGTGGGACGCATTAGGGGGCTGCAGCCCCAAGCTTATGCTCCTGCGACGCCTGGTTCTCCCCTGAGGGCGGTGCCGCTCGCTCGCTCGCTGCACAGCTCTATGAGAGCTGTGGAGAGCACCTTGCCGGAGAGCACCTTGCCCGAGCTGCTGCTTCTTGGCGAGTGCGTGGACGAGGAGCTGTTCTTTAAACAGGCGGAGCTGGAAGTAGCGCGCTGCGCAGCCTCCAGCGCCTCCAAAAAGGCTCGTCACGAGGCGGAGAGCAGCCTAGCGCAGTCCACGCGTCAGGTGCAGAACCTGGCACGCGAGCTGAGGCGAGCCAACGCAGACTCGCTGCAAAATGCCGAATTGGCGCGTGCGGCACTCGCTCGCGCAGCCGCGGCTGAACAAGAGGCGGCCGCCTATCGCGCGGAGACGCAGACGGCGAGGAGCAGCGCGCGCAGAGCCGCCGCGTCCGTGCGCGGTTCAAGCGGCTCTGAGGGCACTCATGTCACGGCAGCAAGCTCCTCTGAGGCGCTCGAGCGCGGCGCGGTGCAGCGGCTGCAGCGCGAGCTGGAGGCTGCGCGCTCGCTGGCCGCGCGCGCGCAGCGGCGTGAGAAGGAGCTGGAGTGCCGACTTGCCAGGAGCGAGGCGCAGCTGAGCGGCCTGCGCGACAGCGCGCAGACCCAGCCGGAGGTGCGCGAGCGCGAGCTGCGCGCGCTGTGCCAGGAGCTGGCGCGCGCAGAGACGGCGGCGCGCGCAGAGCTCGCGGCGATGCGGGCCACGCCCCCAGAGGCTCGCCTCATGGAGTTGCAGGCGGAGCTGCTCGAGGCGCGGGGGCGCGTGGAGGACGACAGCGGCTTGCGGAGGCAGCTAGGCCGAGTGGCGCTGCAGCACGACGCGCTGCACCAGGCGGAGCAGCAGCGCGGGGAGCAGGCGCGCCGACTGGCCGCGCTCACAGGCGAGGCTGACGAGCCTGCGGCGGACGCGCTGCATGCGCCCTTTCCCCCCCCGCCTGTGGCTGCGCCCAGCCCCGCGGCGGCTTTGGCCCCCGCGGAGACGCGCAGTGCCAGCCCCTTGCTGCCCTCCCCCGCGCCCGCAGAGCGCACGCTGGACGAGGCGATGGCTGCGCTGGCGCACTCGCGCGCCAGCCTTTCGCCAGCCGTCAGGGGCGCCCCGGAGGCATTCACCCCGGCCGAGCTGAGCAGCGAGGAGGAGGAGGGCGAGGAGGAAGAGCAGTCCTGCAGCGCCGAGGCGGTGCAGCGCGCCGAGGCGGCCCTCCTGGCGGCTGAGCAGGAGGCTGCGCGGCTGGAGGCGCAGCAGGTGGGCGCTCGCGCCGCGGCGGACATGCAGGCTGCAAACGCGGCATACGAGGCGGAGTCGGCGCGCACAGCCTGCGCCGCGGCTGCAGCAGCCACCGCTGCCCTGGACGCGGAGGATGCGGACATGAACCCCCGCCTGCACAGGCAGCTCGCCGCCGCCAGGGCGCACGCGCAGGAGCAGGCCGCTCGCGCGGAGCGCAGCGCGCGGGACGCGGCGCAGGCAGCCAGCGTGGCCGCCGCCGTCTCAGCCGCCGCCACCGACGCCGCCGCATTTGGCCGCGCCACCGCCACCGCAAAGGCGCTCGCCGCAGTGCGCACGGCTGGAGCCCAGCGCCGCTACGCGGACTTTGCCGCCAAGTGTGACAGCCTGCAGGGCCAGGCGAGCAAGCTGGCCGCCTCGCTGCGCAGCGAGCGCGGGGCCTGCTCTGCTGCGCGCAAGGAGCTGGCAGCCCTGGTGTCTGTGCTGCAGGCCAACGCATTCCATGCCGACTCCGCGGCCGCGGCGGAGAGGCAGCTGGCGGCGCTGGAGCTGGCAGACACGGAGCCCGACTTCCCCCGCCCGCCACCGCTGCCCAGGGCCAGGGACCTGCGCATCCGCGCGCTGGCCGCCGAGCGCGACCGCCTCTCCTCGCAGCTGGCGCATGTGCAGGGGATGCACGAGGCTGTGCGCACGCTGGCGGCGCAACTCAGCACGGCCCTGAGCGAGCTGCGTTTGGAGGTTTCAAGCGGGCACAAGTTGCAGGTGCGGCCGACGCCCGTGGCGCGGCCGGGCATCTTCGAGCGCGTCTTTGCGTGAAAGCGACACACACTTATCTCGTTATCTGTCCGTCTATGCGTCTCTCAGGAGCGCAGGTCGCGCGCAACCTTTGAAAAGCCGCGGGAGGCGCTGAAGACGGACTCGGTGCCGCTGCCCGTGCCCATGCTTGTCGGCGGCGTGGGGTTGACCAGCTCGATGCCTTGGATGGGCGTGAAGGCGAGGCTGCTGCTCAGCCCAGCCGCGCCGCCGCTGCTCCCGTACTTCTTGAGCTGGTACTTGGACGCGTCCTTCTGCAGTTTCTTGCTCTGGCTGGCGTTCAGGCGCAGCCGCCCGCCAGCCCCGGAGGCACCGATGACGCCCATGCCCACCCCCTCCAGCCCAGCCTCCTCCTCCGGCTGGTTGAAGTTGACGCGGTTGGCGGCACGACGCATGTCCGTGAGCCCGAAGCGCTCCTTCATCATGCGCAGCCGCCGCCCGCCGCGCCGCTTCTTCTGCTCCAGGTCAGGCACGGGCAGGGGCTTTATGATCTTCGCCGGCGGCGGCTCCTGCCACTTCTCGATCTTAGCCTTGATGGTGGCGCGCATCGCCTGCCCTCCCCTGCCCGCGGGGTCCTCCCCGTACGCGTCCAGCCGCGCCATGAGCGTGCACTTGCCGCCGATGAGGCGGCAGGCGCGCATGCGCAGCGCGGGCGGGGTCTGCTGGATAAGGTCGCAGCCGTGGATGAAGCCGGCGTGCATTTCGCCGGCACGCACGGCTGAGGCGGAGGACAAGCCGCCCAGCGCCTTGCGCTTGGCGCCCAGCACCTGCACGTTGCAGGCTGGCATGCGGGACAGCACGGCCAGGCCGCCGGCGATGCCCATGAGCTGCGCGGCAACCTGGGTGCCCACCACGGCGGACAGGTTGGGCGCGATGAAGGCCATGCGGCTCTCCACAAAGCTCAGCATTTGCCGCTTCGCCTCGTCCAGCTCCAGCATGCGCGCGCACGCCTGTAGCGCGCTGGCCAGCACTTCATCGCTCAGCGGCTGCCCGTTGGTGGTGCTGCCCGTTACGGAGACGACCATGATAGTGGCAGAGGGCAGGATGCCTTCCAGGTCCACCAGCGTGGTGTCCATCTCGTTGCCTATCGCCTGCACCACGCGCGCGTAGTCCACCGGGTGAAGCACCAGCGACTCGAGCTCCGGGAAGCGGGAGCGGTAGCGGTCGCGCAGGAAGTTGTGCACTACCGCAATCTCGCCGTCAATCTGCACAGTCAGCGCGTTGCACTCCACAATGAGCTGGTACTCGGGGTCGTCCTCTAGCGGGCCCGCTCGTGCGCGCGCCGGCTCTGCCTGGGCCAGCGCGGCAGCCACCGCCTGCGTGCGCCAAGTGCATAGGGTTGCGTGAGAGGGGCGTTGCAGCGCTCCCAACAGTCGCCACGCGCCTGCATGATGCGCTTGTAGCGCTCACTGTGCACCAGCGGCGCGGCGGCGTCCAGGTTGCCGTAGTGTACCACCGCCGCGAGGGCGGCTCCAAGCTCGGCAGCGCCGGCGACCCCGGCGCCGCCCACGCCCGCATCGTACTGCTCCTCCTCATCGTCCAACTCGTCCAGGTCGGCCAGGAAGGACTCGGCCAGTGTGGCCATGCTGCAGTGGCAAAGGCCGAGAGTGGACGACGCACAAACCTGCACCTGGGAGAGCGGCCTCTGCTGCGCGTATCGCCACAGCAATACACAGAGGAGGCGGAGGCGGAGGGAGCTCAGTGGAAAAGTAGAACAGTAGATCTAGATCGATAGAACGCGGCACGCGCACACGTCGAGCCCGAAGCTCATTTGTCGGTTCACGGTTTCACGAGCTCGCAGCTGCTAACAGTGTGACGTCGAAGACTAGAGTAGCGTCGGCTGGGATGTCAGGTGGCGAACCGCGCTTGCCGTACGCGAGCTTCGGCGGGCATGTGAGCCTGCGTTGCTCACCGACACGCATGCCCACAACTCCCTCGTCCCACGCCTTGATGACCTCGCCGTCGCCCAGCGCGAAAGCGAAGCTCTTGTCACTGTCAAACACAGCGCCGGTGGTCTGCAGGCGCCCTTCGTAGGCCACTCGCGCGTTGTCGCCGGCGCGAGCGGGAGGAGAGGCCGGGTCAGTGGGCGGTTGCAGCACTTCAACGCCAAGAGTGATGTCAGCAGGTTTAGCGAAGCTGACGCCCGTGATGTGCACGGACTGCTTCACCAGCGTGAGCTGCCCCGTTGCAGCACCAGCTTTGACGCCGTCTGCAACGAGCTTGGCCGCCTCCACCTTGTCCAGCTTCTTCTCCGTCGTGAGCCACTTTACAACGGACGCCTTAGAACTTCCCCGCCAGTCTTGAAGAGCCGTGACCGCTTGTATCACCGCCTCGATGGCCTCTTTCGCAGCCATCAGCGCCTCGCCCACAGCACGAACGAGCAGGAGGAGCTCAAATAGAGCGCCACACAAGAAGTCGCGCGCACGCACGTCGTCAACTCGTCATCAAAGAAGAAGTGTGACGTGGCAACGCTCACAGGTCCTTCCCTCCGCCTGCCTGTGCTGCAACATGCTCTGAATGGACGTGGAGGTGGACGCGTTTGCAGAGGATGTGCAGAGTCACACCAGCGACCTGCTGGACACGGCACACTTCACGCGTCGCCGCGAGCTAGAGCGCATCAAAGCGCTGGTGCAGGCGCGCGGGTGTGGCGTGCAATCCGCCGTCTCTCTCGCGCCTGACTGTGACCTCGGGTGCAGGCTGTGCCGGCGCTGGTGCTGCAGGAGACTGCTGTGGAGCCGGTGGCCCAGCTGCTGCTGCCGCGCTGCGAGGTGCACTCACACGCGTCGGTTGTGTGTCGCGCCGACTGAGCTCCATTGGCCAGGACGCGTCAGAGAAGTGTCGAGAGCTGGCGTTGACCACCCTCCTGCTGGTCGTCCTACGCGCGCCGCCCTCCGTCCTGGCGCTGCTGCCCTACGTGCTGCCCGTGCTGCGCGACCGTCTAGCTCCGGCGGGCGCGGCTCTGCGCGAGACCTCGGAGGTGCGCTCGGCGCATCGCCAGCCTCGCTTCCCCGCGCCTTCTCTCACGCCACCCTGCCCAACAGGAGCTGCGCCTGCTGCTGGTGCAGCTGACGATGTCGCTGGTGGCGGGCGCGGAGGGGGCGCTGCCGGCGTACCTGGGGGAGTGTGTGGAGGTTGTGGAGGGCGCGCTGGGCGACGAGGCACCCGAGGTGGCGGCCCACGCCTGCCTGGCCTGCTGCGCGCTGTGCGACGCGCTGGGGCGGCGCCTGGGCAGCGCGAACGCGCTGCGCCTGGCGCGGCGCGCCACCGTGCAGACGGGCCACACGCGGGCAGCCGTGCGCCTGGCGGCGCTGGACGCCCTGCGCTCGCTGGTGCACGCGGGTGCGCACGAGCACCTCCTGGTCCTCGCCGCTTTCCGGCACCCCAACCAGGTGGACGTGGCCGCCTTCTACGGCGCCCAGCAGGCGCAGGTCAACTTCCTGGGCAAGCTCGCCTGCGACCGCAGCCCGGCGGTGCGCCTGCGCCTGCTGCGCGTCGCCGCCGACTGGCTGCTCACGCTGCAGGAGCGGGCGGACCACGCGCCGCGGCTGCTGCCCTACGTGCTGGCGGGGTTGAGCGACGGCGCCGCCGACGTGGCTGCGGCTGCGGCGGAGGCGCTGCACCGACTGGGCTGTGCGTACGAGGAGGAGCACGCGGAGGAGCTGCGGGAGTTGCAGGCGCACTGCCCCGACGCGCTGCATGGCAAGCCGCTGGTCAATGACGGCGGGCTGGCGCTGCCGCCGCCGCCGCGCCTTGGCACGCGCCTGCTGGTGCAGGAGAGCCTGGCCACCCTCTTGCCGCCCTGCCTTGCCGACCTGCGCGTCTGGGCGGACGGCGTGCGGCCGCGCGCCATCGCGCTGCTAGCCACGCTGCTGCGGCACTCGGAGCAGCGCGCCGCTCGCCACGCCCCGGCCCTGGTGCCAGCCCTCTGCGCTGCAGCCGCGGACGAGGACGCGTGCGTCGCAGCCGGCGCACTTCAGTGCTGCCGCCTGCTGGCCCAGGCCACGCCGCCTGATGCCTGGTTGCCGCCGCTGATGCTCGCCAGCCGAGCGCCGCCGTGCTCGCGCGACGCTGTGAGCCGCGTCACGGCCGCGCTGTGCGAAGCGTCCAGTCCGTGCAGCCTGGAGCCGCACCGGGCGTCGCTGGAGGAGCTAGAAAGGGGGACGCTGTGAAGGAAGAGACTTGCACACAGCTCATCAACATTAAGCGGCCGCGCACTCGCCCTGCTCCTGTGTGCCTGGGTCTTGCCCTCCGCCCCCTCCCGCGAGGACGGGCGCCGATTGGCGATCTCTGCGTCGCCGCTCTCTTTTGGCAGCCTCCTTCTCCGCCGCCTCCCGCGCCTTGGCTTGTCGCTTGTCGCGAATAGCACTCTTGGCGGCGCCGGCGCCGACGGACGTGCCGGGGGCCGGCTTGGCAGCCTCTCGCCGAGGCTGCGGCGGGGGCCGCGGTGGGTCGACCACCCGCGCAAAGAGGCGTCCGCGCGCCAACAACCCGCCCGACCCGAAGCGCCGGTTTCCAAAGGCTCGTCGCAGGATGCGCGCCTCGTGCTCGTGCTCCTCTTCTTCGTCCTCAAAAGAAGGCTCGTCGCTCAAGCTCTGGCTCGCGTCCACCGCCGCCGCTGTCAGCCAGCGGGCCCTCTGCAGCAGCACGAGCGGATGCTCAACAGCGAGGGGCAGCGGTGAGCCGTCTAGGTCGCGTGCAATTTGGAGATAGGCGCCCACGGGCGCCTTGCAGAGCGCACAGCACGGCGCGTTTGAGCGCTGCGCCACCCAACGCAGGATGCACCGAAGGCAGAAGGTGTGTGAGCACGCCAGCTGTGCGGGCTCTTCCACCACTGAAAGGCAGATAGCGCAACAGTCGTCCTCGCTCAAACTGCAGTCCTCTTGGAGCCCAACGGTGGCCGTCACGGGTGCCTCGCCCAGCTCCAGCGACGGCTCTTCCAGGCACAGTGCGTGCAGCGCCGGCAGAGCCATCGCGCTCTCGGAGGCACTCGCAGGAGGTATAGCGCCAAATGCACTGTATGTCACAGACTCACACACTACCCACTCCCAGGCGACCGCTAAAATACGCGCGTAGAAGGCGAGGGCGGAGCGTTAACTGTCACACAGCGTTGAGCGTTCGAAACTGTTCAACTGGTTGTTGACGCGCGTCGTGCGTTGTTCGAGAGTTCGACTTGGACTATCCCACGTTGTCGCTCCCTCCGCCTCCTGGTCACGGGTCTCGGCGTCTCGCTCGCTCTCTTCGCATGGCGTTCTCGTTGTGCACGGCCTCTCCTCCACTCTTGAGGCTCGCGGCGCAGCAGCCCTGGGACCGCCGGCGCAGTTGCGCCGTTCGCGCTGCTCGCTGCGTCGTGGTTCGCGCCAGCTTCAACCCGCAGGACCCGCTCTCGTGGGGCCAGGATCAGCGTGGAGACGTGCAGAGCTTTGGAAACGGAGAGGCGCTGCAGCAGCTAACCGACGCAGAGCTCTTCAGCCTGCTCTCTTCCACGGGACAGCAGCAGGCGCAAGCGCAGCCAGCCGCCACTGTGCGCGCCACTGCCGCCCCAGAGTCCGCCGCCGAGGCCATCGCGGCGGGCATCCAACGCTTCGCGGAGGGCAATCACGCCGAAGCGCTGGCTCTGTTTTCGGCAGCGGAGCAGCTGCCGGGATCTGGCCAGCTGCGTGTGCGCGGCAAGCCTCGCGAACTGTCTGAGGGCGAGTTGCAGGCTGCGCGCTACAATGCGGGCGCGGCACTGGCCCAACTGGGACGCTATGACGAGGCCTTTGTGCTTCTGAGCGCGTGCCTTGACGCTGGATTTGACGACGCTGCGGGACTGGAGCGGGACGCGGATTTCACGCAGCTCAAAGCGGCTTCAGCCAGTTCAGCCGCTGAGTTTGAAGCTCTGCTTGAGCGCATCCGCCGATCCAACCCGCCCCCTTCCGGCTTCCTGCAGAGTCTGTTCAGGTTTTGAGGACGGCCATGGCTCGCTTAGTAATGGTCAGCCCCTCTTTCAAGGAGGCCTCGATTCTTCATTGTTATTATGAGACTCAGCTGATACTGAGCATGCCCTCCCTCCCCGCCGCGCTTGCTAGTAGCGCAGCTTCGCCCCGCGCGCCGAGTGCGCCAGCACCTTCTCCTTGAGGCCGAAGCGCGCCTGGATGTGGGGTCGCACGTCCTCCACCTCCGCCAGCTGCTCCAGGAAGGGCAGCAGCCCTGCCAGCTCCCGGTCCTCCGGGTCGTCGAACCAGGATTCAATGGGGATGCCGTTCTCCAGCTGGAAGCCAAAGGCCTGGGGCGAGTTGTCTACGATGATTGTGCGCGCCAGGTCGCGCCCAAGCACAGTCAGGTCCTTCAAATAGTTGCCGTCCACAAAGACGCACGAGTCGCGGAAGATGCGGTGGCGGAATACGCGTGCCCCCGGGTCGATGATGTTCAGCAGCTGCTCCGCATACACGCGCTGGCTGGCGGTGAAGATGACCACCTCGAAGAGCTCCCCCACGCGCTCCATGAACGTCTCCAGCTGCGGGCGGCGCCGCACGTTCACCAAGTGCTGCTGGTTGTTGAAGTGCACGGGGAAGGAGAAGTCAGAGGCGGCCAGCGCCTCCAGCGTGCTGTGCACCAGCGTCTCGTCCAGATCCAGCACCAGCGTGTTCACCGGCGACCGGCGAGCCTTGCGCGGCAGCACGGGCTGGCGGCCCGGGGGCACGCAGCGGTGCAGGGGCGGCAGGTTGGAGATGAAGAGGAACGGGTCAAAGTCTTCCTCCTCGTCGCTCTCCTCCGCCGCCGCAGCCGCGGCCGCGGCGGCCACAGCCACCGCCAGCTCCGCCGTCTCCTGCTCAGCCTCCAATTCCTCCTCGGTTCTGCACGCCACCGACAGCTCTCGGGCCCCAGCCCCCTGCTCCCCCAGCGCGCCCGCCGCCGCGCCAGCCTCGCCGCCGGCGAACAGGTTGTAGACGGGCGAGAAGAGCGTGGCCAGGCCCGTCTTGGGCTTGGCGACTGAGGTCTCACAGGCGGGCGCCACGGTGGGTACCTCCTGGGGCGCCGGCGGAGCGGGGCGCGCCGCGTCAGCGGGGCCGCGCGCGTTGCGCGTGCCGGGAGGGTGCTGCCCCACGCGCGGCGCGGCGGTGCACGCACCCCGTCGCTGCTGAAGCGCGCCTCCAACACACGCGGCACCAGCTCCTCGCCGTCCTCCGCCTCACCCTCTGCCCCGGCCTGTGCAGGCGCCGCAGCAACCACGGTGGAGGCTGCGCGTGGGCGCGGCGAGGCGAGTCAGCGGCGGTGTGACAGACGGTTTGCCGCCCACCAACCCTAGGGAGAGGTCCAGAAGGACGCTCCGTACCTCCTTTCGCGCGCTTCCGCGTCGACTGCGTCATCATGCTTTGCGCCCCTGCCGCACGCTTCGCTGCGGGCGTCTTGTTCTCCTTGCTTGCCGCCGGCGGCGCGGCGACGGAGACCATGCCCGGTGCCATCGCTCGCTTCCGCTTCGAGCCGCTTCCGGCCTCCGGCGAGGGCGACGTCTGGCCGACGGCGAAGCGGAAGACGGCCTGCAGACCGGCAAGAAGGCGTCCCCCGCGAGAGCTGCAGGACGAGAGTGAGAGAGGTCAGGCAGCTGGCTCCTTCCGCACGCACCCTTGTTGCTCGCTCGCTTTCATGAAAGGGCGGACCCACACAGTGTAGGCGGAGGGCGCCGTGGGTGGCCGTGGGAGGGGCCACCTGCAGTCAAGCCCGCCACAGACGGACAAGCGTTCTACACAAGTTGTACAGTGGCATGGTGCGCGACATCGAACGCACACACCCTTCCGAACATCACCACAGTCGTCTGTTCGTCTCCCGTACACAGACTGCGTCACTCCGCCACCTCTGTGTCGAACCGAGACTATCCTACCCGAAGTGCGGCAGAGAGAGGGGAGAGGCACGAGCTGACGAGCACGCGCTGGGCAGGGAGCAACGCACGCGGCAGCTCGTGCACTTGCAGGGAGGGACAGCATGGCGCTGGTCTCCATCAACGGTGCGTGCGGAGCTGCAGGGCTGCGCACGCATGCTGTGCCTGCTCCCACCTCACCACCCCGCTGGCACACTGGGCTGACGTCGCGCGCGTCCGCCTGCTGCAGTGTATGACATCACGAACACGCCTAATTCACATGCCAACGAGGCTATCAAGACGCTGAACCGCTTCACGCGCGACACATTTGGGCTTGGGGGCATCTTCCACGGCGCCGTGGAGGTGAACGGCGAGGAGTGGTCCTTCGGCTACTGCCCGTACGGAACAGGGGTGCGCCGCTCGCGCCCGGCAGCGCGTGCCAGAAAAGTGGCGCTCGCTTGACGGAAACCCCTCTCGCTGTGTGCCCCCCCGCGCCCGCCACTACACTGTGTGGCTTGCAACTGCTCCCGCAGCCGCGTTTCATCGCGTTGTCGCCTCTCGCGACAGCGGGCCAGAAGCTGCTGCTGAGCCCCCTCTGTCCCGCTCCAGGTGTACAGCTGCACTCCGAAGGGCAACCCGAACTACACCTTCAGGGAGAGCATCCCGCTGGGCGTGACCAGCATCAGCACGCCGCAGTTTCGGCGCTCCATCGAGGGCCTGCAGGACGAGTGGCAGGGCTGGACGTATGACCTGCTCAGTAGGTGTGACGCGTAGTCGCTCATGCGAGCGAAGTTTCAGCCGGCTCTCCCTGACGCGTCTCTGCTCTCGTGCACGCAGGAATTGCAACCATTTTTGTGAAGCGCTGGTGGAGATCCTGGGTGTGGGGCCGCTGCCCGCCTGGGTGAACCGCTTTGCCGTGAACGCAGATTATGCGCTGGAGACGAGCCAGACGGCACTGACGGAGGTGAAGAAGATTTGGAAGTCGAGCGCGGACACGCTCACGCTCGCAACGGGATGGCTGAAGGAGCACCTGACCATTGACCCGGCACTGCTGGCTGTGCCGCCGCCGTTCGGACAACAGCCCCAACAACAACCGCCCGCAACCGCAGCAGCAACAGCTGCAGCGCCTGCCCCCGCGCATTAGGACGCCACTCAAGCGCCTGCATAGTTTTTTTTACACACCACAGGAAGTAGGGCACAACGGCACACCCCATGCTTCTCCTCTTCGCGAAGTGCTTCCTCCTAGCACTCGCTCAGCGCCGGTGGCCCCCCCGCGGGTCCTGGTATGGATAGCCACCGCCACCGCCACCACCACCACCATATCCACCGCCATATCCACCACCGTAGGGCGGAGGCGCTCCGTAGCCGGGAGGGTGCCCGTACATTG
>Ga0049083_10000619_pt1 | contig 12839 bp, 16 predicted proteins | sample GreLakmeMI27MSRF_FD_66719 | JGI IMG/M metagenome (GOLD analysis project Ga0049083, IMG submission 66719) | Freshwater lentic microbial communities from great Laurentian Lakes, MI, USA - Great Lakes metaG MI27MSRF | ecosystem: Environmental > Aquatic > Freshwater > Lake | place: Great Lakes...
GATGCGGCCGCGGTGCAGCTGAACGAGTCCCAGCGGGGTCGCATTCTCGATGCAGCCAGCGCGAAGACGGACCGCGACGCGGCTGCAGTGGAACTGAGCGCCTCTGTGGCCGGCCGCTTGTCCGACTGCGCCGCAGCCGACAAGTTGCTCTCGGCAAGCAAGGCTGGCCGCGCGTCAGACTGCGCCGCAGCCGCCGCAGCTGCCACAGCCGCTGCGCAGATCAGTGTGGAGCTGATCCTTCAGGCGGATAGCATGGCGCGCGGTGGCAGGCCCAGCTCTTCCTCCTCCTCCTCCTCCTTCTCCTCCTTGTCCGGCAGGGAGAGCGCCCGGGCGTCGAACACATTACTCAAGTGGCTGGGCGAGGGTGGACCACCCTTCTCGCCCGCCACGCCAGTGCTCCCCTTCAACCAGGGTGTGAGCGCGCAGGAGTGCCCCTCGCCCCGTGCGAGTGTGTCGGATGCGGTCACGACGCCGAGCTCGCCCGACTTGCCCGACTGCGAGTCTGCCGCATCCCTGGCTTTGCGCCTGGCTGCCCTGCAGGAGCTGTACGACAAGGAGGTGGCGGCCCACTCGGCTGACGCGGTGGCCGCCGCCTTCGAGATCCGCTGTCTCCGCGCCGCGCTGGCGCGGACCACGGCCCCGTACGAGGAGATCGACGCAGCGCAGGAGGGAGAGGAGGATCAGACAGTGCCGTACCGGCGCGGCCACTCGCTATTGCGGTGAACAGGAAGACTTGAAAGAACAGGGACGTAGCCGACGGAGGCTCCACCAGGAACAAGCAACGAATACATACACGCGTTTATTCCCGTTTGATGCTCATGCCAGCGTGTGCATGAAAGCGGCGACCTCGATAGAGCCGTCCGATTCGAGGTCCGTCACGTGGAGAGCATTCTTGACGCCGTCCACTCCATACTGCGCCCTCAGACTGCTGGGCCGCAGCACACGCGCCAGGTCTGGGTCAGAGGGCCCGGCGAGCTCGCGCAGCTGCTGCACTATGCATTCGGCGTCGCCGCTGTGGCGAGCCACAACCTCAAGTGCGAGTACAGGGCCAGACGCTAGCTCCTCCACCATGTGAGCGAAGTCTGGAGCCACGCCGTCGTAAATGGTGAGGAACGAGGAGGCCTGCGCCTTGTCCAGGCAGCGCACAGCTGCGCCAGTCACTAGAAAAGCGTTTTGGAGCGCTTCCAAAATCGCGCCCGCGCTGCCGGCGTGCACCGCGTGAGGTTTCACTACCGCCAGGGAGCTGCACACGCCGCGGGAGGTGCACGCAACCTGTGAAGGTCACTCAGTCAACCGGTCAATAATGCGTTCAGTCCACGCACCTGCGCGCTGAAGAAGAACGCCGCGTCGTCGACCGCCTCCTGCCCAATAGACCACCAGCCAAAGGTGGGCTGACCGAGCGCGGCACGAAGAGCTTGAGCCGCGTGTCCGCTGTGCGACAGCAGCTCAAAGGCAAAACACTGCCTGCTGGTGGCCTCGCCGCTCAGCCTCTGCGGGTCCGCTGCGCTGAGCACTCCCACCTTTGCGTTGACCAGCACGAGCGAAGCGCGCGACTGCGCAGCCGACAGCACCGCGCCGCAGTGCTGCAGAGCCTTCACGCACAGGAAGACGCTGCGGGACCGGTTAGCAAGGAGCCAAGAGTACGTGCGTTGCTCCGCACCTCTCGCGGCGAGCAGAAAGGCGGGTACGCGTGTACTCGTCCGCGTAGCCCACGATGCGCAGCGCACGCGAGAGTAGCACAACCGTCGCACCCACGAACAGCTGCTCCAGCTTAACGTCCGGGCAGTGCGTGCGCTTGAGGAACATGCGCTTCCGTGCGGGATCAAAGAGCTCCACCACCGACTCAGACGGAGTCACCAGCAGTTGCAGCAGGTAGGTCTGCTCAGACTTCTGGTCGTGCCACTCCACGTCGAAAGCGAACCGCTCAGCCATGGGCAGAGGCTGTGGCAGACGACAGAAAAAGAAAATCCGGGGGCGCGCCAAGTCGCAGGTCTCGAACGCACGAACACCACACGTACGACGAACAGTACAGTCGACGTCGACTCAGGTCGAACTACTTATGTACTGCTTTTCGAACGTGCAGTGCTCGCCGCGTAGTGTCGGACGACGCTTGAGAGACGCGACGGGCGCAACGCGGCACAAACCTCGAAAGCCACAAACGTAGGGATAAAAAAGTGTTCAGTCCACGGTGGGAAAGGAGCAGCCCTGCGGTGGCTGAAGGAAGCGGCGCCCTGCGTCCAACTCGTCCAAGTGCACCTTGTCCGGATAGCTGATGCGGAACGAGAAGGCGCCCTCCAGCTCCTCCAGCGACAGGCCCGACTTTGAGAGCACGGGCACGCCGCGCTGCAGGTTGTAGCGCACCAGCAGCTGAGCGGGCGTCTTGCCGTAGGCGGCTGCCAGCTTGAGCACCGTTGGGTGCTCCATCAGCGCCGGGTCGCCGCGCGCCAGGGGCGCCAGCGCAGCCATTGCGACGCCCTTGCGGCGCGCACAGCCGCACAGCTTGCGCTGGGGGGCGAAGGCGGTTGGGGTGAGTGCACATCGGCGGTGCTCGCTTTGGCCGCGGCGGCGCACCTGCGAGAGGAGCGGGTGCAGCTCGCAGAGGTTGACAACTGGCTTTACGGCGCAGCAGCCCAACAGCGCCTCCAGCGTCGCCCAGCCGCAGTGCGCCACGCCCACGGCGCGCACGGTGCTGGAGGCGAGCAGCGCCTCCACGCCCGCCCAGGCGGCGGCGACGGCTTGGGGGAGGGGCTCTGGGGCGCCCGCAGCCGCAGCCGCCACGTCCAACAGCAGCAGGTCAAGCGAGCTCACCCCCAGCGTCGTCAGCAGGCTGGCGCAGGAGGCCTGCACCGCGGCTGCGTGGGGGCGAGCCAGGTGAGCAGGGAGAGCAGGGACGGCGCCACCCAAGCAAGCGCACCTGCGTCGCGCGGCGCGCCAGGCAGCACCGCCGCCAGGAACGCCTTCTCGCACGCAGCGCCACGCAGCGCCTGGCCCACGGCCGCCTCGGCGCCGGGTGCGACGAGCAAGCAGCCGAGAGCGAGCGCCACCCTGCGGCGGCGGAGGGCCCGCGTCAGTCAGCGCAGGCGCAGGCGCAGGCGCAGAGGCGCACCTGACTGAGGCGTCGTCCGTGGCGGTGACGCCCAGCATGGGGAGGCGCAGGCCGCCAGGGAGGGGCAGCGAGCGCGGCTCCTTGGCCGCATCAAAAGGCAGCTCCACAGCCACCACAGGCGCGCCCGTGGCCGTCCGCCAGCCCGTGGGCGCGGGGCCGTACCAGACGCCAGTGGCTCCGCCAGCCGTTTTGGAGGCGGGAGCGAGCGCCACCGTTGCCGCGGGCGCCGGAGCAAAGAGCGACTGGCACCCGTCCGAGGCCATGCTGCCTCACAACCCCACTCGGAGCGCAACGGGCTGTGCGGAGGCGGAGAAACTGCTGGACACCACGAGTCCACGACGCTCGAACAGCAGACAGAAGAGTTGAACATACTCGCTCCGCCCTCGCTTAGGTGCTGCCAGCGGCATGCCCGACGCGGCTGCGGAGCTGGTGGCTCGGCACTACAGCGACCGGCAGGGGCAGAGCACGCAGGAGCGCAAGCGCAGCGACATCCTGCAGCTGCGCGAGCTCAACAACTGGGTCAAGAGCAGCCTGATCAGCCAGTTCACGCGTCCGGGGGACTACGTGCTAGACCTGGCGTGCGGCAAGGGCGGCGACCTGCCAAAGTGGAAGGAGGCTGGAGTGGGGTTCTACTGTGGCGTAGACATCGCGGTCGAGTCAGTGCGCAAGGACGCTCGCGAGCGCTACAACCGCGCCCGCTACGCCTTCCCCGCCGCGCTGCTGGTGGCGGACGCGTTCGAGGCACCCCTGGGGCGGGCGCTGCAGCCGCACGCCCCCTTTGACGTGGTCAGCTGCCAGTTCGCGCTGCACTATGCTTTCAGCAGCGAGCGACGCGCGCGGCGGGCGCTGCAGAACGTGGCGGAGGCGCTGGCGCCGGGCGGCGCCTTCGTGGGCACCACGCTGGACGCGGACGTGCTGGTGCGGAAGCTGCGCGCTCGCCCGGGCATGCGCATCGCCAACCAGGTCTTCAGCTGCGTCTTCGGACCGCGCTTCGCCAGCAAGGCGCTGGACGCAGGGGCGTCGCCGTTCGGGCTGGAGTACCGGTTCACGCTGGCAGACGCGGTGGAGGACGTGCCCGAGTACCTGGTGCACCGCCCCACGCTGGTGCAGCTGGCGCGGGAGTACGGGCTGCACCTGGTGCTTTGGGAGGTGCGTGGCGCGTGCAGTGCGCTCTGCCTTGCGGGTCTCACATACTCGTCTCACTCGCCCCTCTCCAGAACTTCCACCACTTCGTGCGCAACCGCCTGCTGCGCGACTGCGTGGCGGAGGACCGCGCCCAGTGGGTGTCCCGCGGCCTGGGCGGCGTGTTCGACGACGCTACGGGGAGAGCACACCCCGAGAAGTGCGCCCTCTCACCCGAAGAGTGGGAGGTGGCGCATCTCTACGCGGTCTTCGCGTTCCGCAAGGAGGGCGTGCCGGAGGAGGGCAAGCAAAGGGCACGCCAAGAGCGGCCGCGCACACTCGACTTCCGCGAGGTGCTGGGCATTAACGCGGAGGGCGATGTGGTGGAGCTACGGGCGTGATGCTAGGGCGAGATGCTAACGCGCCGACGCCCAAGCGCGCCAAACCAACGAACAGACGAATAACGCAACGTGCTGCCTAATAGACTCTAGCGCTGGCCTTCTACTCAGAGTTGCACCTCAACGTCTAGGCTCGTGCGCGAAGAGCGCGTGCTCACGCGTGCCTCCGTCCAGCCACAGGCCCGCATGAATGCCTGCAAAGTGTACTCCAGAAACGCGGGCGGAGGGCTGCTCTTCCTCGCCGCCAGCTCCGCGGTCGCAAACAAAGTGGCGGCGCCATCAACCTTGATGTGCAATCGCCGCGCTCCCTCGTCCACATCCACCAGGCGCGCGGAGAAGGCAAAGCCGCGCGATTCGAACACATGCAGGAGCCCGCGAACGCCATCGACAGTGCAAGCCCAGTCGCGAACAGCGCACGCCGGCGGTGCGCCAAACACCTCCTCCTCGAAGCCATCTCTGAGGCGGCTGAAAATTAACTCTCCAACGCGGCGCCCGTACTCCGCTGGCAGAAGTGAGTTGTCAGCCAGCCTCTGGTCGCGGCGCACGGTGCGCTGCTCGCCGTCGGCGCCAGTCGCCTCGACAAACACCTGCTCGCCTGAGCGCATCAGCTCGCCCACGACGAGCAGCTGGACGAACGTCATGAAGTCAAAGTAGAATGGGTCGCTGAGGTCGCCCTGGAGGAACGTCAGCGGCGCCAGCAGCTGCTTGTAGCCCTCCTGCTCTGCAGCTCGGCGCTTCCAGGCCGTCACCTGGAATCTGTCCATAGCGACAAAGTCCAGCTCGTCGACAGTCTCGTAGCTGGAACGCAAGAGCAACACCGCGAACTTGAGGTCCAGGCGGCCGCGAGGCACTCTCACAACTGCGGCAGCGCCAGTTGCGCCGCCCGTGATGCTGGGTAGGGCCGAGGAGGAGCAGGCCAGGCGCCAACGCGAGGGTACAGGACTTGGCCGCAACGCCGACAGCATCGTGCAGACAGGCGGGGTGTGGGGTACGTTGTGACGGTCGGCCAGCCGTACCCACCACTACGCTGTTGAACTTTGGAGGCAGTCGGATGTGTGTGCGAAGCGCGCAAGGGGTGCGGGGGGTACGTGTGACGAGACACGGAAACAGTGAAAAGCGAGGGCGGCGCAGCAACTGCCAGACGCGCGGGAATAGTGCAGGGCTGCCAGCTGCTCTCGCGCCGCGCGCGTCTCGCTGTTCTCTGTCTCTGGAAGCTCGGGCAGTGGAGAGACAGAGAGCGGAGGAGCGGACCTTCCGGACCCACAGGAAAGTGAGAGAATTCCCGGAACAGGGTGATGGGCGGCAAAGCTGCCCGGGGCCTGGCCGTGCCACCGAAGACGCGCTGCATCAGCAGGGTGGTGAAAGAGGAGAGGATAACACACGCAGTATGCGTGCTTGCCAGCCCCGCCAGCGGCTTGCGTGTCAGTCTAGTAGGCCAGGCCCATGCTGCGGGTGGTCTGTTGCGGGCGTGCGCGGCGCGTCAGAGGCGCGCGTAAGGCGGAAGAGCAGGAGGGGGACGCGCCTCAGCGCCGAGGTACACGCGCACGGACAGGAAGTCCGTGGGGCAGGCTGCCTCGCAGCGCTTGCAGCCGACGCAGTCCTCCGTGCGCGGCGCGGAGGCGATCTGGCCCGCCCGGCAGCCCGTCCAGGGAACCATCTCCAGCACATCGGTGGGGCAGGCGCGCACGCACTGGGTGCAGCCGATGCAGGTGTCGTAGATCTTCACCGCGTGCGACATGCTCACCACGCTGCGCACAGCCGCCTTGGGCTTGGCCTGTGTGCGCGAGGCGCGTCAGCGAGAACTTGGACTTGCTTTCCGGCCGGCTCGCAGCCTCAGCGGCTCGCGGCACGCAGCCAGCGCGCCGCCCGCTTGTTCAGCCCATGGCACGTGCCGGAAGCCGCGGGCGCGAGGCTGCGGTGGCGTGTGCGCGCGCTGCGTTGCGGGTAAAGTGGTGCAACCAACCCGGAATCCGGAATCCGCGCCGGCCCGCACACGCCGCGCCGTCCGTCACGCGGGGCGCGTGGCGCAGCTGAACCCGCCTCCATGCCGCGCAGAGCACCCGCAAACGTCCGCCGCCGCCGCCGTGGCGCTCAAACCCACTCGGGCGACTCGCACCTGCAGGCGCGCGGAGCGCACAGCCTTGCCGCTGAAGACGGACGCGCTCATGGACAGGGCCGACATGGTTGCTGCGAGGGTAGCTTCGTTTGGCAGTTTGGCCTGTCGAGGCCAATGCTCGCTGCGAGCGTCGAGCTCATCTGCTAGTCGTTGAACGACGCATCTCACAACCTCAACTTACGGGTCGCGGATGCATCCTCCAGCAGGCTGAGGTGTGGCTGAGAGACTTTCAGCGCGCAAATGCAGCTGTCTGGAAGGCCAGCGCCACGCCAGGCATCGCTTACAGGCGTGCAGTCGCGGCGAGGTCCAGGACACCGCCCGCGAGCACAGACTTGCCATCTGCGCGCACGGCAAAGAGGAAGCGCGTGGGCGAGGCCCTCCACACGGACGTCTGCAGCGTGGCGCCGGGTGTGACCACCCCCACGAATCGCGCACGAACTGCGATGACCCGCTCCGCCTCGCCGCCCAGGAAGCGCATGGTCACCGCGCGCGTGGCGTGGCCCAGCGTGCACAGCCCGTGCAGGATTGGCGCCTGGAAGCCACCGCGTGCTGCGGCTGCGACGTCCACGTGCAGCGGGTTGTAGTCGCCCGTGAGTCGATACAGCAGCGCGGCGCTCGCCTCCGTGCGCTCCTCCACAACCGCGTCGGGAGCACTGGGAACCGCAGCAGCAGGTGCGGGCGCCCTGGGCGTGCGCTCCGGCGCCGCAGGACGGCCTGCAAAGCCGCCCAAGCCGCGGATGAAGACGCTAAGGGTGTTTGTAGCCAGCAAAGCACCGTCCTGGACGCGTCGGGTGGTCGTCTCCAGAACCACGAGCGCGCCGGAGCCGCGGTCCAGCACAGACACCACGCGTGTGTGGTTGCGCAGCGGGCCCGCCAGCACCGCAGACAGCAGAGGGGCGTGCAGCTGCAGCGCGTGCTCCCCGTGCAGCAGAGCGGACGGTTCGAAGCAGAGCCCCCAGGCTGCCAGTGAGTCGACAGCCGAAGCGCCGCCTAGGAAGGGGAAGGTGGCCGCAAGCGTGGGCAGCGCGCTGAAGCGGGGGTGGCCCTCCCAGACGAACCTGCGAGAGTCGGCGTCAGCGGCAGCGCGCACAGAGCGCTGAGCAGGCGCATTCCTGAGCTCCTCCGCGTTGGCAAACACAGGCTGTCTGCCAGCGCCCACCGCAAGGGCATAGAGGCAGACGTCCTTTGGGCTCACTGTGAACGCAGCGCCATCTGCAAACTCGACGCCCTCCAGACTCGCCACAGACACAGCGCCTGAGGCGTCACTGCGATACAACTCCACTGCAGCAGTCTGGCCGCTTGGCTGCGCAATCATCGCTCGCGCAGAGTGACCTTGCAGTCAACACACACTGCCAAGGACGCAGGCTTTGCCAAGAAAAAAATTTGCAAGCGAGCGGCGAGGAGGAGGCGGCAGCGCGCAAACTTGTGCCAGCTCTCATCAGCGCGTCTGCTCGCTGGTCCAATGGCTTTGTCGCTGCTGCCACACAGTGCCACCAAGACTGTGTACTTCGTCAGGCACGGCGAGGTGCGCTGTGCGAAGGCTCAGAAACCTGTGCTGTCCGCCTCTGACCTCACCACAGGGCACGCACAACGTCGCGAGCGCCATTGACCACAGCTTCTATAAGCACGAGAAGTATTTCGACGCACACCTGACGCGCCTGGGGTGGCAGCAGGCGCGCAGGCAGCCTGGAGGCGCAGGAGGGAGCAGAACTAACAACGCTCGTGCAGGCGGCTTCCCTGAAGGCGCATATCGCCAGTCAGTCGCGGCCGCTGAGCGACACGCTGCAGCTGGTGGTGGTGTCGCCGCTCACGCGTGCCTTGGAGACGGCGGTGGCTGCGTTTGGCGGCGACTGCCCCGCAGCCCCCGGGGCGCCGCTGCTCATGCGGGCCCAGGAGGCGCTGCCTGAGCAGCTGCGCGTCGCCCGCCCGGGCGTGTCCGCGCTGGGCGCGCCGCCCTTCGTGGCCTGCGAGCTGTGCCGGGAGCACCTGGGCGTGCACCCGTGCGACCGGCGCAGGGCCCTGTCCTATTACCGGGCCGCCTACCCCGCCGTGGACTGGTCGCTCATCGAGCACGAGGAGGACACGCTGTGGGACGCGGAGGTGCGCGAGACGGACGAGGAGCTTGCGTTGCGCGCCAAGGCGTTCCTGCGCTGGCTGCTGGCGCGACCGGAGCAGCACATCGCCGTCGTCACGCACTCCAGCTGGCTCAGCATCATGTTTCTCAACTTCACCGGCGCATGCTCCGCCCCAGCTGGGGAGAGCATGAAGCGCTGGTTCCAGAACGCAGAGGTCCGTGCGCCCATCTGCCCGCCCGCCCTGGGCTGGGTCTGCATGCCCGCCCGTGCTGACGCAGGCCCCCCAGCTGCGCACCGTGGTGCTGCTTGCCTCCGACGCGCCGGCGCGCCACGCGGACACGGACTTCATGCCCAGCACCGTCGCAGCTGACGACGTGTCAGGCGGCGAGTGCGAGGAGCCGCAGACCATCGCCGCCGCACCCGCGGCTGCTTGACGCCGCATACATATACAGGCACGTATATTTATGTGTTCATCACTTGTTCTTTGAGACCCAGCCCACGGCAGCTCCTGCTGGCGTGTACTCCAGCACCCAGCCAATACACGCCGTAGGCACGATGTCGCTAAAGGGCAATGCCTCCTCCACGAAGTCGATGGCTGACAGCAGCTTGCTGCCTACAAGAGCGCATAGCGTCAGAGGACGGGTAGTGTGCTGAGGTGCTCACTCCAGCGCACCGTACAGCGCCTGGAGGAGCAGGGCACTCACGGGTGCCCAGCCAGCGTCGGTGCTCTCGCCCAGTCCAGGTAGCAGATAGCTGGATACGCCCACGGCGTCGATGCACACGCTCAGTGCCAGCTTCACCCACCTCTTATTGCCGCCCATCGCCGTGTCAGGCACCGCGGCGACGCCCTTCAGCGCGCTGGCTGCAGTTGTGGTGGCGATTTCCCTTCCGCCCACCCCTACCACGCGGCCCAAAAGCTGCAGCGTCACAAGCCCGGCAGCAGCCTCCGCCAGCGTGGTGCCCGTCTCCAGCAAGCCGGCGCGCACGGAGCAGGCTCTGCGCCCACGCAGGGCTGGGCGGGGTGCACTCACAGTGCGTCCTCGCCCGAGCAGCGCGCCCCTTTGGCACAGCGCGGCCGGCATATCGCGGAGCCGCGCAGGTCCCAGCTATAGGCTATATAGGCCTAGATATCCCTGAAGATTGGACGGAGGAGGCGAGGGACACGCGTATGCACAGGCTGCCGTGGAGCCGTGGCTGCTGCTGCTGTCGTACGACGACGCTCGTGAAGAAGCACGACGACGGCCAGTGTTTGCTGTTTGCCTGTATGGTGAACGCGTTCCCCTCCTCCGCCAAGCCTGTTGAGTGTGCGTGCTGAGGGGAAAGACCTGTGGGGCGACTGTTGCCGTGCGAGATGTCTGCGCGTTGGCGCGTTGATTTCTCCAGCCTGCTGCCGTCAGCCAGCGTGGCCGACCCGCCGGGTTATGACCCTGCGCTCTGTGGCAGCGCGCTGGCCGTGGAGGAGGCGAGCGGGGCTGGGGTGCTGAAGCGGCGCGAGTTGGAGGTAGTGCAGAAGCAGGCGCAGGCGTGGGCCCTGGCCAAGTCCCCCGCGGGGCAGCTGCCCATGATGTTCTTCATGATGTGGATGTCCGGCACGGGCGTGCAGATCTTCAGTATCATGATCACGTTCACAAACGTGGCCAACCCGGTTAGGGCAATCCTGGGCTCTGGCGCCTCCTTCGCCCGCCTCGCCGACCCGGCGGTGGACACGCGCCTGCCGCGCCTGCTCTTCGTGGCACTGCACTGCGCCACGATGCTGTACGCGCTGAGCAAGCTGGAGAAGATGGGGCTGCTGCCCACACACGCCTCCGACTGGGTACCCAACTCGCCGCCGCTGCCGCCTCTAGAGACGGCCAGCGCGGGGCTGCCAATAATGCGCTAGGACGCTGTGCTTGAAGCATGCAATAAGGAGCTTTCTATCTGTGTGTTGTCTACCTGTGCGTCACTGCGGTGCCTGCTGCGTGGCCAGCTGCGCGGTGGTGACGTAGGTGGCGTGGAATCCGTAGGGCACGCGCTGCGGCAAGTCCACCACTGCCAGCGGCTGCACTGCCATCGTGTGCGCGTCCATGATCCACAGTGCCGAGGCGGCGGGCATGCTGACGTAAGTGAGCAGAAAGCCGTCGTCCTCCTTACCCGGCGCAGGCGCGCCCTCGCGGCGGGGCACGAAGAGGATTTCACTGCCACTAGCCCCGGGAGGGAAGTTGATGCGCCCCACAATCTGGCGCGTCTCCAAGTCCACCTTGGCCACGCCCGTGATTTCAATGCCGGCGAAGAGGGAGAGCCAGCCGTAGCGGATGCGGCGACCGACAAGCGCAGGGTGGGCACGAGGGAAGTCCATGCCCGTGCAGCCCAGAGGAAGGGGCACCACACAGCTCTGCGTCGCCTCCCCCGTCTGCAGATTGAAGACGAACTCGAAGAGCGTGGGCGAGCCGGCGTCCACGGTGCGCGGCGCCTGCGAGCCACTCGCAGGCGCCAGGTCCAGAGAAAAGTCCTCCAAACGGCAAGCGAAAAGCCGCACGCGCTGCCCATCCTCCTCCTCCCACGCCCCGAGGCTGTGGAAGATCATGCACCCGGGCAAGTCAAACCATCGCACAGACTCACCACACGCGCGCCGAGGGAGCAGCCCAAAGCGCGCCCCCTTGGCCTTGTTGTAGACGAAGGGCAGCTTGTCCTCAGAAACCATCACCATGGGGCTGAACTCCAAAGGCAGGTCCCAGAAGATGGCGTGGTGCTCCGTGATGCTAAAATCGTGCATCATCTGGCCGAAGCGCAGCGGAACGGGCGTGGAGTGCACCACCTGGCCGCTGGCGTCGATGACGCCATAGGTCAGAAACGGCTGTTTGTCAACCTGGTAGCGACGCGAATAAGTCAGAGTTGGAAAAGCTGTAAACAAAACACGAGCCTCACCTGGTAGCCGAAGTAGAGCAGCTCGCCTGTGCTCGCGTCGACCTTAGGATGCGCTGTGAAGGTGCGCGTGCCCAGCTTGCCGCCGAACTTCACTGCGCCCATCGTCTCTAGTGCGCCCTCGCAAAGCACTCGAAGAGACCACGGCACATCGCCCTCGTTGAGCGCCAGCAGGCGGCCAGCGTGGAACTCCAGAGCCGTGTTGGCCGTGCCCATCGGAGAGTCGCAGCCTGCACCCAGCGCGTTCTTGACGCCGTCGAGGGCCATGATAGCCAGGCCAGCTGTCCCGTGCAGGTCGCCCAGCTTCAGACAGACAGCGCGGCCAGCCTTGTCCTCCACCAGGAAGCGCTCCGTGCGCACCCAAGCCGTCGTGAACGAGACGCCCGAGTCGCTGAACTTGCAGCCGACCACGTAGCCATCGCCGTCTGGCCACCACCACGGAGACACGCGTCAGAGCCCTGCCAGCCTTGCAAGCTGAACCTGTCGAGCCAGCGAGTACAGGACGCACCGAACAGGTGGTACTGCCCAGCAGGAGGAAAGCGCGGGTTGGGCCCAACGCGTGCGAAGCTGTGTGAGCAGCGTGAGGCGTCAGAGGAAAGGCACCACCGCTTCTGGACCGCACGCACAATCCGCGCAGCTCCGCAGGCACTTGACCGCTGACCGCCGCCACCTCGGCGTGCACTTCGGCGTTGACGGGCTCGAAGATGCCCGACAGATACAGGTGCTGCAGTGCGTGAGAGCGTGAGAAGCGTGCGTGTGGCGTGTGCAGCACTCGTGCCTTGCCCACTTCAGCGCGCTGCCGAGTGTTCTGTACCAGGCGTGCGCCTGCGTCTAGCGCATCGCCGACGAGCCCCATTCTGTCGAGAGCACGAGATACCCGGGGGACCTCGCAAGTGACAAGGTGGGCAGGCGACGCACGACAACGACGCACCAACTAACAAGAACAAGGACAAGGACCCACCATCAACTATGAGACAAGGACCCACGGAGGAGGTCGCAATCATCACATCATCATCCGCGTGTAGCACTCTGTCATGCGCTCACTCAGCGCTCCTCTCGAGTCCGCCAGCCGTGCTCCACGAGCAGCGGGAGAATGTGCGTGCCAGTATCACTGGCAGCAA
>Ga0049083_10000621_pt1 | contig 12813 bp, 6 predicted proteins | sample GreLakmeMI27MSRF_FD_66719 | JGI IMG/M metagenome (GOLD analysis project Ga0049083, IMG submission 66719) | Freshwater lentic microbial communities from great Laurentian Lakes, MI, USA - Great Lakes metaG MI27MSRF | ecosystem: Environmental > Aquatic > Freshwater > Lake | place: Great Lakes...
CACTATCTTGATTGGCGGAGTGAGATGGGACGCCGCCTCTTCGAGAAGGAGCGTGAAGAAGTTGTAAGAGGGATTGAAGGAGTCCCACATGTCTGAGAAACCGACAGTGAGTGTTTGCGTGGAAGGGATGGCACTAGGAACGGCACTAGGAACGGAACTAGGAACGGAACTAGGAACGGAACTAGGAACGACACTAGGAACAGATGTTGCCGCCTGGCCAAACATAGTAGGGCTAGATCCAAGCACCCGATTCACACTCTCTCTCCACACCGCATTCACCGAACCACTGTAGGGCGTGAGCCGCTCCATAATCCCCTTACGCAAGCCATTCAGCCCCTCGATGCTGAAATAGTTGGTCTTTCCGGCAAAATCCTCCCTCATGCGACCTAGTGCATCTACCGCCTCGCTGATGCGATTATCCGCATAATAAAAGCGCTCCAACCCATTCCCGAGGTTCCGCACCATCTGGGAATTGTGAACGAACGGAATACCGACCCACGCCAGATCCAGAAGCATCGGTCTAAATGGTGTGAATCGCTGGTGAGTAATCACGCAGCTCATGGGCTCAAACACCCAGTCAACCACTCTCTGACGCCCAACAAAGTCTCCGCTCAGATCCTGGAAACGAGCATGCCGCCATACATTGTCCTGGAAGAACTTGCTCTTGTAGACATGGTCAGCATTGTGGATGCGGAACTTGCTAACCTCCAGGCCCCCCTTCAGCATCGCCTCGCGCATAATGAGAGTGGGCAGTGTGCAGCTGCTCGCCGATGTCGTATTCGTCTCCGCCACGTGGAAAGACCACGGTGTGGGGCCTTTCTCGTGTATATACGAACTCGTCATCTGAATCCAGAGTGGTGACTGCGTCTCCTCACGGTGCTTCTCATTCACACTCGGCGTCCAGACATAAGGAACACGATAGACAGGAAGACGGCTAATTGTCTCCAGAATCTGGACGTCATCTGTGTTACAGAAGGCGTCAAAGGCCCAGACCTCGGATACACGATCCCAGCACCTCTTGGTGCCCGATGTCGGGAAAAGCGAGTGCTCTATCTCATCCAGCGCGGTCGGTTTTCTATAAAGGACCACCGACTTCTTGGCAATGGCTTCGCGCTCTTTTCCACTCTCCAGATGATGGCCCACTTCGATAGCCAGATCAAAAGGCTCCGCGACGCTCTCCATGCGGAGAACTTTGCCTTCCCACACTGTCTTGAGCATATTCACATCGTCCCACCAGACAGCGTCCGTACCGACCGTAACAATATACACATCGTGTCCCTGAAGTTTTAGTGTTTCGGCCACAGCAATCGTGGCATTCGCCTGGCTTCCACTAAACATGGAAAACTGGCATTTACCGACTACAGCAATGCGCATCTTTTCTCTTGAAAGAAACGTATTGATGTTTTTAAGCGCGCCTGCGACCCTTGTGGCGCTTGTGGCGCCTAAGCATGCCGCAAATGCCTTTAGCGCCGAGTGTATCTATTCTTGGACTTCTTGCCACCGCGTCTTGTTTTGCGGCCGCGGCGACCACCCATAACACTACACCGCCCTTTCTGTTCACACGCCTCTTCCTCTATAATAATAGATTGTTTCTTGCTTAAAATTCCTTCTGTGTTCGTCTTGGCCACCGAAGTATCAATACTCTGTAGACGTTTAGCTTCATCGATACCAGCATCGTGTTCTACTTGTTCACGGGTTTCATATTCAGTCACGTAAGGTTCCAAACTAGCGTATCCACTAAATACTAATCTTCTAATATCGGCCAAAAGCCCTTTCACATAGTTTAGTTTAGCAATCATAAATTGTTTAATCGCCAGTTCTGCCGCCTCTGCACTTTTGGCAGCTCTGGCTGCCGCATCATCGCGTTCTCTTTCCGCTTCTCTTGTAATACGTCTCGTAGATTGTATACGTTGTAAGAGTGCCAGTTCATCTTCTGCCTTCAATAGTCGTTTAGCAGCAAGGCTTGCTATTCTATCAGGGCTTCGAAGAGAGGCAGATTGCGGCTGGATTACTTTAGCACCCTCCTCTTCTTCTACATTATTCATTAATGTGAGAGTATCATTAAGTAATATACCTATTTCTCCATCATTCGGCTCAAGTTCAAGAACTTTATATCTTGTATAAAGAATATCAGTGCGTAATAATATAAAGCGGTAGTAAAGATAATCTGTCATCATTAAATAATCGCCATTTCCATCTTGGGCAAGTTTGTCTCTAAATTCATTTATAATCTTTTTTTGTGCGGAAGTAAGATCCTGTAGTTTACTTTTTTCTATTACATCACAGGCATCATCTCTTGCTGAAATAAATGTATCACATTCATCTAGTGTTACAATGTATTTATCGAGAACAGAACAATAGTTTCCATTACGATCTATGACATACTCGCCGATTGGCATAATATAGTATTTAGTATCTTCGCGCGGTGCTTGAACTTGATCGGGCGGTGCTTGAGCTTCTTCGGGCGGATTTTCAGCTGGGCTATTGTTAAAGTTTAATCGCACTGCTACAGCTACAGCTTGTGCCGTATTAAATACAAGAATACTGCGGAGACGGATTTTATCAAATGCCTCTTTTAAATCCGTCTTCTGTTTCTCCCATTTAGTGGCGAATTTAGTACCACCTGCCGCAGGTAGAGAGTTTGAAAATACATCATTCAGTGTGTTAACAAATTTTTTATGGTTAGAGACTTTCACACGCGATGCGCGACCAGCCACTCTCCCCGCAAGGAGCGCATTATTCTCTTCAACAAAAGAAATAATCTTAGATATTTTATTATCCGATCCTTTGAAATCGTCGCGTATAGGATATAAAATAGTGCTTAGAAACCGCTGAAATTTCGTTGTATCGGAAAGAATTGTATCTGAGAATATGAGTTCTACAACCTCGGCTGTAGTTTGTGATTCTTCATCGCTCAATCCTGCTGAAAGTGTTTCATTTTGTATAATAAGTTCGCCAACCCGCGTTTCAAGCAAATCTACGCGAAATTCCCTCTTTTTGTGAGGGCCGCCGCCGCGTAGATTAGTTTGCATATTTCTAACTTCTGTTGTGAGGGTTTCAATCTTTTCAAGTGGGCTTGATGAATGTATGCGGCCCTTCGTTCGCAGATCATCTATATACCCTATAATTTCATTCTCTACATTACTATCTTCATTTACGATTAATTTACCATTAGCACCTATTCTTTCAGAGAGGATTTTAGAGGCTTCAACAATTGGAGTCATCTTAACAACATCAGCCTCTAAATATGTAAGCAACAGCTCTAATCTTTCTATAAGTGATTCAGCATCATCGACGACCGCCTCATCTGAACTATTGTTTTTGAAATAGAATAGCCAATGGTCTGAATGTTCGTCATCATCTTCCACTTTCGCCGACTTCGCTGCCTTGCCTGCCGCTTTGGCTGCTTCGTCGGTTGCCCGCTTGGCTGCTTTAGTATCTTTTTTACCTTTTGCTTTTGTTACCGCGGCAGGATCTGTCGCAACTGTAATCGGTCTTACAGCCTCTGAAAGAGGGCGGACTTTCACAGTGAAAAACACATTTACACCAATGAGAAGAGAATATGCTAAAAGAATCTGATCTCCTGTCAAAACACCCACAGTTCCCTCGTTGGCAATTTCTGAAAGTGTAATTTCGCCAGCTATATTTTTATCATTCTGGTCCATTTGTGTATACTTTCGCGATGTATCAAGTAAGCAAAGGGCTTGGCACCAATCTCCAAATTTTTTCACTGGAAAATACAGGCATGTTTTTAGTTTTGCAGCATTTAATCCGGCCGCGTAGTCATTGTAATTATCAATATATGTCTCCATAACTTTGAGCGCCGTCTTTGCGATTTTGCTAGATTCGGATAAATTATATATTTCAACCTTCTCATCTCTAGGAAGATGATATGTTCCATCAATCTCGCCATTTTTATTCCGCCAAGTGTTGAATTTTAGATTTGTGTAGACGGCAGCGTTATTTCCCACTCCACCGCTAAATGAAGGATATGTATTACCAGAATCCGCATCTTTTAAAAATATCTTTCTAACTTTGTCAGTGTCGCCCCAATACGCGTTCACCTTATTTGCGGAATCAGACTCATTCTCAACGCTTTTTATTATATAATATGTAAATTTGGCAGTCTGCGCATCATCAAACCGCTCAACTGTTGAAAGTTCACTCATCGGTATTGTAGATGCATCTTCCATGATACCAACTTTGTCCACACTCGTCAACTCGCGAAATACTTCTGAAAGTGTTCTGTTGTATTGGGGCGCATTACCATATTTAAATTTTACAGCATTTACAGTATAGGAACGATTGACTTGACCATCTTCGTGTGATTTGATTTTTATATCACGAATTGTGCGAAGTGCGGTCACCCCTTTGCCGATTGTTGGAAAGAAATGATTCTTAATTTGCTGTAGAGTTACACCACGCAAGACTGAATCAACCGAAGGAGCTTCATGATATAAAATTTCATTTCTTACCCCGCCTGGAAAGACCGCCTCCCGCAGATCATTGTGAAAATGATTATATAAATTCCATGTTGCAGACTTCGCACGAGGTGTGGTTTTTACTTTCTTCGCAATGTCATCTATAATCTTGCCGACAATTCTGGCCCTCTGCTCATTTGATAGTTTTGTGCTCAAGGATACATTGTTAAGAAGACTATAAAGATAAGTACTACCAAAATCGTGAGCAAAATCACTTATAGATAAACTATCAAGCGTTCCTTGTATTCTAGGTCGTATATTATCTGCTATACCAGCCGGCGTAACAACAGCGGCAGCCATCCTTCTATAATTAGCCCATCAATTTCTCCCACGCCTTCTGAACATCAGGATTGTAAGGAGAATGGCGCCAGGCCAGAGCCCGAGCATGCGCCTTGTATATTTCGAGCCGTTGCCCGTGCTCCTTGATTTGCCCTAAGATGGCCCCACCTGCGTCAAGGTCCGAGCCAGGATAGAAATAGCCATAGGACTCCCAGCTTCTAGCATTGTGGAGAACAGGGAAGCCCAGCCACATCAGCTCCATAACCATGTAGTTAAACTCGTTATTGAACTGATGGCAGATGAATGTCGCATTCGGATATGCCTTCAGCGTCGTCACAATATCCTTCCGCTCTGCCATCTCCACCTTCCCGTCCTTCACAATGTCTAGTGTGTCGTAGATGTTCTGCTTGAAATGCGGAATCTGGAGGATGCGCGGACCATTCACTACGACGACCCGCCCATTCCAGCTCTTGTTCTTGCGATACCAGCGGTCAATCATGAGCAGCGGGATAACCGAGCTCTTCTGGAAGGAAATATTCGGCTCCGTGATGACAATCAGCTCCTTCTCGCCGGGCATTGACGGCCTCCACGCAATGTGACGGCGCCCCTCGTCTAGGACGAAACTCGGGTCCCACACATAGGGCCCAATCTGCGACTCGGGTTTTTCCAGAGGCACGTGATTGAGAGATGCTGCATACTGGTCGTGCTGCGCATAGTGGGGCGAGACCCAGATCTTGTCAAGCTCACCAATCACGTGGTGCGCGAAGTTCATGTCGGGATAGAAAATGGGCGTTTCCACGTCGATGTTTAAGATATTGCCGAGATACAGCTTGCAAATCTTGCTGCCAATCATCTTGAGGAACTTGCGCAGATTCGGATCAATGCTCATGCCAATTTCAATGTAGCCATAGACGGGGATAGGCTGCTTCAGAATCTCCTCCGCCGTCACCACGCGGCATGCGCGAATCTGCTCAGGAATCTTATCCAGATTTTTCGGCTTCTCGTTCACAATCAGAATCGGCGTCCATGCCATCGCCTCGAACATTTTGTAGAGGAGGACGACGTTCTGGAAGAGGCCGTTTGTGAATATATTGTCTTCCGTAATGTTTGCTGTGGCAAGCAGCACTACCTTGCGATTCATGGGCGGCTGAACGTGTTTTATGTCTGCAACAGGCTTGATGCCGGCAGCAGGCTCAGCTCCAAGTCTGGTCATACCCGGAAGAAGTTCTCCATGAGGGTCCCCTGACATACTATACTTGTAAGGGAACACTCGTCTAAGTGATTAGACGCATGTCGCATCTGTCCCTGTCCCACCCATAATTTCAGAAACCACAATAGGACACCATGTCATACCAAACATTGGTACAAGGTGATAGAATAGCTTTTGCGACACAGCAAGGCGCTTCACTTAATCAAATCGCAATCATCACAACCGACATACCATCACGCTCCACAATTTACTTCGGACCCTCTAATATTTTTAGGCAAGACGGAACCATCGACGCAACCCAGGCCGTCATGGCCATTGACGTTTTCAATAAGACGGTGCGGGTTGGAAGCACTTATATTAGCAGTGGAGGCGGCGTTACCGAGGCCCATCTTGTAAGCACGACCGTCGCTCTTTTAGCTGAGGCAGGTGTTTCAAGCGACGGCCTTAACGTCCTTCAGCTAACAAGCACTGTGATTGGTGCATCGGCTACAAATGCCCAGCTAAATAACACACTCACATCAACCGTCACCGGGCAATTCGTATCCTTTTCTCCAGCTCTTCAAGCGGGTTTATCAACGCTAGGTCGTTTTACATCGAACACGTCCAATTATTACAAGAACAACCTCGTCAACTACTCTACAACAATTTCCTCTATAAGCACGTCAGTGGGCGCAAATAGCAATTGGTCCCGTGGAGCCTTCCAGGACTGGTCTACACCTGTCTCCAGCGTGAGCACTGCCGCGGGCCAAACCAGCAACTGGGCCCGAGGCACTCTCCAGAACTGGTCCACGTCTGTCTCGACTGTAGCCTTATTCACATCTAACACGTCAAACTGGGCCGCAAACATCCAGCAGAACTGGTCGAGTGCTGTCTCCATCGCGACTCTCTACACCAGCAATACGAGCAATTGGTCCCGTGGGTTACTCCAAGACTATTCAACACCCGTCAGCACTGTTGCTCTCTACACGTCAAACACGAGCAACTGGGCCGCCAATATCCAGCAGAACTGGTCTAGCGCCGTGTCAACCGCAACCCTCTTCACGAGTAACACGAGCAACTGGTCTAAGAACATGCTCCAGGATTACTCGACCGCCGTCTCCACCGTTGCCCTCTTCACGAGCAATAGTTCAAACTACTTCATGGCCAACGCCGGTGGCTCAGGCACATCCTCTCTCCTCGGTGTGATCTCGAGCGGTTTCTCCACAATCGCCCTTTTTACGTCGAACACTAGTAACTATTTTCTACCAGCACTCTCAAACAATTATTCCACAAACCTCCAAAGCACTGTAATAGGTCTCGGAACTGCTGGATACATTTCTACTGGTCAATTCCTCTCCTCTATGATTGGAATCAACAGCAATATTTCCAGCATGATTGATCCGGTGGAACTCGCCTCTTCTGTCGTGGGCCTCGGAACCGTCGGCTTCGTATCGGCGATTGGCCTCACGGCCATACTGAATTCCACTGTGGTTGGCGTAAACACATATGTGTCTTCCATGATTGACCCTGTTGAGTTGACGAGCTCTATTATTGGTCTTGGCGCGGCAGGATTCATATCCACCGTTGGCCTTGATAATCGTCTCGCCAGCACAGTCTTTGGTGTGAACTCTAACATGTATTCAACGACCTCTGGGACTAGCACGCAGATCGCAAATGTTTACCAGTTCAGCCGCGGCCTGCTCCAAGACTACTCAACACCGGTCTCCAGCGTGAGCACAACTGCGGGGCAAACCTCAAACTGGTCCCGCAACTTGCTCCAGGACTACTCGACACCGGTCTCAACCGTATTCTTCTATTCCAGGAACCTGCTCCAGGATTTCTCAACGCCGGTCTCATCCGTATCCCTCTTCACGAGTAACACTAGCAATTATGCTAAGAACATACTACAAGATTGGTCGACTCCAGTAAATACATTGAATATATTCACGCAGAATACGAGTAACTATGCCAAAAACATCCTCCAAGACTGGTCTACGCCGGTCAGCACAGTCGCTCTCTACACAAGCAACACCAGCAATTGGGCCTCTAACATCCAGCAAAACTGGTCCAGCGCGGTATCCGTTGCGACTCTCTACACGAGCAACACGAGCAACTGGGCCAAGAACGCGCAGCAAGACTGGTCAACACCGGTCTCCACCGTTGCCCTCTATGCCAGCAACACGTCAAATTGGGCCTCGAATATCCAGCAAAACTGGTCTAGCGCTGTTAGTATCGCGACCCTCTACACGAGCAACACGTCCAACTGGTCTAAGAACATGCTCCAGGACTACTCTACGCCCATTTCCTCCGTCATCTTCTATACTAGGAACATCCTCCAGGACTGGTCAACACCGGTCTCCACCATCAGCACAACAACTGGCCAGAGCAGCAACTGGTCCCGCAACATGCTCCAAGACTACTCGACACCGGTCTCCACCGTCTTCTTCTATAGTCGCAACCTGCTCCAAGACTTCTCAACACCGGTCTCCTCCGTGAGCACCACAACTGGCCAGAGCAGCAACTGGTCCCGCAACATGCTCCAAGACTACTCCACGCCTATCTCCTCTGTCATTTTCTATACGAGGAACATCCTTCAAGACTGGAGCACACCTGTTTCTAGCGTGAGCACTGCCGCGGGCGCCACCTCCAACTGGTCGCGCGGCGCCTTTCAAGACTTCTCGACACCAGTTTCCAGCCTCAGCACCTACACGGGCACCGCCTCCAACTGGTCGCGCGGAATCCTCCAGGACTGGTCAACGCCTGTGAACACTGTAATGCTCTACACCCAGAATACGTCAAACTACGCGCGTGGCTTTTTGGTTGACTTCTCTACACCGGTCTCCAGCGTCAGCACTGCAGCGGGACTCACGTCAAACTACGCACGTGGGATCCTACAGGATTTCTCAACACCGGTCTCCAGCGTGGGCCTCTTCACAAGTAATACATCAAATTATGCTCGTAACCTCTTACAAGACTGGTCAACACCGGTCTCCACCGTCGCCCTCTTCACGAGTAATACGAGCAATTATGCCCGCAACTTCCTCCAAGACTGGTCTACCGCAAGACAAAGCACAGTCGCCGGCCTCGGCACAGCATCGTATATTTCCGCCACCCAGCTCTACTCCACCGTTGCTGGCATCACGTTTAGCGGATCTACGAACACGCTCTCAGCAAGCCGCATCTTTACATCCTCTCTGAATGCGGCCTATGTCACCGCGACGCAAGGATACATAAGCTCCCTCGTTGTCGACTCCCTCCAGCTCGGCTTCAACAACGCCTTCTTCGAGATGGGCGACGTGATTGCCACCTCCCTCTCCACGCTCCAGGTGAATACGGGTATCCTCACAACAAGCGGCGTGATCTGCACACCGCAAATCATTGTATCCACGATTAACGGAGCCGCCCCTGTGAATCCCACAAATATCACCAGCACAGTCGCAGGCCTCGGCACCTCGGGTTACATATCCTCATTTGTCCCTGTCTATGTGAGCCTCTCTACCGCAGCCCTCTTCACAAGCAATACAAGCAATTACGCGCGCAACCTGCTACAGGACTTCTCAACGCCGACGACGAATACGAGCAACTTTTTCGTTCCTCTTCTCGCGAATAACTACTCCACAAATCTCACCTCCACAGTCGTGGGCCTCGGCACCGCGGGATATATTTCTACCGCCACCTTCCTCTCCTCCATGCTCGGCATGACCAGCAATATTTCCAGCATGATTGACCCGGTGGAACTAGCATCCTCCATCGTCGGCCTCGGCACAATCGGCTTCACATCCTCTATCGGTCTCACGGCAATCCTGAACTCCACAGTCGCGGGTGTCAACACATATGTGTCGTCAATGATTGACCCTGTTGAACTTGCCAGCAGTATCACAAGCCTGGGAACGCAAGGATTCATTTCAACAATCGGCTTTGATGCGAAGCTGGCGAGCACAACGGCTGGTCTAGGCACAGCCACATATATCTCCGCTACCCAGCTCTACTCCACCGTCGCGGGTATCACGTTCAGTGGGTCCACGAATACGCTCTCAGCAAGTCGCATCTTCACATCGTCTATCAACGCCGCATTCGTGACAGGAACTCAAGGTTATATCTCATCCCTCGTGGTAGACTCGCTCGCAATCGGATCCAACAGCGGCTTCATTAACATGGGAGATATCATCACGACCTCCCACTCAACGCTCCAAATCAACACTGGCATATTTACTGCGAGTGGCACGGTCTGCGCACCGCAGATAATTGTGTCCAGCATAAACGGAGCGGTCCCTCTTGTGGCCGCGAACATTACGAGCAGTATTGTGGGTCTCGGCCTTGCGGGCTATCTCTCATCTGTGGGCCCCCTCTATGGAGTCGTGTCAAGTGGCCTCTCCACTGTCGCCACGTTCACAAGCAATACGAGCAACTTCTTCCTTCCAGCCTTGTCTAATAATTACTCCACGAATCTTCAAAGCACGTTTGCTGGCCTCGCAACGGGCGGATATATTTCCAGCTCGCAGCTCTTCTCCACGGTGAGATCTCTCACAGGTTCTACACTCTCTCTTAGCGCCGGCTCCGTCTTTGCAAGCAGCATCCAAACCCTCAGGCTAAGCACCGCGCAGGCAGCGGTCTGCACAGTGACTTTCCAAGACCAGTTGGCGGACAATCCGATGGGCAATGTCTACCAGTATTCCTCTGTCTTGTATTATAACAGTTTCGTGGTCGCTGGCACCACTGCGATGAATATACAATCGTTTACGTTCTAAGTATAAGACAGGGATGTCCAACATAGGGCTATCAACAGATTTAGTCCTGGCCAATACATCAACAAGGCCAGGCACACTTGTTCTTCCTCTTAGCACACAGATACCAGGAAGAACAATTATGATTAAAGATTCCACGGGCGCATGCGCTATTTCTACCTGTTTTATCAGCACAAGCGGTGGCGAGACATTCGAAGACGGGTCTACGACGCAGGCCCTGACCACGAGCTACGGCTTCATGAAGCTGAGCGCTAGAGGTGGCAAGTGGTTCACAGGCGCCACGACGCAACCGGCCTCTTATGCAGCAAATACTATCAAAGCCGACACGACACAAGCGACTGCTATTTCAACGGCGGCCATGAACGTGAGCAGTTTATCGTTAGGCTCAACAAACGCATTCTACGCCTCTTCCTCCCTCGCCTACTGGGGCCCTTTTCTCTTGAACAGCGGCTTTCGGACGGCGCAGCCACAGATGTTTTTTCCGAAACCAGCATTTACACTTATATCTAATGGTCTTGTAAATCGCTGGATTTTTAATAATGGTTCAGGATCAATTGTAACAGACACAGTGGGTGGACAAAATATATCATTATCAGGAACATATACATGGTCGTCCTCTGTTCCAAATACAGCGATTGCCCTAAAATCTTTATCTTTTGATGGATATACTGGAGCTGGTTTTGCAGCTGTAAACGCAACCTTACAAACTACTATATATAGTGTATCTATGTGGTATTATCATACAGGCATATCAGACCCACGTGGTGGAAATCCGATTATTATAGAAACAGGGTTAAATCAAAATGAAGCATTTGCGATTGCTACAGGTGGATTTACTGGAACATCAAGGCCTTATTTTTATAGTAGTGTGTATAATGGTGGATTTTATAGAGCATTTTCTAGTGCCACCCCTCTAAATACATGGACTCATTTAGCGGTTACGATTGGAAGCTCAATCTATAATGGATATCAAAATGGAGTATTAGATTCTGGAAATACAAATATATCAATTACATCTGGATTACCTCTTACCCTAAACGGTTCTTTTGTTTTTGGAAAAGGTGATAATGCATATGGAGATCAGTTTGGTGGAAGTGTATTTGATGTTCGCATTTACAATCGTGTATTAAGTGGATCAGAAATAAGCCAAATTTATAACGGCACAGGATAGATGCCGATTCAAGAGAATCCAGGGCCGGCAAATCAAGGTCCAGCAACCACATTCGCACCAACAAGCATAGCAGGCTGCGAACCAAGCTGCGCCACTCTAATACAGATGATATATCACCTGCAAATTTGAATACTAAAAGTATAACCCAAACACCATGTTCACCAAAGTCATCCCCAGCCCTCTTGAGACCGAGCTACAGGAGATCGCAGCAACCTATGGATTCGCACCGAAGATTCAGAAGATAGATGGCGACATCGTCCAAATGGATACAGTCGACGGTATGTGCCTCGCCGACCTCTATACGGATGATCCTGCGGCCATACCGGATGCACTCTGGTTTCAGATTGAGAGTATCCTCGCAACCCTCTTCGAGTGCGAAGGTATTGAGTATGTGGACATCACATCTTACAATTTCATGGAAGACAAGGGTGGAAAGATCTGGATTATTGATTTCGGCCATGCATACTATACACCGAAGAAGAAGGGAGAGCCTGCGTCTAACTGGTTCTTGCGGTCTGTGCTCAGCGGCGAGTCTGGAAAGGCGTGGAACTCGGATTTCGCTTAAGCGAAGCTTAAGCTTAATGCGGGACTTGCTTTAGCAAGTTCTAATTTCGCATAAGCTTAACCGAACCCATAATAAGAGGACATGGCAGCGTTCATGAGAAAAAAAATACCGACCTTCTCGCCAACCAACATTAGTGGTTGCCAAGTCTGGTTTGACGCAGCCGATGGAAACACAGTGGTCGCGCCGAATGGCCCCGTTTTGTCATGGACCAGCAAGGGAGCAGCCGCCATGACGGCGACTCCCTCGGGCACAGCTCCGACTTACTCTAAGTATAACGGCTTCCCAGGCGTCGCATTCAACGGCACGTCAACAAAGATGCTCACAAGCACAACGGGCTCCTTCGGAACCACTGGCACAACATGGATTGCTGTCTCCGTGAATTT
>Ga0049083_10000622_pt1 | contig 12812 bp, 10 predicted proteins | sample GreLakmeMI27MSRF_FD_66719 | JGI IMG/M metagenome (GOLD analysis project Ga0049083, IMG submission 66719) | Freshwater lentic microbial communities from great Laurentian Lakes, MI, USA - Great Lakes metaG MI27MSRF | ecosystem: Environmental > Aquatic > Freshwater > Lake | place: Great Lakes...
GAGGCTGTGGCCCGTGACGATGCAGCGCGCCAGGCGCGCGCTAGCGAAGGGCGGAGAGCGCAACATCAGCTGCGTGCACGGCGGTGTTGCAGCGCACGTGCTGGCTCCGGGGAGCGTGTGATTTGGCCACCTGCTGCTGTCATGTCGTACGTTTCTGTGCCACGTCACTTGCGCCTCGCACCCTCGCAAGCCTGTCTCACAGCATTTGTTTGCTCCGCGCAGCCTGAGCCTGTGTGCAGCCGCCCTTGTGTTCTCTTAGCAAGACCGCGAGAGCTCACTCTTGCTTCTGGCTCCACCACCTGCGCTCGCGCTCACTCGCGGCCTCCTCTGCGTGCCTTCTGTGCTCGCTGCTCTTCGCTGTGGGCGCGCAGGCTGCACGGGCTGAACTGGACGCCAACCCTTCTCCGCCTCGCGCACGCCCTCGCGCCCTGCTGCGCTGCCCCGCGACGCCTGTGGAGCCAAGCACCGCTGAACAAGTATGTCTGAGGCTGCCATGGCTGCTCAGGCTGCCGAGGACGCCGCCCTCGACGCTCGCTGTGCCGCCAACCCTCGCGAGGCAGCCAACTACGCGGCTGGCCTGCGCCGCATTCCACACGCATTGAAAGTGAAGTTGCTTTTCAACAGCGCGCTTGACAATCTTGCCACGTTGGTGAGGCTGTTGCTCGCTGACGGCCTCTCTCCAAGCACGCCCTACCCTGAGCAGGGCAGTGGATCACTGCTGCACTTTGCCGCCCAAAACAGAGCCATCGACGTGGTGCGCGTCTTGCTGGAGGCTGGTGCCGATGCCAACAGCTGCGATAACTTGGGAAACACGCCTCTCCAAGCCGCAGTCACCTTCGGCAAACTCGCTTGTGCACGCGAGCTGATCCCGCACACGGACCTGCGCATCTTCAACGCCTTTGGCAACAACGTGCTGCATGCCAGCATCATCGGCAACCAGCCCGAGATCTTCAAGCTGCTGCTGCCCCACTTCGCGGACATCATCGACGTGCGCACCTTCAAAAAAAGCCTTCCAGCTGACCCTGAGGATCCGTACAACTCCACGCCATTACTGCTCGCGTGCACTGGTGGATATCACGCCATGGTGAAGGCCCTCCTGGCCGCAGGGTCTCTTCTCTCCACTTTGCTGCTCAAGAAGGTCACCTGGCCTGTGTGACACTGCTCATCGGGCGCCCTGAGAACTTGAAGATGAGCCCTGCGGAGATTGACGCGCGCGACTCAACGGGGCGCACTCCGCTCGTGTTGGCAGCGCTGAATGGTCACCGCTACTGCTGTGCCGCGCTCCTCGCTGCCGGCGCAGACCCTGCTGCCGCCATACCGGATGGGCGCACGGCGCTGGATATTGCTAAGGAGTGCCACCCTGGCAACCAGGAGCTGACCGAGTTGCTGGAGTGCCGCGGTGGTGGCCCGGCACCGCTCCTTTGCGCGGGCTGCGGCGCCTTCGACAAGCGCCTCCGCGCCTGCTCGGCATGTGGGTCCGCGGCGTTCTGCAGCACAGCGTGCCTGGCTCAGGCGTGGACCAAGGGCACGCACAAGGCGGAGTGCCAGCGCATCCAGGCGGCCAACGAGGAGAAGTCTCGCAGCCGCAACCGCATCATCGACTGATGAAGACGCGCCGCGACGCCCTAGACAATGCGTGCTATCAACAGCGGCCTGGCCCGCTTCATCCCTTAGGGGGGATGCCGCCGCCGAGCGTGCGTAGTCGTACGTTTCTGTGCCACGTCATTCACGCCTCGCTACTCCGCGAGCCTGTCTCATGGCATTTGCTGGCTCTGCGCAACCTGTGTCTGCGAGCGCCCCTGTCACAGAGCGAGGCTGCGCGAGCGCGTTTGCTTCTGGGCCTCCACCGCCTGCGCCACCGCCCGCGCTCTCTCGCGGACGCCTGTGAGTGCTGTGGTGCTGCCGTGGTGCTCACTGCTCTTCGCTGCGGGCGCAGGCTGTGCGGGCTGAACTGAGCGCCAACCCTTCTCCGCCTCGCGCACGCCCTCGCGCCCTGCTGCGCTGCCGCGCGACGCCTGTGGGAGCCACTCTCCGCTCAACAAGGATGGATGAGGCTGCCGATGCTGCTGTGCTTGCTGAGCTCGCCGCCCTCAACGCTCGCTGTGCCGCCAACCCTCGCGAGGCGGCCAACTACGCGGCTCGCCTGCGCCGCACTCCACGCGGAACGAAAGAGTGCTGGCTCTTCAACAGTGCGCTTAACAATAGTGCCGCGCTGGTGAGGCTGCTGCTCGCTGACGGCCTATCTCCGAGCACAACCGACCCTGAGCGGGGTGAAAACTCGGTGCTGCACTTTGCCGCCCAAGGTGGATCGATCGACGTAGTGCGCCTCTTGCTGGAGGCTGGAGCTGACGCCAACTGCTGCGACAGCTTGGGAAACACGCCTCTCCATGCAGCTTATCTTCCACGGCCAACTCGCTTGCACACACGAGCTGATGCCGCACACGGACCTGCTGCACTTCAACGCCTCAGGCAACAATGCGCTGCATAAAAGCATCATCGGCAACCAGCCCGAGATCTTCAAGCTGCTGCTGCCCCACTTCGCAGACAACATCGACGTGCGCACCATCAAGCCACGCTCCTCGGCTGTTACTGACGGTCCGTACAACGGCACGCCTTTACAAATCGCGTGCCAGGGTGGCCATCACGCCATAGTGAAGGCCCTCCTGGCGGCGGGAGCCTCACGAACGGCGCACGACACCCATTCAGTCTCGTGCCTCCACGTGGCCGCATATGATGGTCACCTTGCCTGTGTGATGCTGCTCATCGGGCGCGCTGACAACCAGAAGATGAGCCCTGCGGAGATTGACGCTCGGGATGTGCACGGGCAGACAGCCCTCTACCTTGCTGCAACCAGTGGACACCGTTACTGCTGCGCCGCGCTCCTTGCAGCCGGCGCTGATGTTTCTCTGGCTAACTGCGACGGATACACTGCGCTGGATATTGCTAAGCAATACCAGCCGGGCAACCAGGAGCTGATCGAGTTGCTGGAGTGCCGCGGTGGTGGCCCTGCGCCGCTCCTGTGCGCCGGCTGCGGCGCCTCCGACAAGCGCCTGCGCGCCTGCTCGGCATGCGGGGCATCGGCCTTCTGCAGCGCAGCGTGCCTGGCTGAGGCGTGGACCAAGGGCACGCACAAGGCAGAGTGCCAGCGCATCCAGGCGGCCAACGAGGAAGAGGCTCGCAGCCGCAACATAACCGTTCCCGACGTGTCTGCGGCACCCTAGACACTGCGTGCAACCAACAGCGGTCGCTTCACCCTTCCTTCTCTGCCGAGCGTGGTCGTACGTTTCAGTGCCACGTCATTCACGCCTCGCTCCCTCCGCAAGCCTGTCTCACAGCCCGTACATGTGAGCGCCTTTGCCTTCACAGAGCGCGTCAACACCATGGCTGCGCCCCGGCAGGTTGTGGACTACGGTGCGCATAGGCCTGCACCGTGTGCTCCTCTCTGCCCTGCACTGACGCTCGTGGCGCAGGCACCGACCAGCTGCTGCTGGACATTGCGGACTACGTGGTGGGCTACGAGCTGCAGAGCGCGGAGGCGGTGAAGACTGCGCGCTACAGCATGCTGGACGCGCTAGGTGCGAGCCGGCGCCTCCCTGCCCTCGCTCTTGTTACACCCCTCATTCCCGCGCGTCCGCCAGGCTGCGCGCTGCTGGCCCTGAACGTGCCGGAGGCGCGCACGCTGTTGGGGCCGGTGGTTCCTGGAGCACACGGGGGTCCGCACGGTGCTCACGTGCCAGGCACATCGCTCCTGCTGGACCCGGTGGCGTGTGCCTTCAGTACCGGCTGCCTGGTCAGCTGGCTGGACTACAACGACTGCTGGCTGGGCGCGGAGTGGTGCGGGCACAAGAGGCACACCTCCTTGCTGCACACGCTGACACGCCCGTCGCCGTGTCCGCTCGTCCTCAGGATACACCCTTCTGACACCCTCTGCGCCCTCCTCGCAACCGCCGACTACGCCTCCAGCGTGCGACGCAGCCGGGGCGCGCCGCCGCTGCTGGTGCGCGACGTGCTGGTGGCCGCTGTGAAAGCCTACGAGATCAGCGGCCTCCTGGCCGCCGACAACAGCCTGAACGCCATCGGCGTGGACGGCACGCTCTTCACCAAGGTTGCTGCCGCCGCGTGCTGCGCGCGTCTGCTGGGCGGTGGTCGTCGTGAGGTTGCCAGCGCAGCAAGCCAAGCATTCGTGGACGGCTCCTCGCTGCGCTGCTTCCGCCACGCGCCGGCTGGCGGCTCCAGAAAAGGCTGGGCCGCCGGCGACGCGGGCGCCCGCGCGGTGTGGCTTGCGCTGGCCACGATGCGGGGCGAGCCTGGGGTGCCTCAAGCTCTCAGCGCCCCAGTGTGGGGCTTCCAGGACGTCTTCTTCCGCAGAGCGCAGCTGCAGCTCCCCAGAGCTCTAGGGGAACACGTGGCGCCCCGCCTGCTCTTCCGCGCCGCGCTGCCCGCTGAGCCCCACGCTGCAGCAGCCGCCGAGGCCTGCCTGAGCCTGCACCCGCTGGTGGTGCACCGCCTGGAGGAGATCCAGTCGGTGGCGGTGCACACCAGCCGCGCGGGCGTGCGCGCGGCGGACCGCACTGGCCCGCTGCCCTGCGCCGCGGACCGAGACCACAGCCTGCAGTACTGCGTGGCCGTGGCGCTGCTGTACGGCTGCGTCACCGCAGAGCACTTCAGCGACGCCGTGGCTGGGGACCCCCGCCTGGAGGAGCTGCGCCGCCGAGTGGCTGTGGCGGAGCACCCGCCCTTTTCCGCCGAGTACGCGGACCCCCAGCTGCGGGCCCTCCCCGCAGCCGTGCAGGTGCACTTCGCAGACCGCAGCGCCACGCCGCAGGTGTCCGTTCGCTGCCCGCTGGGTCACGCGTCTCGCAGGCCCGAGGGCTTCCCGGCTCTGGACGCCAAGCTGCTGGCGGCGCTGCGCTCCCGCTTCCCGCAGCGCAGGGCCGCGCAGCTGTACGACACGCTGCAGGATGCGGCGCGGCTAGACGCCATGGCCGTGCCCGACTTCCTGGAGCTGTTGGCGGACCCGCCGGCACCCTACAACCTGGCGCACCAGGCACCCGGGGGAGGCACCGAGGCACCCGGGTTACCTCTCACGGAAACCATGTCGGCGCTGGGCCTCAGCCAGGAAGGGGGGGGCGAGGCCGAAGGCGGGGACGAAGAGGTGGCGGGCATGGACGAAGAGCAACGTATCAGCGCGGGAGGCGGCGAGAAGGGCCCGGGCGGAGACACGGCCAGGAGTAGCCGGGCCGACTGGCGGCGCGAGGGGTGAGTTTGTGGCGGGCTAGAGGGCTCTGGACGCTCAAAGAGCTTACTAGTAGGAGATTTACAAGCGTGTTTTGCACAGAACGTCTAGCGCCCGCGTCCGCGACCGCCGCCGAAGCCACCCCGGGCGGGCGGGCCGCCGCGGCCTCGCCCTCCTGGTGACGCGCCGAACGACCGACCGCCACCACGCCCAGGCGGTCCTCCACGCCCGCGGCCGCCGAACCCGCCGCGCCCGCCTGGGCCGCCCCGCCCGCCGCCCCGCCCGCCGCCGCGGCCACCACCGCGGCCGCCGCCGCCCCTGTGTATGCGCGAGCAGTCGTCAGTGCTTGTGACGCAAACACGCAACCGCACGGCCCGCGCCACGCACTTCTCGGGCTGCAAGAAGCGCTCCATGGGGAGCAGCTTGTCGGGCGCAATGTAGAACTTGTCGCCTGCGGTATAGCTGCTCGCCTGCACGTTGTCAACCATCTTGATTGTGAAGTAGCTGGCGTTGATGGGCCCGAATATCTCCTCAACCTTGCCCACCATCGTCTTGTTCTCCAGATAGATGGGCCCGTTGAAGTAGGGCACCTGAGCACAGATAGAGCACAGACGGGGTTAGGGCTCCCGTTCCTCTCGCTGTGCAAAGCAACGCCAGGCGAAAGCGAGCGGCGGCAAGCTGCGCGTGTGCGGGCGCGGTGCCCCCAGCAGCGATCAGGCGCCCGGACAGCGGCCATCGGCGGTGCGTGCGTGGCATTGTGGTGCAGCCCGCGCTGCAGCCGCCGCGCCGCGTGCCTTCTCGTTGGTCAGCTTGCACACCGCCTCGCCCTCGCAGGCGTGCACGAAGGTGCCGGCAGCTGCAGAAGGAAGCGCGAACGTGAGAGGGCGCGCACAGGAGGAGGGAGCATGCACGCGGGAGCGGGGAGTGTTGCCCTAGAGGGGGCCACGGTGTCACGGGCGCGCTGGGAGCGCACCCACGACCGTGTCTGGCGGTCCGTCGTTGTAGCCACCTCCGAAGCGTCCGCCGCCGCCGCCAAAGCGGCCGCCAGGGGAGCGGCCAAAGCTGCGTCCGCCGCCGCGCCCGCCGTCGCGCCCTCCGAAGCCGCGCCCTCCGCCGCGGCCGGCGGCTGCTGGGGGACGCATTGGGCAGAGAAGGGTCGTACTACTTGATGGTTTTTGATGACGTGGCAGATATGTATGAGGTTGAGCGAACGACGTTTGGTCGAAGTCGAAAGTCGATCTGTCGACGTTGGGAACGTCACTTCTCGCTCCTTGGGGAAGGTATCTTGCGCCTGCCGAGGTCTGCCCGGCCTTTTGTGCGCAGCATGGCGCTCGTGTGCTGCGTGTCGCGCCCAGCGCACGTGGGGCGCAGCGTGAGCGGCCGTGGTTCTGGTCCTGCAGTGCCCTCCTCCTCCACCGCCGCGCCGCGCTCTCGCGGCCTGCGAGGCTGCGCGCGGCCGCGTGGTGAGCAGGGCGTGTGCGCGGCTGCAGCTGTGTTGAGCGGAGGCAGCGGCGGCGGAGGTGCCAGCGGCGGAGGTGCCCATAACAACGGTGGACCGCGCAGACGCTGGGGCTGGGGCCCTGGCGGCGACGGAGGCTTCAAGCGCAGCTTTCTACTCCTAGCGGCTACCTTCGTGGCAGGTGCGCAGTTGCTTGCAGGCTGCTGGGCGGCCCAGTGCTCCCAAACGCTTTCAAGGGCTCATGTTCCATCTCGCCTCTGCGCCGCCGGGCCGGAGTATCTTGGGCTGCAGCGCGCTCACGCGCGCTTCTTGCCTCCCCCAGAGCAGCGCGAGGAGCGCAACGCGCCCGAGGCGCCCTTCGCGGGCCTTAACCCCCAGGTGGACTCCATGGTAGACTCGGTGACGCCTCAGCAGCTGCTGGACGCCCGTCCCACCCGCGTGGCGCTGTTCGTGGAGCCCAGCCCCTTCACCTGTGCGCGCCCGGCGGGCTGTACACGCCGCGCATTGCTGACTCACGCCTCGTGGTGGTTTGCGCTTTTGCAGACGTCTCCGGCTACAACACGCGCTTCCGCAACACCATCTCACAGCTGGTCACCGCCGGCTGCGAGGTGCTGTGCGTCACCACGGGCGCGGGGCGCAGCCTGCCTGGCGTGCCCTTCCCCGCGGGCGTGGAGCCTCCCAGCAGCTTCTGCGGCGCAACCGTGTTGGGCGCCCCGTCCTTCGGGTGTCCCTTCTACTGGCAGGTGCCGCTGAGCTTCGCGGCCACTCGCAAGGTGTTCACCACGCTGAGAGACTTCAAGCCGCAAGTGGTGCACGTCACCAGCCCCGGCGTCATGCTGCTCGCCGCCTGGGCCTACGCTCGCATCCTGGACGTGCCGCTCGTCATGTCCTACCACACCCACGTGCCTGAGTACCTGCCCCGCTACGGCCTAGGATGGCTGCAGGGCGCCTGCTGGGCTGCCATCCGCGCGGCGCACGCTCGCGCGCACCTCACCGTGGCGGCCAGCAGCAGCCTGGCGGATGAGCTGGTGCGCTGCGGCGCATCTCCTGCGCGGCTCACCAAGGCGTGGCGCAAGGCTGTGGATGTGGACAAGTTTGCTCCGGGCTGGCGCAGCGAGGCGGTGCGGCGCCGCCTGTGCGGCCTGCCCGAGCACGCCGCCGCCGCCGCGGGTGCCGCCGCGGGTGCCAATGCTGGTGCGGATGCGGGTGCCGATGCGGAGGCGGATGCCACGCAGCTGCTGTTGTACGTGGGGCGCCTGGGGGCCGAAAAGTCGGTGGACACGCTGCAGCCCCTCCTGGCGTCGCTGCCTCCCACCGCGCGGCTGGCCATCGTGGGGGACGGCCCCGCCCGCGCGGATCTGGAGGCCGCCTTCCAGGCTGACCCGCTCACGCGGGGCCGCGCCCTCTTCACCGGCACTCTGCGCAACGACGCCCTCTCCGCCGCCTACGCTTCCGCGGACATCTTCCTGATGCCCTCCGAAACGGAAACCTTAGGGTTTGTGGTTCTGGAGGCCATGGCGTCCAGCCTGCCTGTGGTGGCTGTCGCGGCCGGGGGTCTGCCAGACATCGTGACCCAGCCCGGCGCCAACGGCTTCCTCTACCAGCCGGGCGACGCGGCTGGCGCGCAGCGCCAGGTGCGGGCGCTGATGAGCGACCCGGCGCTGCGGCAGCGGGTGGGCGCCGCCGCGCGCACCGAGAGCGAGCAGTGGGGCTGGGCGGCGGCCACGCGCCAGCTGCTGTGCGAGCAGTATCCGCTGGCCATCGCCATGCACGAGGCGGGGCTGCACCGTTGGGGGGCGCGCAGGCTGCAGCAAGCTGGGATGCCCGGTGGGGAAGGGCAGGGGCGCAGGCTTGTCACCACCTCTGCCAAGCTGGCAGCGCTGCGGGGACTCTACTCCACCGCCACGGGCAAGGCTGCCCGCCGGGCGGCTGTGCGCAAGGCTGGCAAGGCTGGCAAGGCGATTGTGCGCAGGGCGCTCGCTGCGCTTTGAGGTGGCATCGGCATCAACAGCTCCGGTTTTTATAGACATACATCTTAGACGACCACTGCGCTGAGTCCAGCAGAACAGTTGGGAGAACCAGAGAGAGTGCGCAGCGCTGTTGTAGCCACCAGTGCAGTTTTGCCCGACGTGATGCGCATGGGGAAGCGTTTTTTTATTCGCTCAGCTCGCGGCCCTCCGCTTCTGCGTGCGCCAGCATGTCACCGGCGTCGTGAGTGCGAGGCGAGATGGATGTCCACGCATTGCGCCCAGGCACTGCGGCGTCGAGCGGCGATGAGCGCCCCTCCACCGCCACCGCACACGCGTCGTTCGACGCAGTGCGAGTGGCTGTGCGCGCTCGCCCGCTGGTGCCCCACGAGAAGGCTGCGCGTGCCAAGGAGGCTGTGCGCGTGGGCGGCGAGGGGCGCAGCGTGGTGGTGGGCGCAGACCGTCGCTTTGCCTTCGATGTAGCCTTCGGCCAGGGCGCCACGCAGGTTGCAATCTATGACGACTGCGTGGCGCCGTTGGTGGAGAGCTGCTTTGCCGGTGAGAGAAAGAGCTTGCGCTCACTACTCTTCACGCGTGTGCTGTGCTGACGCTCCCGCCAGGCTACAATGCCACGCTGCTGGCGTATGGCCAGACGGGGTCTGGCAAGACGCACACGATGGGCACGTCGGCCGCTGACGTGGCGAGCGACGAGGAGTGGGGCATGATCCCACGCGCCATTCGCCACCTCTTCCGCCTCAAGGCTGAGCGCGAGCGCACGTGCGCAACCACCATCCGCTGCGCCTTCCTGGAGATCATCAACGAGGAGGCGCGTGCGCGTGCGGCGCTGCCTGCGCCGTAACTCGGCCAGGGTTGACCGCTCGCTTGCACGCAGGTGCGCGACCTGCTGCACCCCGACACGCCCAGCAAGTCGATCTCCATCCGCGAGCGCGCGGACGGCGCGATCCTGGTGAGCGGCATGAAGGAGGAGGTGTGCCCAACGGTTGAGGCGCTGGAACGGGCCTTGGAGCGTGGTGCGTTGTGTCGCACAACCGGCGCGACACGCATGAACAGCCAGTCCAGTCGCAGCCACGCAATCTTTACCGTCATCGTGGAGCAACGGCTTTTGTCGCCTCAGCCGGGCGAGTGCGCATACATGGCCGCCAAGTTTCACCTTGTGGACTTGGCGGGCAGCGAGCGCAACAAGAAGACGGATGCCGCGGGTGCGCGCTTCAAAGAGGCGGTCAACATCAACAGCGGATTGCTGGTGCTGGGCAACGTGATCAACGCGCTGTGCGATCGTGGCTCAGGGGGCCTGAAAGCCCGCGGCCACGTGCCCTACCGCGACAGCAAGCTCACCCGGCTGCTGCAGGATAGCCTTGGGGGCAACGCGCGCACGGTGATGATCGCGTGCGTGAGCACCGCGGACAGCAACATCGAGGAGACGGTGAACACGCTGAAGTACGCAGAGCGAGCTCGCGCCATCCGCAACCGCCCCACCGTCAACGTGGACCCGGCGGCCGCCTCTCTGGCCGCCTACCGTGAGGACGACGGCGATGCGAGCGTGCAGGCGATGGCGGCGGCTGCCCAGGCAGAAGCGCGAGCCGCCGAAGCGGTGGCTGTGTCGGCGGCGGCCACGCTGCAGGTCTCCAAGCTGCGCGCGGAGCTGGAGGCGGCCAAGCGCGCCACCTGCGCGGCAGAGGAGGGGGCGCGCGCCGCCCGCGCGGAGCGGGAGCTGGCGCAGTTGGAGCTGGCCGCTGAGTCTCGGCCAGGAGGGACTCCCCACCCTTCCGGCGAGGGCCTCAAGCACACCTTGCGCAGCCTGAGCGACGTGGAGGCCCGCCTGCTGGCCAAGGAGACGGCCCTGCAGCAGGTGGAGGCTCTTCTGGCGGAAGCTCAGGCAGATTTGGCGCGCGACGAGCTCATCTTCCGCGACAAGCTGCAGGAGGCCAAAACGCTCAAGCGCGCGCTCAAGGAGGCCACGCAGGCGCTGGAGGAGAGCCGCGTCGCGGGCGAGGCGCTGCAGCGACAGTGCGCCGCTGCCGCTGCGGCTGCTGCGGCGGCGCAGGCGGCGCCCGCTGTGCCCCCGGGCGCGTGCGCGGTGTGCGGCCGCACCGGCGGCGGCGGCGGCGGCGCGGCGCCGCCGGATGCCGCGCCCGCCACGGCGGGCAAGGATGAGGAGCAGTTGCCCGGCTCCTCTGCCCACGGCCGGCGAGGCTCGCTGGACGTCCCTTGCCGCGCCTCCGTCGTCTTCAACCCAGCCGCCCCCCAGCCCGCCGCCCCAGGCGATGACCCCCCCGCGCGCGAGGTTGAGGCCCTGGAGCAGGCCCTCGCCCAAAAGGAGGCTGAGCGAGCGGCGCTCCTGGCTGCAAAGTCACGTGCCGAGGCGGCGCAGCTCATGGCGGAGGCTGACGCCGAGCGCGAGGCGGCCGACTTTGCGCGCTCCAAGGCTGGCATGGAACGCCAGCTGCGGGAGATGGAGTTTGCCATCAGCCGCAAGGAGGAGCTCTGCGCCGACCTGGCGCGCAACGAAGAGGCTGCCCGGGCGCTGTCACAGCGCTACGAGGCGCGCATGAAGGACCTGGAGGCTGCGGTTGCTGCGCGAGAGGCTGAGGCTGAGGCTCTGCGGAGGCAGCTCGAGTCGTTTGACGCAGCCTCCAAGACGGGTCATCAGGAGGACAGCCGCGCGCAGGCGGTGGCGGAATCTGCGCTTGCGGCCGCCAACGCACAGCTGGCTGCCCTGCGCGACGCTCAGCGTGCGGGCGCGGCTGACCTCAAGTTGCAGCGCGCGGGCGAGGCCAAGGCTGCAGCGCTGGCGGCCGAGCTGCAGCGCATGCGCAGCGCTCAGGAGCAGCTGCGCAAGAAGCTGAGCTCCACGGCGGACGCGCACGCGCTGGAAGCTGCAGCCGTGGCCAAGGACATGGCCACGCTGCGCCGCGAAGCGGAGGCGTCATGCAAGCGCGTGCGGGACCTGGAGGCTGAGAATGCCAGACAGAGAGCCGTGCTGCAGAAGCGCGCGGAGGAGGTGCTTTCCGCCCACCGCAAGCTGCGGGGTGCTCCCTCCACCACCACCCCTTCCATGGCGGCGCCGCCAGGCGCGCCCGCGGAGCCCTCCTGGTGGCCCGGCCTGGGCGGCGCGCCCGAAAAGGTGGCAGGCATGGCGGCGCATGCAGCCGCCGGCCTCCGCGCCAGTGCCTCCCCGCTGCCCCAGCAGCGCCCCAGCGCCGCTTCTCCGTCTCCCTCGCCGCTGCCCGCCTTGCCCGGCGCGCGCGCGCGCGCCGCGTCCGGCGTGAGCAGCTCCGTGACGCTGGTGCCCCGCAAGGGCAGCCCCAGCGACCCAGGCGCCCCGCCTGCGGGGTGGCTCACCCTGGAGCTCGCCGCGCTGCTGCGCTGTCGCGAGGCGCAGGAGGATGCCGCCGCCACAGCCTTGAAGCGCGCCGGCGTGGCCAGGGAGCGCCAGGCGGTGGCGCAGGACAAGGCTGCCCTGGAGCTGCGCCGCGCGCGGGCGGCGGCGACCCTGGAGGCGTCCTTGGCAGCTAGCGCGCTCAGCATCTCCGAGGCAGAGGCCCACGTGTCGGCGCTGCTGGCGGGGGCGCAGCCGGACGCCCCGGCGCTGTGTGCGGCGCGACTGGCGCACGGCGAGGCGTACCGAGAGCGGGCGGCGCTCGAGGCGCGACGCCGGGGAGGCGTGGCCACGCTGCTGGGCGCGGCGGAGGGCGCGGCGGCGGCGGAGCTGGACGACCGGCTGGACGCGCTGGAGACGGAGGAGGACTACCTGGTGGCGGCGTCCGCAGAGGCTGCGCGCGAGGCGGAGGCGGCGGCGTCGGGCGCCGCCTCGTTCAAGGCGCGCGCGGCGGGGCTGGGCGCGGCGGACGCCCGCGCGGCGCTTGCGGACGTGGCAGACGCGGCGGTGGGCGCGGCTGCGGCTGCGAGGCGGGACGCCCAGAGAGCCGCGGCGGCGGAGGCTGCGCTGGCTGAGCGGGCGCGCGAGCTGGCAGAGGCCACCGCCCAGCTGGCTCGCCGTGAGCTGGACTACGACCGTCGGGTGGTGGCGCTGCAAAAGGAGCACGCCAAGAAGGTGCAGGTGCTGCTGCAGCAGCACCTGCACCTTCTTGGCGTGCTCCTTTTGCAGCGCCACCACCCGACGGTCGTA
>Ga0049083_10000623_pt1 | contig 12810 bp, 21 predicted proteins | sample GreLakmeMI27MSRF_FD_66719 | JGI IMG/M metagenome (GOLD analysis project Ga0049083, IMG submission 66719) | Freshwater lentic microbial communities from great Laurentian Lakes, MI, USA - Great Lakes metaG MI27MSRF | ecosystem: Environmental > Aquatic > Freshwater > Lake | place: Great Lakes...
GTTAATCCCCAAGAAGGTGTGTAGACACCAGTTTCAAGGAACTCGGTTTTATTATAAAAAAAAACAATTGTTGGTATTAAAAACCAATGGTGTCTCTTCTTATAGATAAAAAAATCTTTACAATATTTCTTTTTCATCTCCATTTTTATTAAATAATGAATACATTTTTGACCTATAATTTTCATAATGTGTCATTGCAATCCACTTTCCAATAACACTACCACTTATGTAAAATATAATTCCATAATAGTCACCATGAAACATACCATCCAATGAATAATATGCAGAACCTAAAGCCATTAGATTTATCCAAACACTATTGAGTAGTAACGCTTTAAGTTTGTTTTCGTATGTATATTTTATCTCTAACACTTTGAAAATGTTAAACATAATTTGAAAAAATAAAATTAATAAATAATTTTTCATTTCTTTTTAGGTTTTCTAATATAATCTAACACAAGGTTAAATGAACCGAGTGATATAACACCCCAACCAAAGTATTTCACTAACTCGGGGTCGGCACCTTTAAGTCCATACTTCTGAACTAATATTCCAGTCAATATCATCATTATGTAGATAATTTCCTTAATCTTTATTTGCATCTTCTTTTAATTTAGTTAAACATTTATATAACGTATTGGCTTCCATTAGGTTAAACATCCTATTTTGATTACAGAAGTCCAATGCCTTTCCAATTATCGCCAATGCGGATTCTTTATCAATATCGAGTACAAATTGGTCGAACTCATCTATATTGTCAAATTCAATTAAACCGCCAAATATTTTTTCCATATCTCAAATATATAAAATTCTTTTGATAATTCCAAATAATTATAGTTATGTCAGTTCACATCAATAACAAAACATTTCAAGCTGAGTACTTATCTAACTCAGAAGATATCCGTAAGGGTATGATGGGTAGAGATTCATTAGATGGTTGTATGGTCTTTAAAATGGGTAAGGGTCACCATTCATTTTGGATGAAGAATTGCATTATCCCACTTGATATTGTCTTCGTTCTCAATAATAGAATAAATCAAATTCATTCTAATTGTCCCGCACCTGACCGACATCGTATGAATCCACCGAAATACACGGGTATTGGTGACCACGTCATCGAATTTCCCGCCGGAACTACAGAGGGTTGGAAAGTAGGTGATCGTGTTGCAATGTATCTTGGGACACCTCAAAATCCTGTTCGATAGTTACCTCATCTGAATAAGGTTCAATATTTGAGAAATCGTATTTCACTTTTGGTTTGGTTTTTTGAAAAACCCAAAAATATGAATGGTATTTACGTGCGTGTTCCTGTTTTGTCCACTTAGTCCCAAAACTATTAATTCTTAGGTTGGCTACCAAGATAAACAAATCCTTTGGATAGAATCCGAATTCCATTGCCATATCCATAACCATTGAGTGCGTAAAGTGATTTTTTCCTCCCGATACGGTATCTTGACACTTAAACACCACAATTCCATCCTTTTCTGTGATTCTATACAATTCCTTTAAGGTATTATAATAATTTTTCATTAAATGACCATAAGTTTCATAACCTTCATATCTTTTTGCTATGATTGAACTCCCATCTTTATTATCTTTGTAGGATTTACCTGCAATTACAAATGGAGGGTCGTACATTACACTCTTAATTGAGTTATCATCAAACGGCAGATTCTCAGAACTGGCCTTAGTGATGGTATCGTTTTTTGGAAAAAGGTCCGACTTATGTTTAGGTGCGGGTAGATTCTTCCAAAAATTACCTGTTGAGTACGTACAATCTAAATCAAATTGTACTATGTTGTACAGCCCCATGATGTTTTTTATTACCTCATCATTTGAATTATATACACTTTTTACGGGTTTAAAATCTTTTTCCATTTCTTTTTTGATTTAAATTTTATATATTTTTATTAAAGTTAAGAAATAAAAACCAATAAACCAAAATATTTATAAAAAAACACACAAACTATGGGATGCGGATGTAAAAAAAGAAACGAGGAACAACCGATTGAATCGGTACCATTAACAATTAAAATTCAGGAACCGACACAAGATGTTCCCCAAACTGATGACATATTTTCGGTTAGGGTTGAATCGACCCCACCAAAAAATAATCAACAACCTCAAGCGTAAGTAAAATATCGGATAGGACTATTTTGTTTTGTCCGATATTTTTTTTATACTTGATATATATAATTTTATATATTATAAACATGAAAACAGAACAAAAACTAACAAGCGTCAACATATTGAATGACGTTTACAAAAAATTTAAGGTTAAATCGATTGAGGGTTCCATTAATTTACAAAAATTGGTGAATCGTTCTATTGATTTATACAATAAAGATGAAAACTTTAGAAGCACAATAAACAATCACGTTGGGTTAGCAACCACAGGGTCTAAATTTTAATATGAAGAAGAAAATACTTTTATTATCTGACGATTTAAGAATGACATCCGGAATTGCCACTATGTCGAAAGAAATTGTGATGGGCACCATTCACAAATATGATTGGGTACAATTAGGTGCGGCAATTAAACATCCTGAGTTTGGTAAAGTTGTTGATGTTAACGACGATATTAGAACAAGGACCGGTGTTAAAGATGCTAATTTGAAAATTATTCCATATAATGGTTATGGTGACATTGGTATTCTTCGTAAATTAATAGACGATGAAAAACCTGACGCTATTTTACACTTTACTGACCCACATTATTGGCAGTGGTTATACGATGTTGAGCATGAAATAAGACAACATACCCCAATATTATTTTATCATATATGGGATGATTTACCAGACCCACAATACAATAGAGATGTTTTTGAATCTTGTGATTGGTTGGGTTGCATATCTAAACAAACGTATGGTATCGTACATCGTGTTGGTAAGAGAACTGATAAAGTAACATTTAATCCATTAAAGGATTGGCAAATTAGTTATGTTCCTCATGGTATTAATCCTGATTTATTTAAACCATTGGATAGAATATCAGATGATATTAATAATTTAATTCATGGTGATAAGAAATATGATTTTGTTTTATTCTTTAACAGCAGAAACATTAGAAGGAAGCAACCAAGTGATGTGATTTATTCATTTAGATTGTTCTGTGATATGTTACCAAAAGAAAAGGCGGATAAGTGTTTGTTATTAATGCACACGAATCCTGTTGATGAGAATGGTACTGACTTACCTGCAGTAATTGATGCCGTTTGTAAAGATTATGATGTTAAGTTTACAAATTTAAAATTAGAACAAGATAAATTAAATGAGATTTATAATGGTGTTGATTGTACAATTAACATTGCAAACAATGAAGGATTTGGTTTAACAACCGCTGAGAGTTTAATGGCGGGTGTACCAATAATTGTTAATGTTACTGGCGGATTACAAGACCAATGTGGATTTGACTATACTGCCGATGATTATATCGAAGTAGGTACACTTCACAATAAAGAAGTACATGGTAACATAAATCATGGTGATTGGGTTGAACCTGTTTGGTCGGCAGCAATTAATTTGAATGGTTCTGTCCCTACACCATATATCTTTGATGATAGAGTTAATGACAATGATGTTGCAAATGCTATTATGGAGATGTATAAATTTGGTAAGAAGAAAAGAAAAGAAAAAGGATTAAAGGGTAGAGAATTTGTGATTAACAATCTATCCAACAAAATAATGTGTGATAAGATGATTGAGGGTATTGAACAAACCTTAGAGAATTTTAAACCAAGAAAGAAATTTAACTTATATAAGATTATATAATATGAACAAACCATTTTTATTATTTAGAGGACCAGTTAAAACAAGAAGTGGATACGGTGCACATTCAAGAGATTTGTTACAAGCACTTTATGAAATGGATTTGTTTGAAATCAAGATTGATAGTTGTATGTGGGGTTCGACTCCGATGACAGCATTAGAAGATAATTTATTTCATAAATGGATAGAATCTAATATTGTTAATCAATTAGAAAAGACACCAGACATTTACGTTCAAGTAACTGTTCCAAATGAATTTCAAAGAGTTGGTAAATTTAATATTGGAATTACCGCAGGCATTGAAACGACCATCGCACCTAAAGATTGGATTGATGGTTGCAATAGAATGGATTTAATCATTACAACGTCCACGTTTTCAAAAGATGTTTTGTTACAAACAGTTTATAATGAGAATGAACAAAACACAGGTAAGTTAATTAAACAACATAAGATTGAAAGACAAATAGAAGTTCTATTTGAAGGTGTTGATACCAAAATATACAACAACGTTTATAACAATATTGATATTGACATCAAAGAAGATTTCGCTTACTTGTTTGTTGGTCATTGGTTAAAGGGTGACACAGGTCAAGATAGAAAAGATGTTGGTATGTTGATTAGATGTTTCGCTGAAGCATTTAAAGATGTTGAAGATAGACCTGCTCTCATCCTTAAAACATCATCAGCATCGTTCTCAATTAAAGAAAGAGAAAGTTTTAGAAAGAAGATAGAAGGGTTAGTGAGTGATTATAAAACTCCACCATCAATCTATTTGTTGTTTGGTGATTTAACTAATGATGAGATGAATAATTTATATAATCATCCTAAAGTTAAATCAATGGTTACAATTACAAAAGGTGAAGGGTTTGGTAGACCTTTATTAGAATTTACTATGACAGGTAAACCCGTGATTGCATCAAATTGGTCAGGACATAAGGATTTCTTACCTATGGATAAAGCAATTATGATTGGTGGTAAGTTAACTGAGGTTCACGAAAGTGCAATTGATACTTTCATATTAAAAGATTCTAAATGGTTTACTGCAAACTACAACGAAGTATCTGAAGTTTTTAAATTGGTTTATAAAGACTACGATAAGTTTTTAGAGAAGTCTACGGTGTTGGGTGATGAGAATAAAGAAAGATTCTCAATGGAAAAAATGAAAGAAAAGTTTAAAGATATTATTAATCCATTCTCAGTACAACCAAAAGAACAAAAACTTATACTACCTAAACTTACTAAAATAAAATAAGGTGATGAACTTTAAATTTTTTCAAGGGAAGACTAACTTGTTTTTAGAATTGGAACCAACACAACTATTAACGTTAACTCGACCAAGGTTTATTTATGAAGATGTTGAGTTTTGTTTTCAATTTGATGAAGAAGAACCGGTTGTCTTTGCCACAGGTCCTAATGAATGTTCAATTCGATTAAGCCCAACTTCAGATAGTAATATTGCATTCAACAATAATGGTAGAGAGTTTAAATTATTTGCAAGGGAGAGACAAAATGGTTAGAAATTTTAAATTTTTTCATGGTCATGAAGATGATAACTTTGTTATATATACAAATAATAATGGAGTAATGACGGTATCTTGGAATGATACTGTAGCAATAAACACCGACGTTGGAGGCGATTTAATTAGAATGATGTCGGAAGAAATTGCCAGGAGTGTTGATGAAAGAATAATAGAAAGACTAACAAGAAGTGTAAACGGGGGAATGAGCGCATGAGATGTGATAGACATATATGGGACACCGACGATAGAGAGTGGTGTTGGAGATGTGAAGAATTAACAATAAATGAAAATAAAAAGAAATATGAAAATAAGTTTTGCGATAACAGTTTGCAACGAGTTGGAGGAAATCAAGAAGTTGGTACCATTCATATTGAAACACAAAAGATCTCAAGACGAGATTGTGATTCTATATGATGAAACAAATGGCAATCCTGAAGTGTTGGATTTTTTATTACCATATAATAAGTTCCCTAACGTTCAAACGTGGAGATGTTTTGATTGGAATAATAATTTTGCCGATTTTAAAAACATATTAAATGGTTATTGTAAAGGTGATTACATTTATCAAATCGATGCGGATGAAATGATTAGTGAGTATATGGTACAAAATCTACATCAAATATTAGAAATGAATATTGGTGTAGACTTAATATTTGTTCCAAGAATTAATACGGTTCAAGGTTTAACCGATGAACATATTAAAAAGTGGGGGTGGAATGTAAATGAAAAAGGATGGGTTAACTATCCTGACGCACAAGGAAGAATTTATAAGAAAGGAATGGGTTGGTATGGTAAGGTTCACGAACGAATTTTGGGTGGTCAGAAATTTTCATCGTTACCAACCGACGATGAGGAATATTGTATTCAACATCATAAAACAATAATAAAACAAGAAAAACAAAACAATTATTATCAATCAATATGAGTAAAATAGAATTTATTATACCAACTTACAATAGAACCGATTTTTTAATGTGTACTATTAATTCAATTGTCGCACAAAGAAGTGACAAATGGAAAATACACGTTGTTGCCGATTGTCCTCCCGAAGGTACATTAGATAGAATAATGGATTACTTTAAAGGTGACGAAAGAATCAAGTTTACTATACTACCGGAACGTTATAATGACTGGGGTCACACTCCAAGAAATTATGGTGTGGAACATGCTACTGAAGACTGGGTTGTTATGACCGGTGAGGACAATTATTACATGCCCGTGTTTGTAGATAATTTCTTAGATTCGGTCACACCTAAGGTTGGATTTGTTTTTTGTAATATGGTACATAATTGGACAAATTTTCAATATTATCACATAAATTGTGAACCTGTGTGGGGAAAAATCGATATTGGTAATTTTATGATTAAAAGAAAAATTGCAGAACAAATGAAATTAAATCCAAAAGTTGAACAAGCGGACGGATATTATGTTGAGGAATTTAAAGTAAAATTTCCCGATGTAAAAATAATAAAAGTAGATAAAATATTATATGTCCACAATTAAATTTGCTATAAGTTCTCACATAAATTATGTTGAATCTACAGAATCAAAATTAATTAATTCTCTTTTAGATTCTGGAGTTAATGTTAATGACATCTATACCTTTATTGGTGGTTATGATGTCAGTTCAGGTTATAATAAATTGGATGGTGAAACACATCGATTTTCTGTTCCACATAATTCTATGGATTTTACTGGTCTTATTTCGGTTATTGAATTGGGTATTGAATCCGATTTTTGGTTTTTAATGCATGACACTTGTTACGTTGGGGGAAATTTCTACAACACAATAAAAAATTTTAATTATGAGAATGTAGATTATGTTGCATTAACATTTGATACGAGTATGAATATGGGATCGTATAGATGGTCATATATTCAAGAAAAAAAAGAACAAATTTTAACTTACAAAAATATTGATGATAATGATTTACAATCATTTAAAAAAAGATTAATAGATGAAGAGGATGTTTTTATAAAACCAAAAACCCATTCATATTGTAACGATGTGAGAAAGACAGAAGGTCCATATGATTACTATAAAAATAACACCCAAAGGATAATTGAATATTTTCCAATAATTGATTTATTTAAAATAAAAGCAAATTGGCAAATTAAACCATTTTACGAAATAAAATTATAAAATAAATAAAAATATGAATAAAATAGATAGAAAAATATATGATAATTTGGATATTTTACCAGAAGATTTACAAGGTTGGAATGGTAAAAGTAAATTATTTGGTCAATTAATTGGTGAAATAAAACCAAACACCATTATTGAGGTTGGAACTTGGAAAGGTCAATCGGCAATTAATATGGGAACATCGGTGGTAGACCTTAATTTAAACACTAAAATATTTTGTGTTGATACGTGGTTGGGGGCTGTGGAATTTTTAACCAAGTTGTCACATACACCAGAAAGAAATTTATTACTTAAAAACGGTTACCCACAAATTTATTATCAATTTTTAAGTAATGTTGTCCATCATGGGTTAGAAGATTATATATTACCAATACCAAACACTTCTGAAAATGGTTTTAGATTTTTGAAAAGTAATAATATAACGGCCGAAATGATTTACATTGATGCATCACACGAAGAGGATGACGTTTATAAAGATATTTGTAATTACTACGAACTATTAAGTTCTGGTGTTATATTTGGTGACGATTACATTAGTTGGGTTGGTGTTAAGAACGCAATTGATAGATTTGTTTTTGAAAAAAAATTAAATCTTGAGATTATTGAAAATAATTTTTGGTTAATAAGAAAATAATGTACGATTATCTAATAGTTGGTGCTGGATTTTACGGATCCATTTGTGCTCATGAATTAACAAAGAAAGGAAATAAAGTTTGTGTGATTGATAATAGACATCACATTGGTGGTAATTGTCACACAGAGAATAGAGACGGAATTAACATACATACGTATGGTCCTCATATATTTCACACATCAAACGAACAAGTATGGAAATGGATTAATCAATTTGTTGAGTTCAATAATTTTTCTTACCGACCAGTTGCAAATTATAAAGGTGAAATATATTCATTACCATTTAATATGTGGACGTTTAATAAATTATGGAATGTGATAACTCCTGAGGAAGTAAAAGAAATAATTAATTCTCAATCAAAAGACATTGATGAACCTAAAAACTTAGAGGAACAATCAATCAAGTTAGTTGGTAAAGATGTATATGAGAAATTAATTAAAGGATATACCGAAAAACAATGGAGGAAACCTTGTAATGAATTACCGAAAGAAATTATTAAAAGATTACCAGTTAGATTAAAATATGATAACAATTATTTCTATGACAAATATCAAGGTATTCCAATAGGTGGATATACTCAAATATTTGAAAAGTTGTTAGAAGGAATCGATGTTAAATTAGGTGTTGATTATTTTAAAGATGAATTACCTGAACATAATAAAGTTATTTACACGGGACCAATTGACAAATATTTTGATTACAAATATGGTGAGTTAGAATATAAAACAACAAGGTTCGAACATTTTAAATTTGATACGGATAATCATCAGGGTTGTGCCGTCATGAATTATACCGATAGTGATACAACACATACAAGAATAATTGAACATAAACATTTTGAACCTGATGTTAAAACGGATTTAACTTGGGTGACTTGGGAATACCCCACACAATATAATGCAAATGAGACAGAACCATATTATCCAGTAAACGATATAGATAACAATGAAATGTATCAAAAATATAAAATGGAATCAGATAAATTAGATAATATACATTTTGGTGGTAGACTTGCGGAATACAAATACTATGATATGCATCAGGTAATTGAATCTGCTTTAAACTACATAAAGAAAGAAATATGAATATAACCTTTGTATTAGCGGTATATAATAAATTAGATTTAACAATAGAATGTTATAATCGTTTACGTGATATATACCCAACAGCACCTTTGGTGATTAGTAGTGGTGGTTCATATGATGGGACTAAAGAATGGTTGGAGTCATTAGAAGATAGGAACCTTTCTTTTATTCATGATGATGATAGATTAACATTTTCTGAAACATATAATGCAGCAATCAAACTTGTTGATACTGAAAAACTTGTGTTGATTCACAACGATATGGTAATTGGTGAACAGTTCTTAGAGAACTTAGATAGATTATTAGATGAGAATCCAAATACATTATTATCCTATACAACAATTGAACCCCCAATTTTTAGAGGACATCAAAGAGCCGGTAAAGTATTATTAGATTTGGGTTCGGGGTTTGATAACTTTGACCAATACAATTTTAATATTTACGTTAATCAATGGAAAGATAGTAATAACTTATATAATGGTGCTGTGTTCTTTATGTCAGGATTTAAAAAGATGTTTGATGATGTCGGTGGATTCGATGGTTTCAGTTTTGTACCTGCGTTTTGTGAGGATGACGATTTCTTAATCCGTGCGAAACTAAAAGGTTATAATTTAAAAACATGTGATTCTGCAATCACCTATCATTTTGTTTCGCAGACATCAAGATTTAGTGACGAGTTTAAAAAAGACAGAATGTTATATGAGGTTTCATCTAACAGAAACTTTGTTAGAAAGTGGGGTGTACAGATTTCAGCATTTAACGAACTTAGATATTGGGAGGAGAAAAATTTCACATATAAGACATTTAATATGGGATTAACCACTCGTAATAAAAATAGATTAATGGAAGTGGAACCATTCTTTGATAAAATCGATTTAGGGGAGATTCCTGAGACTTATATTGAGAATGAACAAAAGAATACACGATACGATTTAAGGTCGAAATTTACCCTTACAGATACGGTTGACGTGATGATTACTGAAGTTGACCAATTTACAGATAATGACATTAACACTTTACATAAAATAAGGTTATCAATACCTTACTATGAACCAGGTGAATACCAAATAGGAAATATGATAATTGATATTAAAAAGATAATTTAATGAATATACTTGTAACTGGTGGTGCTGGATTTGTTGGTACCAATTTGATTAAGAGATTATTGAAGGATGGACATGATGTCACTTCAATTGATAACTATTTAAGTGGATATATAACTAATCATCAAGATGGTGCAAATTATATATTTGGTGATGTTAGAAATTTAGAAATATTAGATAACGTGAAATATGACATTGTATTTCATCTTGCCGCAATAGCTAGAATACAACCATCATTTGAACAACCCGTAGAATATTTTGAAACAAATACAAATGGTACATTGAACGTGGCACAATATTGTGTTAAAAATGATATACCACTAATCTATGCTGGAAGTAGCTCACACCATAGTGGTAAGTTTAAAAACCCATATACATTTAGTAAAGATATTGGTGAGGAGATTATTAAACTTTATCAGGAACATTTTGGTTTAAAGTCATCCATAACTCGTTTTTATAATGTATACGGCCAATATCATTTAAGAGATGGTGGTTATAGTACGGTAATCGGTAGGTGGGAGAAACAATATGATGATGGTAACCCTTTAACGATATATGGTGATGGTTCTAAAAGAAGAGACTTTACTCACATCGATGATATTGTTAATGGATTAATTAAAATACAAGATAAAGAAGTATGGGGACATACCTTTGAATTGGGTAGAGGTCAAAATTTTTCTCTAAATGAGGTTGCAGACATGTTTAAAAAAGATAGAGTTTATATGGAAGATAAACCCGGAGAGGCTCAAGAAACTTTATGTGAAAGTACATTAGCTAGACTAATCTTAGATTGGAAACCTATTGTAAATCTGTATGATTATATTGATAATCATAAAAAAAAGGGACTATAAAGTCCCTTTTTCTTTTTTAATTAATTTAAATAAGACCTGATATTTGTCTTTTGTTTTTCCCGCTTCCTTTAAATCTTCTTTGGTAATTTCAGGGTATTCAATTTCAATTTCTTGATTTAAAAGTACACCATATTCATTATCAAATTCGATGTATTGGGGGTTAACAACTTTACCAGTTACGTTACCTTCATCGTCCTTAACTTCATTGTACATTTTTACTAAAACGCCACCATTACCATCTTCTTCTCCATACTTTTTGATTAATTCATCTCTTAATGCCTCAACCTTAGTTCTCTCACCTTTAAGTTCCGTTGAGAAGTCACTCAATTCGTATTTTAAAATGATTGAAAGGTTTTGTTTACTGAATCCCTCAAAAACTTGTTCTCCGGTTTGTGGTTCGATATACCCGTTAATTTCGCTTTCTAATTGTAGAACGTCCCCTAATTTTAATGTGATTTTTTCCATATTTTTTAATTTTCTTTTATAATATATATTTTATTTTTCAAAAAGTCAACCTTACAGAACTGTAAATATTGCATAAGTTATCATCATTGATATCCAAATTATTAATGCTTTTAGATATGTTAGAAATCCAGTATGAAAATACCTTTGGCCAATAGGTAAGCACTTATGTGATGGTGAAATTAGGTATGCCGAATATTCTAAAGTAAAGAATAGAACAAAATAATGCATTCCAAATACACTAGTTAATAGACTAACAATTCCAGCATATTTTGCTGAAGAACCTAATAGAAATGAAGCTAAAAACCCTAACACAGAGACAATCAATATGTTAGATGGTGCGTTGTATTGTTTTATTATGGCTTCTATCTGTGTATAGTAAGATCCAACAAGATTTCCTAAAATAATAACCAAAGCAACAATCCATATTAGTTCCCAATCGATATAGCCAAATATTTTACTCCAGCTTTTAGAGTAATAAACTAACCATAATGTAAATGCGGTAAATAACCAAAAATAATATTGCGTAAGAAACACACACATTAATATGGTTACTAAAAATGGTATAACCACCATAGTTATGTTTTGCATATTAATTGGTTCATCTTTAACTTCAATATCTATTTCATCATCTTTTAATGATAAGATATAATAAGTGATATATAACGCTGAGATTAAAAGTAATGGCCAGATATATGACATGAATTGCATATAGGTTAAACTTAATACGGCCATTGGGATAATAACAGTTTTCTCTAAAGGTGACCATAGATAATAGTGATGTGTTGCTAGGTAGTCAATGATACCAAACTTCTTACGTTTCTTATTATCGACCGGTGCAATACTATTCAACATAGATGCCGATAATGCAACACGACCAGGGATCGGTAAGATCCCACCAAATAGTGATACTAAGAATACCACCATTCTCTTTGACTTAACTTTTTGTTCAAGTAGTCTGAAGATGTCCATAAGGTATCCTCTTTCTTTTAGGATACCCGTTACGAACATAATGAATATTAAATAGACAAGGAATGCTTGTCCGTTGATTAGAATCTCCATGCGAATATAATTGTGGTTCTTGATTGTTTTGCGTCTTGATTTAAACCTGGCATGTGCTCAACATTCAAATATGCCTTGTTATTAAATCGATATTGAAGTAATGGTCCAAGATACCATTCTTGTGAACCTCCATCAAAATCGTTGTATCTAAACATATGTGACACACCTAATGTTAAATC
>Ga0049083_10000625_pt1 | contig 12788 bp, 9 predicted proteins | sample GreLakmeMI27MSRF_FD_66719 | JGI IMG/M metagenome (GOLD analysis project Ga0049083, IMG submission 66719) | Freshwater lentic microbial communities from great Laurentian Lakes, MI, USA - Great Lakes metaG MI27MSRF | ecosystem: Environmental > Aquatic > Freshwater > Lake | place: Great Lakes...
AGGCGGTTAACTCCTCTTGGCTTAGCCCATCGAGGCGTTGGCCGAACACTTCGACCGAACCCGTCTGTGGGGTCAACGTACCCGCGATGACGGAGAGTAAAGTCGTCTTTCCGCAACCCGACGGGCCGACGAGCATGATGAGCTCGCCGCGATTGGCCTCGAAGTCGGCCTGCTTAAGCGCGGTAACCTTGGTCTCACCATCACCAAAGAACATATCGACACCGTGGGTGCGGACGGCGACGGGTTGGGTAGAAGGGGTGCTCATCCGCGGAAGACGGTAGCGGCATCGACGCGCGATACCTTGATGATGCCGATAATGGCGGAGACGAGGCTGATCCCGAGCACCAGCGCGAGCGTGGCCCAGAAGATCTGCGGGAACATAATAAAGGGCGGCATCCCCTTTTCAATCATCGCGCGTCCGATAGCCTGAGCCATGCCGACCCCGAGACCAAAGCCGAGTAGGCCCGCGGTGAACGCTTGGACTAGCAACATGCGGGCGATGACGCCCATGCCCGCTCCCATGGCCTTAATCGCGGCGAAGTATTTCAGATTCTCTAACACGAAGGAATAGAATGTCTGGCCAGAGACCGCGATACCGACAAAGAGCCCCAGCGCGACGGCGGTGCCGAAGGAGAACGGGATCCCGGTGTTCTTCCAGAACCACCAGAAAGTATTACGAGCTAAACTGCGGTCGGACCAACTCCAGATGACCGTGTCGGACGTCCAGGCCTTGAGTCCGGTATCCGCCTCGATGCGGGCGCACAGCTTGACGGGATCAACACCGGCCTGGGGCTCGACCAACATGAAACTCAACGTGCGGCGCGCGCCGAGGGTGTACTGCTTAGTGCGGTCGTAAGTGGTATAGACGAAGGGCCCGCCCGTGAACGCGCGACGTACTTTGCAGATGCCGACGATGCGGGCCTCGAGGTCATTGACCTCGAACGTGTCGCCAACCTTCAGGGGCACGGAGCGCGGCTTGCCGTCAGGACCAACCCCCATGCGGCCCATCAACGAGGCGCCCCACTCGTCGACAATGACTGTGTCCGGAAGTCGTAAATCCTCAATTCTTCCCTGCGTGAGTAAGGCCGGCGCTCCCGCAAAGGTGTCCGCGTCAATCCCCACCAACGTGATGAGTTTAAAATTTCCGTCCTGCATCCGCGCTTGGACAAAGGAAGTATGGAGAGGTGCCGCCCAGGCGACCCCGTCGACCGAGCGGACTCGACTCAGGTCGGTATCGCGCAGGGGCTTAGCATCGTTGACTTGCTCCACCATCGGATCGCTGACCCAGACTTGGGCGCGGATATTGACCATCGGTGTGTAAGTCCAACTCATGATACCGAAGAAGACCGAACTCTGCTGGGCCATGAGCAAGGCCGAGAACGCCAACCCGCAAAGAAGCATCGCGAGCTTAGCGCGGTCTCCAAAGAGCATGTTGAGGGCTAGGCGATACATCGGACAAGTTCCGTGAGTGTCTCCTCAACAAGCCATGGGTCAATGGGAAGTCAAACAGCCCGAACAATGTCCGGCCCATCGTAACCTAAACGTATCCCGAAGGCTTATTTGACGAGAACCGCAGGTGCCGACTTCATCAGCCACGTGCTCTTGAAAAAAGCGGGTCCCCAGGAGGCGTTGACCGACCAGGCGAGAACGAGGAGGACGAGGGCGAGGGAGAAACAGCGGATGACCTTAGCCTTATCCTCGCTCTTGGCGCTCGCATGCATGAGGCCGACGGCCCCGAGGGCGAAGATTGGGTGGAACCAGGAAACGTTACGCGCTTCGGCCTGAAATACCGCCACCAAGCCGATGACGAGGTTGATGTCGACCAATACCGTGACCACGCGTTGCAGAACTGGCTTTGGGCGGCTCAGGATGGCATTAATAATTACGACCAAAACCAAGGCCAAGAGAAGCGATCCGTAGTGCTTATGGGAAATCAGGAGAGATTGCATGGCCTGACCATGGGGGAAAAGGCCTCCGCTTCAAGCCCCGGCTTGGACGCTCTTTAACGATCTTCCGGGAAAAGCATCCGAAACGCACCAGCCGCCGCCGCTCCGCCCAATAATTGGCAGAAAATATCCAACGCCACCCGGGGGGCGTCTTTCGCCGCTAAAATGACTTCCTTGGCAAAAGCGGCGAAGCCATCTGCATCCGAGAAGAGCGAACTGGCTAAACCGTGGAGCGACGAAGCCATGGCCACCGCCGGATTGAGGAACGGGTTGAATTCTCCGAATGTTCCGTAGACGCCCAGCATCGTCATCGCAATGGCGATGCCGAAATAGCTATTTCCGGCCGTTAAGCGTGACGATGCCACCATGAGAATGACGAAGGCCAGCAAGAAGGTTCCTAAGAATTCCACGACAGAAGTAGCGAGGGCCCCGGCGAAAACCGAATCGCTAAGCGCCGCGACCGCATCTTTGGCCTTCTCACTATCATGCCCGGTGAGCAAGCCCACGACCAGAGCCGCGGCAAGGGCGGCCGCGAACTGCACCCCGACATACGCTAAGGCCGAACGCCGACCCATGCGGCCGCGCAACAAGAAGCCCAACGTCACCGCTGGGTTATAATGTGCTCCGGAAATAGCGCCTCCTGTATAAATCAAGGCGCACAAGATGGCCGCAACCGTAATCGGGTTCGTCGCCAGCAGCGAAGCGCAACAGAGGAAGAACGTGGCGAGGCCTTCGATCCACAGTTTATTTCGCATCCCACCAATTTCGGCTTTTTGTGATTAAACTCAAGCCCCGAGTGGATCTCAGTGTCCGACCTGCGTGAGCCAATTTTCGGTGAAGGTCGTAGTTTCTTCCAGGGTCGGCAACCGGCGGGCACTTGCCTTGATCTGCTTGGCCATCTTCTCCTGCTGCTCATAAAGCCCGCGGAAAGTTTCGAAGAGCGGCGTCTTCTTATTCTTGTTATCCACTAACCAGAAACCGACCTGCTGGTTGTCCTTCATTTCGTTATTATAAAATTGCCAATAAAGTACCATCGCCGGGCGCCAGCTGAGTAACTTTATAAAGATTTCGCGGTTCTTTTGTTCATGGACTTTTCCATCGCTACCGCACGCCGTCCAAGATAGCCCACATTCGCCGATGAAAACGCGCTTGGCGGGGAGGTTCGCTTTGGGCGCTAACTGCTGGTTAATGTAATCGAGCGTCGCGCGCACTTCTTCGCCCGTCTTTAACTGGACATCGTACGCGGAGTAAGAAACGAAGTCGACGTTGACCTTGGGGAGGACGACATTGACCAAGCGCTTTTTGCCGTCCTTCATCGCATCGCGCACGCGGTTAACTTCCGTATAAGTATAGACGCGACAACGGGCGTAGGGAACTTCCCGCCGCGCGGCGTCGACCGCCTCTTGCCGTACGTTCAGCCATTCAATCATCGCGTTGGTGGCTTCAATCGGCGCATCTCCGGCTGGGTTCATGTTAGGCAAAAGATACCAGTCCCCTTCCCAATGGCCGATGAAGAAAGTTTTTCCGGCAGCATCGCGGCGCGTGAGTAGATCTTTAGTAAAGGCGTACATTGCATTATACTCGCGGCGCTTCATCTCCGGCGTGAGCCCCGCGAGCCAATCATTATGGGAACGATACCAGATTAGGTAATGCGTGAACGGCAGCGTAATTAATTCGGCGAATTGCGGCCCTGGCGCCACGTCCACCTTTAGGATACGCGAACCCATCTTGCTGATTTCGCGGGCCGCCTCCAGCACCCCGTCCTCTTTCGTGAATTTATAGGCGGGGGTGATGATCTGCGTTCCTAATATTTGCGGAAAGGCATCGGGCATCGCGGCCAGCTGCGGCAACTCGGTGGCGTCGACCATCAAGCCGCCTTTCTTTTTCTGCGCATGGGCCAGCGGCAACGCCATCGATATCAGGATGACGCCCAGCAACAGACGGGGTAAATAACTCATGGGGTGAGCCTCAGCGAGGCGGTCTTGTATTGTCCAACTAGGACAGCCTTCCTTCAAGTCCGTTCCCACTAACTAACATGATATCACTCCAACGCACCATTGCCGTAGCCATTCTTGCCTGCGGCCTTCACACCCAAACGCTGGCTGCGGCCAGCAAAGAGGAGGGCCAGGCTACCGCCAACCCTGACCACGCCCGACTCACGGCGGCCCGTAAGGCGGCCAACGAGCTGCCCGAGGTCCTTGCCATCCAACAACAATCCTATGCCGATCGGGCTTTGTCTCATAAGGCCTATGCGGAATACAAATCGGCCCGCAAACGCTCGGCGACTTCGGAAGATGCCTACAAGAAGGCCTTCGAAGAGGGCCTTACTAAAGTCGACGCCGGAGCAGTGCCCCTGCTGGAGAAAGAGCGGGTCGCTTTTCGGGAGCGGATGTTGAACGCCCGGAATGCCAAGAAAGGCTCGAGCAGTAAGAAGGTGCCGATCAAGGCCGAAGAGGACGGCCTCGAAGATGAGGAAGAAAGACCCGACGAAGAAAAGTAAGCTGCTAAGTTTGGATGGTCCAAACCCGCCTTAACCGGCGGGTTTTTTATGAGTCGAGCGCGCTGGCGAGGGCTGCCCAAATCTCTTCCACTGGCTCCAACCCCATCGACAGACGCAATAAATCAGGATCGAGGCCAGCCGCTCGAATCGTCTCTCGGCCCGCGGGCGTGGTGACCTCTTCGAAATGCGCCAACCAAAGAAAAGGGGCAACAATCGTGAAGCCCAGGCCGAAGCTCGGCCCTTTTACCACGGGTAAGCGATCGTACACGGTGCGCATTTCTTGACGGAGCTCGATCGTGATTAAGGCGCCGGCGCCGGCGCCCGGGCGCTGGATTTTTCGGAACGCGGCGGCCGTGGCTCCGTCTTTGGCCGTGCGCACGCGCGCGACGGCTGGATGAGCCGCAAGCCGGCGGGTAATCTCCTCGGCGGTGGCAGAAAGCCGGGCCGTGACTTCGCCCATCCGGCCGATTTGATCGGCTAAAGCAATTTGGTCGAGTCCGTGTAACTCATCGAGATTCGCTTTGGCCTCGCGCGCTAACTCCGCGGCATCGGGTCGGGAAGGATTGACCGCTAAGACTCCGGCCATCACGTCACCTTCAGAAGCCGCATACTTTGTGAGACTCGAACAAAGGATATCCGCATGCGGTAAAACATCGACCGTCGCCAAGCCAACCGAACTTGGGTCGAGTAGAAGCTTGGCTTCATAATGATCGCATAAGGAACGGAGCGCGCTGATGTCGGCCGTTTCTAATTGCGGGTTATTCGGCACCTCGGTGAAAACGCCCGCCACCATTCCAGTGGCTAAGATTTTTTCGACGGCCGTCAGATCACGGACGTCCGCAATGAAATGGCGAGGGGCGTCCAGGGCTTTCTCCAACAGTCGAGACGAGTCTACGTAAAGCCATCCGAGTTGAATCCAGGCTTTCCGGCCGCGGGGGCGCTGCACTAAATTCACCGCGGTGATGGCGGCCTCCACCGCATTCATGCCTGAGGTGGTGATGTGGATGTCTTCGGCGGAAACGCCTGCCAGATAGGGTCCGAGTGTCTGACGAATTTGGGCCAGCGATCGTGCCGTTTCGCCGGTGGCGTTCCCTTGCAAATAGGCTTCCGCTTGGCGGGAAGAAATCAAGGTGCCCGTGTGTTGGACGAATTTATGAAGTCTCTCCGCGGCTTCGCCAGCAGGCGTCGTCAACAAGACGAAATCTCCCACCTCGTCGAGCGACGCGACTGACGCCCCAGCCCTCCGGGCGAGCTGTTCGGCGGCGCGGCGCGAAACCAAGGGAAAAAGTACTCCTTCTCGTCCCAACTCTTTTGCGGCGGCGCTCGCCGCACGCGTCACGAGTTTATTCCGGACAAAACGCGGATAGCCGGCGTATATTTTTTCCCACACGCGCGCTTCCTTCCGCTCATAACTTTCCACATCGGCTAAGGTCGGCAGACAGACGACCGTCGCATGCGGCGAATCGGGCACCAAGGCGCCGAGGGGCGGAGAAACCAGGGCCACGAATCAAAGCCCCTCCGCGAGGGTTTCGTTTTGGATGATTTGCTCGAGCGACTGACGGCGGCGAATCAAAAGGGTGCGGCCATCATTTTTTAGCAAGACCTCCGGCGCTTCGGGGAAGGAATTATAATTCTTCGTGCTCATGCCGGCGCAATAGGCCCCGGCGCCGCCTAAGACGCAAAGGTCGCCCGCGGTGGCTTCGGGTAAATGACGAGTGGCCAGCGTCTCGGGTTCACCTGGCGCGCAACTGATCAAATCGCCGGACTCACAGCAGTGCCCGACGATGACATAATCCCGCTTCTGGTCATTAGGCTTCGCCTGATAGAGATAGGCCGGATGCTGCGCTCCATAAAGCGAGGGTCGGAGAATTTCCGTCATTCCGGAATCAAGTTTTATAAAATCGCGAGTGCCGGTCGAAATAACATCTTGCACGTGACAAAGTACGGCGCCGGCATTGGCGACCAAGAACGTTCCAGGTTCGATTTCCAGATGGAGCTTGCGACCGTCTTCTTGTGCGAATTTTTCGAAAGCCGCCTGCACCGGAGCGCCAATCAGTTGAGGGTCGGTCCCCTTCTCGCCCGCCACCCGCGCCACCTTATAACCACCGCCCAGATTCAGCGTCACCGCTGAAGGAAAACGACGCACGAGGGCGAGGCTGGCGGCCGAGACCTCTTGCCAGATGACCGGGTCGCTGCCCGAACCAATGTGCGTATGGATCCGCACGATTTTAAGCTGATACTTCGCTGCGATGGCCTGAGCTTGCTCCGCCCATTCATGCCAAATGCCGAAGGAGGAATCCGGTCCACCCACGTTAGTCTTACCGGTCCCACCCGATCCCCGACCGGGATTAAAACGCAAACCGACCTGATGGCCGGGGAGTGCCTGGCCGATTCGCTCCAACTGTGACAAAGAACAGGCGTTGGCGTGGACCCCCTGCTTAAGCAACTCGGCAAAATCTCCGGGGAGCTCTTGGGATGAAAGTGAAATCCGCTCGGCGGGGATGCCTGCAAAGAGAGCTCGGCGAACCTCAAAGCCGGAGCTGGCATCAAAGTGGAGGCCCTGCCGGGCAAAGATTTTAAGTACCGACGCATTCGGGCAGGCCTTCATCGCAAAACGCACGGTGAGACCGAACGCATTCGGAAAGGCCAACATCGCCTTCGCCTGGGTCTCGAGGGTGGCTTGATCGTAGACGTAACAGGGGGTGCCATGCGCCGCCGCAATTTGTTGGGCCGTTGTCGGCGAAAGGAAGGGGTGGGTTTCCACGGTGGTGATGGGCGGACTTTGGCACGACCTACCCGCCCTTCCAGCCTTTTTGCAGTCCTATGACACCGCTTGCCTCCCCCGCAGTCGCCCCTTGGGATGGGACTCTCTTTATATACCGCCCATGTCCTCCGCCGAAACGATTGTCGCTGCCGCCACCCCTGCCGGGCGCTCGGCCCTTGCCGTTCTGCGGATCGACGGCCCTCTGGCGGTCAAGATCGCAACCGAGGCGCTGCAGCGTAAAACACCTCTCGCCCAACGCCGGGCCACCCCCGCTATCTGGCGCGACGTTGCCGGGAAGCCGATCGATCAAGTCGTCGCCGTCCTTTGGGTCGCGGGAAAATCTTTCACGGGCAATGACTCGTTGGAAATCACTTGTCACGGCAATCCCCTGCTCGTCCGCCGGCTGACCGAAGATTGCCTAGCCCGCGGCGGCCGCATGGCCGAGCCTGGCGAGTTCACGCGGCGCGCCTTTCTCGCCGGCCGGATGGATCTCACCCAAGCTGAAGCCGTGGCCGATCTCATCCATGCCAGTTCGGAACGCGCCCTTATTTCTGCGCGGCGGATGTTGGCCGGCGAAATTGGCCAAAAGATTGCCCACTGGACCGATCGACTCTTGCAAGTCTTGGCTGAACTGGAAGCACACATTGATTTTCCGGAAGAAGACCTGCCCGTTGAAGACCCCACGGGACCCGCATCCAGATTGGTCGAAATAGCGTCAGAACTTAATGGATACGCGCGAACGGCTCGGCACGATAGCGCGCTCCGCGATGGATTGAGAATCGCGGTCGTCGGCGCCCCGAACGCGGGTAAGTCCAGTTTGCTTAACCTATTGGCCGGAGCCGAGCGCGCGCTCGTCAGCGCCGAACCGGGCACCACGCGCGATTACTTGGAAGCGCCCATCGCCGGCTTGCCCCTGCACGTGACGGCCGTCGATACCGCTGGCCTCCGCGTTGGCGGCACCGCGCTCGAAAATGCCGGGATGCTTCGCTCCCTTGAGCAAGCGCGCGCGGCGCATTTTCTGCTTCTCGTCGTCGACGCTTCCGTTAAGCCCCCTGTCCTGCCGCCGGAATTAAACATGCTCTTGGACATAAAGCGTACGCTCGTGATCGCCAATAAATCTGACTTACCCGAAGCGGCCGAACAGCAGGATTTTTTACCTGATTTTACCAAGCTGCGAACCTGCCTTTTGCCCGGCGAGGATGCCGAGTCTCTTCGGGCCCGTCTCGGTGCCATCTTAATTGAACGTGAGGTCGCCCCGGGCGCCGAAGATTTGGTCGTCAGTGTCCGCCATGCCGATGCCCTCCACCGGGCGGCCGAAGCCCTTATTTTGGCCCACGGCCACCTCAAAGCCCCCATCCAAACGGAGCTTGCCGCCGCCCGAGGGCGGGAGGCCCTGGACGCCCTGGGGGAGGTCGTGGGTCGAATTGATAATGAGCGTATGCTGGACAAGCTCTTTGCTTCCTTCTGCATTGGTAAGTGATTCTCTCCTCCTGGAGGGAAGCTTATGCGACCGCACAAAGAAATCCGCCTGGGGCCGACGCGCCCCTATGATGTCATCGTCTGCGGGGCTGGCCATGCCGGCGTGGAAGCTGCCCTCGCCGCCGCCCGCATGGGCGTGGACGTTCTGCTCCTGACCGGCAACATCGATACCATCGCCCAAATGAGCTGTAACCCAGCCATCGGCGGCCAAGCCAAGGGACATATCGTCCGCGAGATTGATGCCCTCGGCGGCGAGATGGGGGTGACGGCTGACGTGACCGGAATCCAATTCCGGCTCCTTAACTCCTCGAAGGGCCCAGCTGTCCAGGCTCCTCGAGCCCAGTGCGACAAGAAGGCCTACCAATTCCGCATGAAGCACCTGTGTGAGCTCCAACCCGGGCTCACCCTCTTTCAAGCCCAGGTCACCGGACTAATCTTTGTCGCGGGACAGGTCGTAGGCGTTCGGACGAATCTAGATCTCGATTTCCATGCCAAAACGGTCGTGGTCACCACCGGCACGTTCTTGCGCGGCCTAATGCACATCGGGGCAAATAAAACCGAAGGAGGAAGGTTGGGAGATTTTAGTGCTAAGTCGTTGTCCAGCAGTTTCTTAGAAGCAGGCATTGAGCTTCAGCGACTCAAGACCGGGACGCCTCCGCGCATCCTCGGATCGTCGATTGATTTTTCCAAATGCGAGGAGCAGGCCGGCGACAGTTCCCCCACCCTTTTCGCGTTTCATGACACCCGGCAGCAGCATGATTTGTTCCACGTGGAACAACGTGGCGAACGGCTCCCCGGGTGGACGCCTGGCTCCGATCAGGTGTCGTGCTGGATGACTGAAGCCACCGGTGCGACCGGAAAAATAGTCCACGATAACCTTCACCTCTCCCCTCTTTTTGGCGGAGAAATAACCGGGGTCGGCCCGCGCTACTGCCCTTCCATCGAGGATAAGTTTGTTAAATTTAGTGATAAAGACTCCCACAAGCTCTACCTGGAGCCCGAAGGTCGCAATACCGACGAATGGTATATTAACGGACTTTCAACCTCCCTGCCCTTTGAAGTTCAACTAAAGATGCTCAGCTCCATCGCCGGACTGGAAAAAGCCGTCATGCTTCGGCCAGCCTATGCGGTTGAATATGACTTCTCGCCCCCCACCCAACTCTATCCGACCCTGGAGTCTAAAAAAGTCGAAGCTCTATTCTTTGCCGGCCAGATCAACGGCACCTCGGGCTACGAAGAAGCCGCCGCCCAAGGATTAGTAGCCGGAGTTAACGCCGCCTGTAAGGTCAAGGGCCTGACACCGATGGTAATTGGGCGCGATGAAGCCTACATTGGCGTCCTCATCGATGATTTAGTATCCAAAGGCACCCAAGAGCCTTACCGAATGTTCACCAGCCGGGCTGAATACCGTCTTTTATTTAACCACGGTAGCGCGGAGATTCGCCTAAAGTCTAAGGCGGCGGAGTTTGGCTTAGTTCCAGCCGACCGTTTAACTCGTATCGAAGCTAAAGCTGCTCGGGTTAGTCATTGGACCGAATATTTAGAAAAAATTACGATACCAGGCGGGATTGCAGGCGATGTGATCCGAAAACAATGGGAAACAACCCCTAAGGATTTACCCCCAACATTCCTGGCGGAAACCCCAGAAGTTCAGGCTGAAGCCATGTATCGGGTTAAGTATAAAGGCTATTTAGAGCGCGAGCTGCGATCCGTCCGCAAACTTCATGACCTGAATTCCTTTAAGGTCCCAGCTGGGTTTGATTTTATGAAAGCCCACGCCATCCGCCTTGAAGGCCGGCAAAAGCTTCATGCCATCCAGCCTCAAACTTTAGGCCAAGCCAGCCGTATTAGCGGGGTAAATCCGTCAGATATCTCTCTGCTGATGGTTCTCTTTAGAGCGAAGAAATAACAGGGCAGGGGATTGATGTTCCACGTGGAACACCTAATGTGAAGATTGTCACAAGGAAGGGTTACAGTTATGTTTCGTTGTTATGTAAGTTATTATTTTATAACGACTTACATAATTTTTTATCTGTTTTAACCCAACCGTTTCAATTGTCACCTAACTCTGGCGGTTCGGAAGGATACGGTATAAATAGTATAATAATCGAAACAAACCATGGACGCTGAACATCTCAAACGAATCCTTATTGTCGACGACGAGTCCGACGTCACGGAACTGTTGGATTATAAATTCCGGCAGGCAGGTTATGCCGTGCGCACCCTGAACGACCCGCTGAGGGCTCTCGGCCTGGCGAGGGACTTTCGCCCTGATCTTATCATCCTAGATGTCATGATGCCCGAGCTCACCGGCGTCCAGTTGCTGCGCATGGTACGGTCGGACGCTCTCCTGCAAGATACCCCGGTGATTCTCCTCACCGCCAAAACCGAAACGGCCGACAAAGTAAAAGGCCTCGAGTCGGGAGCCGACGATTATGTCAGCAAACCTTTTGATGTCCGTGAATTAATGCTGCGCGCCCAGGCGCTTTTACGGCGGGCAAAATCGGCGGCCGCCAAGCCCTCGACACGACTCGCGGCGGGTGCACTGCTTTTGGATATCGAACGGCATGAAGTCTCCTCCCAAGGCAAAGCCGTAGAACTCACGGCGACCGAATTCAAGTTATTGCGGCTGATGTTAGAACGCAAAGGGCGCGTTCAATCTCGCGAAGAGTTGCTTTCCGATGTTTGGAATTATTCTCCGGACCTCGAAACCCGGACGGTCGATACACATGTCCGTCGCTTACGCGAAAAATTGGGTCCCGCGGGAGATGTCATCGAAACCGTCCGCGGGGTAGGGTATCGCGTCGCGGGGTAATCGGCTTTGCTCTCGCCCGTTCTCTAATCCCTGTCATCTTAGGCGATGATGACTTGGCTTCCGTGGATTCTCCTCATCGCGCTTTCGGTCGTCGCCGCTTGGTGTGTCGCGGAAATCAACCGCTTGATCCGCTGGGCCCGGCGCGCCTTGCTCCGCGGCGATGCGGGCGGCCGGCCGACCGGTCGTTTGGCTTCGGCGCTTAAGTTGGACGAGTTATTTCTTTCAATCGAAATTCGGGCACTGACGGAAAACGAAAACCGCGCCGCGGCTTCCCGCCGAATCGAAGCCTTGCTGGCACCCCTTACGGATGCGGTCCTCGTCGTGGATGCGCAAGATCGCTTGCGCCTCGCTAATCCATCGGCAATCACGCTCTTTGGTCTGCCAGAAAAAACGGGGTGGGGCTCCATCGTGCCGTTAGTAAAAAGTGCTGACTTCATCGAGCTCGTGCATCGCGTCCGCCAAGAGGGCGGGGGACGTTCAACGATCTTGCTTAACCGCGCGCCCTTGGCTGACGTCTGGATCCAAGCCGCCGGAGCCCTCACCGACCCAGAAGGGTTCGGCGAAGATGCGGCCATCTTTGTCTTAGCAGACGTTACCGCCCTCAAACGACTTCAAGCCATGGAGCGCGATTTTATCACCAATGTCTCCCATGACCTGCGGACTCCAGTGACAATCTTGCGCGGTTATGCTGAAACCTTGGCCGATGACCATGACACGATGTCGGTCGCAGACCGCGGTCGCTTTGTCCAAAAAATCGTCAGCTCCGTCGGGCGCCTCCAAGGGCTCGTCGAAGGCTTGCTCGCACTTGCGAGCCTTGAAACCGCGCAAAGCGTCCAACGTGAAGCTGGTGCCCTCCACCGGGCCATCCGGGAAGTGGTCGATGCCTATGACGCCCGTTGCCGTGCCGTCGGGGTGACGCTTGAGCTTTCCTTAAATGCGGCCGAAGATTCAGCGGCCGATCCGGTCCAGGCTCACCGTTTAGTCCAAAATTTATTAGACAATGCCTTGGCCCACGCGGCCGGGGTGACGCTCATCCGGATCTCGACCGCCAACCTGCCCAAGGGCGTTGAGCTTTGTGTCGAAGATAATGGGGGAGGGGTCCCCAACGCGGATCTGCCACGGCTCTTTGATCGTTTTTATCGGACCGACAAATCCCGCCAAGCCGGAGGCAGCGGGCTCGGGCTAAGCATCGTCAGGCAGGTGGCCGAACTTCATGGCGGCTCAGCTACCGCTGAGCCAGCTCACCCAAGAGGTCTAAAGGTGACGGTTACCTTCCCCGGAGTC
>Ga0049083_10000628_pt1 | contig 12740 bp, 8 predicted proteins | sample GreLakmeMI27MSRF_FD_66719 | JGI IMG/M metagenome (GOLD analysis project Ga0049083, IMG submission 66719) | Freshwater lentic microbial communities from great Laurentian Lakes, MI, USA - Great Lakes metaG MI27MSRF | ecosystem: Environmental > Aquatic > Freshwater > Lake | place: Great Lakes...
TGAGAGAGCCTCGGTGTCGGTTAAGAAAGCATGCTGGTGGTGCCACGCACCGCGCAGTTGATGTCCGCGAACTCCTTGGCGCGGTCCGAGAAGGCGATGATCTCCGTCTGCGCACCAGCGCTGGTGCGTCAGAAGGCGCGCGCCGAGCGAGAACGGCGAGGCGAAGGTGCTTCCGGGACACTTCCGAGACGCAGCGCGGCGCTTTGGGCGCACCGGGCACACAAACGTGAAGTCCAGCGGGTAAAAGAACAGCACCGCGTACTTGCCTACGCCACAGCGGGTCAGCGGGCGCGCAGGCAGGCAGTGCCCTGTGCAGCGCACTCCGCACGCACCCTTGTAGTCGCTCAGGCTCACAGTCTTGAAGCTGCCGTCTGGAAGCACCGAGTTGGCGCTGAACGCGGGCGCAGGCTTGCCAATGACGGCCGGCATGGTTGCGCGCAGGGAGGGAGAAAGACGCACTCGGCGCTGACGCGCTGTCGTACGACCGACGCGGGACGCGCTGAAGCTTGACGGCGCGCATCCTCTGTTCCACACTCTTTTCAAGCCTGCTGGAGACCGCCAGAGTGGCGGGCTCAGAAAAACGGGTGACGAGGCGAGTGACACGGCACCTGGAAGGACGAGTCACGAGTCAGAGGCTGCGGTCCACCTGCTTCGCCGCCAGCGGTGAAGGACACAAAAAATAGGTGGCTATTAAGCTAGCTATGAACACTTGTACAGCAGGCCGGCGGCGGAGCGCGGTAGCTCCCGCGGAACGCAGAACGCCAAAAAGTGCACCACACTCGAGGCAGAAGCGCCCACGCTCACACGCCGTCTGCCAGCGGCAGCCGCACCGGGAGCGGCAGCACGCAGCACACGCGCGCCCATGGCGAGCTGGTGACGGAGCTCTGGGAGCTCTTCGCGTGTGGCCGGGCACCCGTCTCCAGCACCAGACGGAGCAGAGCACCTGCGAGAGCGTCAGCACCCGTTGCGAACCAGGCCGGCCAGTGCGCCACGGGGCGTGCTGCAAAGCGGCAGCAGCAGGCCGGGCGCCCGCCGGCTGCGGCTGAAGCGTGGGAGCCCTGGGCTTGCTTGTGGCCCCTCGCTCGCACCGTCCACGTCTTGCCGCTCCCGCTCCCGCTCCACCTGCGACGAAGTGGAGCTCAACGTGGGCGTGCCCGACCGGGCCACAGCCAGTCGCTGCTCAACAGAGCAGGTGGCGTCTTCCGCCCCGGCGTAAGAGTACCCTGCCAAGCGCAGCTCCTTGGGCGGCGTCCAACTCAGCGGCCAACGGGGCAGGCCCTCCTCAAAAGACACACTCGGCGAGTTGTCGTCGGGCATAGAGCGCGCGCAGCAGGCGGAGGCTACGAGTTTGGGAAAAGTTGTGGACGAAAGCGCACGTGAGTCATCCCACATGCGTGACTCAGCAACGACGCTTCGCAACCCACGGCGCTGGGCAACGCATCCCTCCGCAACTCTGCATCTCTGCCACTCCGCACTCAGTAGCCCAGCAAGTCGTTGAGTCTTGTGCGCCCTGAGCCATCCTGGCCGGTGGGTGCCGCCCAGGCACCATCTTGCTCGCTGGGCGCCGGCTGCTCTTCCTCCTCCTCCTCTTCGGGCAGAAACGCGGAGCTCCTGCCGCCCAACAATCGCTGCACATCAGCCTGTGCCTGCGCCGCAGCAGCATCTGCTACCTCTGTGCTGGAGCGACGCAGCGGCTGTACAGCTGCGCCGGCGGCGCGCGCGATGGCTCTGGGCGCGGCGGGGCGACGCACTTGCACGAGGCCGCCCTGCTCCGGCGCCGCGCCGCCGGCCAGCGCAGCCTCCATTGCCCGGATGGAGGCGGACGCGTCGAACTGCGCGCGAAGCTGCGGCGCAGACATCGCCCGCAGCGCCGCAGGGTTGAGGAAGCCGTCCTCGTCCGCCTGGACCGGCGGAGGATCCTGGTGCGCGACGGAAGGAGCAGCAGATGGGAAGACGGATTGCACCGCAGCTGCTGCGGCTGCTTGCGCCGCCGGCGGGTGCGTGGGGGGCGCCTGGATTTGCTTGGGGCCGGTGTAGAAGCCAGAGGGGTCCGCCAGCGCGATGAGGCGGTTCAGCTTCGCCTCTTCCAAGCCACAACGCTGCGCGTGGTCGGTTGCCGCAGCGGCGGCGGCGCGCCTCAACGAGGCGCCCACGTCATCCATGAACGCGTCCAGCGCATCGTCTGCGTTCCCGGCGCGAGCATCGCACTGCGCTTGCGCCTCCGCCGCCGCCTTCAACGCCGCCTGCAGCGCCGCGCGCGCAGCCTCGCGCTTCACCCACAGCGACTGCACCGTCTCCACGGCGGCCTGGGGCGCGCGCGGGTCCAGCAACAGGGGCCTCTTGGGCACGCCGGCGGCGGCGGTGCGGTCGAAGAACTCGTCGCTGTCGCTGTTTCCGGCGGCAGCAACCTCTGCAGCCTCTGCCGCGCGTCGCTTGCGCTTTGCGGCGGCGGCAGCGGCCACCGCAGTGGCTGCAGCGTCCTCTCCAGCCTCGTCCGCGCCGCCCGCAGCCGCCCGCGCGCGCGCCAACGCGCTTTCTCTCATCGTCTCGTTCAAAGACTCCTCAGCCTCCTCAATCTCGGCACGCAGCACCTGCACGCGCGCCTCGTTGCGAGACACCTGCGCCGCCTGGCCGGCGGTGAGTCCCTGCTGGGAGCCCTCCTTTGCTGAGATGCGCTCAATCTCCGACTCCAGGTTGCTGATGGTAGCCTCCTTGCGGCGCAGCTTGTCGCGCGCGAGCTCCTGCTTGTCGCTCAGCTTGCCGCCGTAGCTGCGCCAGTCCAGCTCCGCGTCGCCGTCGGGCAGCTCTGCAGCAGCGAAGTCACTCGCCTCGCTGGTGTCCTGACCCCAAGGGGCGCCCCCGGTGTGCCCGCCAGCCGCCGCGCGCGCCTTGACCAGCGCCATTGCGCGCAGCGCGGCGTCTTCTGCCTGCGCAGCCGCAGCCTCCAGCTGGCGCAGCTGCAGCCTCTCCGCGCGCGAGAGGCCCTCCTCGGGCATGAGGTGTTGGGGTCCTTGCAGCACGTAGGTGCGCGTGGAGAGGCCGAAGCGTATTTGGTCGCCCACGCGGAGGGGCGCATACGCGCGTGGCTTGAGAGGCCGCTTGTTCACCGCCGTGCCGTGGGTGCTCCCCGCGTCCCACACGAAGGCGCAGCCGTCGTCGCCGCGCAGCTGCAGCACCGCGTGCAAGCGGCTGCAGCTGGGGTGCTCCAGCACCACGTCACAGCTGGGGTGACGACCAAACGTCCAGAACGCGCCACCAACAACCTCCACGCACCCAGCCACCGAGCCGCCCTTCAGCACCTCCAGGCTGTACGGCACGCTCGGCACGCCGCTCCAAGACTGGGCAGCGCCTCAGAACGTGTAGGGTTCATGGAGCTTCTTACCAAGCGGCAAGCGGCGCACGGCGCGAAAGTTCACGCACCGGAGGCTCGTAGATAGGTGGGGCCCTTCCAGCGCCAGCGTCCTCTGCGTCTGGCTGCGCCTGGGGAGGTATCACTGCGCCACCATGGTCATCACCGTCTTGCTCGCAAAGCGCCCCTGCGCTTGAGGGAGCCGCGTGCGCGCGGCGCGGCGGCGGAGGCATTGCACTGAGAGGCGCGGCGTGTTCGCGCGGGAGAGCCTCGGCTTCGACGTCCCTGGGGGACGGCTCTCGCAGAGGCAGCGGCATCAGCGCGTCCATCTGCTGCCAACCCACGAAAAGCAGCAGGAGTCGAGTGCGCAACTTTTCGCACGGCGCGAAGCGGGCTGGACAAAAATTGCGTGCGGCATTCGTTCCATCAAAATCTGCCTGCGCCACAGGCCCGTCCTCGAACGAACGTCGTGCGTCGGTCGTCGTCGAAGCGTCGAACGTGGTGAGTACAGCGTCACCCTCCCCTTTGCGTTCAACACTCTCAGTGCTGTGCTGCAGCCGCTCCGCGAGGCTCACAGCGCTCCATTCTGCATCCGCTGTCTACACCATGCACGCTGTCGCTCTCAGCGGGTCGCCCTTCGCGTTGGGCGCGCCGCACGCTGGACACACCCGTCGTGCGCCCTGCGCCGCCCCTGCGCTGGCTCTGCGGCCACGTGGCGCCTTGGTGGCTTCCAGAAGCTCCTTTCCGTCACCGTGTCTGTCACCGCTGCAGCCCCTGCGCGCGCCCGCACGCACCCAGCGCCTGCGCGCGCGGCCAGTTGCTGCCGCTGGGAGCGCGGACGAGGCGCCTCAGGAGCGGGCGCTGGTGCGTTGAGCGCGCAGCCTGGACGGCTCCTGTGGTGCACCAGTCTCGAAACGTCCCTTCTCCGCCACTCACGCACCCTGTGGTGCGCTTTAGGCGCCCGTGATGCCCGTGAGCCCCGTGGGCGACTTTCTGTCACACATGCTGAGGTGCGCGTGTGAGCGGGCTCACAGTAGGCGCCTTCGCTGATGCAGCAGCGCGCTCAGCCTGGAGCCACACCTTTTCGACGGCGCGGTGGACGCGCAGCTGGAGCGCATGGCGGACGAGGCTGAGTCTGAGGCGGCCGCTTCCGCGGGTGCACCTGGAGGAACCAGTGAGCTGACTCTGTATCAGCGCATCGGAGACGTCAAGCGCCGCGCGCGCAGCCAGAGCGTGCAGGACTTGATGTACTTCTCCGTGCTGCGCAAGTTCATCTCACTGGGCGTGGATCTGCTGCCTCCGTTGGACGGCAAGGTGCCCGTCGGCAACGCTGACCTAGGCTCCCTCACAAAGGGCGTGCATAGCCTGGAGGCGCTGGAACTTGTGCGCGAGCACTTGGAGGGCGTGCTTGGCGGCGGGCAGCGTGGTGGTGAACCTTTCAGCAACGCGATGATCCGGATGAGCAAGCTGCAAGCCGCTCAGGTGTACGCGGCGAGCCTCATGTTTGGCTATTTCCTGCGTCGCGTGGACTCGCGCTTCCAGCTTGAGCGCCAGATGGGTTCGCTGCCTCGCAGCGCGGAGGAGAGTGTGAAGGCGCTGGAGGATCTGTTCAACAGCGCCACTGCGGCTGACCCGGCTGACCCGCCGCCGTCGCCGGGGCTGTATCGCAAGGCTGGCGACGGCGCCGCCGCACAGCCCGCGCAGCCTGCACAGCCTAAGGAGGCTCCCGCGGAGCTTGCGTCGCGCAAAGCGAGCTTGAGGCGCTACGTTGAGACCTTCGACGCAGAAACGCTCTCCGCAACCGCGCGCATCGTGAGCATGGAGGGCGTGGCGCTGGTGGAGCGGCAGACCACGGCGCTGTTCGGCAGCGTGGAGGCGCTGAGCACGCAGATGACGGAGGCGATTGGCAGCGACGTGCAGAGTCGGGAGGATTTCATGGCACGCATGCAGGAGGCCATCGCCACCGGCAAGGTTGAGAACATCACGCTGCCGTACATCACGCAGCGCCGGCTGGTGCTGGAGAGCGTGGCGTTTGGGAGCTTCCTGAGAGACGTGGAGGCGCGAGTGGGCGCAGAGAACGCGGTGCTGCTAACGCCCACGCCGGGCACGCCGGGCATGTAGAACAGACGCGTGTCCCTTCTCCTGGCGTTCCTCGCGCGTCGCTCTTACGCCGCCGCCGTTCGACTGCCCTGTGCCACCTCACACGCCCCCCCGCACGACTTGTGGCGTGTCCATGCGTGCCCTGCTTGCCGCCCCGCTGTCACGCCCCAGCCGCGTCACTGCGCGCCGCGTGCAGCAGAGGTCCCTTCCTCGCCTGTCCTTCCCGCGCGCCCCTCTCCGCCCCCTCGCAACCTTCTCCGCCGCTCAACCGCTCGTGCTGGTGGCCACCGCTGCGGCTGACACGCTGCTGGGCACGCTCTCCACGCCTGAGGCTGTGGCTCTGGCGGTTTTTGCGGCTGGGACTGCTGCGTTTGCAGCCTCTAGGATGGCCGCTACTGGCGTACCAAGCACACTGGAGGCCGCCTCTGTGGCTACCGCGGCCGCTCCTCAGTGCCAAGACGGCGTGATTGTGTTTGGCGCCGGCGGGCGGTTGGGTCGGGAGGTTGTGCTGTCGCTGATGCAGAGCGGCAGTTGCGTGGTGGCAGCTTCTCGGGACGCCAACAAAACACTGGCCACCCTCAGCGAGGCTGCCGCCGCCGCGGGCCTGCCCGCCGAGCTGCTGGCCAGCCGCCTGTTCGTGCGGGGAGGCGTGGACGTCACTCAGCCGGACACGCTCACGGCGGAGCTGTTTGCAGACTGTACCCGAGTGGTCTCAGCCACCGGCGCGGTGTTCGGCAAGAACGCGGCGGGCCAGATGGGCTACATCGACAACATGACGAGCGAGCGCGTGGACTGCGGGGGCAACGTGAACATTGCCAGCGCCGCAGCGTTGCACCTTACGCGCCCAGCAGAACGCTCTTGGCCGCCTGTGGTCACCTTTGGCACGGAGGCTGAGGTTGCTCGCTGGAGACGCATGGACGACGTGATCATGGGCGGCCAGTCCAGCAGCGCGTGGACAGTCGCTGCTGAGGGGCACGGCGTGTGGGCCGGCACGCTGGTGCTGGAAGGCGGCGGCTTCTGCGGGTGCCGCTGCGACGGCCTGTCACTGGACCTGTCTGGCAGCGACGGCCTGGTGCTGCGCGTGCGCGGCGACGGGCAGCGCTACAAGCTCAACCTGAAGACTGCCCTCAACGAGGGGCGTTCCGAGAGCACGTACCAGGCCGTCCTCGACACCGCATCCATCCCCGATGGCGCGTGGGGAGACCTGCGCGTGGCGTGGCACGAATTCGTCGCTGTGGTACGACAAGTGGAGGACCCGTCCGCCCCGCCCGTGGACCCCGCAACCGTTCGCTCGCTGGGCTTCGTTCTCTCCCGCTTCGAGTTCAACGGCCTCCCCAACTTCGCCTTCCAACCGGGCGCTTTCAAGCTGGAGGTGGCCACCATCGGCGCCTATGCGCTCCCCCGGCCGCAGCTGGTGATGATCAGCAGCGCGGGCGTGGAGCGCAACGCCCGCATCGGCGATGACGCGGCAGCGCGCAAGCGCGACATTCCCATCGTGCAGCTGAACCCCGGGGGGGTGCTCAACTGGAAATACAAGGGGGAGAGCGCCTTTCGCTTCGCAGCCGGCGGGCTGCGCTACGCAGTGGTGCGCCCTACGGGACTGGACGCCGGCGCCGACACTGCGGCCGCGCTGGAGGTTGGCCAGGGCGACGTGTTTGCGGGCAAGGTGAGCCGCGCAGAGGTTGCGGCCGTCACAGCGGTTGTGCTGGCCTCGCCCTCCGTGTGCACGACGTTCGAGCTGCGCCGCTCGGAGGCGGCCATCGACGCGGGCAAGCCCAGCACGCGCAGCGACCTGGAGCGCCTGCTGCGCCCGCTGGTGGGCGACGCGGGCCGCACCCGCATGGGGCTGCGTCCGCTGCCTGCGCCGCGCAACCCTCCACCGCCGGTGACGCCGCAGCGCAAGGAGGAGATCCTGGCGCGCCCGGACGTGCAGGCGTCGCTGGCGGCTGGGCGCGGCGGGCGCACGCGCGGCGCGGATGAGGCTGATGCTCAGATGGTGGTCAAGAGCAGCGCCGCCGAGGATGCCAGCCTCTGGGTGGCCAACTGGCGCAAGAAGCAGGAGGCGGAGACGGGTGCACAATAAAGTATAGAGTTAAGTCGATAGTTTCTCGCTCAGAAGATGCCCGCCCGCTTCTTGGCGTCCGCCTGCTTCCACTTTGGCAGCTTTGCAAAGTCCGCGCGGCTGGCCCCCAGGGCCCCTGCAAACTCCGCGTCGCTGAGGTAGCACTCCTTGCAGCTCAGGTCGATGCCCTCCACGCCCGCGAGCTGCTTGAGCGCCTCCAGGCTGTAGGTGCGCGACCCTGGAGCCACCGTGACCAGGCCCAGGGCGGGGGAGCCTGCCGGGGCGGGCGCCGCGGCGGGGGCGCCATCCTCGCCCTTGGACATGGCCGCCTTTGCAGCCTTTGCAGCCTCGGCCAGCTCCAAAGCCGCCAGTGTGGCAGACGCCTTAGCCGCAGCCGCAGCAGCCTTCTCGTCGCCCCGCGCCTGCCGCGCCTGCTCGGCGGCTGCGCGCTCAGCCTCGCGCTGCAGCGAGGGGTCGCGGAAGCCCTCAGCCTTCTTGGGGTCCCAGCCCAGGAAGTGGCAGGTGAACATGGCTGGCTCTTCGCCCGCGCATACCTTCACCACGGGCGTCTCCGCGTCGCGCCCGTCACACGCAGCTGCGCTGGCCACGTAGCGCTGCGCCAGCGCGTCCGCCTCCGCCTTTTCGTTGGCGGTGGATGCGCGGCCGATCCACAGGAAGACGGTGCTGGTGACGTCCAGCAGCATGACGTCGTCGTCGCACAGGTCGTCCTGCCCGAAGCCGTACAGCTCCTCGCAGCGCACACCCGCGCCCCCGGCGGCGGCGTCGCACAGCTGGAACAGGCGGGGCGCCTGGCAAGGGGGGCGGCCCTCCGCGCAGGCCGGGTAGGGCGCCTTGCCACCCAACGCGGCCCAGAAGGCGTCAGGCTCGGCGCCCTCGCCCACTGCGGTGGCGGCGTCGGTGATGCCGAACGCCTGGGCCAGCGTTGCGGCCACAGAGGCTGCGCAGTCGCGCTCCTCGGGCGAAGAGTAGCGCCCCTGCCAGATGAAGGCTGCTGCTGCGGCGGCGCCGTCGCGGGGCAGCAGCAGCACGAAGCAGTCTCCCGAGTTGAGGCTGGCGGCGGAGAGGCCCACCTGCACGGCGTGGGTGTTGTGCGGCTGGGTGCCGCGCACGTGGTACAGCGCCACGGCGGAGCCGCAGCCCTCCTGGCTGGCGGCCTGGACGTTCTTGAAGCCGCTGGGATGCCCCCCCGAGTGCACCACCATGCGGCCGTCAAACAGCTTGTGGAAGTGCGCCGGTTCCCGCCCTTGCGCCACACGAACCTGCACCGGGTAGCCGCCCATGCTGTCGTCCAGCGCCTTGGCCTGCAGCGCGGCGGCTGCGCGCTCGTCGGCGCTCGAGTCGCGACCCTGCCAGAAGAAGATGAACGCGGCGTCGCGCTTGCTGGCGTCCTTGTACTTGTACAGCACCACGTACGAGTCGCCCGCGTAGAACTGGCCGTACAATTGGGCGGGCACGGGCGCCATCTCGAAGTGTTCGATGCGCCACACGGTGAGCTCCCCGCTGCCCGGCTGTTCGACCACGTCCGGCTCCTGGTTGTCCGCAGCCTTGGCCGAGCGCACCATCGCCTCCACGTCAACCAGCTCGGACGCGCGGCGCGGCTGTGTGGGCGAGGAGACGGAGGAGGGGCGGGGCACGGCGAGCGCCGCCCAGCGGCGAAACGCCTGCGTGAAGAGCGGCGGCTCGGTGCCCTCCTTGACCACCTTGTGGGTGGCGCTGGCGGGCAGCTGCGCCAGCTGCGCGGCGGCTGCGGCGGCGGCGAGGGCGGCCGCCTTGTCCGCTGAGGGAGCTGCCTTGCCCACCCAGGCGTAGGCTGCGCCGCCCGAGACGAGCACGCACACGCACCCCGTGGCCAGCAGGCTGCGCTCCAGGGGCCGCTGGGTGACCTCGCAGGCGGCTGTGAGCACGCCCCCGGGCGGCTGAGCGTACAGGCGAGGCGCCGAGGCAGCCTCCGCAGCCTCGTCTGCGCCCCCAGCCTCCTCGCTGGCCACCGGCGCGCTCTCCGGCGCGCCCGTCCAGCCCAGCAGCGCAAAGAACGCGGCCGCCTCCGCGCCGCCGTCGCCCTCCGCCAGCACGTGCAGCTGCGCGCGCCCCCCCCGCTCCTCGTCCTTCACCGCCAGCGCGATGCTCATGCCCTTGGCCTTCTCCGCGCGGCTGGCGCCCCGCCCGTTCCACTGGTACAGCACCAGGCCGACGTCCAGGAGGAACACGTCGCCGCTGTTGAGAGAAGACAGCGCCAGCGGGGCTTCCAGCACGCGCACGTTGCGACGCCCCTTGACGTGCAGCAGCCGGGTGGGCCAGCTGTCGCGCTCCACGTGCGCGAAGCCGCTCTCCACGCCGCCGGCCACATACCTGGGGGCCGGGGGAAGGCGCAGTGAGCAAAGGTGTGGTGCCACAGCGCAGGCGCGCACGCGGGGCACGCACTGCACGCCGTGCGGGAAGCACTGGAGGAACTCGGGGGACTCGCTGCCCTCCAGCTCGCGAAACTGGGAACAGGAGAGGGGGCGGTTAGAGATACGGCATGCGCTGGTCCCTACTCACAGCCCCGCGGCCCGCACCTGCACGGGGCGATCACCCAGGAAGCCGTCCAGCTCGATGGTAAGCAGCGCCTGCGTCGGGGCGTCAGAACAGGGTGCAAACGCACGCTGCGGTGCGTGCAAGCAGGTCGGCGCTGGCTCGCAGATCGCCAGCTGCCCACCGTGCGCCCGTGTGCGCACGCTCGCGATACACTCGGGTGCGCACCGCAGCGCCACGCTCGTCCTGGCTGCTCTCGTTGCCCAGCCTGGGTATCAAGTGTCAGCGACCGCCCGCGCCGCAAAGGTGCACCTTGCGCGCCAGAAGTGGAGGTTGTAGTCAAAGGCGCCGGACTTGGTCGGGATAGAGTGCAGAATGAGGTAGCTGTCGCCGCTGTGGAGCTTGCCTTGAGCGCCAGCCTCGTTGCGCACCGGCTTCATGGACTCTACGCGCCACGCCTGCACGCCGGCGGCGACGCCGGCGCCCGCGAAGAGCTCAGCAGAACTCATGCGTGTCGGAGCTACAGGTTAGGACAAGGCGGAGGAATGGTTGACCGACAGGCGGTCAGGCGGGCGCTCGTCGTTGTAGTGGTGCGCCTTCGGTTGGTCGTACAACACCAACCACAGCGCGCGCGGGTGTGCGTGTGTACGCTGTACGGCAGCTGTACGGCACCGGGCACTTGTGGTCTCCTCCGCTGCCCGGGCATTGGTGGTCGTGTCGCTGCTGTGTGGACTATATAGGTGACTTGCTCTGAGTGGTCTGAGCAAACAGTGGAGGCGACAGCGACGCGACTGCAGTTCGTGTGGCTTGCTTTGACTGCCAGATGGGTGACTCTCTGCCCAGCGTGACCGCGGCGGGCGAGCAAAAGCAAGGCGGTGGCCGCAAAAGAAGACCTAGTCCTGAGGCTGCGCTGCCCTCTGGACCCAGCGCTGAAGACGTACAGGCGCGGGGCCGCTCCACGCGGCGCTCGCACGCGCCACGGCGTTGCCTTCGCTCTGGCGTCGTCGCGCTGACGTGGCTGCGTGGCTGCGCCTGCAGGCCATGCTGGGAGGACTGGCCACTCAGGAGCGTAGTGTGGGTGGCCCAGGACAACGCATCAGCGCCAACGAAATCCAGTTGGTGCAAAACCTGGTGGAGAGGTGCCTGCAGGTGCGCCGCCCCTCCAGCGCGTGCTTCAGCCAGCGCTGTCCACGCAAAGGGCTTTCTGTGGAGGCCACGTACACCACCACCCATTTGCAATGCCCGCCCGCCTCGCAGCAGCGCCCTGCGCGCTGCGGCAGTCTGCGGCGCGTGCGAGGCACGCGGCGCGGCCCAGCACAGAGTGGGCCGGCGTTGCCCATACGCTTACCCCCTGCGCTGCACTGACGTGGCCCGCGCAGCTGTACATGAACCAGCGCGAGGTGGTTGCCATCCTGCACCAGCACGCCAAGGTTGAGCCGGACTTCACGGTGCTGGTGTGGGAAAAGCTGGAAGAGCAAAACAGCGAGTTTTTCAACGCCTACCACACGCGGCTGCGTCTGAAGGACCAGATCTTGGCCTTCAACAGCCTGTTGGAGCAGCAGGCCGTGCTCGCCCAGAAGTTGCGCCAGCAGGAGGGCCACTTCAGAGCCGCCTCCGCGCCGCCGCACCTCTTGCAGTCTCTGGGCATCCATCCTGGCGGCGCGGCGAAGCTGTCTAGCTCCGGCCTCATGCTGGACCGTACGGGAGCGTTCCTTTCCGCCGGTGACTTCCTCATGGAGCATGGCCACGGGCATCCGCACGCGCATCCCTTGGCGGGGCCATCGCCGCTGCCCGCGCTGGGCGACGGGCTAGCTGGCGGCGGCGGCGCCATGCTGAGCCACCTGCCGCGCAGCTTCTCGCTGTCGGACCTATCGGTTGAGATGTCGGCGCAGATTGCGGGCGACGGGGATGTGCACATGGCGTTGCTCAGCTCCATGCACATGCCAGGCGGGGGGGAGCATGGCGCGGGGGCGCTGCGCGAAGGTGGCAAGCTGCCGCACACCTTCTCGCTGAGCGACATCCCGAGCCTGCTGGGCGGGATTTGAGGGCACCAAGGAACCGAGATCTCTAGACGGAAAGATAGAAAGACGATAAGTAGTGAGCAAGCGATGGCAATAAGACGCGGTGTGCGTGAGCGCCAGAAGGTCGGGAAGAGGCCCCCCGTCCTCCTGAGAGAAAACGCGACTTCTCTCGCCCCCGCAGACCTGCTCTCATCACACACTGCTAAGTCCCGTCAGGCCTTCTCTCCGCTCCTGCAGCGCCATGGCGCCGACTGTGTTTTCCGAGCCTGCTGCGCCCCCCTCGCCTGCAGTCTGTCTGCCTGCCATCTCCTCGCGTGCATCCACGCGTATAGCGCAGCTGCGCGCGTGGCTGCTGGCGTCACGGCCCAAGACGCTGGGCGCCGCTGTGGTGCCCTTCCTGGTGGGCTCTGCTATCGCACAACGACGGGGACGAGTGGCTTGGTCGCTCGTGCTTCCAGCCTTTCCGGCTTTGTTACTCATCCAGATCGCCACCAACTTGGTGAACGACGCCTGCGACTTCTGGTCCGGCGCTGACTGTTCCACGCGGGTTGGTCCGCGCAGAGCTTCTCAGAGCGGCGTCTTCAGCGCAGCAGCCGTGCACCGCGCTGGAGTTGCCTGCTTCGCCCTGGCGGCACTCTGCGTGCTGCCCGCGGTGCTGGCGCGCGGCTGGACGCTG
>Ga0049083_10000631_pt1 | contig 12726 bp, 8 predicted proteins | sample GreLakmeMI27MSRF_FD_66719 | JGI IMG/M metagenome (GOLD analysis project Ga0049083, IMG submission 66719) | Freshwater lentic microbial communities from great Laurentian Lakes, MI, USA - Great Lakes metaG MI27MSRF | ecosystem: Environmental > Aquatic > Freshwater > Lake | place: Great Lakes...
CAGTGGGCTTTCCGGCACCGCCGGCGAAAGAAAGGTCGACCTTGGGCTTATTGGAGGCCTTCGCCACACTGCCTTTAGCCTGAAGTACGCCGCCCTCAACCCACTTGGAAAGCAACGCCAGATCCTTGGCGTCCAGCGGAGCACCTTCCGGCGGCATGTAGGGCTCTTCCTTGTGCGCACTCATGGTCCAGAGGCGGCTCGCCTGCGGATTGCCTGCATCGACAACCGCGCCGCCGCTACCGCCGTTCATTAGGCCGGAATAACTCGTCATCTCGAGGCCACCCTTCTTCTTGTCAGGATTGTGGCAGGAGAAGCACTTATTCTCGAGCAACGGCCGGATGTGGTCGTCGTAAGTCAGTTTCTCGTTCTCCTGCGCCCAGGAGGCGGCAGAAACCAACCCCGCCGCCAAGATAAGGCAACGACGGGTCAGCCAACGGAAACTAGGGAAGGCAGCAGACATGCGAACAGGAAGATCAGTGGTTGAAGTAGAATTCTTTCGAGTTCATCAGCGCCCAGAAAGCATCTTCGAGCACAAGCTGACGATTAGTCGGGTCGGCCGCGATGGCGGCGGCGACAGACTTCGCTTCGACCGCAGCGGGCAATCGTCCGAAGACGCGCAGGAAGAGTTCGGAGATGATCTCGTCATCTTTCTTCCCAGCAGCGACCAACTTCTCGACCACTTGGCCACGGCGGATGCGATCGTTGACCGCGTCGCCGTTCATCAGGTGGAGCGCCTGGGAGAGGTTCGGATCGGTCTTCACCTCGCTCGAGGCGACGGATTCACGCTTGGAGCGGCCAAAGGTCGTCAGGAAGTAGTTCGAGACGGCGCCGTCGGCAATCTGGACCGCGCGGGCTCCGATCGGCAGACCCTGGAACTTGTTCGGGGTCTCGGTGATCTGGGAGATGGCATCGAGGAGCACCTCGGCGCGGACGCGGCGGACCTGAGCGCGTGCGAAGTTCAGCTTATCGTTGGCGTTGGTCTCGTTAGTCTTCGAGCTGCGCTGGTAGGCAGCCGAGGCCGTGATATCGCGCACGAGCTTGCGGACATCGTACTTGTACTCGGTCAAGTGGGCGGCCAACTCGTCCATTAATTCGATATTGGAAGGAGGATTCGACACACGCACGTCGTCGACCGGATCTACGACGCCGACGCCAAGGAAGTGGGCCCAGACGATGTTGGCGATATTACGCGCGAAGTAGGGATTGCGCGGCGAGGCGAGCCACTCGGCCATCACGCGACGACGGTCATCGCCGGGCTTGAGCTCCGGCTCCTCCCCGCCGAGGAACTTCGGCTTCACATTCTTCTTGGTCAGGAAGTGCTGGGACTCTCCGCCCTTGCTATTGAATACGATGACCTCCTGCGGGTCGTCGGTGGCCTTGCGACCGATCTGGGCGAAGAAGGCGTTGAATCCGTAGTAGTCGTTCATCGTCCAGCGGTCGAACGGATGATTATGACACTGGGCGCACTGGATGCGCATGCCCATGAAGACCTGGGCAACGTTCTCCGAGAGCTTGAGGCGGTCGAGCTCGCTCTGGTAGTAATTAACCGCAGGCACGGAGACCGTGCCGCCGTTAGCCGAAAGCAGATTGACGACGATCTCGTTGATCGGGCGATTCTTGCCGATTTCGTCGGCGAGCCAGTTATAGTAGAGGAGCGCGTTTTTGTAGAAAGGCGGGACGTTATTGTTACCGGCGATTTCGGAACGGATCTGGAGTAGTTCGGCCCATTTCATCACCCAAAGTTCGGTGAACTCCTTACGCTGCAGGAGGACTTCAACGAGCTGCTTACGCTTGTCGGGATGTTTATCCGCGATGAAAGCCTGAAGTTCGGCTGGCTTGGGGTAGAGGCCCACGACGTCAATATAGACGCGACGGATGAACTCTTCGTCGGTGCACACGCCCGAGGGCACGATGCGCAGGCGGTGCAGACGGTCGTTGACCGCCTTGTCGATGTAGTTGGCTTCAACGACCTTCGGACGCTCGTAGACGAGTCCCTTCGGGATGACGATAGTCTGGGCGGTGACGCTGAAGACGTCGAAACGCGCGAGCATGAAGGCGGCGCCACGGTCACCAGACTTCACGAGACCGTCCTTACCAATGGAGGCGACGGGGTCGTTGTTCGACATGAAGAGCGCGAGATTGGTCACGTCACGGTCGGTACCATCGGAATAGGTCGCCCGGACGGTGATCTGCTGGGTTGCGGCCTTGCCTTCGAGGACGATCTGCTTCGGGAAAACCTCGATGCCGGTGACCTTGGCGATATCGACCGGATCATCCTTCGCCCCAGTGGAGATCCATTCGAGGATGGTCTTATTGTACTGGGAATCGGCGTCGTAAAGTTTGTTACCGGAATGCGGCACCAAGCCGACCGTTTTCTCGACCAACGTGCTTTCCTCTGGGATGGCGAGGTTGATGCGGCGGCCGATCATCTCGCGAGTGAGGCGGGTGTAGTCGCCGGCGGGATCCATGCCGAAGAGGGAGAGACGGAAGCCATCCTTACCACGGGCGGCGCCGTGGCAGCCGCCGCTATTACAGGAGGCACGCAGGAAGACGGGCATGACGTCCTGACGGAAGGAAACCGCTCGGTCTTTCTGACCGTCCTTGACCGCGACGGGGATGCGGGCGCTCAGGCCACCGAGCGCAGCGACGACTTCGGTCTTACCAGCTTCAGTCACGGCGTGGACGGAATAACCGTCAAACTTGGCGACCTTCTCGTCAGCGATACGGAGGTCGGCAAAAGCGGTGACATCGCGAGTGGTGGCATCCTTGAAGGTGGCGAAGACGACGAGGCGATGGAAGTCGCGCTTGGTCTCGAGGCTGATGGATTCAGGGAAGATTTCGAGCTTCTCGAGCGTCGCGAGTTTCTGCGTGAGCTCAGCCTTGGCTTCCTCTTTCGACTTATCCTTAACGGCGAGCACGACACCGGCGGGCCAGGCGGCCCCTTCAGCGACCCAGCGGCGGATGACATCAATCTCGGCGGCCGGCAGCGGGCCGTTCTTGGGCGGCATGATGTCGTCGTGCTCCTTCGGCAAAGTGAGTCGCTTGATGAGTTCGCTCTGGGCGACGTCGACACCGATGAGGGCGTGGCCACCTTCTCCGCCCTTGAGAAAGCCCTCGCGGGTAGTCATGAGCAACTTGCCCTTGGTTTTATCAGGATTGTGGCACTCCAAGCATTTACCCTCAAAGATCGCGCGCACTTCGTCGAAGGCGACAGGAGCGGCGGAAGCCAGCGACGCCAGACCGACGGCGAGTAAGGTGAGCAATGGGAGGCGGTAACGGAAAGGCATGGCTGGTAGATCAGTTCTTGGGGGCTTCGTTTTTCTGGCGGAGCTGTTCGAGACGAGAAAGAGCGGCTGGTGCGGCCACCGGCGCGGCGGCCACAGGTGCAGCGGCCTTGACGGCGGCAGGCGTGTTAGCCTTGGCGACCGGAGCAGGAGCGACCTTACGAGCGGCATCGAGGCGCAGGATGGAGCCGATGGCGATGCGGTGCGTGGCGACACCCTTACCGACCGGGATGTCGACTTGGACGAACATGTTCGCGGTCTTCCCGATGCGCGACTTCTCGTCGGTCTCGACGGTGAAGCGGAGCTCCTTGGTGTCCTTCGTCACCTTGATGGGCGCGATGCGGATCGTATCGGGGGCGCCAACGAGTTGGGCGACGGCCTCTCCCTCGAACGGACGGGTCACCTCGAAGTTGGTCGCCATCACACCGGGCGTGCCGACCTCGAGCGCGGTGAGCGCAATGGCGTTGGCGGCGACGTAAGGAGCCTCGGTCGTAAGTTCAGCGAATGGCGAGGCGTTGTAGACGCGCCCCTTACCAGTGTCAGCCTCGCCTTGCACGACGAACTTCCATGGCTTGGTGTCGACGTTGGCGTTGGCGTTAAGCTGGAAGACGCACTCGGTGGCGTCGGCGCCGATGGTCTGCTCGCCGAGCGAGGAAACACCGGGAGGCGTCCAGCACATGAAGACACGAATAGCGGCCTTGAACCCCTCTTTGCGTTTAGCGACGACCTTCAGGTTGAACACGCCGTTACGGACGAGCGGGGTTTCCGGCTTCTGGATCTCAAGGGAGTAAGGCGCCTCATCCACGACGGCGACCGGGAGTTGGTCTTCGAGGCCCTGATAGTAGATGGTATTACCGACACGCACGATGTCATAGGTGCGACGCATCTGGCCGACGATTTTATTATTCGGATCCTTCGGCTGGAGGAGAGGCGTGACGATGGCGCCGCCATAGGGGGCATCCGCGGCGGCCTCGAGTACGAGCGGCACACCAGGCAGGTCGCCCGGCGCAGCATCTTCGAGGAGCTTCACGCCAGCCGGAAGATCCTTGAGCTCAAAGCGGTAATCACCACCGACGCCGTTGCGGGTGAAGTTCTCGAGCAACACCATGCGGCCACCCTTGGGCACGGCCATGAACTGCCGGTAGCTGGTGTCGTTGACGGTGTAGTCCGGCGAAGCGAAGGTCAGGCTCGGCTGCGAGGCGACCATCTCGATGCGGTACACAAAGTTGGCTCCGCCACGCTCCAAGTGGTCGGCGATACGAACCGTGTAGACGCCGTCGACCGAAGCGGTGATCTTGAAGCGGGAATCGAGGCGGCGCATGCCGCCGCCGTCGTCATTACCCGGAAGGGAAGCGCCTTTGGGCGAGTAGACTGTGACGACGGGATCGAGGGGCGAACCGAGAATCTGGGCGAGGGCGCGGCACTCGAAGACCTGGCCTTTCTTGAGCGGGATTCGGAAAAAATCCACGTCTCCGGGCTTATCGATGATGCCATTAAGGGCGTAGGCCGAGGCCTCGACGGCGAGAGTGCCCTTCTCGAGCGTTTCGTTCGGCTCGGCCTCGAGGGTGTTATCGATGGTCGAGAGGCGGAAGAGGTTACCAGAAGGCGCGGGCGACTGGGACTTCGGGTAAAGGACGAATTCAGAGTCGTTCTCTGTCGGCAGGACGAGGTCCTCCGCGAAGGAATCGCGCGCCTCCAAGAAACGTACGGCCAGCTTGGAGCCGAGTTTGCCGCCAGCGGGGTAGATCGCGTCCGGGCGGCGGAAATCGCCCACGTGCAGTCGGTAGAAGGAATTGGCGGAGCCGCGGTAGGAAGACTCGCGGACCATCACGTAATAATCGCCGTCATACTCCGCGGTGAAGGAGCAATAGCCGTCCTGGCGGTGCAGAATCGTGTCGTCGGAGAAAGCCTTCTCGAACTTATCCTTGTCGAGGATGGCGATGTACGGATCGAGCACGCCGTTGGGAATCGCGCCGAGACGAAGACCGTCGACCTGGACGCCGATACGCTGGCCCTTCTTGACCGTGAGCTTGTAGTAATCGACATCCTCGGCGAGGATGACACCTTCGACCGTCTGGCTGAGCGCGATTAGCTGGGCCGCGACGAACTCGCTGTTCGGTTCCTTCTCCTCGACATTCGCAAAGGGACTCGCGAAGAACTGGCGCATATGCGAGAGGCCAGACTTCGTGCGCACACGCATGACGTGGTTGCCGGCGCGGACCGACTTGTCGATCGAGAGGGTGAGCTCAACCTTGTTACCAGCGCGGCTCTCGACGCTCTTCACCTTAAAGCCTGGGGTGTAGAACATCAGGTCCTCGAAATCATCGAGAAAGGCCCCGGTGATCGTCAGTTTGACGTCGGCGCCAATCTGGCCGCCATGCGGCTTCAGCGACGTCATACCGGGATAGGCCGCCCAAGCAGCGAGCGGGGCGAGCAGGAGCGCGGAAAGGAGACGGAACTTCATAAAGCGATCAGCGGGGCGCCGCCCGCCCGCGTCGCCGGAGAGGCGGGCGGATGGGGTTTCAGGCGCCGGTTCAAGCCAACCAGTCGGTCATGATGCGACCGCCGTTGACGATGTCGATCGGACGGCCGCCATCCGACATGATGCGCTTGTCGGCGTTGATGCCGAGGACTCGGTACATGGTCTTGGCCAAATCTTCCGGACCGACCGCATCGCGATCGGGCTCACCGCCGAGGGCGTCGGAAGCGCCATGGATGTAACCTTCCTTGGTGCCGCCGCCGGCCATGGCGACCGAGAAGACGCGCGGCCAGTGGTCGCGGCCGTTGGTACCGTTGATCTTCGGGGTGCGGCCGAACTCGGAGCTCACGAGGACCAGCGTGCGCTTAAGCATGCCACGGTCCTGGAGGTCGGTGATGAGGCGGGCGAAAGCTTGGTCGAAATTCGGCGCCTGACCGTCAAAGGAGCCCTTGATGTTCGAGTGATGGTCCCAGCTGCCGTAAGTGACGGAGACCATGCGCACACCGGCTTCGACGAGGCGTCGGGCAAGCAGGAAACGCTGACCGGCGGTATTGCGGCCATATTCGTCACGCAGCTTGTCGGATTCCTTGGAGAGATCGAAGGCCTCGCGGGCCTTGGCACTGCTGACGAGGCCGTAGGCGGCCTGCTGGAAGCTGTCCATGGCGCCGATGGCGTCGGACTTTTCGGTGGCGCGGAAATGTTCGTCGACGGCGGCCAGCATGCTGCGGCGGCGGTCGAAGCGCTTCGTGGTGACATCCTTCGGGGCGAGGAGGTCGCGAACGGCAAAACCCTTGTCGGCCGGATCACTACCGAGTGCGAACGGACCGAAGGCGCTGCTCATGTAGCCGGTGCCCTGATCCGGGATGCTCTGGCTCGGGACGACGACGTAGGGCGGCAGATTGTTGCGCGAACCCTGCTCGTGTGAGATGACGGAACCGTAGCTCGGGAACTTGAGTGCGGGGCTCGGGCGGTAGCCGGTGAACATGTTGTGCGTGCCGCGCTCGTGAGCCGCTTCACCGTGCGTCATCGAGCGGACGACGGTCAGCTTGTTCATGATCTTCGCGATGTTAACGAACTTCTCGCCGACGTATTCGCCAGGGACCGAAGTCTTGATCGGCGTGTACGGACCGCGGTAGTCGGGCGAGGCGAAAGGCTTCGGATCCCACGACTCGTGCTGCGCCATGCCGCCTGGCAGGTAGATGTGGATGACGGAGTCGGCCATCGCACTAAAGGACTCGACCTTGGAGATCTCAGACGCCTTCAGGCGGAGCATGTTCGGCAGACTCAGGCCGAGGGTGCCGACCATGCCGATGTGCATGAAGTCGCGACGACTCAGTGCGTTAAGAACATCGGGGTGATTTCCTTCACAGTTACGGTGGAGTTTCATGGGCTGCAGGGGGTTATCTTTGAGACAGTTAGATGTCCGACAGGTTGCGAATAAATATGCACTTTTTGCTCCTAAACTAGGAATGCTTTTATATGACGGGAATCAGCCTTATTAATAATATTAACGAGGGTTTACCTTCATTAAAGCATCGGGAAGCGCCCCGGGTGGCTGGGCACGAACAAGGGCGGGATTACTCCCGCCCTTTCGGACCGAAATGAAGCCGAAGCTTACTTGATCTCGCCGACCGAGAAATTGCGGTACTCGACCTTCATCTTCACGCCGCCGTGGACTTGGAGGCCAATCGGAGCGGCCTTGGGATAACTGGCGTCGACGTAGTGGGAGACCTGCTCGCCGTTAATCCACACGGTGTAGGTGTCGCCCTTGGCCTGGAGGCGGATCTTATTCCATTCGCCGCTCTTCCAGAGGGCGGCGACCTTCGGGGCCCAGCCAGCTTCGGGGTAACCAGCCTTGGCGGGCTTGCTATCAGGAATCGTGCAGTAGAAGGCGCCGGTCATATCCTTCTTGAGCGAGCGGGAGACGCCAATCTGCATTTGGATATCCTTCTTACCAGCGGCGTCGTTGCGGACCATGATGCCGCTGTCGATTTCGCCGCTGAAACGGCATTCACATTCAATGACGACGTCCTGGTAGGACTTCTCGGTGTAAAGCATATTGCCCTTCTTGTAATCCTTGAAGGCGAGATCATTGACGCCGGTGAGGACGCCGTCGGAGACCGTCCAGAAGGCGTCGGGGCCGGAGGTCTTCCAACCGGCGAGGTCCTTACCATTGAAGGCGGACTCGAGTTTCACTTCGGCGGCGGAAGCCAAGACGGTGAGCGCGGCAAAGGCCGCGAGAAGACGGAGGGAGTTCATCTTATTGTTTAGGGGTGGTGGGTAGGGATAGGGGTCGGGGCAGGAGATACAATAAAAGAGAGAAGCCGAAATCCGTTTGCCACCCTCTAAACCACCCCCTACCCCTTCCTCTACCCCTTCATCACCCCATGCCCACCCTCCGCCTCCTCGCCCTCCTCGCCGCTTGCAGCACTTTATTCATGGCCTGTAGCAAAAAAAATATCCCGACCGCCGAAGTGAAATACGAACTAGTGCCCAACTTCCTCGGCACGCCTCCCGGCAAGGCCCAAATCGGCAACGGCCACGGCGAAATCGCCGTCGACTCCACCGGCCTCATCTACGTCAGCGTCCAGGAGAAGGACGCCGGCATCCAAGTCTACGGCAAGGATGGCAAGTACGTGAAGACCCTCGCCCTGCCGATGTCGCTCCACGGTTTCGTGGTCCGCAAGTCCGCCGACGGCGAGTTCCTCTACGGCGCGGTGCTCGGCGAACAGCGCTTCATCAAAGCCAAGCTCGACGGTACGGTCGTCATGGAAATCAAGTCCGACGGCTTCCCGGCCGACAAGGGTAAGGCCAAGGACAAGGCGGGCAAATCCGTCAACGCGCTGAAGCTCACGAGCTGCGACGTGGCCCCGAACGGCGATATCTATATCGTCGACGGCTACGGCAAGAGCTGGATCTTCGTCTTCGACAAGGACGGCAAGTTCAAGTCGGTCTTCGGCGGCCCCACGCAGATGGTGGACGGCAAGGCCTTCGCTAACACGCACAAGGTGTTCGTCGACACGCGTTTCAGCCCGGCCCGCCTGCTCTGCCTCGACCGCGGCAACAACCGCATGTTCCACGTCGACCTCGACGGCTCCAGCCCGCAGATGATCGCCAACACGGGCCTACGTAATCCCTCCTCCGCCTCGTTCCACGGCGAGCTGATGTGCGTCGCCGAAATCGCCGGACGCGTCTCGGTCTGGAACAAGGAAGGTAAGATGCTCGCCGAACTCGGCTCCAACGACCGCGTCGCCGATGATAAGGATAAGGGTATCAAGAAGGAAACCAACACCCCTAGGGTGCCCCCGGCCGAGTGGCGCGAAGGCGTCGTGACCTCGCCCCACGGCATCACTTTCGATAACGACGGCAACATCCTCGAGACCGAGTGGAATACCTTCGGCCGCGTGCTGCGCTGGAATCGCAAGTGATCCGCGCGCTGCGCCAGCTGGTCGTGACCTGGGGAGCCCTCGTGCTCCCCTTGTTCGTCTGCGCCCATAACGGTGAAGTACTCCTGGCGCGCCTGACGATGCATGCCGACGGTGCGTGCTCCCTGAAGGTGACGGCTGACCTGGAGGCGAACTTCAACATCCGTGAGCGCGCCGAGTTGGCGAAGGTCGCCGAAGGGCTCTTCATCGTCTCGACCGGCAACGACCTTTTTCCGCTCACGCAAACAGCGGGCTCGCCGGATTTCTCCTCAGCCACAAAACTCGAGACCGATTCGCCCTTCCAGCACACGCCGGACGAGCTGGCGAAGGATTACCGTCTCGAGAGCGCCGAGTGGCGCTGGACGCCTTCGCCGCGTAACTTCCTACTGCGCCTGCCGGACGAAAGCCCGCACACCGTGCTGCTCTGGCTGGTCGATGAGACCAAGCCGGGCGCCAAGGCGCGCTGGGTGATGATGGTCGCGGGCGACGAATCGCCGCTGATCCAGGCGCATGAGGCTAAGGATACCGTCGGACTCAGCATGCTCATCCTCTGCGGCGGCACGATGCTCGTCATCGCGTCAGCCTTGACGGGTGGCTTCCTCCTACTGCGCCGACTCCGGGCGAAGTCGGCGGCCTAAGCGAGCGCCGCTTCGACGAAGCCGGCCCGCGCCTCGAAGTGCGGATTATGTCCGCTATCCGGGAGCGTAATGACATCGGCCCGCGGGAAGTACGCGCGGATCGTGGCGACGTCTTCGTCACGTATGTAATTCGATTTCCCCCCACGCAAGAAACGCGTCGGGCCGTCCCAGACTTCACCGACAGCCAAAGAATTCCCGAGGATCTCCGGCAGCGAATTCGTCAGCTCCTCGCGGTTGACGGTCCAGCGCCAGCGGCCTTCGGCGTCTTGACCGAGATTCGTCAGAATAAACTGACGCATACCCCACTCGGGCACTTGCGCGGCAAGCTTCGCCTCGGCATCCTTACGCGAGCTCACGGCAGCAAGATCGAGGGCGTTCATCGCGGCGAACTCAACGCGGACGCGATCGGAATAGGCGCGGGGTGCGATGTCGACGACGGTGAGTCGGGCGACGAGGTCGGGTCGGTCCATGACGAGGCGCATCGCGGCCTTTCCTCCCATGCTGTGACCAACGAGATGCACGGGGCCGAGCGAGAGTCCGTCCAGCAACGCAATGACGTCATGGGCCAGCGCCGCATAGGAGCAGTCGTCGCCCCACGGCGAAGAGCCATGGTTACGCAGGTCCGGCGCCAGCACGCGATGGCCCCGTTCGGCGAGCGCCACGCCAGCCGACTGCCAATTACGTGACGAACCCAGCAGACCATGCAGCACGACGAGCGGCGCACCCGCACCGCCGAGTTCGCGGATGATTAATGGAAGCGGCGTAGGCACGGGAGACGTCAAGGTGGAGGCGCCAGGCCCGAGGTCGAACCATTTTCCCGCAGAGGTCTTGAACAAGGCCTCGCCTGGCGTATGAAGATCGTATGCTTTCTCGCCTGCTCCCCCTACTTGCCTGCGCCGCTTCGGCGTTCGCCGCCATCGAAGTCGTCAAACTCCCCGGCGCCGAAGACTTGCATGAACCCTTCAGCATCGCCTTCGACGCGAAGGGCGACGCGTACGGCGTGGAGTTTCAACCCGCCAACCGCATTTTTAAAATCCACGACGGCAAGATCGAGTATGTCTCCGGCGTGAAGTGGAACAGCATGGGCAAGGCCCCGAAACTGCCCGCTCCGGCCAAGCGCCTAGACCTTTCGCCAGCCGTCTACGATGGCATGCACGACATCGCGATCGCCCCGGATGGTTCGATTTACGCCGCGGACAGCTTCCAGCACCGCATGGTCCGCCTCGACCCGAAGACCCACTTCGCAACGAGCTTCGCCGGTACGGGTAAGTCCGGCTTCGCCGGCGACGGCGGTCCGGCTGACCAGGCGCAATTCAACATCACCATGTGCGGAACCCTCAGCCCTGACGGCGCGTTCATGGTCATCGCCGACATCGGTAATCACCGCGTCCGGCAGATTGATATGAAGACGCGGATCATCACGACCATCGCCGGCAACGGTAAGAAGGGCCTCCCGAAAGATGGCGATGATGCGCTGCACACGCCGATGGGTGATGCGCGGGCAGCCTGCACGGCCAATGACGGCACAGTCTACGTCCTACTCCGCGGCGGCAACGCGCTCGCCGCCGTCAAAGATGGGAAGGTCACCGTCGTCGTGAATAAAGCCGGCAAGGCGGGTCCAGCGACCGATGGCCCCGCGGCCGACGCCACGATGCGCGGCCCGAAATACGTGACGATGGATACCAAGGGTAACGTACTCATCCTCGACACGGAAAACCACTGCCTCCGTCTCTTTGACCCGAAGACGCTGACGATTCGCACGATCATCGGTAACGGCAAGAAAGGCGCCGCGATCGGCGCGGATTGGGCCAGCACGCAGCTCAATCGCCCGCACGGCGCTCGCATCGGACCAGACGGTCGCCTGTACGTCACGGATACCGAAAACAACCGAATCCTCATCGGTCCGGCCCCTTAAGCGGGGTTCGGCTTACTGGCGGGGTTTTTGGGTTTGTCTCTTTCGGCAGGGGGCGGTTGGTTCTGGGGTCACTTCCAGCCCAATGTCTTCGACCGGTTCCAACTCCTCTCGCCGCCCCTTCGGCCCCCGCGCTTTCGTGGGAGCCCATACGGCTTTGGTCACTCCCTTCCTCAATGGAGCGGTGGCCTGGGATGACCTGAAGAAGCTGGTCGAATTCCAGATCAACGCCGGCATCGACGGTCTGGTCGCCGTCGGCACCACCGGCGAATCCCCCACCCTCGACAACGACGAGCACATCGAAGTCATCCGCCAGACGGTCGAGTTCGCCGCTGGCCGCGTCCCGGTCATGGCCGGCACGGGCTCCAACGCCACGACCGAGGCCCTCGATCTCACCAAGCGCGCCGACGAAGCCGGAGCCGACGCGTTCCTGCTCGTGGCCCCGTATTATAACAAGCCCAGCCAGGAAGGTCTCTTCCGTCACTTCGCCCAACTCGCTGAGTCCACGGCGAAGCCGATCATCCTTTATTCCATCCCGGGCCGCTGCGGTATCGAAATCACCGTCGAGACCACCCTGCGCCTGCGGAAGAAGTATCCGAACATCATCGGCATCAAGGAAGCCGGTGGCCAAGTCGAGAAGGCTGCGCGCCTCGTGCGCGAGTCCGATCCGGAATTCATCGTCCTGAGCGGAGATGACTCCCTGACCCTGCCCTTCGCCCAAGTCGGCGCTCAAGGTATCATCTCCGTCGCGTCCAACTTCATCCCAGGCCCGGTGGCTAAGCTCGCCCAGCTCGCGCGCACGCAGCAGTTCGCCGAAGCCAAGGTGCTGCACGATAAGCTAGCCGATATCTTCAAGACGCTCTTCGTCGAACCGAACCCGGTACCCGTGAAGCATTGCATGATGCGCGCCGGGATCATCCGTTCCGACGAAGTCCGCCTGCCCCTTTGCGAGATGTCCGAAGCCAACCGCCTTCTCGTCGAGAAGGTC
>Ga0049083_10000633_pt1 | contig 12723 bp, 10 predicted proteins | sample GreLakmeMI27MSRF_FD_66719 | JGI IMG/M metagenome (GOLD analysis project Ga0049083, IMG submission 66719) | Freshwater lentic microbial communities from great Laurentian Lakes, MI, USA - Great Lakes metaG MI27MSRF | ecosystem: Environmental > Aquatic > Freshwater > Lake | place: Great Lakes...
GCGCCCATACAACGTAAGCCTTGCTCCCTCCGGACTCCGGTTGCTGTGTGCACAGGTGGTGGATACGCGCCCAATGGTGTGGGATGCGCCTTAGGTGTTTGACCGCGCGATGCGCCGCTACCTCTTCTGCACCGGTGGTACGCTCCGCGGGCTCGCCAGCTTCGCCGCGCCACCTGTGGTGCCTCCTCGACGCGTGGTGGTGACCGGCCTGGGGCTGGTCACGCCGCTGGGCGTGGGCGCCCCGCTCGCCTGGCAGCGGCTGCTTGCTGGGCACTGCGGCGTGCGGCAACTCACGGAGCAGGACCTTCCTGGTGCGCGCCGCTGTGCCCGCGCTGGCGCTCCCGCTGTTGGCCGCTGTTGACCGCGCACGCAGCGGAGCTGTTGGCGACGCTGCCGGTGCTCATCGCGGGCACAGTGCCGCGCGGCAGTGCGCCCGGCCAGCTGGACCTGGACAAGTGGGGCGAGCGCGGCCGCCTGGCGCCCTTCGTCGCTTTCGCGCTCTGCGCGGCGGCTGAGGCGCTCCAGGACGCGCGGCTTCCGCTGAGCGACCCGGCTATGCGGTCTCGCACGGGCGTGGCGCTGGGCTCAGGCATGGGCCATGTGGCTGAGCTGGGCCTGGTGGGCGCGCTGCTCGCCGCCGGCCAGCCGCGCCGCGTGTCGCCCTTCTTCGTGCCGCGCGTGCTGGTGAACATGGCGGCGGGGCAGGTGAGCATGGCACACCGCCTGACTGGGCCGCTCACCGCGCCTGCAACCGCGTGTGCCAGCGGCGCGCACGCGCTGGGCGACGCGCTGCGCCTGATCCGCCACGGCGAGGCGGACTGCATGGTTGCCGGAGGCACGGAGTCGTGCGTGGACGGAGTGGCCCTGTCCGGCTTTGCACGGGCCAAGGCACTCGCAGCCTGCCCTGCGGAGGGCCCAGCCAGCGCCTGCCGCCCCTTCGACGCGGCCCGGGGGGGGTTCGTGCTGGCTGAGGGCGCCGGCGTGCTGGTGCTGGAGGAGCTGGAGCACGCCCGGGCCAGGGGCGCGCACGTGTACTGCGAGCTGCGTGGTTGCGGGCTGGCCGCGGACGCCTTCCACGTCACGCAGCCGCCCGGGGACGGCCGCGGCGCCGCGCAGGCGATGCGCGCGGCGCTGGCGCAGGCGGGGCTGCAGCCGGCGGACGTGGGCCACGTCAACGCCCACGCCACGGGCACGCAGCTGGGGGACGCGGCAGAGGCTGCTGCGGTGGCGCGCCTGTTCGACGGCGCGCCGCGAGACCACCCGCTGCTCCTGTCCTCCACCAAGGGGTCCACCGGGCACCTGCTGGGCGCGGCGGGCGCCGTGGAGGCGGTCTTCACCGTGCTGGCGCTGCAGGCGCGCACCGTGCCGCACACGCTGAACCTGGACGTGGCGGATGTGCTGCCAAAGGGGTCGGCGCTGCGGCTGGTGCGGGGGGCGCCCGAGCGCGCGCCCAGGCTCAGGGCGGCGCTCAGCAACTCCTTTGGCTTTGGGGGGACCAACGCCAGCCTGTGCTTCGCATCGCTGGAGGAGGAATGAGGACAGCGCGCTCCGGCAGGCACATACCAAGACACCATCTATGACTGACAAACGAAGACATGCCTGCGCCGCATGTTAACAACTACGGCTGCTTGCCTGGCATGCCTTACATCTCCTCACTTAAGTGCGAGCGTGCGGTTGAGTCTTCGGGCACAGCCCCCGCTGGCAGATTTTAGTGCTGCGTCGACGGATGCGGACAGCGCGGCTAGTTGCGCGTAGTCGCTCTCTAGCCAGGCGCTCGCGGGCGGCTGAGCGGCGCCGCAGCGCGTCTGCAGGTTGAGGAGGAAGCTGGGGGCGGCCTCGGCGCCAGCCGCGCGGCTGGCCATCTGGCATGACGCACGGGGAAGGCGCGCGTCAGCACAGGGCGTCGCGCTGGCAGCTTCAACGACAGCACAGCGCCGTCTGTACGCACTCTGACGTCCAGGCGCCAGTGCAGCGCGTGGAAGGAAGGCCCGGGCTGCGAGCTTGCCTCCTCCTCCGCCGCCGCGCGCAGCTCCGGCAGCGCGGCCTGATAGGCGGCCGACAGCGCGTTGCAGACTGGCGCGCAGCAGCCCTGGGAGGCGTTGCTGCGTGAGCTGTGGGGCAGGAGAGGGCGCCGACCGGGCGAGCAGCGCACCAGTGTGCTGAAGCGGCCCGCCAACGCGGCTGCGGGCACCGCCAGTCGCGCGGCGCAGTACAGCGTGTGCGCCAGCGCCTCCAGCGCGAGCAAGCCGGACCCAGGTGCCCCTCCAAGTAGCTCTTCACAGCCGGGCGCATCGCCCCCGCTCCGCAGCAGCTCCAGCGCGCCAGCCGCCACAGCGCTCGCCACCTCACCGTCCTCCAGGAGCGCCACAGGCTCCAGCGCAGCCCTCTGGGCCTCTGTCAGCAGAAGCGAGTCCATCGGAAAACCTCTGGTCTTGCCTGCTCTGCGAAAAGAATGGATACGCGCGCGTGATACGTACACCAACACGCGACTGGGAGGGCACGGGTGCTCGGTGGTCAACGCAGAATGCACGCCGCCGACGCGAACGCTCGCACTTGCCACGCTCACTTTTTTGTCACTCGCTAACAACGCCGCCAGTGGCTGCTGGCTGGTGCAGAATTTGTTATAGGGCCCCCATCGCAGACGCGCGTCTCCGGGCGCTCTGTGCCCTTTGGCAGAACGTGCAGGTTGATACGTTGGTTGTGAGCGAGAAGGGGAAGCGAGGCTGGATAGCGTTGGCGCTGCTGTGCCTGCGCTGCGCCCCGCTGGCAGCCTGGCGGTGGCCATGAACACCGCTAGCGCCGAGTACATGAGCTCGCTCCCACCGCGTAAGCGTTTGGCGCTGCAGTCTGGCGCGGGCGCAGAGACTGTGTCCCCGTGCAGCGCAGGCGCGCCCCCTGTGCACCCGCTGAAGCTGGAGGTTGAGCCTCCGGTGACCACGCTGCACGTGGCGCCGCCGGCCGTGAAGAAGGCTCGCAGCGCGCTGGCCAGCCGAGGGCAGCAGGCACCCCCGAGCCTGCCCGGGGTGCCCAGCGCACCGCCGGCACACGCACCCTCCAGCGCCGCCGCCGCCGCGCGGGCCAAGGCCGACTTGGCGCGCCGCCTGGCGGAGGCTGCGCGGCAGCGCTGCGAGGCCGCTCAAACGGTGCGTTTCCCCGAGGCTGATACCCTAGTGCACCCAACAGCTGGTGCACTAGGCACGCACGCGCCCACGCATTGCCCTCCGCCTCACGCGCAGCCCCCCCTCAGAGCGCCGACGACGCGGAGGCGTTGGCGGAGGCTGTCTCGCGCGCCGCAGAGAAGGAGAAGACTCGCGCTCGCGCAGCCCGAGACAAGCGCGCGCGCGAGGAGCGGGAGCGGCGGCAACTCGAGGCCGAGTGCGCTGCGGAGCGCGCCGCGCCAGCTGCGGAGGGCGCTGTGAGCGACGAGGAGCTGGCTCGCCGTCTTCACGCGCAGATGAACGCCTCGCGGCGGGGCACCCATCCCGCGGAGATACTCGCCGCCATGCCCGCACAGCGCACGCCCTCGGCCGTGCGCGCCGCAGAGCCGCACGCGCAGGCTGCGAGTTCGCCCGACTGGGTGTTTGCACGCTCCCCTCCAGAGCCCCCGCCCAGCGCGGGGCCATCGCGGCCAGCTGGCGACCAGGGGGGCCCTCCCGCACGCGATGGCGACGTCACGGACCTGAGCGACGACGCGCCGTCGCCCAACCAGGAGGTGTCGCGCATCCAACCGTACGGCGCCGATGGGTTGGCAACGGGTGATGGAGGCGAGGCTCGCTTGGACGCTGCTTCGCCAGTCGCGCTGCCACTTGTGGGGACAGGCAAGAGCGATTCGACGTCATCGGACGGTGAGTTGTGCACCGCCGCGGCTCAGCCGGACTGCCACGCCGCAGAGCCGCGGCATGCGCACGCTGCGCACGCGCCTGCGCTGGCGGCCTGAGCGAGCACGGGCTTGCTGTTGATACGTACGGGGAATAGGAGTAGGAGGGATGTTAAAATAGGGGCGGCAATGCAGCGCTAAGGCTGGCGAACGCGGTTCTACCGCCGCCGTTCGCAGCGCAGCGCAGGGAGAGGGGGGCACGCAGAGCAATCGCAGCGCACTGTACACATGTACACACGCTGGGGGCCGGCCGGGACAGAGGCAAGGCAAGACCGCAAGACACGCACGCAAATAGTCACGCACGGAGAGGCACGCAGCATCCAGATGTGCACTCTGTCCGCGCACGCACGTGCCTTAGTAGGTTGTTGAACGATGAACGTCGACGATGGATCTCTGCCCCACCTCGCATTCTCCGTTGTGCATTTCATCGGGCGTCATGCGGCGCGCGCTGTCGCGACAGCTGTCGCGCGGTCTGGCCAGCGCGGCTGGCGAAGCTGCCGTCCCCGGCTCCTCTGCGACTAGCGGCCTCGGGGTGCGCCTCTGCACCCGCGCGTCTGTGCCCTTGGCTCGCCTCACGCGCACGCCATCCCAGCGCGGCGTGTTGCTTGCGGGCGTGGGCGGACTGGGGCTTGCGGTTGCTGCGTCGACGTCAGAGGAGCCAGCCGTGAGGCGCGTTGTCGCCGGCCGCGTTGTCGCGCCCACCGAGCATCACGCTCGCTGACGCGCCCGAACAACCCGCACAGCGACGTGTCGTTCGCAGCTTCCGCGCTGGCCACGCCGCTGCTGCGTCTGGTTGACGGCGAGAGCGCCCACCATCTGGCCGTCTTCGCAGCCGCCCACGGGCTGCTTCCCCGCGAGCGCCGCCCGGACTTTCCGGCGCTGCAGGCGCGGGCGCGCTGTGGCGGCCCCGCCCGCATGCACAGGCGCTCACCCCCGGCGCCCTCTCAGGTGACGCTGTGGGGCCGTGTGTTCCCCAACCCGCTGGGCCTGGCCGCCGGGTTTGACAAGGACGCGGAGGGCGTGGAGGGCCTTCTGGGCCTGGGCTTTGGCTTCGTGGAGGTTGGCAGCGTCACGCCGCAGCCGCAAGAGGGCAACCCCCGCCCTCGCGTCTTCCGCCTGCCCGACCAGCGCGCCGTCATCAACCGCTACGGGTTCAACAGCCAGGGACTGGCAGCCGCAGAGGCCAACCTGCTGGCGAGGCGCAAGCAGGCGCGGCCGTCTGCGGGTCTGCGCACTGGCGTGGGTAGCTATCGCAACTCACGCGCGGCTTCTCCACAGCTCATGTTGGCCAGCGTGTCTTCCGGCGCAGAGCCCTGCGCGCCCCGCGGCCTGGTGGGCGTGAACCTTGGGAAGAACAAGAGCACTTTGGACGCTGCATCCGACTACGAGGCTGGCGTTGCTGCGCTGGCACGCTTCGCCGACTACCTGGTGGTCAACGTCTCTTCGCCCAACACCCCGGGCCTGCGCTCCCTGCAAGGCCGCGCAGAGCTGGACGCGCTGCTGCGCCGCGTGCAGGCTGCGCGCGCAGCAGTAGACTACGGCGGCGCGCAGCCGCCGCCTCTGGTGCTCAAGATTGCGCCTGATCTCACGCAGGCGGACCTCAAGGACATCGCCGCCGTGGCGCTGGCGCGGCGCCTGGACGGCATCATCGTGAGTAACACAACGCTGGCGCGCCCGCCCGCAGTCGCGTGCCTGCCTCACGGCCAGGAGGCCGGCGGATTGTCCGGCGCGCCGCTGTTCGAGCCCTCCACGCGCGTGCTGCGGGAGCTGTACGCGCTCACGCGGGGCCGCATCCCGCTCATCGGCGCCGGCGGCGTGAGCAGCGGCCACGAGGCGTACCAGAAGCTGCGCGCGGGCGCATCGCTGGTGCAGCTCTACACCGCCTTTGCATACGAGGGACCGCCCCTGGTGCGCCGCGTCAAGGCTGAGCTGGCTGACTGCCTGGCGGCGGACGGCTTTGCGTGCGCGGCGGAGGCTGTGGGTGCCGACCACAGAGCAGCGGCGAGCAAGAAGGGCGCGCGACGGGGCTGGTTTAGTTAGTGAGCAGCTAGTACTGTTGTGCGTGCCCGTCTGGTGCGTGGTTTCTCTTGCCCAGCCAGCCGCCCAGCGCGCTCCACAGCCGGCCGCCCCCACCCCCACCTTGCTCCCTGGGGCGCGGTGCTCCCCCCCCGCTGGGCAGCACGCCGTCGTTGGCGGACATTGACAGCAGTAGGCCAAACGGCACCGCCCAGACGGCGACTGTGAAGAAGCCGGCGACGAACTCGGCGCTGGCGTACGTGTGCTGCCAGAAGTGCTCCGCCCACAGCCAGTGGCTGAGCGCGCACAGCGCGCAGGCGGTCAGGAAGGCGGGCGACGCGGGCGCAAAGGCTGGATAGCGCGGCAACAGAGCCGCGTAGCTCAGGTGCGCCGCCAGGCCCACCAGCACGCAGCGTACGGGCTGGCTGTCCAGCAGCAGCAGGAGCACGTGCAGCAGCAGCACCGCCTGCGTGCCCACCGTGAGCACTTGCTTTGCCGCCCGCGTGTGTTCCTCCACAACCTCCGCCAGGTAGAACAGACCCGTCGCAACGCACATCGCCAACAACAGCAGGGCCAGATAGCCGCCCGCGTAGACTGCCGCAACCGTTACCCAGCCCCCGCCCTCGGCTTGCACGTGCGGCATCTCTCGCTCTCTCTATCGTCTCTCTCGCTGGCGCTGTGAAGCGTTCCTATACGCAGAGCGCGGAGGTAGCGTGTTTGCTGCATCGCCCGACGACCCAACGACCATCGACGTAATAGGATCGCGTTCGCTGTCGTACGCCGTACGGCGCCTCGACCTCACGCGCCTCGCGTCTCTCATGGAAGCCGTGTGGGACGGCGAGGCGTTCGTGTCGCTGCTGTCCAAGCTGGTTGGCGAGGCGCGGCACCTCCAGAACGGCGCGGCCTGCGTGGCAGTGGAGGACCGCGCTGCCCGACACGTGCTCGACGCACTGCAGCCGTACAGCGTGGAGGCTGGCGGGCCGCTGGTGGTGCGCCACGTGACCTATGCGGAGGGGCGTGGCAACGTGCTGGTGGAACTTCCCGGCGTGTCTCGGGAGGTGGGAGTCTCGCTCGTGGGTATGCACCTCGACGTGGTGCCTGCGAACCCAGACACCTGGAGCTTCGACCCCTTCGCGCTCTCACGCTCGGGCGACGAGCTACGCGGTCGCGGCGTGACGGACTGCCTTGGCCACGTGGCGCTCGTCGCGCAGCTGCTGGTCGCGCTGGCAAAGGCGGGCTATAAGCCCGCGCGCAGCCTGAGGGCAGTCTTCATCGCAAACGAGGAGAACAGCAGACTGCTCGGCGTGGGTGTCGATGAGCTGCTCAAGCGCGGCGAGCTGGATGCGCTTCGCTCGGGGCCGCTCCTCTGGGTGGACGTGGCGGACGTGCGCCCCTGCATCGGCACCGGAGGCGTGGCCGCCTGGACGCTGCGTGCCTCGGGCAAGCTGGGGCACTCGGGTCTGCCTCAGAACACAGTTAATAGCCTGGAGCTGGTCATGGAGGCTGTGGCGGAGCTGCAGCGCCGCTTCTATGCGCGCTACCCGGCGCATCCTCAGGAGGCTGTGTACCAGTTTGCGTGCGGCTCCACGTTCAAGCCAACTCAGGCCTTTGGCACTGGCAACTCGGTGAACCAGGTGCCCGGAGAGGCGACTTTGGCTGGCGACATCCGCATCACGCCCTTCTACGAGCTCTCCGAGGTGATGGCCAGCATCGAGGCTGACGTGGCGGAGCTGAACTCGACGCTGGCGCTGCCCACACGCGGGCCCTGGAGCGCGTACGCCCTTCCCGCCGAGGGGCTGCGCGGAAAGCTGACGCTCTCCTGGGGCGAAGGCACCAGCCGCGGAGTGGCATGCAACCTGGCCTCGCCCGGCTACGCGGCTCTGAAGGACGCCTTCATCGCAGTCACCGGCAAGTGTGAACCAATGGCAATCACCGGCTCGCTGCCCTGCATCAGGGACTTGCAAGACGCTGGGTTCGACGTGCAAACCGTCGGCTTCGGTCTGATGAAGGTGTATCACGCCAATGACGAGTTTGGGCTGCTGTCGGACTTCAAGACTGGCTTCAAGGTGCTTGCGCGCGTCGTGTCGGCGCTGCTGTGAATGAACAAATGCAGGGTGAGCGCAGTTGCATGTGATTCACTCCAAATCGCGCTGACTCTGTAAGGAGGCTTTCCTACTCAAAGTCCGAGTCTTCATCGTCGCTATCGTGCGCCCCACCCTGCCGGATGCGAGTCACCATGCGCCGTCGCTCCTCCTCCGCGTCCTCGTCCTCCTCAGTGCGCTCCGGCGGCGCCACGACGCCGGAGATGAGCAGGCGCTGCTCCAGAAGCTCTGTGTTGAAGTCGTCGCGCGTGCCGAACTCGTCGAAGCCCACGATGCGGTCGTACGCCTTGCCCTCCAGGAACATGACCACGCAGGGGAGCACCTGCACGCCCAGCTTGGTCACGAAGAAGGGTGCGTCGGGCGCGTGCACCTTGACAAAGCGCGTGCGGAAGTACTTCTTCGCTATCGCGGACAGGTGCTTGTCCACTATTCTGCAACGCTCAAAGTCGCAGTGGTAGAAGTGCACAACCACGTGGCTGAGCACGCGAGCGAGGAGATCAGGGCACGAGCTCACACGCGTTGACATCCTGTGCACGCGCCTGCTGCCAGTCACCGCGGGCAAGAAGTCGCCTTCGCCAACCTCCTGGTAGTCCCCATGCCCCTTGGTGGCCATCGCGCTGCGCTTCTCAGCCTCGCGCTGCGAGCGGAGGGAGGGCATTAGAAGAGCGGTGCGCACACGCAGCTCTCCCGCGCAGCGCTCCACGCGCCTTCATCTGCGCGATGCGGTCCCGGTGCAGCTGCTCCAGCTCCTCGTCCTGCGCGAGGCGGAGCAGGCGTGAGCGCAGCACAGCGCGTGCGCACTCCGGTCAACCCCGCCCACGCGCTGCTCCTGCGCAGCAACGCGCCTGCTCCAGGTCGTGCATATCCACCACCCCGCGTGACGGGTCCACCTGGCGCTCCGTCTGCTCGCGCAGCATCTCCTTCTTCAGGTTGCGCGCAGCTGCGGCCATCACCGTCCCCTGGTTGATGCTCGTCATGGTGCTCTTGAACTTCGCAGGGTCCATCGTTGCGTTGCTCATCCCGCCCGACATTGCGTCCCACTGCTGCGAGCTGGCAAGTGCGTGCGTGCGTGCGGCGCGTGAGACCCCGTGGCCTTTAGGTGCAACTGCCCAAAGCCCGAGGCGCTATGACACGCACTCGCGCACAGGACACGCAAAGCGCGACGGGCGTGAAACTACTCACTTCGGGAGCCCCGCATCATGCCACGTCACCAGTGCGCGTGGCCCCGCGTCGGGCCACACACGCTCCCTCGCTCCCGGCGTGCCAGGTGGCGGGCGCCATGCCGCGCAGTGCGATGCTGCTGGCCTGCCTACTGGCAGCGGTGTCTCTTGGGGCGGAGAGAGCGAGCGCTGGTGGCCAGGCGCGCCCTCGGACTCGCCCGACGCACGCCACACCACGCGCCGCGCACGCGCGCGGCAAGCCCTGTTTGCGTGGCAACGTGCCTCCGCTGCTGCGTGTGCGCGTGGTTGTCCCTGAGCTGACAAAACCGCACAGGCGCAGGAGGTGCGCGCCGCGCCCGAGGTGGGCACCGAGCTGCAGCTCAGCCTATGCGACTGCTACGCCTCCCACACCGCGCAGCGGCGGTGCGCCCACGCGCGCGCTGCGTCGAAGGGCCTCGAGGGGCCTCAGGCCTCAGCTGCCCAGTCACACTCACCTTCCGGTTTCTCCGCAGGGAGGAGGAGCTTCCCAACAACTTGTCCTGTGACCAGGACGGCTTCTTCGTGGCTGGCTTTGAGCGCGCGGGCATCTTCACAGACTCCCAAGCCTCCGGCTTTCCCCTCTCCTCCGCCCTCTGCTGCCGCCCCTGCTTCGCCGCAGACGCGCCCGGGGATGCCACCCAGGAGGCGGTGGCCGTGGTCACCACGGCGTGCGTGCAGTCACGCTGGGCGGACGGCGGGCAGGCGTGTCCCTCGGATACGTTCATCATGGGCTACCAGGGCGCAGTGCTGGGATCTCCCATTGAGCGCTTCTACCCGGTCAACCAGGGTGCGTTGTGATGCGCAGCTGGCTGTGAGCAGGCGAATGCTCGCACGCGCTGAGCTGACGCGTCGTTGTTTTTACCTGCGCTCAGCCACCTGCTGCCGGCCCGCACTGCTGCTGCGCAACGGCACGCAGCGCCTGCTTCGCCGCTGCAGCGCGGCGACTGCATGCGGCTCGGCGGAGGGTGGCTCGCAGGTGAGCTGCGGCCCAGTGGACGAGCCTGGCGCGCTGCAGTTTGTGGGCCGGCTGGTGAACGGGTGGAGCGGCGTGCTGCGCGAGCCGGGCGCGTCGCTGGGGCTGGCCGACGCCATCCCAACCGGGCCGGCCCGCTGCTGCGCCGTGTGCCTGGACACGGACACACCCGCCCTGGCGCTGCCCTGCGAGGCCAACAACTTCTGCAGCGGCCACGGCGCCTGCGGCGCGTCGGGGCGATGCACGTGCGACCGTGGCTGGGGCGGCGTCGCCTGCGCCGACGCGGGCGCCAACAGCACCGCAGACGCACTGGCCTCGCAGCCGCTGCTGCTGGTGGCTGTCCTCCTGGTGGCTGTGTGCCTGGCCGGCCTAGCTGCGCGCGCGGCCAGCCTGTCCGCGGCGCTGGACGCCACCCGCCGCGCGGCTCACGCAATGCAGCTGCAGCGCCGCGCGGAGCTGGAGGCGCCGCTGCTGGGGGCGAGCAGCAGCGAGGAGGAGGGGGCGTGGGGGGAGGAGGAGGAGGAGGAGGGGTCGGAGGCGCAGCAGACGGAGGCGCAGGCAGGCGACCAGACGCCAGCGGACTATGAGCCGCCCGCGGAGGGCGGCGAGGGCGGCAAGGCTTCTGTCAGCGCAGCGCAGCAGGACCAGGAGGAGCCCCAGCCGCAGCCGCGCAGAAACTACATCCGCAACGCGCCCGAGTGCAACGGTGTGTGCGGCTCACCTAACGCGCACTCACGCTGACGCTGACGCGCACGCCCACTCAGTGTGCATGGACGCACGAGTTCAGATCGCGTTCGTGCCCTGCGGCCACGCCTGCGCGTGCCGCACCTGCGCGCGCAAGCTGCGTCGCTGCCCCATCTGCCGAGTGGTGGTGCAACGGCGCCAGAAGCTGTTCCTGTCCTCCGCCTTGTGAAGCTCACTGGATTTGTAGAACTATGTACTTTAATGACACGCAACTAGCACCGCGAGCTCGCTACTAGCTACCAACATGGACGAAGGGGTGCGCGCGCTCAGGCCAGCGCGGGTGTGCCCTGCGGCTCCTGGCTTATGAAGACGTACTTGCTGCCGCGCTTCTGCACGGCGACGCACTGGGAGGCGACGCGCCAGAGCGCGGGCAGGATTGGCGTGGGGTCATAGAGGTAGAGCTCCGGGAAGGCCTTCTTCAAGGCGTGGGTGGCCTCCAGGGCGTGGTAGTGGGGGATGCTGCTCTCCACGTGGTGCGCCACGTGGGTGCTTCCGATGCGGTGGTGCAGGAAGTCAAAGATGGGTCCGTAGGGGCGGTCCACCGTGAGGAAGGCGCCGCGAACGAAGCTCCAGTCCTCGCCCTGGTGGTGCGGCACGTCCACGTCCGTGTGCTGCAGCCAGGTGTAGAGCACCAGCCAGGCGTTGGTCACCAGGTAGGGGCCGCAGTACAGGGCCAGCACGGGCATGGCGCCAGCCTGCACGCCCCAGGCCACCAGCGCCGCCAGCACGGCGACGACGCCCACGTCGCTCTTCCACACCTTCTCCTTCCAGGTGCCCGGCCAGAGCTTGTCGCTGAAGGGCGCCACCGGCCAGAAGTGGTTGGTCACACCGCGGCTGCTGCCCCCCGTGGCGCCCCACAGCAGGTATGCGGGCCAGCCCACCAGCAGGTGAGTCACCAGCTGCACGCAGGCGAACAGGGGGGCGCCGATCTTGGCCCGCGCGGAGATGCCCGCGCGGCCGGGCAGCTCGTCGGGCCACACGTAGGGGCAGTGCGTCTCCCCCTCGCTCACGTGGTTGGTGCGCGCGTGGTGCACCGCGTGGCTGCGCTGCCACGAGAAGTAGGGCACCAGCAGCGCGCTGTGCAGCGCGTAGCCCACGGCGTCCTGCAGCGTGCGGTTGTCGCTGAAGGCGTTGTGACCGCACTCGTGCGCAACCACCCAGCACCCGGTGGCGATGGTGCCGTTCACCAGCGCATACGCAACCCAGGCGGGCCACCAGGACGCCTGGAGGGGCAGGAAGGCGGCGGCCAGAGCGGCGGTACCCAGCGTCATTGCCAGGCTCACGGCTGCGTACGCAAGCGACTTGGCCGTGTCGCGCTTGAAGCAGTGCGCAGGGATGGCAGCCAGAACCTCAGCCTTGGAGGGCAGGACGTCCGGGAAGCGCAGCGCCTGGCCGTTGAGGCCGCTGCGAGGCACATTGGTGTAGTCATCCACAGCGTCGAAGCGCGCGCCACTGGGCGCGGCGGGCGCAGCCACCGCGCGCGTCAAAGTGCAGCGGCGGCGAGGGGCGGCGGCACGAAGACGCGCGGCCAGCGGAGCCCGGGCAGAGGGTGGCGCGAGGACCGCGCTATAGGAGGACACAGGCGCACGGCTCCCGGCCGCCCCAGGCCTGGCCGGACGGGACAGCACCGCCGCGGGGGCGCTCAGGCTGCTCGACATCCCCACAGGTGCGCCTGCGCGCGGCCGCGTGCGTCAGAGGGCGCCGCAGAGAGTGTGTTGGTGTAGCGCCCACAGGCCACAAGTAGCTCACTCGCTCCAAACCGCGCGCGCCGCCAACCCGCGCCCGCGCCCAGCGCGCCAAGCGGCTCGCCAC
>Ga0049083_10000635_pt1 | contig 12705 bp, 16 predicted proteins | sample GreLakmeMI27MSRF_FD_66719 | JGI IMG/M metagenome (GOLD analysis project Ga0049083, IMG submission 66719) | Freshwater lentic microbial communities from great Laurentian Lakes, MI, USA - Great Lakes metaG MI27MSRF | ecosystem: Environmental > Aquatic > Freshwater > Lake | place: Great Lakes...
TCTCTCTGTTTTGAAAGGACGAGTTTGAGTCTCGCATCGCGGCCGGCTCGTCTGCCGTGCCGGCGGCATCGTCCTCCCGTCCGTCTCTCGGACCCGCACACCTCTCTCTCCAGCCTCCCAGGTTCGGACAGCCTCCCTCTCTATCTGAACAGCCTCTCAGGTTCGTAACCAATACGCCAGCGCTAAAAATGGCACTCTCCTTTCTCTCTTTCCGCCCTCCGCCTTTCCGTCTCACATCCTCCTTCTCCGCCGCGACCATAACGTCCGTCTGCTGAAGCTGATATCGAAGGTGAACGCTGAGCGATGGAGTCTGCTGGAGACGACCTCAAGTGTCTCAAAGAGCTGGCGTCGCTCTCCCTCTCGCCGCGCCTGCCGCACCGCGCGGAGGACACGCTGGACGCGCACCTGGCGTTGCCGCACCCGGTGCGCAACGCAGGTGCAGAATCAGAAACCTGATGCTAACTAACAACACTTGTTGCTTGGACGCTTGCTGCGCAGAAACCATCCTGCGACCTCCCGGTGCACGCCGCAGGCATGCTGACGCTGTACGAGATGCAGCAGCACGCGCGCGCGGCGCAGCCACGGCGTAGCCAGTCGCCCGGGCCACAGATGGGAGTGCGCCTCTCACGAGGCTCGCTGGACTTGAAGCTGTCGTTTTCGTCGCCGCGACAGCCCGTGTCCTCATTCGCCGAGCTGCGACGGCGGGCGCAATTGATGGCCTCCGTTAAGCTCGGCGGCCCGGCCTCAGAAGAGGACTCATCCTCCGCGGCGGGGCGCCCAGCAGACCCGGCCGCGAAGCCTACCGGCTCCGCCGCCCCCGCCGCGTAATAGCTCACCTGCGGGGAGCGAGTCCGCTCTGAACGTCTGTGCACAAAGGAAAACAACAACCAGTCTTTGCATCATATCATGGTCGCCCCTACTTCCCCTCCGCCGCCGGCAGCCGCAGGTCCATCTCCAGAGCCGCCGCCATGTTTCCGAATGCGTCCAGTCGCGCGTCAACCTCCCTCTGAAAAGCGGCCGCCTTAATGCGCCCCGCCAGCGGCCTCAGCGCGTCACCCGCCCCTCCGCTCTCCGCCACGCGCTCCAGCAGCGCCAACACGGTGACCACTCCCCTGGCGGCCGCCTCCCCGCCGGCGGCGCGCTGCACGGCGTGCAGCGCGTTGACTCTCAGCTTCTGCAGCGACAGCGCGCTCAGCAGCGCACGAGAGCCGCTGTCGTCCAGGAGGGCCGCCACGGGCGCCAAGAAGGCGTGCGCAGCAGCTTCGTCCCACTCATTGTCGGAGGCGTCCGCATCTAGAGGATTGAGACCCTCCCGGTCGAGCGCCAAGCACAGACGCTCGTAGGTTGCGTCCGCACCCGCCTGCGCGCCCTGGCCCCACAGCCGCAGCGCGTGGGCGCACAGGTTGTGGAACGTGCCCGCCGCCGCCTCGCGCACAGCCTGTGGGCAGGAGGGCGCGCAGGCGGCCAGGCAGGCTGCGGGCAGGTTGGCTGCCAGGAGCGCCTCCACGTCAGGATGTTCGAACAGCGGCACTGAGGCGCCGCCGGGCGAGCGCGCCGCCTGCAGGAAGAGCGCGTTGGCGGACTCGAACGCTGCGCGCCGCAGCGCGGGCGACTCGCCCACGCAGCCGCACGCTAAAACCAGCGACGCCACGTCACGCGGCAGCGGCATCGCCTCCCCGGGCGTGTGCTGCGCGCGGAACGCCTCCAGCGCTTTACCCGCAGCCTGGCGGTGCTGGACCGACGGCGTGGCAGCGGCCAAGGGCGCGCCTAACAGACTCCACGCCTCTGTTGTGCCGGCCTTCAGAGCAGCCTGCGCCAGCGCCACTGCGAACGTGGCCGCACACGGCACGCCGCAGCTGCGCGCTAGGTTGAGCTGCGTGCGCAGAGCGTCCTCGTCGGGCAGCAGCGACGCCATTTCTGCGGACAGCACGTCCGCGGGTCGACCCTGGTGCACCCAGGAGCTCACCTGTGGCGCCGCGGAGGGTGTTGGGGCGGGCTTGAACTTGAAGGCGCTGGTGGGCTCGCGCGCGGGCGCAGGCACGGCGGGCGCCAGCGGCGGTCGCTCGTCCGTCGACAGCCACAGGCGCAGGCGCTTCATGCGCGCTGCCACGTCAGCGCTGGCAACGCCAGCCAGCTCCACCGCGCGGAGAAGCGCCTCGAGCGCTTCCTGGGGGCGCTCCAGCATCTGCGCGAGCACTCTCAGTCAACGCTCGCCTTGAGATGCCTCAGCGCAGTCCAAATGCGCTCCAGAGCGCCTCGCTGGGCCCTCTGCGTGCGGACGCACCTCCAGCGCGACGCCCCGGCGGTAGAAGGCCTTGTCCCAGTCCGGGCGCAGTGCGACGGCTGCGTCGGCATCCGCCAACGCCTGCCGCGCCTTGCACAGCTTGGCGAACGCAGCGCTGCGGTTACTGTGCAGCGTTGCCACCAGCTCCGGGTCGCCGGCGCCTTGACACACCTTGAGAGCCTTGGTCCAAGCTCCTGCAGCTCGGAGCCACTCGCCGCTAGCAAAGCACTCGTTGCCCTCCGTCTTCAGAGCCAGCGCGTCGCACGCCATTGCACGGGCTGGCGGAGGGCCGCTTCGTTTGCCATTCTTCGAGCATTGTGACGCGCGCGCGATGCGCATCTTGTGCCGCATGCTGGTTGACACTTACAAGCTCAGGTCTTCAAAGGTGTGCGCGGCTGTGTCTCCGGCTCCTTGTCCGGGGCTTCATCCTCACTGGAGGATTCCCCCGAGGAGCCCGGCAGCGAGAGAATGCGCAGGCGCGGCACATCCTGCCCAATGCGGCGGAAGAAGGAATCGAAGCGCTGCGTCAAGATAAGGTTGGTCTCCTCCTCCCACTCCTCCAGCACGGCGATGAGGCGTGAGCGGTAGGTTCCAGCAAACAAGCCATCTGGCTCCTCAATGCCGAGGTCCTCGTCGGATTGCGCCAGGAGTGCCTTCCAAACCTCGCTCAGCGTGCAGAAGAATGTGCGAAACAGCACCGGCTGAGAGAGGTGCACGAGCTGGTCGGTGAGCCAGCAGTCTTCGAGGAGCACAAATTGCAGGACTCCCAAAGCCGGAGCCAGCGCCTTGCGCCACTCGCCCGCGTTCAGAGCGGACAGCGCCAGCTGCTGGACAGTGGGAATCAGGTGGTCCAGGAAAAGCTCCTGAAGGTGAGGCGGGGCAAAGGCCGTCAGCATCGATCACGTCAAGGTCAAGGGTCGAGGGTCAGACGCCACAGCGCACACACAGCGTCGCAGCGCTAGGCGTACGCACGTTGGCCAGCTCAGTCTCGTGCTTTTGCTTCTCCTGCGCCTCCTCCACCGCCAAGTGCATCGCGTCAGCGATGCGCGAGGCTTCCTTGGCGACTGCGTTGTCCAGCAGCACGTGTGTGGTGTTCATGAGCGCCCAGTCCGCGGCCGACAGAGCTGACGAGGCAGGCATCGCCGCGGGCTCTGAGAACAAGAGCATGGTTTTGCCTTCTCGCCGCTGCAGAGCGTCCATGGCGCCTGCAAGCCGCTCATTCGCCTCTTCTAGCGACGCGGCCATTGCAGCGTGCAAGTGGAAACAGGATACAGAATGCGGAGGCAAGAGGGAGTGACAGAGCACGCGATGATGCGAACTGCACGGTTTAAACCACAGTGTCGTGCAACTGTAGATGGCAATATTGGTGTAGCGACACCCACACCTCACTAGAGTAAGCACCAGTCCTCCGATATCTCCGCCGGCGGTGCGCTCACGCCTTGCGGGCTGGGCGGGCTCACCAAGATCTGCTCCGGGTCGTCCGCGCTCTCGCTTTGGAGCATCTCTGGCTCATCAGAATCCTTCGCCTCCCAGGCATCCAGCTTGGCCTCCCAGGCATCCAGCTTGGCCTGCAGGCGCAGGCGGTAGATGCCGGGGGGCAGGCCTGAAGCCTCCGATATTCCGAGCTCGGCGTCAGTGCGCCCAAACAGCTGACCCCACGACCCCCTGAAGCCGGCGCGCCAGCTGGCCTGGACCTTCGCCGTCGCTAGCCAGGTGGCCTCAGTGCTGACGAACAGGAGCATGCCCAGCAGGGTGCCGAGAGTGTCTGCGCGGCTCTTGCAGTTGTCCAGGCCGCGCATGTACTCCCCCTGATGAGCCAGCATTCCCTCCCGCAGCATCTATTGCGCGGGAGAGATCGCGTGAACATATGGCGTGCAGGTCTGGGAGCTTGTGGGCGGCAAGCGCACCTCCAGAGGCAAGCGCACCTCCAGCGCACCTCGCGCCACTAAGGCCGGCAGCTCACGCGAGAGATGGCTGCAGATGTTGCGCGCGCGGACGAGCACTTCCATGGGCACCATGACGTGGTTTGTGGAGGCGAGCACCCACGCTGGGGTGAGAGCCGAAGCAAACGCTGGCAGCTCCGAGGGCGCATGCAGCAGGAGCACGCCGCGACCGAAGCGCTGCTCCAGCGACTGCACCGCGGCGACCATCGCGGCGTCCATAGATACACCGGGCGCGTGAGAAAGAACAAGCTGCTTGCGATGCATCACGTTCTGCATCGCCGCCAGAAGCCTGCAGGCGGGACTCCCCTTGCCTCTCGCTTGCACAACACTCGAATTCGAACACTGCGACACTGTCGTACAGCCACCCTCCTGCCCTCGCCAGGGCTGTGGCGGCCGCATCTGGCGTGATGGCCGCAGCGGTTGTGGGAGGAGATGCGAAGGCTGTTGTGCCTCCTGTGGTTGCAGTGGCCAGCACTCCGCGCCACCAGGAGAAGAGCGAGAGCGTCCTGCGGCGCAGCGGGCGTGGCGCGTCGCGTGTGGCGTGCGAGGCGTCTCGGCGAGCGCTGGCGCTCCTTCCCACTGCAACCGAAGCGGCTGTCCGCCAGCGCTGTGCCCAAGCGGCGCCCTTTCTGCCACACGCGCTCTGCTGGGCCGTGGGCCTGCTGCTGGGCCGCGCCCTTGGCAGGCGCGGGCGCGGCGGGGGCGCCACTGCTGGAAGACGGGGCACAACCGCCCGTCGCGGCGTCGGTCCCCTGGACGCACAATTGGCGCGCGCGGACGCCGATTCCCGCGCCGCCGCTGAGGAGCTGGAGGCGCTGCACGCGGAGATGCGGCGCTTGAGCAGCGGGCTGAGCCGCGCACGCGCTGCGCCGGGTGCGAGCTCGGGCGACCTTTCTTTGCGCCTGGAGGAAGCTGCCGCTGCGTACAACACGCTGCAGCGCGTGCTTACCTGCGAGCGCGCGTCGGCGGCGCTAACGCTGCAGCGCGCGCAGCTGGAGACTCAGCTGTTATCACAGCACTTGCAGGAGGCTCGTGAAAACGCGGCCGCTCTGCTTGCAGCGGTGGAGGAGGCGAACGTGAACGAGTTTGAGACCACGCGGCGACTGATGGCCGCGCCTATTAAGCCCGTGCAGGCACCTGCACAAGGCCAGCGCCAGTGCAACAGCGCCCCGCAGGCGGTTGCTCAAGAGGCGCTGGGCTCGTTCACGCGCCTCTTTGGCATGTGAGAGCACGCACCAGGCTCATCATGTATGCTGTATGTTAACGACTGACGGAGGAACAGCCATTGCATCGCTGTCCCGCTCTTCTGCTGCGGCGCTCGCCCGCTTGCCGAGTCAACTCTTTCCCGCCCTCGTGTTCCCTGTTCGTGCCCGGTGCGTGCGCAGCGTATTGTTCCGCGCGCGCCGACAGCGCTGTGGCCTCGCAGCGCACCAGCGAGCTCAGAGCGCGTGCAGCAGCCAGCACACGTCCTTGGCATTACCGACTGCTCACTGAGGCGTGAGGCCTCGCCTGCTCCACCAGTTCCCTCCGTCTTCATGGCCGCCATCATGCTGCGCGCTGCTGTCTTCGCTGTGCCCGCTGCCCGTGCGCAGCGTAGCTCTGGTGCGTGCGTGGCGCGAGCTCTTTCCCCGTCCCATCGCCCGCTGTCTGACGCGCTGTGCCAGCCCGTCGCGCCGTGGTCACTAGGGCTGGCAAGTGCGCCTGCGGCAAGACGTCCGACGCTGCGGGCAACTGTGCGTCCTCTCGCGCACGCGCTGCTCCAAGCTGCTCCTCAACAGTCTCCTCACACGCCTCTGCGCCTCAGGCGACGGCTCTCACGCCAAGAAGATGTGCGGATGCGGCAAGACCGCCTCCGACAAGGGATTCTGCGACGGCAGCCACGCCAACAAGGTGCGTTCTGTCAGGCGCTGCTGTGCTAAACTGCTCTGATTCTCGCTCGCTCTCGCTCTCAGGCTGCTCCCGCCCCGGCGGCGGTCAAGATGTGCGGCTGCGGCAAGACTGCCTCCCCCACCGGCGCCTGCGATGGCAGCCACGCCAAGAAGTGAGCGCTTGAGGCGCCCCGCCTCTGCTCTCGCGCCAGGAGGCAGGCTACTGTCGCCTCACGCTCTTGGAACTAACACAACCACTCTTTCCATTATTCTGCCTGGCGTTCTGTTTTGCGCTTACGAGAGCGTCCTCTACCCCACAGCACCTCCCTACAGCTCCTCCCGCACGAGCGGCACGTACTGCACTCCCATCAGCGGCCGCTCGGTCACTCGACCTTCTGCATCCTTGTCTACGCGCATCAGCACCTGCGGATGGCCCGGTCTGCCCACAGGGATGACCATCCGCCCCCCGTTAGCCAGTTGTTCTACCAGGGCAGGCGGCACTGCCGCCGCGGCTGCGCCCACGTGGATGGCGTCGTACGGCGCGTCAGCCTTCCAGCCGGCGTGTGCGTCCGCCTGGTGGATTGTAAGGCGGCCAGCCTTGAACATCACTGAGGTGGCCGGGTCGCGCTCCAGCGTCTCCTGAGAGCGCGACACCAGCTGAGGCACCAGCTCCACGCCCACCACGCGCCCTGTGGGGCCCACCATCTTTGCGAACACGGCGGACAAGTAGCCGCTTCCGCTGCCGACGTCCAGCGCCGTGTTGCCCGCCTGCAGCTGCGCCTCCAGCAGCTCAGCGCACGTGGCGTGCATGTGCGGCGCAGAGATGGTCTGGTTGAAGCCAATGGGCTGGGGCGCGTCGATGTAGGCGTCTGCGAGCTGCGCACGAGGGACGTAGTGACCCCTGCAAGAACCAGAGCGGTCAGCTCCTTTCCCTTGTTGCGAGCGCTCGAGCTTCACGCGCACGACGGTGCCACGCTGCGACGCTGCCGCGCGGGCTTGGCTGCGCATAGAGAGGGCGCACCGGTCGACTGCGCGCATCGCGTTGGCCACCGTCTCGCTATGCAGCACGTCGTTGCGCAGCAGCGCAGCGACCAGGCTGGCGTTGTCGAAGCCGTGGGAGCGCCACGACATGGTGGCGTCAGCGTCTGGTGGCGGCGGCGCGCCCGCCTTGCAGCGAACAACTCGAGCCCAGACGCGTCTGCAACGCACGCCCTGGAGTGGCGCAGACCCAGCAGCGCAGGAAATGAGAGAGTGCATGTGATCGAATCGAATGCTGACGCGGCAAATCCCAGATGAAGTGCGACATCGGAGCCGACGATTCTCTCGCCCTCTCTCCTTCTCGCCCGTTCTCTATGCGACCAGCATTCCTGTGCACGGTGCTGCTGCTCGTCACGCTGCAGTGCGCGCGCGCCTCTTTCGAGGATAATGCGCGCGCCGCGCTGAATGCTTCGTCGGTGGGATCTCTGTCAGTGGCTGCCAACGCCGCCATCGCCGCCATCGCCGCACAGCTGGACCTGGACGCGTGCGCGACCGGCGACCCAGAAGTCGGGAACTACATGCGCGCCCAGGGTGGCATCACCAGACTGGTGGAAGATGCGAGCAATGTGGACGCAGCAGTCTCTCGTTGCATCGCGGGTGGCCTGGACCCCGACGACGCAACTGCGCTGCGCGAGCGCATGCTTGAGCTGGGACACCACCTGAAGATGGTGCGCGCGCTGGTGCGCCCCTGCGTGATGGGGGCCCCGGATGACGAGGCCCCTACGACGGGTGCTTGGGCGCTCAACGCCTGGCTGAAGGAGGCGCGCGAGACGCTGGACACGCGCGGGTGCATTCCGCCGGAGCAGGAGTTACTCACTGCGATGACTCTCAAGTGTGAGGGGTGCAGCCGTAACATTGCACTGGCGGCATCCTTCAGCAGCATTACCACGGCGCTGGTAGGAGGCTGCCTCTGGTATTTCCTGGGCGCCGGATCGACACGTGGCCCGCTGGTGCCGCTGCGGCGGCGGCGCAGCGGCAGCTCCTCCGACGCCTCCCCGACATCCCCGCTCACGCCCCGCGCACGCCACTCCATCAGCGGCCCTGAGGCGCCGCGCCCGTTCAAGCACGTGGAGCCGGGCTCGCTGGTTGAGCGGTCCTCCTCCGCTCTTCCTGCCTGAAGCGTAAAGTGCAAAGTGTTCATCCCGCCTAGCCCCGACCGACCTGCATGCTAGCTAGTTGGCAACCGAATCGGGGTAGTCCTTCGGCAGACAGGCTCGCAGCACCTTGCAGACGGGCTTGTGCGTCTTCCAGTGCGCAGCGCTGCAGTCGGGGCCGCAGTACTTTGTGAACTCGCACGCCCCGCAACGCCGGAAGCGGGTCAGCGGCTTGCCGCAGGACGGGGCGGGGCAGCAGAGCCCCAGAGTGGCGCAATCCTCCTCTGCGCCGCCCGCCAGCCAGTACACGTCCTGGGCCACGTCCAGCGAGGCCGCCCGGGACCACTCATCGTCGCCGCGAGCACGGCTGCACAGCTCCCGCAGACCTGCCAGCGTAGCAGGCGCGCCAACACCCTCTTTGGCCACCAGGTCGCGCACGAGGTAGCGTTGTGTCATCTCTTTCGCGTAGAGGAGCTGGCTCTCCCTCGTCATCGTCAGCACAGAGCTGTACTTCTCGGCCAACCGCGCAGTCACATCCTCCCGCGAGCCACTGCGTCCCTGCGCGGCGGCGGCGGCGGCGGCGCGGTTACGCACGTTGAGGTCCGCCTCAAGCGCGGAGTTTGCTCTGCCAGATAGCATCTCAGCAAACAGTGGGAAAGATAGCTGAGCGTCGGGACCGTCGATAGAGGCGAGCACCTCCTCTATCGTCAGCTCCTGTCCTCCCGCGCTCGCCACAACATCGCCCATGCTTGGCGCGTGCTACCTGGCGATTCGACCTGGTGACTTGGCGCAAGGCACCGGAGGGAGAGAGAATCGACGGTGTTCTACCATATAACTGTTCGTTCACTTGCGCTTTGCGTTCGCGAGCCCCTCCGCAACCAACACGCCCGCCAGCTCCACCTTTTGCGCGTCGCTCGCCAGCGGCAGGTCGCGCACCCGCACGCCCGGCGGCGCGGCGGTCAGCACCGCCCGTACAGCAGCCGCGTAGTCGGGTGCCAGCACCAGCCCGTCTTCATCTTCGCTCTCCTCCTCTTCTTCCTCCTCCTCCTCGCCGCCGACGCTGCCATCCTCCTCCTCCTCATCGGATGAGCTGCTGTCCCCGGATGCGCCGCCCATCATGTGCGTGTGCCGGTCGTTGCCCGCGCAGCTGACAATCTCGATGCTGGCGCCGCCGGGGCGCGCGGTGCGCACGCGGGCGGTGTAAGCGTGCTGGGCTGGGTTGAGGAGGTCGCTGAGCGCAGGCGCACGGTCAGCGCCCTGCGTGTCAGCATCAGCCTCGACGGGCGGTAGGCGACATGCCATGAAGTCTTCCGAAAGTGTGTCAATGGCGCCTAGGAGCGCTTCTGGGTGCGCCTCGAGCGCGTCGGCTGCTGCGCGCAGCGCGGCTGATGTGAGCTGCGCCAGCTGGCAAAGCGAAGGGGCGCCCCTTGCACCCTCCCCAGCGAATACCGCCCGGCAGGGCAGAGGCGCGCGCAGCGACTGCGCCGCCGCCGCCGCCGCCGCCACCGCGGCTGGGCATCCCTCCGTTTGCGCAGAGTCGGTAAGCCAGCGCAGCGCGTGCCCTGCCAGGTCTCCTGCGTCCCACCTCTGAAAAGAGGACAGAGTGACGTGCACCGCCCCCCCCGACGAGGAGCACTCGCGCGTCGCCACCGCCTGGTGGGGCGTACCCCTAGGCAGATACAGCACATCGCCCGGCTGGAGCGTCACCTCCATCGTCACCGGCCCAAGCTGCTCAGCAGGCAGGTCGGCGCTGTGGGTTCGCGGCCGCTGGGTCAGTGGCCCCTCCAGGCGTCCGTACAGCCGCCACGTTTTGGTGCCGCAGCAGTGCAGCACGAACACGTCCACGTCATCGTAATGCGCCATGAGCCCCTGACTGGCGCGCGGGGTGAGGTAGGCGTTGGCGCCAACCAGACACCCCAGCGCCCGCTCCAACGAAGCGCATAGGCGCCATAGCGGGCGGCTGAAGCGCTGTGGCTGGTGGGCTTGCAGCGTGTGGCCGGCGGCGAAGAGTGCTCTCAGCTGCTGTGAACCTGCGGGCTGTCCAGACGCCAGAGGGGGGTTCTCGCGTGCCCCCTTCGCCACGCGCGACGCGCAGACATCCACGTCGAAGCGGAGGGCGCCCGCGGAGTCGTCGCAGTTGGCCCGAGACAGCAACGCGTCCAGCGAGAAGATGTGCGGCGCCAGGGCCTTTCGCGCAGCCGTGGCGCGCAGCAGCAGTGGAGCCGCATGCAGGTCGCTGCGCGTGAACTCCTCCACGTCCTGAGGCGCCAGAAGCCAGGCGGCATCGATGGGCGGATCTGCATTCGCGGGCACGTCGCCGGGGGCTGGCGCAGCGCTGACTTTGCTGCTGTGCTGTTTCTGATCCGTCGCTGGTGCGTCGTTGCGCGTCCAGACGGTGAGATGCGCGTTATAAGGTGGCCAGTTGGGCAGCGCAACCGTCTCCATCAGCGTAAAGCCTTCGCTGAGCAGCCGCTGCAGCGCTGCAGAGGAGGATGATCCGCGAGGGGGGAAAGCGTCCCCAAAGCCGGGCCGAGTGCGCGTGACTGCGGGTCCCAGCTCGCCGATGTGGCACACGGTGCGGCCGCGGTACGCGCGCACGCATGCTGCGCCGAAGTCGCCCCGGTCCGCGTCGCCTGGGGCGTCGTCGCCAACCTCGTCCGGCCAACAGAGGAGGAGGGCGCGTCCCGCCGCTTCCGCGCCGCCCGCGTACGCCACGCCGCAGCCGCTGCGCACCGCCGGGTGCCTGAAGCGGAACGCCTGACCAGCCTGAGAGTCCGGGTGGTCAACGGCCAGCACGTCGGCGCCGTAGGGGGACGCGGACAGCAAGCTCGCCCAGTACCCAGTGCCAGCGCCGCACTCCAGCAGCGGCGCGCGGGCAGCCAGGCACTCGAGCGCAGCCTGCGTGGGCACCGACCAGGCGAAGTAGCTGCACAGGGCGCTGCGCAGGTGGCAGCGCGCCTCCACTGCGCGCGCGGGGGCTCGGGGTGACAGCGGCGTGTGGGCCGCCGCCCACCGAAACAGCTCCAGATACGCGTTGGACGCGCCCGACACACAGGCGCAGTCGCAGCGCTGCGACACGCGGCTGCGGTCCCAGCCTGGGCGAGAGAGCCGGGCCCGGTCAGCGGAAGCGGCAGATGCGGCGCCTTGCCACTGCTCCCGACGGGACGTACCTGCGCTTCGCTCTCCAGCAGCCAGCCAGGCGTCCAGGCCGGCTGCCGTGCGGTGCGGCGTGAGGTGCGTGGGCGCCTCGGGGGCGCCGGGGGGCCGCACCCACAACGTCACCAGGCGGCGGGCAGTCCTCCTGCGCGGCGCGCCAGCCCGCCCGTTGCACGGTGCCCAGCTCACTGAGCCTCCCGGCCACCTCCGCCTCGTTGAGCAGCGCGTACACGCCGCCCGCCGCGGGCTGCAGCGTCGCGGAGGTTGTGCCGCGGAGGTCCACCAGCCGCCACGGCTGCCCGCCCTGGAAGCGCCACCCAGCGCCGCCGCCGCCGCGCAGCTGGAAGACGAGGCCGAAGAGCACGGGCTGCGCCTCCGGGCGCTTCACGTAGCTCGCGTTGCTAAAGTGCAGCTCGCCCACGCACAGCTCCGGGGAGCCTTCGTCCACCCAGGCCAGAAAGCACGCGCCCTCGATGCTCTCGCCGCCCACGCCCACACGCCGGCGCTTCATTGGGCGGGCGGAGGGCGAACGCGAGTCGCAAGCGGGACCGCCGCGGGACCGTACGACCGCTGACGATTCGAGATGGAGTTCGACCACGACACAACGCGCCCGGCCACAGAGGTTGATGCGTGTGAGGCTGCTTAGTGCTACCTTCACTACAGTCGTTGTTTGCTTACGCCTGGGAGATGTCCATCTTGGCGAGCACCGCCTTTGTGGACGGGTCGATGCTGACAGCACCGATGAGCGGCCCGTCAACCCTGTGAGGGCAAGTGCTGGGGATGTCGAAGGAGAGCGTGTCCGAGTACCACTGCCCGGTCTTGCTGATGCAGGGCGCGTCCGAGTGACAGGAGGAGCACTGCACGCACTTCTTCTCTTGTAGCTCCTGCACCCTCTTGAGAAGATTCACCAGCGTGGCGTTGGCGTCGCCCGGTAGCTCGCAACGGGTCAGCGTGCCCGTGGACGTCCCGGAAGTCTGCACAAAGCCGCCCAGAGCCTGGGCGTCCAGCTTGAAACAGCCGCCGCCTGACGACGCGGAACACGGTCATGATCGTCACCTTTCCCTTGCATCCCAATCCCACCAGGCACCCAGCCTTGACGTAGTAGGAGGCGCCGCCGCTGGAGAGGCCCACGGGCAGCGAGCGTATGCCGCCCTTCCAGACAGTGCTGCAGTACAGGCAGGTGCTGTTGGTGGTTGCCTCTTCCTCCGCCTCGCTCAGCCAGCCGCATGACTGCTTGACCAGCTTGGGTCACTGCGCCTGCGTGTTGCGCTGCCACGCGGCAGACGGACTCTCCTCGGCAAGCACCCGCCGCGCAGCCTGCG
>Ga0049083_10000636_pt1 | contig 12693 bp, 6 predicted proteins | sample GreLakmeMI27MSRF_FD_66719 | JGI IMG/M metagenome (GOLD analysis project Ga0049083, IMG submission 66719) | Freshwater lentic microbial communities from great Laurentian Lakes, MI, USA - Great Lakes metaG MI27MSRF | ecosystem: Environmental > Aquatic > Freshwater > Lake | place: Great Lakes...
GCACGTGCAATCACCATAGTCAGAGCGCATGTCCGCGTGTCTTCGCATTCACTTCACGCGTTAAAGACTTTCCGATTTCAAATAGCACTGGCCCATTCCCGCGCCCATGTCTGCGGCCCTACATGATGACCTCCTCCTTGACAGAGGCTTTGATTTCCTTGTGCGGGAGGACGATGCAGGAGACGATGACCACCTCGTCGCCAACCGTGACATCCTCGCCCAGGATGGCTATGCCCATCTTGGCTGCAAAGTCGCCGCTGCCCTGCACCCGCGTCCAGGTGCCCAACTTGCTCTTCCAGCCCACGATGGCGTTGGATACAACGGCGTGGTCGCCAACCTCCACATCGTTGAGCAGGATGCAGTTCATGAGGCGCACTCCGGGGCCCACGCGCGCGTTTGGGGCGACGGAGACGTTGGGGCCCAGCTTGGCAGAGGGGTGCACCTTGGCTGAGGGGTGCACGTAGACGTTGCCCACCACGCCGGGGCCGGCTGGCAGGAGGGTTTGCGGCTGTGTCTCCCGGAAGTGCCCCAGGTAGAGCTCCGTCGCCTTGAGCGTCATGCCGGGGCTCTTCACCTGCTCCCAGAAGCCCAGCGTCTCGTGCACAAACAGCGCCTTCTTGCCCGCAAACGGGGTCAGGATGTCGCCGTCCAGACGCACAAACTGGTCCGGGGGGCACATGCTCGCGCGCGACTGCGTCGGGTGCGCGTCCAGCGAGGAGCTGCGCGCCGGGATGCGGTCAGAGAGTGTGCAGAGATGCCACTGCATCGCTCTGCGAGCGCACACACCGGATGGAGGTTGCGTACGCCTTGGAGGCGACGCAGCTTGCGATGGCGTCGAAGACCTTCGGGGAGAAGACGTAGCTGCGAGGGCGGCGGCGTGTCAGCTTGTGGCAAGCGCTGCAGGGCTGCTGCGAGTACGCACACGCCCGTGTTCACCAGGTCCGACACGTATCTGCAGAGGGCGCCCGCGTCAACGCGCCTGCGGGCGGGTGCGCCGCGTGCTGTGCGGGGCGCACGTCTCGGGGCGCTCGGTGTAGTGGAGTAGCTCGCTGGTTGAGGCGTCGGATACCACCGCGCCGCACTCGCTCGCCTTGGCAGCAGCCACGCGCTTGACCAGCATCGTGCCCATCGCGCCAGGGTGCGACTGGTGCGCGGCCAGCAGGTCTGTTGGGCGCAGGAGCGTGAGGACCGGGGGAGGGTTGCGTGCGGGCAGTGAGCGCACCCGCCAGGGGCCACGTGCAGCAGACGTCGCAGTAGAGGACGAACACGTTTTGCGGCTTGTCCTCCAGGATGACGCTCTGGAACTGGTGCAGTCCGCCCGCGGAGCCGTGGCCACGCGCCTCGCGCAGGTAGCGCACAGGCAGGCCCAGCTCCACCGACAGGCTGGACAGGTAGACGCTGAAGTCGCGCTCGTCGTAGAAGCCCACCACGAAGAGGCAGGTGAGGCCCGGCACCGCCGCGGCCGCGCGCAGCGGGTGGTCAAGCAGCGGACGACCTGCTAGTGGGAACAGCGGGGCAGGCACACTGCCCAGCGCGCGGAAGTTGCTGGTGGACGGCCCACCCACCATCACCACGGCCACGCTGCCGCCAGACATGATGGAGAGCCGCACACAGCACAGGCTAGCACAGGGCGAGAGAGACACCGTGATACGCGGGCGGTCGAACATCGTTGTTACAGATTCGAACACACGTTACCCGTGGCCCCCTCTGGAGTCTGGGTGCGGTGCGCCGTCCACCGCCTCACAGCGGCGCATGCTGCAGTTCATGGAGCGCAGCTCGCTTGGTGCGGCACTCGCAGCTTCTACCGGCGGCCTGGGCTCCTGTTCACGGAGGTCGAAGCGCCGCGCTGAGGATGCGGAGGACTCGGTGACTCGGGCGAAGCGGCTGCACGTCGCCCAAGAGGTGAGTCTGAGTCATGACTGCCATAGCGTGCTTCGGCTCGGACACTGTTCAGCCCTCACCGGACGCCACTGCGCAGCTGGTCACCTCCGACCTGACGAGGCTGCACCTGGCGAACGGCTTGCTCGCAGCACAGCAGGCGCGTGAGCCCAACGCCGCTTCCGGAGACGGGTTCTCTAACTAGCTATGTAGGCCAATCCCACGCCTCCCGCCTGCAACGCACTCACGCTGTGGACGCCGCCGCTGCTGGAGCAGCCCGCGGAGGAGATGGACGAGAGCAACGGCTCGGCAGCACCATTGGGCAGCGTGCGCCTCCAACTTTTACCTCTTGCAGCCTTGCAGCACGTGGCAGCGCCACGAGGCAGTACCCCGCCCTCCGTCGCCTCCACCGCGCTGGTGGTGTACGCAGGTCAGCCGAACCTGGTTGAGCGAGCGGCGGTGCACTGCGGCCTGCTTCAGCGGGCGGAGGCAGTGCCACGCTGCGTGCCGCCGCCCAGGCCGCCCTCGCCGGACGAGAAGGAGGAGGAAGAGCCCCGCTCGTCGCAGCGAGAGGAGGGCGAAGACGCAATGGCACTGGACTGACTGACTCCCCGGACTGCCGGAAGCGAGCGCGTGTGAACATAGATAGACTAGAGGGATCGACACTCGCTCACATCACAGCGCCGCCGTCGTGTGAACTGCATCCGCCATGGCCAGCTTGGCCGCAAGGGAGGTTGGTGTGGCGGCCCCGTTTGGCGACACAGCTGCGAGCGGCGAGCGCGGGTGCGCTGCTGAGAAGAGCAGCCCCTGCAGGCGCTCGCGGGAGGCGCGCGAGGAGGCCAGGAGGTGCGAGAGAGCAGCGACCTGGGGGTCAGTTTCCTCCTCCCCCTCCCCCCCAGTCCCCCCCCGCTCGCACAGCGCCCGCTGCTCCTCCTGGGCGCCCATGCGCGGCGACCGCGGCTGGGCCGGGGAGAGCAGGAGGCGGAACGGGGGCCGGGCGCGTGAGCGCTTGGGCGCGGCGTGCGTTCGCAGCCCCCACGCGCTCTCAGCCCCCCCTGACGCGCCCGGGCCGCCGCTGCTGGCGTCTTGGTCGCCCGCAGAGTCGCAGGCTGCGTTCCAGGCGCCGCTGTCGCCGCCGCCGCTGCTGGCGGAGCTGCCAGAGGGCTCCCCACCCTCGCCCTCGCCCTCACTGTCGCTCGCATCCGTCGGGTCGCGCCACCGACGCACCGCTTTCGCCCTAGCCATAGGCCGGGCCTTCGACGCGGGCGCGGCGGCGGGAGCATGGGCAGGAGGGGCCGGCTCTCCGACAGCCGCCGGCTGCGCCGCAGAGCACCGGGGGTACGGGTGGTCGAACAGCGCGGACAGAAGGTCGCGCGCCTCCTGCAGCGAGCGCACGTTGGACCAGGCGGTGGCAGCGCCGGCGGCCACCTGCGCCTGCGCCCACGCGGCCCCTTGCTCGCCCGGCGCCGCCGCGCCGCACTCCGCCTGTGCCCCTGTGGGAGGCGGCGGGGCGCGCGACGGCTGTGCGGCGCGGGCGGCGCGCAGGACGCTGATGGTGCGCTGCGCGGAGGCCACCTCCTCCGTCTTTCTGCGCAGCACAGCCTCTGAGCGCCGAGCCGCGGCGTCCGACTGAGCAGCCTGCGCGGCCGCCTTGCGCGCCGCGCGGCGCTCCTTGTCCAGGGCGCACGAGGCTGCGCGAGCCGCTGCGGTGTGCGCCTTGGCGTCGCGCTCCATGCGGCGCACCAGCTCCACCCGCGCAGCCTTCATGCGCTGTATGTCCGCAGCCAGGCTCTTGCTCCGCTCAGATGCAGCCGCGCGAGACGCCTCCGCAGCGGCGTGCTCACGCAGCTTGCGCTGCAGCGCCGCCAGCTTCGCCTCAAGCGAGCGCAGCTTCGAGCCAGCGACGCTGTCCTCCCCGCTGGAACACTTCGCCGCAGAGGCCGCCTCCAGCGCGCTCACCAGCCGGCTGCGCTCAGCCAGCAGCGTCTCGCGCTCGCCCTCCATGCAGCTCAGCACGCGCTCATAGTGCTCCCGCAGCTCTGCTGCGCCGCCGTCCGAGGCACCGGGGGCCAGGCTATCGTCGGCGGTGAGCTGCTGCTCTGAGTGAAGCAGCGCAGCGTCCAAGGCCGCCAGCTGCTGGGAGGCGTGCGCGCGACGAGCCTCGAATACTCCCGCCCGCGCATCTGCCAGCGCCGCAAGCGCCTGCTCTGTGCGCTGCCCGAGCTCCACCGTCTGCTCATCCTCCTCCGCGTCAAGCTCAGCGCCGGGAGAGGCCTCTTCTCCTCCCTCCTCCGCCTCTTCGTCGTCGTCAGCCGGCTCCTCCGCCGCCTCTGCACCGCCCGGCCGTGCGGGCGTCATGCCAGCCGCTAGCAGCTGCACCGTGAGCGCTCCCACGGCGCGCTTGAGCGCGGCAATGGCGCGCAGGCGGCGGCGCAAGGTGCCCTCCGTGCGTCGCTTCTCGGGCGCCTCGTTCTCCTTGTCCTCCTCCTGCAGCGCCTCCAGGCGCATCAGCGCCGCGTCGCGCGCCACCGCCGCGTCCAGCGCCTGCGCCTGTGCCGAATGCAGGGCATCCTCCGCCTGTGCAAGCGCCAGCCCCACCTGCTCCGCTGCCCGCTGCTGTGCGCACGCGCGCCCCTCCGCCCGCTCCGCGCGCCACACAGCCTCAGCCAGCGCGCGCCCGCCGCTCTCGGCCAGCGTCACGCCGCCGCCCCGCCGCGCCGCCGCCAGCTCCGCATGCGCCGCAGCCAGAGCACGACGCAGAGACGCAAGCTCCTCCGCGCTGGGCGCAGCCTTCACGTTGGCCGCCACCCGGTTGCGGATGTTGCGCGCCCGGTTGGCGTACTTGAGCGTGTTCAGCGACTCGTCGCAGCTGCAGTCAGCCGGGCTCACGCACGCCAGCATCAGCGTGCGGCTGTTGCCGCCTAACGCATCCGCAAGCAGACGAGTCAGCTTGCTGTCGCGGTACGGCACGTGCCCTCCGGCACGCCGCCGCGCGTCATCACCCAGCGCGGCAATGACGTTGCCCAGCGACAGCAAGCCCTTGTTGATGGAGCAGCCCTCTGCGAAGCGGCTGCCCTCCGCGCCCGTGCGCTTGGCGCGCTCAGAGCCGGCAAGGTCCACCAGGTGCAGCTTTGCGCGCGTGGTGAGCGGCAGCGGTCCGCCCGACACGCGCTCCAGGTGCAGAGTGAGCACAGCGTGACTGCGGGAGCTGGTGGCGTTCATGCCGGTGGCCGCCGTGGCGCGCGCCGCCGCGCCGCGGGCCAGCGCCGCGTCCACGTCTTTGGCGCAGGCGCAAGGGAGCGCGTGCGCGTCAGGAAGCGCGGCGCCGTTGCCGCCGGGCACGTCGCGCAGCTGCAGCGGCGGCGCGCCACTCTCCGCCAGCAGATCCCGCACCTCCTCCTGGTAGAGCTCCACGAAGGTGACGTGCACCTGGGTGGCTGTGGCGCCGCAGCCCTCTGCAGCGTTCGCCGCAGCCAGCGCCTCGAACAAGTGACGCACGGCGAGCGGGATGACCCCGCCCGAAGAGCCCGCAGCGCTGCCCATGGCATGCGTCTTGCCGCTGCCCGTCTGGCCGTACGCCAGGATGGTTGCGTTCAGCCCCTGCAGCGTGCCATCCACCAGCGGCGCCACGCAGTCTGCAAACAGCGCTGCGGCGTCCCGCCCACCGGCGCCGTACACAAAGTCGAAGGTGAAGGTGTGCCCGCTCGAAAGCGATACCTGCGCAGAGAGAGTGAGGAGCGCACTCGGCACAACCACCTCTGAACACACGCGCCTGCGGCTCGCCGGCGGTCGCCAACACGCACTCAGCGCAGCCAGCTGCTCGCACGCGGGAGCGCGAGTCAGCGAGGGCTGATGGTGAGACGCCGTGGACGGCAGCGCACCGTCGCTCTCGTGTGACAGCAGAGGACGCACGATGGTGGCCACCACTACCCGCGAGCCCTCCTCGGCACACGCCGCGGCGCGCGAGGCGCCGTCCTCCTCAGGCGACGCGTCGGGTGGGAGAGCAAAGGCGTCTGCTACGCAGAAGCTCTCCAGCTCCATGACGTGGCGCGCAGCTGACGCGGAGGAGGCGTATCACGCACGAGCCGGAGTAACAGGCGCAGACAGCGAGGTGGCGACGCGCAGGCCGGCAGCGGGGTGGCGAGGGCGAGTCGGTTTGCCCAAACGGCTCTGCGATGACGTGGCACCGAGAAGGTAGTACCGCGCGGCTCCAAGTACCGTAAGTCTGGAAGACGGAAGTACTTTTGTGTACTTTCGGGACGCTCGCCTGTCGCGTATCGCGCGTCAACAGCTCATCACATGCCAGCAGAGCAGAGGGCGTGCCAAGCGCAGCGACAGGATGCCTGATGATGGGTGTGCGCGCGCTCCTTCTCCTCCTTTTCCTCGCATCTGCTGGCGGCTCCGACCAGACTACCTGCACGCGCGCCTCGCCATGCTTCCACGTGGTGCCTCACTCGCACATGGACCCGGGCTGGCGCGAGACTGTGAGCGAGAGCCAGGAGCGAGCAGCTGCCATCTTCGAGTCCGCTGTGCAGGCGCTCTGCGAGTCCGCAGAGCGCACCTTCGTGTTCGCGGACGCGGCCTTTCTGGTCTCATGGCTGCGTGAGTCGGGAGAGCAGACGCCGTGGGGTCTCTCGCGTGCAGTCTGCCCCCGGCTGAAGTCTTGGCGCGAGGCAGTGACGCACCTGGCCAACTCTGGGCGCCTGGAGCTCGTGGGAGGGGGGTGGGTGCAGCCAGACGAGTTGCTGTCTCCCCCCGATGGCGTTCTGAGAGCCTTTGCGCTGGGCCTTGAAGCCTTACGCGTCCAACTCCCTCTCTGCTTGCCGCCCACAGTTGCCTGGCAGGTCGACCCCTTCGGCCACGGCGCAGCGACGCCCGCTGTGCTGCAGGCGCTGAACTTCAGCTCCGTGGTGCTCAACCGAGTGCGGTGGCGCACGCGAGAGCAAGCACGCCGCGGCCGCTCTCTCGACTTTCGTTGGAGTGGCGCAGGCGCAGACGCCGGCCTGGCGGCGCACATCCTGTACGCGCACTATTCGGCGCCAGTCGGGCTGGACTTTACGCACGCGCTGCCGCTGTCAGAGGCTTCGGCGCGGGAGCGCGGCCGCAACCCCGCCTTGCTCGCTCAGCTCGCCGCTCGCGCGCGGGCGTCCGGCGGCAGCCACGTGCTGCTGTTGGTGGGCGACGACATGCGGTTTGCCAACGCGCCCGCGGCGCTCACCTCGCTGGACATGGTGCTGCGTGCCCTCACCTCATCCACGCCGCCCGTGCGGGCCTTCTACTCAACTCCGCGCGCCTACTTTGACGCCGTGGCAGCCGAGGGCCAGCCGCTGAGGAGGCGCGTGGGCAGCTTTGAGCCCTACACGGACCAGCCACTGAGCTGGGAGAACACCTGGGCCGGTGCCTACGCGGCGCGGCCAAGGCTCAAGGCGGCCGCCTGGCGCGCCAACGCGGCGGCGCACGCAGCAGGCGCCATGGATGCACTGCATGGGGGGGATCGCGATGCGGATGCGCAGACGGCACAGGAGCACGCCGCCATTCTGCTGCACCACGACTCGGTGACGGGAACCTGCGCGCCTCACGTGGCGGCCGACTACATGCGCCTGGCGGCAGAGACTGATGGCTGCAGCAGGCGCTGTGCCGTGCGCGGTGCGATGCGCGCGCTCGGCTGCACAGTGAGCAACACGAGCTCGTCTGTTGCGGTGTTCAATCCGCTGGGCTGGAGGGCCAATGCGACGGTGTCCGTCTCACTGGATGTGAGAGATGGCCTCGCACTGCAGCTCACAGACGCGCGCACCGGGCGCGCAGTGCCGTGCCAGCTGGAGGTGCCCGAGCAGGGGGCCACGCAGACGCTGCTGCGCTTTCAGGCGGATGACCTGCCTGCGCTGGCCACGCGTGCCTATCACGCCAACTGGGTGGAGCCCTCTCCTGCGGCCGGGAACTGCGGGGAGACTCGCCCCGAGATCGTCCCATTGGGCGCCCACCTGCGCCTGGGCGAGCTCGTTGTCTCGCGCCACACAGACGGCTCAACCGTCCAGCTGTCGCTCGCAGGGGGCACAGGACTCACGCTGCGGCTGCTGAACTACTGCTTCCTGCCGGACGACGACGCGTTCGGAACGGGCGCCTACGTTACCCGCTCCAGCCTCGTGTCAGGCTTGTACCTCTGGGCAGGTCTCGCCCTCGGCGCCGCCACTGCGCAGCTGTTCTGCTTCGCCGCCGGGCACGCGCTGCGCCGCCGCCGCCGCCCGGCGAACAAGCTGCGAAGCGGTCGGTGCGCCCTGCAGGGCGTGGCATGTGGCGCCGCGCTGGTGCATCTGTTGACGCAGCGCAGCTCATTCGTGTCGGACGCAACGCTGCGTTCCATGCTCAAGAATGGCCTGCATGCGGGCGCACCCCTCGGGGCTGCAGCCGCGGGCACATTCGCTCTGGTGCATGGCGCCTTGCCTGCCTGCGTGTTTCTCGCAGGAGCCGCGGCTGGAGTGCCGCTCTGGCTGACTGTGGCGCCGGGCCTGCACGCCCGCCGCCGCCCCTCTGACCCAGGCGCCTGGGCGCCAGCCGCCTGCTTGCGCGGCGCGGTGCGCAGCTGCTGCTCCATCCCGCTGGCGGGCGGGGCGCGCCTGCGCGTGTGCTCCAACAGCGACGCTGCCCTGTCGCTGCACATCACCGCCACCGCAGAGACGGATAGTCAGACGGTGGTTCGCGTCACGCCGCACGGCACGCGCAGCCACGCACGCACGCGCGACGACGGCGTTCGTTCGCACCGGTGGCGCTACATGCGCCACCGCAGCGTGCCTGGCAACGCAGCCGCCGTGGCCACGGCGGTCACTCTGAGCAACGGCTACGCGCTGCTGCCGATGCAGCCAACAGCCGGCACGCCGCTCGGGGGCGGCGTGGAGCTGTCGGTTGCGCGCAGCGCCACGTCGGACGACGGCCGCGGCTTAGGCAGCGGGGCGCCGGGGCGCGACAACGACGCGTCGACGCTCGCGCTGCGGCTGCTTCCCGCAGCCAGCCCGGGAGCGCTGCGCGCCGCGCTGCGACGCGCGCAGCATGCGCCCTTGGCGGTCATGTTCGCCGCGGAGTGCACGCAGGCGCAGACTGCGCCGGCTGCTGCTGTGCTGCCGCGCGACGTGCACGTGGCGATGTTGCGCGCCGATGGCGATGGACTGCGTGTCACCGTGCACCATGTGGGCGAGCCGGGCGTGGACGAGGCGCACAGCCTGGCGTCAGTCGCGGCAGCCTTCGGCAGCAGTGCGCGAGGCGAGGACGGTGTGCTGGTTCCTGGAGCCATAGCGCACCTGAGCTGGCGTCCCGCCTTCGAGACGACGCCTGTGCGCGGAGACGACGAGAAGTAGAGTGTGCGCTGCACTGCTTTCTGCGACTGCTTTGTGCGGGTGAGAACGCTGTTGAACACAGCACGGTGCCGCGCTATGCGAGCGTGACAGAGAAGGCTGCTCCACTCTGAACCAAACTTTCGTGTCATAAAACATATGTATAGCCAGCCAGGCTCGGACGTCGGCGCCCGTTGCTGCTAGATCTACTGATACCAATCCCTCTCCGAAGCAATACGCGTCGCGATGTTCACGGCGCCCAGCGCGGTCATCGCGGTGGCCAGGGGCCGAAAGTCGGGGAGGGCCGGGAGCTGGCCGGGGAAGGTGCCCTTCGCGATGACTCCTTGCTCCGCCTGATAGGTTGCTCTCAGCCAGGCCTCGCGACGCAGCGAGAGCGCGGCCGCCAACACGCAAGCGGACACCTGCATCACCACCCCCTGAGCTCCCGTGTCCAGCCACACGGGGTAGCCCGCCAGACAGGCGAGCGGCAGCGCTGCGCGCACGGCCAGCAGCGGGAGGCACACCCGCGGGGGTATGGCCCAGCCAAAAACCCCCAGCAGCGTGCACGCGGAAATGAAGATGGCCAGCAGGAGTGGCCACACGACGTGCACATTGCCGGTCAGCGCCTGCAGCGTTTGCCCGCAGGTGTATGTGGCAAACAGCATGTGAGCAAAGTGCTGCAGCGCCATCAGCGGGTTGAGCCACTCAGCGAACAGCCGCCGGCTGCGAGGCCATCCGGCGGCTGCCATGGCAGCTGGCAGCAGCAGCGCAGCGGTGGCGAGCAGCTGCAGCGGCAGAGACGATGCGAAGAGGGGCCGGAATGCGGGCATGCCGAAGGTGTACCAGGAGGCTGAGATGTAGCCGGTGTTGGAGGAGAGGGCGTAGCCGCGCGTGCCTCGGTCAAAGGCGCTGCCAAAGGCGAAGGCGAGACGCACCACCCCCTGCTCGTCTGCGGGCGGCAGCAGGGCTGCGCTCCATGTTGCACGGGTGTGCATGAGCTGGGTGATGTGGAAGGCGGCCTGCATGAGCGAGCAGCTCACAGCGGTGGAGGTGAGCTGGCGGGTGCGCCACACGCGGAAGGGCACAGGCAGCGCCGCAGCGCCCGCGACCACCAGCGTGCGTGCCACGGCGAGCTGCGCGCGCTGCGCGGCGGAGAGGGGCACAGTGGAGGCCTCGATGAGCAGCTGCAGCGTGGAGTCCAGGTCGCCCGGCACGCTCGACAGGCACGCAGCCTGCGCGCACGCCCGCCCTGCGTGCATCTCCGCGCACATGGCATGCAGCGCCGCGGGCGGGCCGCGCCAGACGGCGGCGGGCGAGTCGCCGCGCGCGTTCACGGCGAAGAAGAAGGCTGACAGCGCGTCCGCGCTGCCATCTGGGTCCCCACCCTCCCCCCCGCCGCAGTCGCGGCCCAGCAGCGCCATCAGGAGCGCCGTGTCGCCGCGGCGCGAGGCCGCGTGGAGGGGGGTGTCCCCGTCCGCAAGGTCGCCCCGCGCTCGCTGCGCAGGGCTGCCGAAGACGTCCGGCCGGCGCAGGGCCAGCAGCGAGGCCACCGCCGCGGCGCTGCCATGCTGCGCGGCCACGTGCAGCAGCGCTGCGCCGCCGGGCAGGCGCGGCGGGGAGGGCTGGAATGGCGCCCAGGCGGCCAGGCGCTGCGCGGCGACGGCAAAGCTGTGGGACCACCCGGCGCGCAGCGCCGCCGCGCAGCCAGCCACCGCCGCGGCGCAGCTCGCCTGCACCTCCGCTGCGCCTGCTGCGGCTGCTGGGCGGCGCAGCGCGTGAGCCAGCGCCAGCGCGGCGGTGCGCAGGCGCACGCGCTGCCCCAGGCTGCCCCTCGAGGACGCAGCCTCCTCGTCGGAGGCGTTCACCTCCGCGCACACCCGCGCGTCGTCGCACAGCAGCACCGGCGCGGCGTCGCGCACGGCGGCGCCCTGCGCCTGTTGGGCGTCTGCGCGGTCGCAGGGCTGGTGGACCTCCACAAAGGCTGCGCCCACGCAGTGCAGCGCGGGCAGCGTGAACCGGGCGGGCCGTCCGGCGCCGCCGGCGCTGCGCTGCACCTGCGCGTACTGGCCGTGCACGCGCGCGCGCAGGGGCTCCCAGCCTGGTGCACCCGCGGGCAGAGTGAGCGGCAGGGGCTGGTCGCTCAGCGCAGCCGCAGGCGCCTCCAGCCACACCCATCCGCTGCCGCCCTCGCCGCCGCCGCCGCCGCCGCCGCCGCCGCGCGCGATGTACACCACGCCGCCAGCGCGCTGCGCGCCCAGCTGCACTTGAGCGGAGCACCGTCTGAGGAAGCTGCCGAACGGCCCCTCCTGCTCCATCAGCGCCCTCAGCGCGCACTCCGCGGAGCCCTCCTCGCCCGCGGCATGCTGTGGCAGCAGCACGTCCAGCGTGAGCAGCGTGCATCCCAGCCGGATGGAGCCCGTCACCACCAGCGCAGTCGATTCGTCGCCGGCGCCCACCGCCGCGCGCGCAGCCTGCGCCACGGCGGAGCGCGCGCCGAATGCGCCCCAGGGCACCATGTGAGGCGCAGCGGGGAGCTTGATGGTGAGTCGCAGCGCCTCTGTGTCTCCACCTGCGGCGCCTTGTTGACCCTCCTCTGAGCTCAGCGCCGCCGCCGCCATGAGCTCGTCGAAGCTCAGCGCGCCGCTTGGATCAGCCTCCGCCTCAGCGCCCTGCAGCCAGCGGGTGAGGAACGAATGCAGGCCGTGGTCATCAGCCACGCCCTCGCAGCCGCTGCCACCGCTGGTGGCGGGAGACAGCAGGACGCTCTCCGCCACAGCCTCCTCGCCAGTCTCCGCGCTCGCCGAGTGCGGCAGAGACCCAACCTTAGAGCGACGCCGGGCCAGGCGCCGCTCAGACAGCACCTGCAGTTGCTTGGTGCACGTGCGCTGGAGGCCGTTGAACGCGCTCTCCTCGTGCAGCCGGTTGCACTTCTGGGGTAGCAGTGGGCCATGCGGGTGTGGGCGGGGTTAGGGGGCAGGATATGCCGCGGCTTATCGCGCACTGCACGGACCTGACAGAACCGTCGGGTGGGCCCTCCGTCCAGAAGCAGGCTGGGCGCGCGCATGTGGTCCGCGCAGAGGCCGTAGCGGCGGTTGTATGCGCCCCCGAGGGCCTCTAAACACCCCGGGACGCGGCAAGCACTTCCACGCGCGCACGGCACGCGCCCCCCAGCGCCCTTGGAGGGCAGCAGGTCGGGCAGGAGACGTGTGGTGGCCATACGTGCGCCGGCGCCGACGCGGGTGGAGGTGCGCCGCACTAGGGCTGCGTCGGCTGTTTCCCCCGTGTGCTCCGCGCGCAGGCCGAAGGGGCACCAGCACACGTCCTGCAGCTGCCACGCGTGCTCGTCCACAGTCTTGCTCATTATGGAGACGCCAAGCCCAGCCCAACGTCCAGACGCCTGTCCACCCAGCAGTGGCAGCATAGGCGTGCCTTGCGGCCAGACACAGCAAGCGGAACACGAAGGAGACGGAATGCGCGGGCAGATGGCGCC
>Ga0049083_10000637_pt1 | contig 12686 bp, 10 predicted proteins | sample GreLakmeMI27MSRF_FD_66719 | JGI IMG/M metagenome (GOLD analysis project Ga0049083, IMG submission 66719) | Freshwater lentic microbial communities from great Laurentian Lakes, MI, USA - Great Lakes metaG MI27MSRF | ecosystem: Environmental > Aquatic > Freshwater > Lake | place: Great Lakes...
CGGTGGCTGCGCTGCCCAGCCTGGCGCTCTGCGCAGTGCACCCGTACAGCGGCACCTTCAGCCCGCTGGGCGACGCGTTCGTCTTCAGAGCCGGTCGCGAGGGCCTGTTCCGGTCACGCACCGAGGCACGTTCGCAGGGCTCGTCTTTGTCTACCTTCGCCTTCTCACGCCCGCTCACGCACCTCGTGCGCCACTCGCATGCAGCAAGCAGCTGTATCAGCCGGCATAGCGAACGGCAACTCCTTCATACGCCTCTCAGAGGTGCGCTCCCTGAAGGCAGCGTCCCGCACAAACCTCAGGACTCACACTCTCTTTCGCTCCTCACCTCACCTTTCCAGGTGGAGTTCATCCGCCCCAAGGATGTCGCCGCGCGCTTCGCAGACTCCGCTGCCGAGGAGAAGACCGGAAGCATCACCGCTGTGGTGTTCAAGGCGCGAGCTGCCCGCACACTTTTCAGCCAGCGTCCTGCCTGCTGACACCCAACCTCCCAGGTGAGCGAGCGGGGCTTGATTGGCTTCCAGGCTTCTGGCGGCGCGCGGCGCTACTGCTGCACGGAGAGCCTGGCGTCCGAGGCTGGCTGTACGCCAGGACACGCCATCGTGACTCCGCTGCCGGACGACCCGCGGCGTCCCTGGACGGTAGACATCCACTTCGAAGGCGCGCGCGAGGTTGCCGGCGTGCAGGAGGCGCAGGTGAGAATTGAGCACACGGGAATGTACCACTTGTGGTTCATCACGTGTGACGCAAGCCTGGCGCAAGCATCTGTGGAAGGCTGGTCCGCCTGGAAGAACCCAAACGGCTATTTGCCGGGCATGATGGCGCCCAACCTTCCTTTCTTCCGGGCAGCGAGCGCAGCATACGTAGCCCTGTCGCTGGCGTGGCTGGCCGCTTGCGCGCTCGCTTGGCGCCACGTGATGCCGCTGCAGCACTGCATTTCCGCGGTGCTGCTGCTGGGCATGGCTGAGATGTGCGCCTGGTACGTGGATTACGACACCTTCAACCAGTCCGGATTCAGGCCGTACGCCGTCACCGTCCTGGCTGTGCTCTTCGGAGCCGTGCGCAAAACGCTGTCGCGCATGTTGCTGTTGGTTGCAGCAATGGGGTTCGGCATTGTGCGCCCCACCCTAGGGGATACCAAGTTCAGAGTGCTTGCGCTAGGCGCCGCATACTTCGCAGCCACCTGCGGCTTGGATGTGGCCACGCACGTGGGCACAGTGGATGACCTGTCTCGAGGGGCCCGCATGTTCCTGGTGGTCCCTGTTGCAGGGCTTGACGCGGTGTTCATCCTCTGGACGTTCACAGCGCTCTCCGGCACGCTGGCTGTGTTGAGCGCCCGCAAAGCAGCTGCACCCAAGCTGGAGCTGTACCGTCGGTTCACGAACGCGCTGGCGGCGGCAGTGGTGGTGTCCATCACGTGGATTGGCTACGAAACGTGGTTCAAGATCACCGACGCGCACAATGCGCACTGGCGCAGCGACTGGGTGACCGTTGCGTTTTGGCACATCCTGTCTTTTGCGCTCATCGCAGCCTTGTGCGCCACGTGGCTGCCTGCGGATGCGGTTGCGCAGTTTGTGCGCAGTTCGGGGGAGGAGCTGCCGGGGAGCCCGGCGGGCGCGGAGGGGGAGGAAGCGGGGGGGAGGGTGTTCGCGCTGGAGGAGGAAGAGCCGCGGACGCACAAGGCGTCTTGAATGGTGTCGTTGTTCGCTTGTTCGACTGTTTGACGCACGGTCCCACGGACGCAAGCTCTTTCATACCACGCGCCCTCCTCGGATAGCCCGTGCCCCGTGCCCAGCTCATAGCATAGCCGCGACGGGGAAGCAGAGGAGCAGCAGGCGTACGGGCGGTGTCATGCAGGGCTTCATCCAGAGCCTCGCAAAGCCTTCAGCGATTTCCAGACCAAGCACTCGAGCACGCAACGCGCGACTCGCGCCTGCACCGCCCGCCGGCGTTGCAGCGCTGTCGCACCGCGGTTGGAGAGCTTCGCGCGCTCTCGCCTCTGCGGGTGGCGCAGACTCGGCAGTGGGAGACGTGGCAGATTTGTGGAAGACGGACACGCGCCCCATCATCCTCTTCGACGGCGTCTGCAACCTCTGCAACGGTGGCGTCAACTTCGCGCTGGACTGGGACCCGGCGGGGCGGTTCCGCTTTGCCGCGCTACAAAGTAGAGTTGGCGCCGCGCTCCTGCGCTCATACGGCCGCTCGCCCCAAGACTACTCCAGCATAGTGCTGTGTGAGCGCACGCGCTGCTACACCAAGAGCGAGGCGGTGCTGCGCATCGGGCAGGGCCTGCAGGGGGCTCTTGGCTTTTTTCCCGTTGCCTCCACGTTTGGGCTCCTGGCGCCCAGCTTTGTGCGGGACAATGTGTATGACCTGGTGGCGCGCAACAGGTATGGCTTCTTCGGGCGGAGCGACGCGTGTCGGCTGTCGTCGACCGGCTTTGAAGAGCGCTTCGTCTCTGACCAGAGGCTGTAGAAGGCGTCTATCAGCAGCGCTGTTGGGTACATCTGTCATACTTCACACTACGTAGCACTATGTCGCTCTGTCCGCTGATGCGCGCGCGCCCATTACTCAACAGCCCCGCTCGGAATATTTGTCGTCTCTGTCACCGTAACAGGCTGCTGCTGTCTCCGTCACAGTCGGCGGCCTGGCACGGCTCAACGCACTTCTTCTTCTCCTCGTCGGTCAACTTCCTGCCTGCGTCACCCGCGGGCGGCACAGCGCGTGCGGCAACCTCACCGGTGATGATGACATCGTCAGGGCGGCGCTGCAGGAAGATGACCGACGAGCAGAAGAAGAAGTGCGTTGGGCCGTGCCAGGCCGCCGACTGTGAGACAGCAGCAGCCTGTGACGGTATCCCTCCTTCTCCCTCAGGCGGTCCTTCAGGCGCTCACCTCTTCCGGCTTGAGATCGACCATAGGTGGTGTGAGCGGAAAGTACGGGAGGATGGCCCTTTGGAACTTGTCTTCTGCCGCGCCGGTGTGGCGGTGCACCTCAGATCCGTTGATGTAAAAGAAGAAGCTGGGCGAGCTCTTCAGCTTCAGCCGGTCGCGGCCCAGGTGCACCATGTCGGCGTTCTCGTTGCCGTTGACGCGCAGGAAGCGGGCGTCCGGGTAATGGTTGGCGAAATCTTTGTAGCGCGGCTCGAACTTCTTGCATGGCCGGCAGAAAGTGAAGCCAACTTCCAAGACCACCAGCCGCCCACTGGTGGCCTCCTCGTCCAAGATGTTGTCAAACTCAGCCTCTGTGTGCAGATAAGTCACCGGACTGGAGGTGACCAGCTGCTCCCACCACGTTGCAAATTCCAGGAAGGAGATCTCGCCAGAGTTGTCAGAGTCCAGCTCAATGAGCAGAACGCGCAGCTCGTCATCCGGCAGGCGCACGCCCAGCGCGCGCACGGCCGCGGCAAGTTCTTTTGGAGAAATGACGCCCGACTTGTCCGTGTCGAAGCTGTCGAACACCTTGCGCACCTCCTCGCGCGTGAGCAGCTGCGGAGACACACCCTGCGTACGACCAATGGCTGCGCGCACGCGACTGAGGTCGTCTCGAAGCGCGATCTGTTGCTTGCCACCAGCAGCGCTGCCCAGGATGCCAGCCGCGCTTCCCAGCGTGGCGCGGCGCAGCGGAGCGCGCACGCCCTGCACCAGGTGGAGCCAGCTGGGCGCCACCTCACCGGCTGCGCCGCCGATGATGATCAGGTCGGGCGAGAAAACCGAGTCCAGCTTGCACAGGTATGCCTGCACCCGCTGCGCCCAGGCTGTCCATGAAGGCGCGCCCTGTGGGGTGTCTGCCAGGGGCAGCGACACGCCTCCGCCAGCCTTGGCAAGGTTCCAGGTCCACGTGTGGTCAGCCGTCTCCACGTTGCGCAGCAGCACGCCGTCGTCGAACAGCGCCACGCCGATGCCGCGACTGAGGGTCACCATCATGACCAGGCCAAGCTCCCCCTTGCCCGCCCCGAACAACATCTCGCCGTAGCCGTTGGCCTCGGCGCCCGTCATCACAGTCAGCTCCCGCTCCGTAGCCTCCTGCATCTCCTGCTCCGTCTGCACGCGCGCGCGGCGGCGCGCCAGCGCAGCCATGGTGATGTCGCTGGCCAGCGCGGTGCCCCTCTCGGAGGGGCTGGTTTCGTGGGCATTGCGCAGCAGGCCGGGTAATCCAACGCCAACCACCCCATCCCACTGCAGGGTGCCCAGCAGCGCCTTGGTGCCCTCGATGACCGACTCCACGTCGCTGCTGGCCAAAGGGTAGAGCTCCTCAGGGCCCAGGAGCTTTCCCGTGGCAACCTCCACAGGCGCCGCGCGCAAGTAGGCGCCCTGCTCGCTGCGGCCGCTGTAGTAGACGCCCAGGATGTGCTCCCGGTCGATGGCGCTGCCGCGCAGCTTTTCTGCAGGTGCCGCCGCGCCCGCACCCGCACTCGCAGCCTCCGCTGACGGCACTGCGCCCACGCTCGCCGCGGCGGCGGCGGCGGCGGGAGGTGTTTCCGGCGCAATTTTGCTGTATCCCTCCCGGCACTCGCCGTCCTCTGCGCAAGACCCCTCGCCGCGCTCCTCCATCGCGATGCGGCTCAGCGACAGCAATCCTCCGCTGATGCCGTCCATGCCGCTGCTCAGGCTGCTGCGGTTCTTGGACACGAGCTTGTAGACCAGCTCCGCAGCCTGGCTCAGCCCAGGCAGCTTAGCCAGCTGGAAGAGCCAGCCGAGACCCACCGCGTCGTACAACAGCGTGAGTGCCTCCATGCCCTTCACCACGCGCCCGTCCGGCTTGATGACGTGGATGGTCGCCATGGCGTCCTCCTTGGAGATGCCTGCGTTTGCATCTGCGCTAAAGCTTTCCGAAACGATGTTCTCGTAGTATATGGTCTGGCCGCCGCCCCGGCCGCGCAGCATGTCCACCAGGGCGAGGCACACGCGACAGGAGCCTGAGGGTAGGCGTGAGAGGTGTCGAGGGAAAGGAGGCCGTGCGAGGGAAGGTGGGCCAGCGCAGGCGAGGCGCCCAGAGCTGCATCTGAGGCGTGGTGTGGCTGGGCGCACCGTCGTAGAGGTAGACCAGCTTGCAGGAGCTTCGTTCGCCCTGCACGAGCGGTGGCCTTGCGGGCGCGGGGGCGCTCGAGCTGGCTGTCGAGGCGCAGGCTACCCACGCACGACAGCGCGGCCGGCCCGCAGGCGTGCGACGAGGCGCGGCGAGGGTGCAGGGCGTCCAGAGTTCAGCAGGAGCGTGCGTGGGCAACGCCGAGCACTTAGGTTCGCCGCGTCCAGTCTGCGCCCAAGCCCGAGGCCGCCCGGTTGAGGCCGCACCCGCGCCACGCGTGCGATAGCCGCGCACAGCGCACAGGGCGGGTGCGGGAGGCAGCGCCTGCGCCCTCATGTGCCCACCAACGGTGGGACTGCAGGTTCTAACTGCTACAGTCGCACCGCTCGCGGTCAGCCTCGGGCGGCACTCTGGCGCACGCGCTTTCAGTGACCGGGCAAGCTGCACGCGCTGAGCGGAGGACACGCTGTGAGCCGCACACAAAGTCTCAAAGTGACGCGCCGGAAGAACAAAGACCGCCGCGAGGCGGGCCCAGCCCGCAAGCCTTGATACGCCTCTCCGCCTCTCCTGTGCCTCTGTGCTTCAGCCTCCAGCCTCGCAGCGAATATCGGGAGTGCTACTCGATGAAGGGAGCTCCGCTGAAACGCTCCGGCTCCGCTGACTCGCTGCACGCGTCTGGGAGCGTGCCTGCGCGCGTGCGGCCAGTTGCGCGTGCCGGTGACACGCGCAAAGGCGTGGCGGCGTCTGGCGCCTTGAGCACTTCTGGCATTGTGGCATTTGGCGCTCTGCTGATAGCCAGTGTCAGCGCCAGAGCCAACGTTCACAGGCGCCGAGCCGCCGTGCGTCAGGCAGTCGCCCACGAGGCGCCCAGCGAGCTTTCCGAGTTCATCGCCTCCGGTCCGGTGGCTCGTGTGCTGGGCCTGGACGCGTTGGACGCTGAAAAGGAGTCAGCGACCTGGGCGCGCCTTGCCCAGCGACTGCTCCACCAGCTGGACCTCTCCCCGGCTGCGCTCACGCCACAGCAGCGGTGCGTGCTGGCGTCGCCGCGCCGGGGCCGCGCGTGTTGCGCCCAGCGAGCCGTGGCACCGGCCCGCGCCACCCAGCTCACGCTGTTCCCTATCCTATCGCCACAGGGCCCGGGTCTACCAGTACTACCTCCCAACCTACCTCTGGGTGCTGCGCCAACTGGAGGCGCACCGGGCCAGTCACAGCGGCCCCGGCGAGCCGCCTGCACTTGTGGTACGCTTCCTCCCCGTTTGCGACCTTTCTCGCAGTCACAGCACCCCCCAAACTCTCCCCACCTTACGCGTGCCCCCCCAGCTGGGCATCAGCGCGCCTCAGGGGTGCGGCAAGACGACGCTGGTGTCGTCTCTGCAGCGTCTGTTCAACGAGGAGGGTCGCGCCTGCGCCAGCGTCTCCCTAGACGACTTTTACTTGACCGGCGAGGCTCAGGACGCCCTGGCGGCTGCCAATCCGGACAACGAGCTGCTGCGCTACCGCGGCAACGCTGGCACGCACGACCTGGAGCTGGCGGAGCACACGCTGAGCGCTCTTCGCAGCCTGCAGCAGCCCGGCGCCACCGCCGCCGTGCCCTTCTACGACAAGAGCCTCCGCGCCGGCCGCGGCGACCGCGCCCCCGCACAAGACTGGCCCACCGTCGCGGCACCGGTGCAGCTGGTGCTCTTTGAAGGCTGGTCACTGGGGTTCTCACCGCTTGCGGACGACCAGGCCGCCGCAGCCGTCAACCCCAACCTGGCAGCTGTCAATTCAAAGCTGCGTGCCTATGCGGGCGCCATGGAGCGCTTTTGTGACGCCTGGGTGATGATCCGGGTGGCAAACCCCGGCTGGTGCTTCCAGTGGCGCCTCCAAGCTGAGCTGCAAATGCGCGCAGCCGGCAAGCCCGGCCTGACGGATGCTCAGGTGTCCGACTTTGTGCAGCGCTTTATGCCAGCCTATGAAGCCTATCTGCCGGCGCTGTACGCGACGGGGCCGTCTGGACGGCCGGGAAGGCCGCTGCTGGCGCTGGACATCGACGCCGCGCGGCAGCTCACTGGCGCGGTGTAACCGGAATGCCAGGCTATACATAGTCTTCAGTGAGTCTTTCAAGTCATGCCAAACAAGTGGTCCTGGATCGAGTGCTTGCTCAGCGTGTCGTATAGCCCGAAGCCCACCAGGCAGGTGAGCAGGAACAGCAAGAACGCGCCCACGGGCGAGTTCCAAAGCGTCCCATCCTGCCCGCTGCCCTCGCCGCTGCAACAATCGTGGCGGGAATGCGTGAGTGCGACCAACGCAAGCGCCCGGCGCAACGCACCCGATGTTCAACAACTCCACGTCGAACACCAGCGGCGAGTGGGGGGGGATGGAGCCCATGGCGCGCGCGCCGTAGCTGCGCAGCGAGGCGTGAGTAAAGTTCAGAAGAGGCGCTCGGGACCGCACGCGAAGTCTGAACTGCACGACAGCGTCGCACGTTCGCCCAGAGACAGCTGCGCGATGCCTGTGTGGTCCGTGCGCGTGAGCAGGTGTGTGCGAAGAAGCTGAGGCGAGAGTGCAGCACCTTCGTCCCAGGCACGGATGACTTGCCCGCAGCCCAGGTTGAAGGCGAAGGGCGTGCCGCGCTCACGAGAGCTGTCGAACTGCTCGCCGTTCTCCAGCGTGCCTGCGCTGAGCGTATGAGTGCTCCGTCCGCGCTTTCCATGTCAACCGGGCACCCCTTACCCGTGTAGTGCACTTCCACTCGGTCGCCTTTCTGCGGCCTGTTGACGCCGTCGCCGGGCTTTTTGGTGACCACTGTGACGCCCATCGCAGGCGTGCGGAGCTGCTCTGCTGCGCTCGGGGAAGACGCAAGCCAAGAGGTGCACCGCGCTGCGCGTGACTCAACCCAGGTCAGCGCTGACTCTCTGCTCAGGGAAGTGCTAGGCGAGCAGCGCAGAGTGCGTTCCTTTTTTAATCCTACTAGTCGTGTCGTACGTGGTACGACGCGAAGACCAGCGACAAAAAAAAACCCTCCTATCTTCGCGGCCTCTGTGCGTGCGTCTGAGCAACACTGCGCACATGTTGGGAGCGAGCAGCTCGCACGCCGCGTCGGCGTGCTGCCCGAGCCAGCAGCCGTGTGGCCGCGTGTTCCCGCGTGGCAGATTAGCACTGCCCGCGCTTCTGTCCCGGCCGCAGCCAGCACCAGGCGCGCAGCCAGGTGCACCACGCGGCTCAGCGCTGGGCCACGCGCGCGCTGGTGTGTCCCGGCTCTTTTAACGCTGTGCAACCCTGGTCGTTGATCACTCGCGCCCCCCTCCTCAGGCTCCCGCAGAGCTCACGCCCTCTGCTCGCACGCACGCGGAGCTGCAGCTGCTGCGGCTGCGGCTGCGGCCAAGCAGGGCCCAGTGGTTGTCATCGACAACTACGACAGTTTCACCTACAACTTGGTGCAGTACCTTTGGGACGAGGGCACACACCTGGTGGTCTTCAAGAACGACGAGAAGACTGTGGAGGAGATCGCGGCGCTCAACCCGCGGGGGATCCTGATTTCGCCGGGCCCGGGCGCGCCCGAGGACAGCGGCATTGCGCTGCAGGCGTGCGCTGAGCTGGGCCCCCGATTTCCGCTCTTCGGCGTCTGCATGGGCCATCAGTGCATTGGGCAGACGTTTGGCGGGCGGGTGGTGCGCGCGCCCACGGGGCTGATGCACGGCAAACAAAGTCCGGTGTTCCATGACACTGATGACCACGGCGGGCTGCTGGAGGGCATGGCGAGCCCGTTCATGGCTGCGCGCTATCACAGCCTGGCGATCGCGCGGGAGGGGTTCCCGGATGGAGAGTTGAAGATCACAGCCTGGGTGGAGGATGGGACGATAATGGCTGTGCGTCACCGCAAGTATCCCTGGATCCAGGGCGTGCAGTTTCATCCGGAGAGCATCATCACGGACAACGGAAGGCTCATCATTCGCAACTGGCTCAGAAGTCTGCCGCCGGCTGTTTAATCCGCCACCGACAAGTTGTGTGCCGAGTGCCACGTCACGCGCCGTTCTTTTGCGCGCGCCCCTTCGCAGGACATGACGCGGCTGGGCAAGGGGGTGTGGAGCGCGGACGAGGTGGCGGCGCTGCGCGCAGGTGCGGCGAGCAGCACGCGCAGCTCGACTCGCTGAGCTGAGCTGGCCGGGCGGCGAAATCCTTTGCACAGGCGTGCAGATACACGGTGAGGGGCGCTGGCAGGCTGTGCTGAACGACACGCGCTTCGGCAGGCGTCTGGCAGGACGGTGCGTGCGTCTCGAGACCAGCGGAGGGTCGTCGAACGCGTCACCCTCTGACGCTCGCGCGCCCGGCTGGCAGCAACGGAGTGCACCTCAAGGACAAGTGGCGCAACCTGGAGAAGACAGCTGTGGCCCAGAGCTTCGGGGGACCCAAGGGAGGGGAGAAGACAGCGACAGCGCCTCACAGCTGTAAACAGGCGGCGCCGCGCCCGCCGGAAGCGCACGCGGCGCCCAGCAAGCCGGCGACCAAGGCTGCGCCGGCGCCCGCGCCGGCAGCGCCTGGGATGGACGCGGGCGAGTCGCCCTGTGTGAGCGTGAGTGTGAGCGCCGCCCTGCCGCAGCAAACGGAGGAGGAGGAGGAGGAGGAGAAAGAGGACCCCTTCGCCTTCACGGAGACGGGCGCCGAGGTGTCAAAGCCGCGGGGCAAGCAAGGCCAGCAGGTGGAGCGGCCCATGCTGCCGCCGTCTGCGCAGGCCCGCGCGCTGCAGGGCGACTACCCAGCCCCAGCCGCTCGCCGAGTGGTGTTCAAAGACGCTGTGCCTCGGTCAGCTCCTGTTCGCCCGGCGCCCGCGGCCGGGCAGGCGCGCACGTCAGGGCCCACCCGACGATCGGTGGACATGGGCATCAACACGGACATCAGCGGCGCCGCAATGTCGCTGTCGCACCTGCCACCCGCCGAGCTGCTGCAGATGCAGTCCGCGCTGGCCAGCATCCTGCAGGCGTACCTGGCGCCCGTGCAGGAGGTGACGCATGCAGTTGCGGAGCAGTTTGCGGCGCTGCGCTCGAACATTGAGAAGGAGGTGCGCGAGGGCACGCTGTTCGAGAATGCGCGGGGGCGCAAGCGTGCGTTTACCGCAGAACAGGACGAGCCACAGAAGCGGGGGCGGCGCTGAGGTCAACGCCCGCCTGTGTGTGTAGGAAAAGCATGTGTTTCGAAGGAGAGCCCACAAGAGTCCGTGGGCGTGCGCGCTGCTTACTCGCTCTGCTTGAAGGAGGAGTCGTAGGCTGCGCTGGGCTCCAGCTTCTTGGCTTCCAACATCTTGCGCACAGCCTTCATGTAGTCCTCCTGAACGGTGTAGTCCCGCTCGTCGCGGATGGCAAACATGCCAGCTTCTGTGCAAATGTTCCGCATGTCAGCCCCGTTCATCCCCTCCGCCAGCTTCACGATCGCCTCGTAGTCCACCTCGCCGTGCTTGGCGATGCCCTGGGCGTGGATCTTCAAGATCTCAACTCGCGCCTGCTCGTTGGGCAGCGGGATCTCGATCTTGCGGTCCAGCCGACCCGGACGCAGCAGCGCCGGGTCCAGCACATCCGGCCGGTTGGTGGCCATGATCATCTTCACCTTGCCCAGCACATCGAAGCCGTCCAGCTGGTTTAACAGCTCCATGAGCGTGCGTTGGATCTCACGGTCTGCAGAGGTGCCCTCGCTGAAGCGTCGCCCGCCAATGGCGTCAATCTCGTCCATGAATATGATGCAGGGCTCATGATCACGCGCGTAGTTGAACATCTCGCGGATGACTCGAGCGCTCTCGCCAATGTACTTGTCCACGATGGCGCTGGCCACAACCTTCAGAAAGTTGGCGTCGATGTTGGACGCAATCGCCTTGGCCAGCAGCGTCTTGCCTGTGCCTGGGGGGCCGTACAGCAACACACCCTTTGGCGGCTTGATGCCCACCCGCAGGAAGATCTCAGGGTTCATCAGCGGCAGCTCGATCGCCTCCCGCAAGTCGCGAATCTGGTCGCCCAGCCCGCCGATGGTGCTGTAGTCAACCTGGAAGGGGTGGAGGGGTTGAGCGAATCCGGAACAATAGAGTATCCAAGTGAGTAGTCGCGCCTGGCCTGGGTTCTCGTGCAGCATGTTGTGAACCACAGGGTCCACCTTGTAAGACGAGGGGGTATGTGAGTGGAGCCGGTGGCACACAGACGAGGCAGCCGACAAGACAGCGCACAGACAGACAAAAGCGCTGCGTGAAGAATGGGGAGCGCACCTCCCGTGGCAGCGCGCGCATGATGGTGAGCGTCGTCATGTCCAGCGCCACTCGAGTGCCCTGCACCAGCTTGGCCTTGTCAAGCTTTGTGCGGCAGCCAACCACGTAGCGGGGCCCACTGGACGCCTTCACCACGACTGCGGGTGCCAGAGTGAGCGGGTGCCAACGCATGGGTGCCAGCGTGCGCTCAGGGGCACGCACAGCGCTCCGCGTCCAGCTGGCGCAGCACTTCGCCGATGATCTGCCCAACCGACTGCAGCGCCTTCAGGTCGTCCTCCGTCTTGTCGTACTGCTTGCGCGTGCGTTTCACCTCCTCGCGCAGCGTGCGCACTTTGGCGTCCAGCTCCTGGGCGCCCCAGGAGGCGTGAGGACCGGGCGCTAGGGTTGAAAAGCGTCTCTTCTCCTTCTTCGGCCTGGCCACGCAGCAGCGCACGCGCCTTGTGCTGCAGCAGCTTGGAGCGGTAGGCGTGCAGCGCCTGCTCCTTGCGGGCCTCCTCTGTATCCCCCATCGCAGGGCGTTGGCGGGGAGGTACAACGCTCCGCCGCTTCTCTGCTCCCCTCTTCGGTGGCTCCTCAGCAAGGAAGCTGGCTCAACAGGCTGGGCGAAGGGAACAGCGTTTTGCGCAACAAAGAAGAAATCTTCTTCTTCTTCGTTCGCGCTAGAACGGAGAATGGAAGAACGCACGCACTGGGGACAGGAGGGGACGAGGGGGCACAGCTGGGGCACAGGGCCAGCTCAACCTTCCTCCGCGCAACTCGTAGGCGTATCGTTCACCGCACACGTGCTGGCCGCGCGCCATGTCTGCGGGCGGTGGCGCGGCGCGACAGCAGGGTGGCGGGAAGTCGGTGCGGTTTTGTGCTGCCGCGTGGGCTCGCTTGGCGCGCTGACGCCCGCCCGCTCGCAGCTGGGCGGCAGCTCCAAGACCTGCTTCAAGTGCGGCAAGCCTGGCCACTGGAGCCGCGACTGCACGGTGCGGCTCCTCGAGCGCTCGAGCTGTCATGCGCATACTGGCCTTTGAACGTGGCTGCCCTCCCGCGCGCAGGCGCCTCGCGAGGAGTGGATACCCAGCACCTACAAGCCGCCCACCGGCGACGCTGCGGCCGCTGCGGGGGCTGGCGGCGGGCGGCAGGGTGGCAGCGCGGGCGCTCGCCCCTTGCAGCAGCAGAGCATCCGCCTGGATGTGCCCAGCGACGGCGAGCAGCCCGCCGCGGGCCAGCCTGAGGCTGATGCGCTGCCCAAGAAGACTGTGAAGCGCGTGAAGAAGCGTCAGCTGTCGGCGAGCCAACTTTCCTGCTCTCGCGCCCTTGCGCTCGCTCACGCCCCACCCCCGCGCAGGTGCTGGAGCTCACCGGACCCCTGGGCCTCGCGCACGTCTACAAGACCTTTCCGGCGGAGTTGCGCAAGGGCTTCAAAGGACGCGGACACGAGGCA
>Ga0049083_10000638_pt1 | contig 12682 bp, 7 predicted proteins | sample GreLakmeMI27MSRF_FD_66719 | JGI IMG/M metagenome (GOLD analysis project Ga0049083, IMG submission 66719) | Freshwater lentic microbial communities from great Laurentian Lakes, MI, USA - Great Lakes metaG MI27MSRF | ecosystem: Environmental > Aquatic > Freshwater > Lake | place: Great Lakes...
CGCGGCACGTGATAGCGGTCGGCCTGCCGCCACACGGTCTCCGACTGCGGCTCCACACCGGCCACCGAGTCGAACACAGCCACGGCGCCGTCGAGGACGCGCAGGGAGCGCTCGACCTCAACCGTGAAGTCCACGTGGCCGGGGGTGTCGATGATGTTGATGCGGTGGTCGCGCCAGAAGCAGGTGGTTGCAGCGGACGTGATCGTGATGCCACGCTCCTGCTCCTGCTCCATCCAGTCCATCGTGGCTGCGCCCTCGTGCACCTCACCAATCCGGTGCGTACGCCCGGTGTAGTAGAGGATGCGCTCAGTCGTGGTCGTTTTCCCGGCATCGATGTGCGCCATGATCCCGATATTCCGGGTGCGCTCGAGCGGGACGTTCTTCACCTCAGTCGACACTTCAAATCACCTGTCTGTCCGTGTGAGGTCGCGGGCGAGGTGATCGCCCGCGACCGTCGGGAATGCGAGTGGAAGTCAATGCCCGGACGGGCCGACTCCGGTCCTACCAGCGGTAGTGCGCGAAGGCCTTGTTGGCCTGGGCCATGCGGTACAGGTCGTCCTTGCGCTTGAACGCGCCGCCCTGCGAGCCGAGTGCGTCGAGCAGCTCGTTGGCCAGACGCTCGCTCATCTCCTTCTCGCGACGCTCACGCGAGAAGCGGACGATCCAGCGGATGGCCAGTGCGCGGCCGCGACGGGCCGGGACCTCAATCGGCACCTGATACGTGGCGCCACCCACGCGGCGGCTCTTGACCTCGAGCACCGGCGTGACATTGCGGATGGCTTCTTCCATGACCTGCACCGGGTCGCGACCCGTGCGGTCGCGAATACGCTCAAGAGCGTCGTACACGGTGCGCTCGGAGACGGACTTCTTGCCGTCGCGGAGAACCTTGTTGATGATCTGCGTCACGATCACATTGTCGTAGACGGGGTCCGCGATGAGCGGACGGCGGGAAACTGCTGCGCGTCGAGGCATGGTCCTACTTCGGAGTCTTGGCGCCGTACTTCGAGCGCGCTTGCTTGCGGTCAGAGACACCGGCGGTGTCGAGGGCTGCACGGATGACCTTGTACCGGACACCCGGCAGGTCCTTCACGCGGCCACCACGCACGAGCACAACGGAGTGCTCCTGCAGATTGTGACCCTCGCCGGGGATATAGCTCGTGACTTCCATCCCGTTGGTGAGACGAACACGGGCCACCTTGCGCAGCGCCGAGTTCGGCTTCTTCGGGGTGGTCGTATAGACCCTGGTGCAGACCCCGCGCTTCTGCGGCGCGCCGCGGAGTGCGGGCGTCGAGGTCTTGGTCGCCTTGGGCTTACGGCCCTTGCGGACCATCTGGTTAATCGTAGGCACGAGCCTCTTCCGGATGAATGAGCGTGACGTATTCAGTCGCCCAGCCGTATCCCGTGCGTGTCCTGGATACCGGGATCGATCACCGGAAATCCTTCAACGCACGTTCGATCGGACGGGTGCGGGACCGTATCACGGCGCCGATTGGCGGCCAACACCCCTCGGGTGCCCCAGTGCCAGTGCCGCCAGCACCAACGCGGCGAGCGCACACGCCCCCAGCGCAATCGATGCCGGAGTCAGGATGGGTCCCATCGTCGGGAAGAACGAGAAATCCGTTGCGCCGATGGCGATCGCCCACCCCCCGACGACAGCCAGGATGCCTGTCAGCGCCAGCGTCGTTCGCTCTCCGATATCCATCCGACGCTCCGGCAGACGCGTGCGCCGCCCCTCACCGTATCCCCGCGCAGCCATGGCCTCGGCCACATCGAGCCCGCGTTCGAGCGCCGACCCCACTAACGGGAGGGCCAGCGGGGCGGCACGACGGGCCCGTGCCATGCGTGGGCCGGTGGTGAGCACGATGCCCCGGAGGCGGGCGGTCTCGGAGATCGCGCGTGCATCGCGGCGCAGCGTTGGCACCAGGCGGGCGGCAATGGCGGATACCAGCGCGGACCGCGGCGCAACCCGCCCCACACCGGCGAGCATGCGGTCGGGGTCGGCCCACGCGAAGAGCGCTGCGGCCAGCGCGACGGTCGCCAACACGCGCGCGGCGGCGGAAGCCCCGGCGCCCAGTTCCTCGGCGGTGATCTCGCCATTGAGCAGGGGGGGCATGGGGATGGTGAACAGCACGAGGTCGCCCTGCCCGCTGACCAGCGGTGTGAGGATGAGCACGCCGGCCGCCGACACCAACGCGCCGATCAGCACGAGATGACCCGGGTGCCCGGGTGCGGCGAGCAGAAACACCACGGCCCCTGCAGCCAGCGCAGCCAGCACGAGCGGCTGGTCGGAGGTGAATGCCAGGATGCCCGCCACCAGCACCAAGAGCACGATGGGCATCGGTGCCCGATCACCGCCCATTGGCCCCATCACTTCACCGGTTCGGTCGAGGCCAGCGTCAGGTCGGCGGTCATCTTCAGCGAGGCCGTGCCACCGATCTCCATCTCGATTGTCCAGCGTGCCGGGAGCGCGAGTGATGGTGCGATCCACTGGGTATCCGTGCGTTGCCCCGGAAACGTGCCAGTGATGTCCGCCGTCGTACGGATAACGAGCACCGGCACATCACGATCCCCCACGCGCACGACATCACGCCGGAGCACGCGCACGCGGGCATCCACGGTGACCTGGCGAAGGCGATAGTGCTGCAGCCAGGCGTCGCCCACCGACACCCCGCGCGGGAGCACCAGCGGCGGCGGGCGCAGCGTGCTGTTGTCCTCGCGCCCCACGCCGGCAACCGTCACCGTGGTACTGCGCGCCACCTCGCGCGTCCCTTTGGGGCCCACCTCGAACCGCACACCCTCCACGTGCTCCTCGCTCAGCGCGAGGGTGCGCCAGTAACCATTTCCTGATGGCCGCACCACGAGCCGTGCATCGGCCGGGAGATCGCGGGTCAATTGGATCGGTCCGACCCCGACGGTCTCCGATCCCTTCACCCGGTAGGTCCATGCCCCCGCCCGCGGACCCGTGCTCGTGGTACTTCCGGGCGCGCCGTAGTCACGCAGCGCGGCCGCTGCCGAAACCCCGGTGCTCGACCCGGCGCTGACCCAGAACCAGATGCCCGCGCCGATGATGACAAGTAGCAGCACGACGGGAACGACGATGAGCGGACGGGTGAGCAATCGGGGCACCCGACGATGCTACGGCAGGCAGGGGCGACGAGCAGGAATACCGGAACGCATAACGACGCACGGCGGCGGAAACAAGGATTTCGCGCGAGCGTCTGTCGTGGCCATATCGTGGGCGCCCGATGCCGAAATCTGTGCGCCCTACCTCGTGCTCCTGCACGTCCTGCCGATCCCGCCGCGAGGGTGTGCGCGCGCATCGCGGACGCGCTGCCTGGCTCGGCCTTCTGGGCCTGCTGGTGGCCGCAGTACCGCTGGCTGCCGCACTGCCGGATGGCGGGCCATCCGGTGGCCCCGCGAGTCCGGTTGACGTGCAGGTGGCACCCGCTCCCCTGCTTGTGCCGCCCACGGTATTCATTACCGGCGAGCGCGCGGGCGAGGTGATCGACTGGCATGAGAGCGACCCGGGTGGATCGCCCAACAGCGGGACCTTGTCCAACGGTATCCGCCTGCCCGTCTCAGGTACCGGCTACTACACATACGACCCACGCACCCAGCGTGAGCCCGGTGGACTGAAGACTCGCTGGGGGACGGCGCATCTGGTTCGCGAGATCATGGCGCTTGGCGAGTGGTGGGAGCGTGCGCATCCGAATGCCACAGCCATCGGCATCGGCGACCTCTCCCACCGGAATGGCGGAACCATCGACGGGCACTCATCGCACCAGAACGGGCTGGACGTGGATATCCGGCTGCCACGACGCGACGGTGCCCGCGGGCCGGCCACTCCTGGAAGCTACGACCGGTCGCTGACCCAGGGCATCGTTGATCACGTTGTGAGGCGTGGAGCATCGCTGGTGCTGATCGGACCATCACTCGACCTCACGGGTCCGTCGGGCGTCGTGGTGCGTTGGCCCAACCACGATGACCACCTGCACATCCGCTTTCCGGCCTGACCCGCAGGGCTAGGATCGGTGCCGATGCTCCAGGCCCCCCTCACCGCCAGCCTCTGGGACGAGACCTTTCCGGTCGTGAATGCGTTCGACGAACGCATCATGCAGACCGGGGTGGGCAGCGCGCAGATCACACTGCTGGCATTCCTCGTGACCTTTCTCACCGTGCGCACGATCACCCACCTCATCAAGGCGGGCAAGGGGCCATTTGGCAACGTGTCCGTGGGTGGCACCCACATTCATCACCTGGTGCCCGGAATCTTTCTGCTGCTCATCAGCGGCGCGCTGGGAATCTCTTGGAACCCCGACCTGCCCACGTCGCTCGCCTGGATCATCCCCACGCTCTTCGGTATCGGGGCTGCGCTCACCCTCGATGAGTTCGCGCTGTGGCTCACGCTCCGTGACGTGTACTGGGAGCGCGAGGGGCGCAGGTCAGTGGATGCCGTCGTGGTCGCCGGGTCGCTTCTGGCCCTTATCGCACTCGGGCTGCCGTTCTGGGCCGACGTCATCTCCAATGCCAGCAGCGTCGGGTCGTGGACCATCATCGGATTCCACACGCTGTCGTTCATCCTTGCGGTTGTCTGCTTCCTCAAGGGCAAATGGATCTTCGCAGCGCTCGGCATTCTGATGATGCCGTTCGCCATCATCGGAGCGATCAGGCTTGCGCGGCCCACGTCACATTGGGCCCGGCGCCTCTACGGGGTGCGGAAGACCACCGCGGCGGTTGCCCGCTACCCCCAGGACCGGCGCGCAATGACCTGGCCGTGGCAGCGGCCGCACGCTCCCGACGGGAATGACCCCGTCGGGAGCGATACGACCGACTGACCGACTACTCGGAGTCGATCTCCCGAACTGGCTCGGGAGTGGGCTCCGGCTCAAACGAGTAGGTGCCGTCCGTGGAGCCGAGGCCCACGAGGTCGTCCACCTCTTCACCGCCGATCGTGAAGGGCTCGTCGAGATCGAACTCGAGCAGCGCCGGGGCACGGCGTACCGGCTCGATCTCCAAATTACGGTACCTGGGGAGGCCGGTGGCCGCCGGGATGAGCTTCCCGATGATCACGTTCTCCTTCAGGCCGCGCAGGCGGTCAATCTTGCCTTCCAGCGCGGCGTCGGTGAGCACCTTCGTGGTCTCCTGGAAGGAGGCCGCCGACAGGAACGATTCGGTGGCCAGCGACGCCTTGGTGATTCCGAGGATGAGCGGCACGTACATCGCCATGGCGGCGTCCAGCTGCATCTCAACCTCGGGCGTACTCATCTTCTTGGCCTTGGCCTTGCCCCTGCCCTTGCCCTTGCCGAGCTTCTCGGCTGCGGCAAACCGCACGCGCTGGTTCTCGCGGAAGAGCACCGGCTTGTCCACCAGCTGACCGGGCAGGAAGTTCGTGTCGCCCGGCTCCTCGATGCGCACCTTGCGGAGCATCTGACGGACGATTACCTCGACGTGCTTGTCGTTGATCTCCACTCCCTGCGAGCGGTAGACCTCCTGGACCTGCGCGACGAGGTAGGCCTCGGTCTTGGTGGCGCGGTCGCCCTGTCCCCAGCCAGCACCCGTGATGTGAACGCCCTCGCGGACGTGCATGCCCTCGAGGATGGGCGGAGCGGGACGGTCAACCGGCACGCGGATGTGCCGCACCTGCACGCCATCCTCGCCCAGCACCTCGACCTTGATGGTGCGCGACTTCGCGCCCTTGTCGGCGCGACCAGACGTGACCGATGCGACCGTGCCGGTGATGCCCAGATCGATGCCCGACTGGGCATCAAGGACGTCGCTCGGAAATGCCGAGCCGTCGGTCAGCAGATCGCCGGCCTCGACCCATGAGCCCTCCTCAAGGTCGCGCCTGATCTGCGTGCGCTTCTGAACGTTGTAGGCGACGGGCTCGCGGATGGGCTCCTTCTTGCGACCCACCTCAATGCTCACAGGCGGCTCGATGCTGATGATGGCCGCGCCGGGGCGCGTCTCGTCATCCTCAATGCGCAGCCAGCCGTCGTGCGCTGCCACATGGGCGAGCGCCTTGGGCCTGCGGGCCTCGAAGAGCTCCACGATTCGCGGCAGACCCTGTGTGATGTCCGCGCCGGCGACACCGCCGGTGTGGAACGTCCGCATGGTCAACTGCGTGCCGGGCTCGCCGATGGACTGTGCGGCGATGATGCCCACCGCGTCGCCCGGCTCGCACATCTTGCCCGAGGCAAGGTTGCGGCCGTAGCAGCGTGTGCACACGCCAACTGCGCTGCGGCACTTGAGCGGAGAACGCACAGTGATCGATGAGTGCGGGTGGCGGGTGCCCAGATCGGTGAGCTGCTCCAGGAGCGTGCTCTCGATCTCGACGGAGCGATATGCCTCCACTGCATTCTCGTCGTTCTCATTGGGCTCATCCGGACGGAGTTCGGCAACGATCTCGCCTGTGGACATATCCACGACCGGCCCGAGGACGACACGGCCCAGCAGCGACGGGTTGGTGCGTCCATCGTGCTGCAGCGTGGCCTCGATCCCCTCGGTGGTCCCGCAGTCGCGCTCGCGCACGATGACGTCCTGCGACACGTCCACAAGACGACGGGTGAGGTAGCCGGAGTCGGCCGTCTTCAGCGCGGTATCGGCGAGACCCTTGCGGGCACCGTGGGTGGAGATGAAGTACTCGAGGACCGACAGGCCCTCCATGAAGTTGCTCTTGATCGGGCGCTCAATGATCTCGCCCTTCGGGTTGGCCATACAGCCACGCATGCCCGCGAGCTGGCGGATCTGCTTGAACGAGCCACGCGCACCGGAGTTGGCCATCATAAAGATGGGGTTCAGGCGGAAGAGGTGCTCCTGCATCGCGCTTGCGACCTCGTCGGTGGCGTCGTCCCACAACGCGATTACGCGCTCGTGGCGCTCCTCGGCCGTCATAAGGCCCTCGGCGAAGAAGTCCTCAAAGCGCTGGACCTCGGCGTCGTACTTGGCGAGGATCTCCGGCTTCTCCGGCGGGATCACCACGTCGTTCTTCGAGATGGTGATGCCCGACTGGCTGGCGAAGCGGAAGCCCAGCGCCTTGAACGTGTCGAGCAGCATCGACACCGGCGTGGCGCCGTACAGGTCCACGAGCTGCTCGATGAACTCACCGAGCTCACGCTTGGTGAACACACGGTTCTGCCACGGGTACGGGTGCGCGTCGGCATCGTGCGACACCAGTTCGGCCAGCTGGGTGCGGAGCTCGTGATTGAAGAGCACGCGGCCAGCAGTGGTGACCAGACGGCCGCTGGCGTGCAGCGGGTCCTGGCGGATCTCCACCGGGTCCTGCAGCGTGACAATGCGGTGATCGAGCGCGCCCAGCAGTTCTTCGTCGCTGCGGAACGGCTGCGGCGCGGACTGCGGGGCTTCCTTGAACGGGTCGGCGACCCAGTCGGTGACACCCTCGATGCGGGCCTCTTCGCCCTTCGGGATGACGTACTTACGCGCCTCGGAATCCCAGAGGTCGATGACCTCGATCGCGCGGCCGTTGCCCGACTCGCCCTTCTTCCGCACGTAGATCGTGGGGCAGTAGGTGAGGTAGTACAGGCCAAGGATCATGTCCTGGCTGGGCACCGTGATCGGGCGGCCGTGGGCCGGCGACAGGATGTTGTTGGCCGAGAGCATGAGGATGCGGGCCTCGGCCTGCGCCTCCACTGACAGGGGAAGGTGCACAGCCATCTGGTCGCCGTCGAAGTCCGCGTTGAACGCGGTGCAGACGAGCGGGTGCAGCTGAATGGCCTTGCCCTCCACCAGCACGGGCTCAAACGCCTGAATGCCCAGGCGGTGGAGCGTCGGTGCGCGGTTGAGCAGCACCGGGTGCTCGGCGATGACCTCCTCGAGGACATCCCACACCTCGGGAATCATCGAGTCGACCAGCTTCTTGGCGGCCTTGATGTTCTGGACCTGCTTGCGCTCCACCAAACGGCTCATGATGAACGGCTTGAAGAGCTCGAGGGCCATGAGCTTGGGCAGCCCACACTGGTACAGACGCAGCTCGGGACCGGCCACGATGACCGAACGGCCCGAATAGTCGACGCGCTTGCCCAGCAGGTTCTGACGGAATCGGCCCTGCTTGCCCTTGAGCATGTCCGACAGCGACTTGAGCGGGCGGTTACCGGGGCCGGTCACCGCGCGGCCGCGGCGGCCGTTGTCAAACAGTGCGTCAACGGCCTCCTGCAGCATGCGCTTCTCGTTGTTCACAATGATCTCGGGAGCCCCGAGGTCGAGAAGCCGCTTCAGGCGGTTGTTACGGTTGATAACGCGGCGGTACAGATCGTTCAGGTCGGACGTGGCAAAGCGGCCACCGTCGAGCTGCACCATCGGGCGCAGTTCCGGCGGGATGACCGGCACGGCCTCCAGAACCATCCACTCCGGACGGTTGTCCGAGTGGATGAATGCGGAGCACACGCGCAGGCGCTTGAGGGCACGGGCGTGGCGCTGGCCGCGGGAGGTCTGAATGGTCTCGCGCAGCAGCACGGCCTCGGCCTCGAGGTCGAAGTGCTCAAGCAGCTGGCGAATCGCGGCGGCACCCATGCCGCCCTCGAAGTACTCGCCAAACCCATACGCCGATGCAAAGCGATCACGCATCTCGCGAAACAGCTGGTCATCGTTGATGACGTCGCGGGGCTTGATCGACTTGAACTTGCTCCAGGCCTCTTGGATGCGCTCCACCGACTCCTCGGTGTACCGCTCGTCGTCGCGCACAAGCGCGTCGGTCTCCTTGCGGAGCTCCGACTCGATTGCCTTGCGCTCGGCGTCGCTGATCTCGCGGGGTACGGGCGGGGCGTCCGGGTTCTCGGGGTCGCGCGTGTGCGCGATGTCCTCGAGCCAGAAGTCGTCCTCAACATCGAAGCCGGCGATCTCGCCTTCGCGGAGCCAGTTGACGCGACGCTCCAGGCGCTCACGCAACTCGGCAGCGCGGATGTCGCGGTCCGACACGTACTGCAGCACCGCCTCGGCCACCTGACCCTCGAGGGTCACGAGGTCGGCGTCGCGCTTTTCGAAGTCCACCGAGATGACGATGGATGCCGCGAAGTAGAGAACCTTCTCAAGTTCTTTCGGCGCGAGGTCAAGGATGTACCCGATGCGGCTCGGTACGCCCTTGAAGAACCAGATGTGGCTGACCGGAGCGGCCAGGTCGATGTGGCCCATGCGCTCGCGACGTACCTTGGCACGGGTCACCTCGACGCCGCAGCGCTCACAGATGATGCCCTTGTACCGCACGCGCTTGTACTTGCCGCAGTAGCACTCCCAGTCCTTCGTCGGACCGAAGATCTTCTCGCAGAAGAGCCCGTCCTTCTCCGGCTTGAGCGTGCGGTAGTTGATCGTCTCGGGCTTGGTGACCTCGCCTGACGACCACTGGCGGATCTGCTTCGACGACGCGAGGCCGATCTTGATTGCATCGAAATTATTGATGTCGATCACGAGGCTGCCTCCGCGTCGTCGCTACCGGAAGTGGCGGCGACCTTCTCGCCCTCGTCCTCGGTGGTGACTGCCTTCGCAGCCTCCGCCTCGGCCTCGAGCTCCTCTTCCTCTGAAATGGGTGCACCGCTCAGATCAATGCCGAGTTCCTCGGCGGCCCGGAGCAGGTCATCGTCCTCACGGGCTGCTGCCTCAATGCCGGTCTCGCCCTCAATGCGGACGTCCAGCCCGAGGCTCTGCATCTCCTTGAGAAGCACCTTGAAGCTCTCCGGAATGGAGGGCTCCTGAATGTTCTCGCCCTTCACGATGGCCTCGTAGGCCTTCACGCGGCCCACGGTGTCGTCGCTCTTGATGGTGAGCATCTCCTGAAGCGTGTAGGCGGCGCCATAGGCCTCAAGTGCCCAGACCTCCATCTCGCCAAACCGCTGGCCGCCGAACTGGGCCTTACCACCCAGAGGCTGCTGCGTGACCAGCGAGTACGGGCCGGTGGATCGCGCGTGGATCTTGTCGTCCACCAGGTGGAGAAGCTTGAGCATGTACATGTAGCCCACCGTGATGCGACCGTCGTACGGGTCGCCGGTGCGGCCGTTGTACAGGCGAAGCTTGCCGGAAACCCGGCGGCCCTCGTTCTCCGCGCCCTTCACGTTCATGTCGATCGGCTCGTCGGCGTGTGCAGCGGCCCACTCGGTGAGCACGCGGTCCACGTCGTCCGGGGTCGCGCCGTTGAACACCGGCGTGGCCACAAAGGTGCGCTGGGTCGTGCCGTCCTCACCCTTGATCCAACCGCGGCTGGCAGCCCACCCGAGGTGGGTCTCCAGGATCTGGCCGATGTTCATGCGGCTCGGCACGCCGAGCGGATTGAGGATCATGTCGATGGGCGTGCCGTCCTCAAGGAACGGCATGTCCTCCTCCGGCACGATCTTCGAGATGACGCCCTTGTTGCCGTGGCGACCGGCCATCTTGTCGCCCTCGGAGATCTTGCGGCGCTTGGCCACGTAGACGCGCACCAGCTCATTGACGCCGGCAGACAGGTCATCCCCGCCCTCACGGCTGAACGTCTTCACGTCGATGACCTTGCCGCTCGAACCGTGCGGCACCTTCAGGGACGTATCGCGCACCTCGCCGGCCTTCTCCTTGAAGATGGCGCGGATGAGCTTCTCCTCGGCGGTCAGCTCGGTCTCGCCCTTCGGCGTGACCTTGCCCACCAGGAGGTCGCCCGACTTGACCTCGGCGCCAATGCGCACGACCCCGCGCTCGTCGAGGTCGGCAAGCGACTCCTCGGAGCGGTTCGGGATGTCACGGGTGATCTCTTCGGCGCCCAGCTTGGTCGTGCGGGCGTCGATCTCGTACTCCTCGATGTGAATGGACGAAAGAACGTCCTCCTTCACAAGGCGCTGCGAGACGATGATGGCGTCCTCGAAGTTGTAGCCCTCCCATGACATGAAGGCGACGAGCATGTTCTTGCCGAGTGCCAGCTCGCCCATGTCGGTGGAGGATCCATCGGCCAATACGCCGCCGACCTCCACCTTGTCGCCCACCTTCACGATGGGCTTCTGGTGGATGAGCGTTCCCTGGTTGCTGCGCACGAACTTCTCGAGCTCGTACTGGTCGTGCTCGCCACCCCTGACCTCAACGATGATGCGGGTGGCGTCCACGGCAGCGACTGTCCCGGCGCGGCGCACGACGACGACGTCACCGGTGTCCACGGCGGCACGGTGCTCCATGCCGGTTCCCACGAGCGGGGCCTCGCTCACCATGAGCGGGACGGCCTGACGCTGCATGTTGGCGCCCATGAGCGCACGGTTTGCATCGTTGTGCTCGAGGAATGGGATGAGGGCGGTTGCGACCGACACGATCTGGTCGGGCGAGACGTCCATGTACTCGACGTCCTTCGGCGGCACGGTGATGGGCTGGCCATTGCGACGGCACAGGACCTCATCCTCAAGCAGCCTGCCGGACTTGTCGATCTCGGCGCTCGCCTGCGCGATGACGCGGTTCTCCTCCTGGGTGGCGTCAATCCAGACGACCTCCCACTCGGTCTCGTCACTCTTCTGCAGCTTGCCGTTCTTCACAATCCGGTACGGCGTCTGGATGAACCCGAACTCATTGACGGTGGCGTGCGACGAGAGCGAGCCGATCAGGCCGATGTTCGGGCCTTCAGGGGTCTCGATCGGGCACATGCGCCCGTAATGGGTCGGGTGCACGTCGCGCACCTCGATCGGGGCGCGCTCACGGGTGAGTCCGCCCGCACCGAGCGCCGACAGGCGTCGGCGGTGGGTGAGTCCGGCCAGTGAGTTGGTCTGATCCATGAACTGCGACAACTGCGACGAGCCGAAGAACTCCTTCAGCGCCGCGACGACCGGACGGATGTTGATGATCGTCTGCGGGGTGATGGTGTCGGGGTCCTCGGTGCTCATGCGCTCGCGGACCACGCGCTCCATCCGGTAGAGACCAATGCGGAAGGCCTCCTGGATGAGCTCGCCGACCGTGCGCAGGCGCCGGTTACCGAAGTGCTCGTACTCGTCGAGCTCGTGCACCATCTCGTCGCGCGGCAGCAGGTTGCCGTCGGCGGCGAAGTCGGCGCTCTCCTCGTCGATGCCATAGCGGATCGGCAGATCCACGAGGCGGCGGATGAGCTCCACGAGGTCATCGGTCATACCCGTGCGCCAACCGGTGAAGCGCGGGTTGGCGAGCGTGCGCACACCCGTGGATGCGTTGGGACGCAGGCGGGCATCGAGCTTGTAGCGGCCGACCTTTGTGAGGTCGTAGCGCTTGGAGTCGAAGAACAGTCCACGCGTGAGGTTGAGGGAGTTGACCTCCGTCGGCGGCTCACCCGGGCGCTGCTTCTTGAACACCTCGATGAGGGCGTTCTGCATGAGCTCACCGGCGCGAAGGTCGATGCGCTTCTCAATGCGCTCGATCTCGCCCTCGATGCCAAGACGCACGTCGCCGGGCACCGTATCGATGTCCTTGGCGTGCCCCTGCATCTCCTTCACCAGCGCCTCAATCTCCAGAAGCGACTTGGTGTTGCCGCGGGCCTCGTCGCCCTCGGTGACGTCCTTCTCGAGGGTGCGCTCGATAAACGGATTGACGCGCTTCTTGTCCGTCGGATGAGGGAACAGGTTGCGCACGTCGTCGCGCGTGTAGCCCAGCGCAAACAGCAGCGTGGTGACCGGCAGCTTGCGCTTGCGGTCGATACGAACGTTGACGAGACCCTTCTTGTCCACCTCGAGCTCCACCCACGAGCCGCGGGCGGGCATGAGGTTCG
>Ga0049083_10000641_pt1 | contig 12661 bp, 9 predicted proteins | sample GreLakmeMI27MSRF_FD_66719 | JGI IMG/M metagenome (GOLD analysis project Ga0049083, IMG submission 66719) | Freshwater lentic microbial communities from great Laurentian Lakes, MI, USA - Great Lakes metaG MI27MSRF | ecosystem: Environmental > Aquatic > Freshwater > Lake | place: Great Lakes...
AACACCTCACAGGACGCTGCCCACCACCACCGCGCGGGCGAGGAGCCTGAGCTCAGCCAGGAGACCCCTCCGGGCAGCGAGGAGCAGGAAGAGCAAGAGCAGGTGGAGGAGGCGACTGCATGCGGGCCTCGCCGCAGCAGCAAGTCCCGGCTCCCAATCGTCTGCCAGGTGGCCGGCTGCGGCCTGCGCATCCGCATGGGCGACGCAGACGTCAAGAACAGCAACCTGCGCTACCGGTGCGTGGGCAGGCGCACGCGCGTGAGCTCCCTGGAATCCTGTGCGGGCTTCGGGAGCCGCCCTGTTTCCCGTTCGGTACTCCTCCTCACGCGCTCTTTCTTTCCAGCATCTGCCCGCAGCACATGCAGGCCGACACGCTGGTCGCAGCGGACGGTCACTCGGTGCAGCGGTGGTGCGGCGCCGCACGAGCAGCTCCCGGACTATACCGGCTGGGCCACCATCCCACCTCCCGTACTCTCGCTTCCTCACACTTCTCCCCTCCCTCCGCAGGTGTCACAAGTGCTCGCGGGTGCACGACCTCAGCGCCTTTGACCCGGGGCGACGCACCTGCTCCAAGGTGCTGCGAAAGTTGGTGAGTCGGCGGCGCACTGCGGCGGACGAGCGCAGGGTCGCCATGATGGACTGGGTGCGCGACTCGACCGTCCCGCCCCCATCCGCGCCCGCATCCTTCGGCACCTGCGGCATCGGCGCAGACCTGCTGGCCGCAGCCGCCGCCGCAGCCGAGCCGGGGCAGTGCGTGGCGGGGCCACCTGGCAGTGCAGCGCAGCTGCAGCCTTTGGTGGCTGAGATCTTGGCGCGCATCTTGGCGGCGCAGAGCCCGTTGGTCCAGCCTGCGCAGCAGTCCACGCCGCCGCCGCCGCCTGCAGTGCCCGCCGGCGCGGCGCAGCTGATGCCTTCGTGGGCGTCGCTCCTGCTGCCGCTCATGCCCCTGCTGGAGCATGCGGCGCAGCAGCGCGCCGCGGCGGAGCAGCAGCTGCAGGCGGCGGTGTCGGTGCAGCAATGGGTTGCTGCCGCACTGTCTGCAGCCGCCGTGGGCGGGCCCATGCCGCCGCCGCCGTAGGGGCTGCCAAACAAGAGGGGGACTCACTCCTCCAAAAACGAGGATACAGACAATAGAACGACGAACAAGAGTCAAAGGTAACATTCACCGTTCTCTGCTTCTCTCTCGCTCTCGAATGGCGTCTCCCCAGGTCAGCGCCGAGACGCCCTCTACGCGCGGCCGGGGCGGGTCCGCGTCGCCCCCGTCCGAGAAGAGCCCTCTGCGCTTCGCGATAGCGCTGCTGGTGACAGTCTCGTTGGCCGTCGGTGCCCACTACGCCTTCTGCGCCGTCAGCGCCGGCCAGGGCAGCAGCGACACTGCGCGGCGCTTCTGCGGCATGGGCACCTCCGAGCCGTCGGCCGCCGTGCTAAACAAGGGTGCGTCGCCGGTCGCACAGCGGTGGACGCCTTGGCCTTGCAAGCATGCGCCTCACTCGCAGCGCCCCCTCTCTTGCGTCAGCGGCCACGCGCGCGTGCCACGCCATGAGCGACGCAGGCAACAGCGCCGCCGGCGTCCTTCATCACCTCCTTGAGGCGTCTGTCACCACCGCCAACGCGCTCTGGCACTGGCTGCGCGACTTTGCGGGGCGCCTCTCGGGGGCGCACACACAGCGCTGAGAGGAGTGCAAGGGGAAGGAGCCCGATGGGACGCAGTTGGTCTCTGCGCGTGCAGTGCAAGGAGTGCTTGTGGCACCGCTAAGGCGCCCTTGCGGACGTGCGCTGCGCGCGTGTGCCCACCTGCGCGTGGCGCTCGCGCTCGCGCGGCCGCGCGTGCGGCGCGGAGCGCAGCGCGTGCGCATCCGTCTGCGCAGCAACCGCGGAGGAAGGAGCCCCCCGCCGCAACAGCTCTGCGTGCACCAGCCTCCCGCCGTCCGGGTCGCCGAACAGGAAGGGTGGCGGCGCGAGGCAGACGCAGCTGTGGGTGGCGAGCGCCGCGCGTGCTCGGCGGATGCGCGCCTCCTCGCGCGCCTTGGCCCGGTGCCCAGGTGGCACCTGCGCCCGCGTCTGGCTGACTGGCGCGCCGCGGCGACGCAGAAGCAGTCCGGCGGCCGTCGCCGCTGTGAACAAGAGCAGCGCCAGAGCGTGTCCGGGGCCACCGCCGCCGCCGCGCACAGCTGGCGGGGCTGGGGCGGCCGGTGGCGCCTGCGGGGCTGGCGGAGCGAGCACCGCGGGCGAGCACTGCTCAACAGCGGCGCGGGGCGGGCGCGGGGCGGCCCATTGAGCCCGGGGGAGCGGTGGCGTTGACACTGCAGCACCCAGCACCCTGCCGCTGTCTTCCGCGCTCTCCGCCACGGGAGCGGGAGGTTGCGCGCGTGGCAGGGCAGGAGCGGCCCTGACCGACAGCCTCGGCAATCCCTCACCTGCCGAGGCAGCGGCCACTTCTCGTGCTCGCACCACGTCGCGCACTCGGGAGGATGCGCCGGGAGGTAGAGGCAACGGCGGCAGAGCAGAGGCGGACGCGCCCGAGGACAGCCGGTCGTCGGGCGCGGGCGAGGGCGCACGAGAGGCTGCGCATGAGGGCGGCAGCGAGTAACCGCTGCGAGAGCTGACCGCCACGCCAGCCAGCTGCAGGAGGTTCATCCCCCGCGGCGAGTCTAGACCGTAGTCCAGAGAGGAGCGGCTCACCTCCGCGCTGAGAGACTCTTTCCGAAGCGCCATCCGTGTATCCTGCTCTTCCCTTTCACACCCGAAGCGCACGCGGCACACCGCCGAGCGTCGCAGGCCCGGGGCGACTGCCGCGCGTGAGGCGGAGGTGCCTCGTGTGCGGTGTGTGGGCGGGACGGCCTGCGGTGGGCCAGGTGTGCCCCGCCTTCCCGCAAAGGGGGAAAAACCAAAAAGCAAGAAGCGCCCTACCTGCCTCTGTCTCGCGCTGCGCGGTGGAGGGGCTGCACCGCCTTGCGTGCGCCGTGGCGGGACGCGTGCGCCATGGCGGCCCTGGGCGCAGGCGAATTGCTGGCGAACAGGGCGCATTGCGCATCTCGCCGTCGCCGAGCCGCAAGCGCCCCGCCAGGCGCACACTCCTCCGAGCGCGGATGGGTGCGCAGTGCTCCGCCCGGCTGCGCGTGGGCGCTGGGAAGTGCAGTCGCTGGGAAGGACATTGGCATTGGCGAGTCTTGGTTGCAGCCGCCCTCGTCTCATCCTTCACGCCCCAGGCCTCCAAGGGGACACACGACACGCAGCAGCACGCGTCTGGCCTCCTTCAGCAGCTCAGACCCAGTGCCTGAGGCGGCAGGCGGCAGGCCGGCGCCAGAGAAACGCGGTGCAGCGCCCAGTGCGCAGCGCCCCTTTTCCCTGCTGCTGCTGCTCTGCTTCGTTGTTGCGCTGGACTCGGCTGCGGAGGTGGCCTTCTCTCGCGCTGTGCTCCCCTACTTATCGGCCAGGCTGGGCGGACCACACCCAAACGCTGTTCTGCGAGCGCTGGTGCCGCTGGCGTCGCTGCTCGTCGCTCCTGCGCTAGGCGCACGCTTCGACGCGCGTCGCTTGTCGCCCACACTCCTCCTCTGCGCGCCACTGGTGTGTGCCGCGCTCAGCGCGGTGCTGTGTGCATGGGCACCATCGCTGCCTGCACTCTCCGCCGCCCGGCTGCTGCAGGCCCTGGGCGGAGGCGGCGCATTGTGGGCCGCTTGCGCGCTGGCCGCTCGCGGCAGCGGCGGCATGTCTCTGTCAGCCTCGCTGGCTGCTCTGTTAGCATCAGCGGGTGCTGGCGCTCTGTTCGCCGGACCATATGCCTTCGCACTGCGCGACGCGGCGGGACTCCATGCCGCCGCGGCCGTGGCGGCGGCGGCTTGGCTCCTGGCGGCTGCGATGGCAGCCTGGCACCTGGCACCCGGTACCTGGCAAGTGGCTGCAGAGGATGCGGGTGAGAGCCTCACATCCGCTCAGCCATCGCGCAGCGCCGTGCACGCGCAGCTGCTGCTGCGCTGCGCGTGGGCGCTCGCCTTCAACGTCGCGCTGGGGCTGCTGGGCGCTGCGCGGGCGGGGCAGCAGGGCCTCTTCAGCGCCCTGGGCGGCGCCGCAGTCGCGGCACAGCTGGGCGCGCTGGCACTCGCTGTGGCGCGGCGTGGGACCGCACGGGAGGGTGGCACGTCGCCCGTGCCGCAGCTGCTTGCCGCCGGGGTGGTCGCCCTTTCAGCCGCCGGGTGGGCATTCGGGTTCGGTGAGCCGGAGGGCGCCGCGAGCAACGCGTTGCTGCTGCTCTTGGTCGGCGCAGCAGCGAGCTTCCAGACGGCGTCGCTGAAGCGGCTGCTGTCTCTCGCCCGCGCAGGTGGCGCCGGCGCAGCTGCGGGCACTGCGTTCGCACTGGACGCGGTGGTGCGGCAGATTGCAGCCCCTGCGCTGGCGCGCACCGCTTTGCTGGCGCACAGCGTGGACGCCGCAGCCGCTCTGAAGTCCATGGCCCCCGGCGCGTTCACGGCGTGTGCGCTGCTCGCGCTGGCTCTGCTGGCAGGCGCCAGGCGCTCGCTGCTCATCGCAGCGGGCGCGCTGGCCGCAGCGGGCGCGGCGCGGCTGGCGCCGACGCTGGCTCCGACGCTGGCGCCGCTTGCCTCCTCCCTGCCAGTCGTGCCCGCGCTGGGCGCCCTAGCCTCGGGTGCACTCATCGCCGCATTGGCGCGATGGGCAGCCTCTGGCGGCGCCGGGGAGGAGGGTGGCGGAACTGAGGGCGAGCGGGCTTGGGGGGGTGCGCCATCCGCGGCGACGGCGCCCAAGGAGCCTGCGTCCGCGCCTGCGCAGGCGCTGTGGCATGCGGCGCAGCAGCGCGTGCGTGCGCTGCGGGGCGGCGATGACCAGGCGGCGGCGACGGTGAGCGCGGCCCAAGCCACGCGGGCACGTAATGCGCAGGCGGCGGAGGACTCGATGACGCGCCAGAGACGCGAGGCGCAGCGGGCCACCGCCGAGGCGTATGCTGCGGAGGCTGCTGACAGGATCGCAGCCGAGAAGGCCGCCGCTGAGCGGGCAGCTGCGCTTGAGTCGAGCGCAGCCGCTGGTTGGCGCTCGGCCCAGATAGCAGCGTTCGACCGCATCGCGGCGGACAAGCGCGCAGCAGACACGCTCAGGGCTGCACGCCGCGAGGCCGAGAGTGCCGCCGCTGCGCGCGCCCAGGAGAGGGCGGCTGCCGAGGCGCGCTGGGCCGTGCAGGCTCGCATCGCCGCGGAGAGGGCTGCAGCGGAGCAGCAGAGCGCCAGGCGCGCTGCAGAGGCTGGCTGGGCAGCCGCCTCGCAGTTCGCCGCCGAGGCTGCAGCGACTGCGCTCGCGAACAAGCAGGCCAGTGCACGCGCGGATGCCCTCGCCGCAGCTGCCGCCAGGGCGCAGGCGGAGCAGGCAGAGGCGGAGGCGCAGCGCGTGCGCGAGGAGGCGGCCAGGGCCGAGGCAGCGCAGGAGGCGAGGGCGGCTGCGGACAAGCGTGCTGCCGACACGCGCGCCGCCGAGCAGGCTGCCGCCGCCGCCAAGCTCGCTGCCGAGCAGGCGGCTGCTGCGCAAGCTCGGGGGCGGGCGCGGGCGCGGGAAGAGGAGGACAGGCTCGACCAAGAGGCTGCGCTCGCCGCCGCGGCCGCCGCTGCTGCGCGTGCAGAGCAGCAGGCGGCGGCCGTCGAGCGGGAGCGCCTTGCGGCGTCTCAGCAAGAAGCTGAACAGACCCAAAGAGAGATGCAACAGGCCGCGGCTGCTGTTGCTGCTGCCGAGACCGCGCGTCAGGAGGAGATGCAGCTCGCCGCCGCGAGACTCGCAAACGAGCAGGCTGCGGCTGCGGCTGCGGCTGCGGAGCTGGCCACAGTGCAGCGCGCCCTGCTTGACGCGGAGCGTGCCCTCGCTGTTGCCGAGGCGCAAGTGGCGTCCGATGTGGCCGCCGCAGCGTCACATGCAGCGCGCGAGCTCGCTGCGCAGCGCGCAAAGGAGGCGGAGCAAGCCGCTGTCGCCGACCTGGCGCTGCGGCAGCGTTGGTTCGCTGCCATCGCAGCTTGGATCCAGACGCGGCGTGCGTGCGTCGTCGCAGATGCCGCGCGAAGCGACAACGCGGAGGGCGTGAGGCTCCGTGTGCACAAAATGCCGCAGACTGCCGCCCAGGCGCCCAGCGACGCGGATGCGCGCCCGCTCAGGCCGCCGCTCGATGCTGGAAAGACTCCGCAGACTGCTGCCTCGCCCGACAAGGACCAGCCCGGGGCGAAGCGCTGGATTCTGGGCGCTATGGCTGCGCTGATAATGCTGCTGACGCTCGGCCGAGAGGTGAGTCAGTCGCCGCCGACATCCACGCCGCCGCAACCTGCGTCTCCGCCCGTCGAGGCGGTCCAGGTGGCGCGGCGCCCTCAGGCGACTCAGCGCAGCGCAGCCTCACGGCCCGGCACTCCAGCCGGCGGCGCCGGCGGCTCGGCCTTGACAAAGCGCGCGCCGGGAGTTGAGCAGTCGTCCGTAGAGCAATTAGCGCAAGCCAAGGCCAAGGCTGAGGCTCAGCGCGCTGCGCAGCAGAAGGCTGCTGCCGATGCCGCCAAGGCAAAGGAGGCTGTCGACAAGATTGGCGCCGAGAAGGCTGCGCAAGTCAAGGCTGCCGCTGCCGAGGCTAAGGCCGACCGCGCCGCTGCCCAGAAGGCAAAGGCTGCTCGCGCGGCTGAAGCTCAGCGTGCCGCCGCCGATGCCGCCGCAGAGAAGGCGCAGCAAGCCAGGGCACAGGCTAAAGCAGAAGCAGATGCCAGATCGCGAGCGGCAGCCGACGAGGCGGTCGCGGCGGAGCAGGCTGCTGCCGCGGCGCGCGCGGAGGCTGCAAGGCGCGACGCCGCCGCCCTCGCGGAGCGGCAGGCCGCCGCCGCCAAGGCCGCCCTGCTGGCGGCTGAGCAGGCTGCGCAGCAGGCGAAAGCCGCCGCAGACGCGCGCGCTGTCGCCACAGCCCGGCGCGCCGACGCCGACGCCGCGGCGCAGCAGGCGGTCAACGCTCGCGCGGCGGCGGAGCAGCAGGCAGCCGCCGCCTTTGCACCGCGCGCGGAGGTGCAGCGTCTCTCCCCACCTGAGGCCGCCTCCTCATCCTCATCCTCCTGGGTGGCCCGCTTCGTGCCTCACGGCCTGCCCATCGCCCTCACGGGCGCCGCCGCCGCAGTGCTGCTGCTGCGGCTCAGTCAGCAGGGCGCTCCGCAGGTGGAGCCGTCGCAGCGGCAGCGGCCCAGTCACCGCACCGCCCGCGCAGCCCCCGTTGCGCCCCTTTGGCGAGCCTCAATGCCGATTGTGGACAGCCCAGCGCCGTCGCAGAAGAGCGCACTGCAGCGCGCACTGGCGGCGGGAGCGGCGGCGGCGGTGCTTTCGGGCGCGATCGCGCTGCCGCCATCGCCGCCGCCGCAGCTACAGCAGCACTCGGCGCTGTTGGTGGCGCCCCGAGAGCTGGCGACGGCGACGGGCGCCGCTGCGCGCGCCAGCCTCGCCGCGGAGGGCGCGCTTCAAGACCTGCTCAGCGCCGCTGCGGTGAGCCGCGACGCGCGCGCGCAGGCGGAGCGGGCGGCAGAGGCGCTGGCGGGCGCCCGGCGGGCAAGCGCAGCAGCGGAGCAGCGGTCGCGTGCTGCTCAAGACGCGGCGCTGGCCGCACGCGCGGAGGCCACTCGCGCGGCCGCAGCAGCCCGGCCGGCGGCGGCACCTTCGCCTGCTGCGCCCGTTCCGGTTGCGGACGCAAGGGCTCCGACGCCGTCCTGCGCTGCGCCGCCCGTCCAGGCGTCCCGGACGTCGGTAGCAGCAAAAGCCACCGCCGATGCCGTGGCTGTGTCCGTGGCACTCACGCTCGCGCCCGCGGTGAGTGGCGGCGCCGCGTTCGGAATGACAGCCTTTGCGGCGGCCAGGGCTGATCCGCCACAGAAGCCTGAGCGGCGCCGACGACGCGCATGAGGCTTCGGAACTGCCTACACAACGGTACGCTACATACATATCGGTGCGTGTAGTAAACAGTTCGACTGACCGAGGGCAAACCTGGCGGTTGGTGCACACCTCGGGGCATCTACCCCGTCATCACAACGCAAGCGCGTCGCCCGCATCCGGCTCGCCGCTGCGCAATGGCGCGCGGATGGCGCACACGCGACACTCTTCGCCTCGCGCTATGCTGCGCCCTCTCAGCCACCCTACTCTGCGCTGCCGGTGCCACGTTTGTTGCCCGTCCGGCCGAGTTCGTCGTCACGCCGCTGCCCAAGGGTGCACGCCGCCTCTGCGTCTTTGACTTCGGTGCGCTAGATGGAGGCGTGTGTGGAAGAGCAGCTTCCAGCTTGCATCTGACGCTTGCTCGCTCGCCAGACGACACCATCAAGATGTCAGACGACAGCGTGGCTACCGGCGCGCGATGGGTCATCGATGCCTGTGTGTCGGCCGGCTATGGCATCTCCATCGCCACGGCAAGCTGCCTTGAGTCGTACATCCACAACTACCTCCGCACTCGTGTGGAGCCGCAGCAATGGACGCATGCCATCCTGCGCTCGTCCGCCTACCAGGGCTGCCAGCTTGTAAAATCCTGGAGCCTGCCGCGAATCCTGGATTCCGCGGGTCTCCGAGAGGCGCCGGGTTGCGCAGTTCTCTTTGACCAGGGCTACAACCGGCATTACGCCGAGGAGGTTGGCATGGCGTTTGAGGAAGTCGATGGAACATATGGACTGCAGCGCGCAGACTGGCATGGGGCGCAAGCCGAGCTCGAGCAGCTGTGCCCGCTGCAGAGAGGGAACCTAGTGACCTGAAACTATTGACCAAGTGAGAGGCGCATGCGTTCGAACTACGTGCATTACAAGGCGTGTGTAGCTAGAGCTCAGCAGCCGCACGAGGCAGCAGCGGGCCATGCCACTCGCCCATGGCCCCACGCAATTCGAATCGTGTTCGAAGTTTGATTTCCAGCCCTTGCACGCCCCTTGCACCTCCTGTGTCTGCGTGCCTGTGCAGCTGCGACCTGCGAGCAAGCAGAGGGCGCGCTGTGCTTCGACCCTCGCTGCTCCAAGTGGATCACGCATGTCAGCCGTCGAGGGCGTCGACGCTTTCGCGCAGGACGACTCGGAGGTACAGCTGCTCTTAGCGCCGCTGAGTGAGGCGCGTGCGCGCTCGCTTGTATCCAGCGCGGACGGTTCGCTGCAGCGCTTCGCCTGCCACATCTCGCACCCTTGACGCCTAGCCTCCTCCCACCACACAGGAGGAGGAGCGCGCGCACTTCGACGCCCTCCAGGCCGCCGGCGCCGCACCCGGGCTGCGCGTGCAGCGTTGCGAGAAGGGCAAAGGCTTGTTTGCCACCAGGCGAGCCGGCACCCCGCCTGCGCTTCCTCGCACGCGCTCACGCACAGCTTTTCCGCAGAGACTTTGACGAGGGCGAAGTGGTGCTCCGCGAGCAACCTCTCGCAGCCATCCAGGTGCGGCTGGCAGCTGCGCCTGAATCTTCGCCTCGCCTCACGTGGCCATCTCCAACGCAGCACGAACGCAACAAGCGCCACGCACTCGCCTGCGCCTGCTGCTTCCGGTACCTGGGGTCGGTGGAGGTTCAGATTGCACGTCGGCTGCTGCCTCGCGCGGCTGCGGGGGCTGCGGGTGCTGCGCCTGGTGGGGAAGAGGGTGATGGAGAGTACGCGCCCTCTGAGGGGGAGGAAGAGCTTCCCGCGGTTGACGCGGAGGCGCTGGAGCTGGTTTCACTGGCGGATGGCCGCAAGCGTCTGCCCTGCTCTGAGCTGTTCCCGCTACCTCAGCCGCACCCCTGCCCCGGCGGCTGCGACGCCCAGTTCTGCAGCGCCTCGTGCGCTGCCTCATGCTGGGCGCAGCAGCACCGACTGCTGTGCATCGGCCCCGGGTCGGAGTGCGGCAGCCTGGAGGCTCTTCGATCCTTTTGGGCGCACGCGCGTCGCAGCAACGACATCTTCGGCCTCGCGGCGCAGCTGATCGCCTCCGTGGCGCTGCAAGCACAGGCTGCGCTCGCGGACTGCGCTGCGGGCGCGGGCGCAGCCAGCACCGCGCAGCGACAGGCTGCGCTTTTGGCGGCGTGGCGGCCCTACGCCGCCGCGCACCGCATGCCCTGGCACGCCTGCGTGTCGCTGCCCCCGGATGTGGCTGCACAGGCCGGTGGTCCCGCCTTCCGTGAGGCGCTGCGGCGGCTGGCGGACGCGTCCAGGCGGCGCCTGGTGGCTGCGATGCAGCCCCAGGCGTCCCTTTTTCCCGCCCTGTTCGCGCCCCAGCTGTTCGAGCAGCTCATCGGCATGTTCGAGCTCAACAACCTGGACGTGGTGGTGGAGTCCCCCGTGGAAAACTTCTTCCTCGCCGTGGACGACCTCCCCCGGGGCCATCCCGCCCGCGCCGCCGCTCTGGCGGCAACCTCCCCGCTCCTAGACGCTCTGGATGCGGGGTACGCCACCCCGCTGGACGGCACTGGGTTCTACCCGTTCGTCGCGTGCACCAACCACGCCTGCAACCCCTCCCTCGCTTCGCTCAAGGGCGAGCGGGACGTGGACGGCGCCGCCGTGCTGGTGGCCACGCGCGCCATCACGGCTGGCGAGGAGGTGACCGTCTGCTACATCGACGCCCCGCCCGGAATGCCGCTCAGCCAGAGGCGCGCAGAGCTGCAGGACTATGGGTTCACTTGCGCCTGCGAGCGCTGCGAGCGAGAGGAGAAGGGTCGCGCTGGGCGGAGGCGCAAGACGAAGTGAATTGTGCGCGTGCGAGAGAGCAGGCATGAGTGAGTATCAACGCGCTGGTTTGCACTGCAAAGTATGCGCAGTGTCCCCCAGTGCGGCATGCGGCTCGAAAGCGCAGCTGTGGCCGCCCAACTTGTCACAACAGAGAGCGCTGCTCCCGGCCTGCCCTTCACCACACGGTGCTCGCACTGCGACTGGGGCTCTTGGGGCCCTTGGAGCTCACCCATGGCAGCGGTGGCGGTTGGAGCAACGGCACCGGAGGCGCCATTTCCGCACCCTCCACGCCCTCCGAGATTCTGCTCTCCAAGATGGGGGCTCTGAAGCGCTCGGGACTCCGGCCGGGCTCGTCGTCCATCAGCATTCTGCGGAAGCGCTGCTTGATGGGACTGGTGCGTCCGCCGTCCTCGTCCAAGATCTTCTGAAAGGCGTCCAGCGTCTCCACCTCAGCCGCCTCGTCCTCCGGCCCGTCCAGCTCCACCCGCATGACCCGCCCCTCGGCGCCGCCGTGGTGGCCCGCGCGCTCGCCGGCGATGCTGGCCTGGGCCAACAGGCCGGAGACTGATTTGTGGCGCCAGCCCCAGGCGCACGTGCCCTCCGCCACACGCTGGTTTTGCCGCTCAACCTCAGCCTGCCGGGCCACCGCGCCTGCCAGCGCCGCCGCCTGGTTGTCCGACAGCTGCGTGTCTGTCATCCAGGGGGAGGTCAACACTTGTGGGATGCTGGGGCGATCCGCCTCTAGAGGCGCGCACATCGCGTCGATCAATGCCTCCGCCGCCTCGCTGATGCAAACACCGTGGACCTTGACCAGCAGCGACGCCTCGCGCGCGCGGCTGTTGCGCGAGGCCTCCCAGATGCGGCGCAGCGCGGCTGTGGGTGAGCGTGACTCCATCCACACGTCGTCGAAGCCGTACGGCAGCTTGTGCGTCAGTAGCGTGCAGAGCAGCGCGCCCGCCGCCCACACATCGGCCATGACTCCGTCGTAGGCGCCCGTGGAGCTGCCCCGAGCAAACATGAGGCTCAGGATTTGGGGAGCCAGATATCCGGGCGTGCCCGCCACGGTGCGCATGCCCTCGCTGCTGCTGTTGCGCGCCCACTTGTGCGCCACACCGAAGTCGCAGAGCGCCAGCAGCGGGGGCGAGCCGCCGTCCAGCACGCAGTTGTCGGGCTTGAGGTCTCGAAATGCGATGCGCCGTGCGTGGCAGAAGGACAAGGCGGACAGCACCTGGCGAAAGAAGTAGCAGCCTTCCGGCTCGGACAGCACGCCGCTGCGCTGCTTGGCCGTGTACTGAGCCAGCGAGCCGCCCGCTCTGTACTCCGTTACCACCGCGATGTGGCTGGGCGTCAACAGCAGGGCCGACGCGCGGATGATGTGCACGTGTCCCCCGCAGGAGGAGAGGCGCTGGAGTGCCGCAACCTCGTCGGTGACGCTCTCAGCCTGCCAGCGCGACAGGCCTCGCCTGACGAGCTTGACTGCAACCAGTCCGTTGCCCGCGTCTCGATCTCTGCAGAGCCACACTTCGCCTTCGCCGCCCACGCCCAAGCACTTGAGCAGCTTGTAGCGCTCGCCCAGCCCAAAGTCCGGGCGCAGACAGCCGGTGAGCAACGACAGCCAGCCCATGCTTCTCAGGGCTGTGGCCGAGGGCAGCGCGAGCGACGATCGCAGTGGGTTGGGGGCTCAGCAGCTAGGTCGCGGCGGCGGCTAAGGTTTCGCAGGTGATCAGCCGCCGTGGACGCCAGCTGATCGCCCCGCTTGGGAGGCCCGAGCGAGTTCAGCAGCAGCAGCGGGCGGATCTCCACGGGGCTGCACAGAGGAGGCGAGGGCGCTGCAAGGTTGACTTTGTCCTGATATGCTCCCCCAAAACTTGGCCCCTAAAACCTGGGTTGGCAAATAAGGCAGGTGCCTTATAATTCCAGGAGCTGATAACGCCTTATAATAAGCTTATAATGCGCCCGCCCAGCCCCTATAAGGCCTGTCAGCATGGCTGGCAAGC
>Ga0049083_10000642_pt1 | contig 12660 bp, 9 predicted proteins | sample GreLakmeMI27MSRF_FD_66719 | JGI IMG/M metagenome (GOLD analysis project Ga0049083, IMG submission 66719) | Freshwater lentic microbial communities from great Laurentian Lakes, MI, USA - Great Lakes metaG MI27MSRF | ecosystem: Environmental > Aquatic > Freshwater > Lake | place: Great Lakes...
GCAGCCCCCAGACATCAGCGACATAGATGCTCAGCGCGTCTGCTGCCCTCCGCTGGAGGGCTAGTGGGCGGGCTGCGCATCGAAGTCACTTCTGCTACTGAAGTGCCTGCCGGGGCTGGCTGCGCGTAACGTTTGTAAAATACTTCTCTCTCTCTCTTAGTGCACTATCCTTTTCGTCCTTTGCCGCGAAACTGCGCTGGGTGTGCAGCTCCTCCACCCTGAGCCGCCCCGGCCCCCCCTCTCCCGCCGCCGCCCTTCTGCGATGTCGCAGGCTGCTGCGGCGGCGCAAGCAAGTCCTCTGCGCATGCGCGTCAGCGCTGGCACAGCGCGATGGACGAACAGGCGTAGCAGCAAGTGGCACGTGCCTGGCGACGAGTCCAGGCCTCGCGCCATCAGCGACAGCATCAGCGCGGTTAGCTTCTCCACCTTCTTCACGTCCTGCGCCTGCTCCGTCTTGAACTTGAGACACTGCGAGTGCAGGCGTTGAGCTATCGCGGAGTGGCCATTTGTGAAGGTGCGGGGCGCGCACCCGCACGTCGTCCGTCACTTTCAACACAAGTGCCCCGTCCCTGTGCCTGTACTTGGTGGCGTAGCGTGTCTGCGCCCGCCGCGACGCGCGTGAGCCCCCAGCGCTGCCGGCACTAGGTTTACTGAGCGGCGCCTCCACGGCACGCGCCACGGCATGCAGCAGCGCAGAGACTCACGCACGGACGCACTTTCAGGGGAGCTGCGCGATACAGCTCCTCAGCAGCCGCCAGGAACTCGCTCCAGTCCTCCAAGTACACCATCGCTTTCCCTTTCGCCAGCGCAGACAACTCTGTGCACACCTTCGCCCTCGCAGAACACAACTGCAACCAGCAGCCGAGGGCGGTCACGGTGGCACGGTTCACAACAGTCGGTCGTCGGTCGAACCGTCGAACGCACGCACGTCGCACGATGGCACGAACTCCTCACACAATTGCGCTCTCCTCCGCGCTCCCTATGCCAGCACGATAGCCATCTGCGAGCACGCGCCTGTTGTTGCCATGGCGTGTAGCGTGGTCGCCGCAGACCCCAAGGACTTCATGCGTGAGCCCGACTACGAGCCGACAAGCACCATCGAGGAGATCTACAGCCACTGGGATACGCTGGTTCCTCCCGAGCTAGAGGTTGTGCTGTCGGAGTGGATACACGAGCTCATTCGCGCCCAGCCCAGTGCGTGCTCACGAGCCCAGCCGCCGCTTCCTGCCTGGCGCACTGACGCGCCGCGGCCACAGCTACGGAGCGCCAGCTGCAGCTGTGCTTTGCGTCGCTGCGCCGCAGCACGCACGTGACGCCTCAGAAGAGCCAGCTGCTGCACGTGTACGCGACGCTGCTTGCGCGGGGCGACGTGGGCCCGCACCCGGCGCTGCAGCAGCTGCTGGTCAAGAAGAGCAGCAAGTCTCAGAGCGGCGTGCTGGTGCGTTTGGAGGCGCACAGGCGGTTATTGCGTGTGCTTTTGGGCTGACCCCCTCGGCAGGTCATCACGGTGTTGACGAGCCCCTACCCGGAGGTCAACGGCGTGGCGCAGCCCTTCAGCTGCGCGTGGAACTGCCACTACTGCCCCTCGGAGCCCGGGCAGCCGCGCAGCTACCTGCACGACGAGCCAGCGGTGCGACGCGCCAACCAGAACCGCTTCGACCCGGTGCTCCAGTTCACCGACCGCGCCGCCACGCTGGCGGGCAACGGACACCCGCTGGACAAGATCGAGCTGCTGGTGCTTGGAGGGACGTGGGCCTCCTACCCCCACGCCTACCAGGAGACGTTTTGCCGCGACCTGTTCTACGCGGCAAACACCTTCTACGCGCGCGGCGACGCCAAGCGCGCCAGGCTCACGCTGGCGGAGGAGCAGGCTGAGAACGAGCGCGCGCTGGTGAAGGTGATCGGGCTCACCCTAGAGACGCGGCCCGACACCATCAACGCCCAGGAGCTGCGCCGACTGCGCCGATACGGATGCACGCGCGTGCAGCTGGGTCTGCAGCACACGAATGACGCCATTCTGCGAAAGGTGAACCGGGGCTGCTCCACCGCCAGCGCAATCAGGGCGCTGCGGCTGCTCAAGGACGCCTGCTACAAGGTGGACGTGCACCTGATGCCCAACCTGCCCGGCGCCACTCCGGAGCTGGATGCGGCCATGTTTGAGCGCATGAGCTGCGACCCGGATCTGCAGGCTGACCAGTGGAAGATCTACCCCTGCGAAGTGGTTCCCTGGACGGTCATCAAGGGCTGGTTTGACAGCGGCGAGTTTGTGCCGTACAGCGACGAGATCTTGTTCGAGCTCATCCTGGAGGCCAAGGCGAGAGTCAAGCCCTGGGTGCGACTCAACCGGGTGGTGCGCGACATTCCCAGCCAGTACATCCTGGGCGGCGTGGACGCGCCCAACATGCGCCAGACGCTGGCCACGCACATGGCGGCGCGCGGGATGACGTGCCCATGCATCCGCTGCCGCGAGGTGGGCGCCTCCGCCGCCAGCAAGGCAGCCCTGGCCACGCTCACGGAGCGCGTGTACGCGGCCAGCGAGGGCGAGGAGCACTTCCTGTCGTTCGAGACGCCGGACGGAGCCACCATCTTTGGGTTTGTGCGCCTGCGTCTCTCTCCCACCCCTGGCACCGCCACCTTCCCCGCACTCCACCGCGCAGCGCTCATCCGAGAGCTCCACGTCTACGGACAGCTGGTGCCGGTGCTGCCCGGCGCGACGGCGGAGCGCGGCGCAGCGCAGCATGTGGGGTACGGCCGCGCGCTCATGCTTCGCGCAGAGCAGATCGCAGCCCAGCACGGATTCCGAGACATGGCTGTCATCGCGGGGGTGGGCACGCGGGGGTACTACCGCAAGCTGGGGTATGTGTTGTTACCAGAGGAGCAAGGGGGGTTCATGGTGAAGCGGCTGCCGCTAGCTTTCCGAGCCGCGCAGAGGGCGCGCGCCAGGGCGCCGAAACTGGCGGCGTTGCTCCTTCCTCTGTTTCCCGTCATAGCGGCGCTGCTGCTGCTGCTTTTGAACGCGCTGGTGCCCCAGTGATTGATGAGTCAGGGGTTCTCGGGTTCTTGGACTGGAAGATCAGCGCGCCCCGCCGCGGCGCCCCGCTGTGCTGTGCTGCAATGTCGACGGTGACAGGCTTTCCGGCTGCGCCTCGCCCAACCGGCGGCAGTGACGCTGAACGCGACGCCCGCGAGCATTTCCCTAATCAGTGGCGTGTGGGTGCGTTGGTGGCGCCAATCAAGCGCCCTGGCGCCTTCTGCCTCTCCGTGCTTGGCCCGCCCTGCATGAGCTTCCACCTCCGCAAGCGCACGCTGCGCGGTCGCCCCTACATCTGCTGCGGCGGTGCTTTCCCTTGCTCGGGCAAGTGCGGCGAGGAGAAGGCACCGGACTGCTGCCTCGCCACAGAGACGCTCTGCTGCTTTCCTTCCTCCGTCGCCGTCACTCGGTTTATGCTGCAGGACGAGCAACGCTTGGCCAACTCGCCCACCGACAATTGCTTGATCGCCACCCAATTCGCTCTGGCCCAGATCGCATGCATCTGCTCCTGCGCCGCGTGCCTCACCGGCTCGGACGAGCTCGCCTCCATCGCCAATTGCCTCGTCTGCGCCGCCGACGTAGGCTGGTGCCTCCTCTGTGGATGCCTGCAGGCGCAGCACTTCGATGCGCTGGAGCAGCGCGACGAGAGCACCAGCATGACGCCGCCGCCGGTGCAGCAGATGGTGGTGCCCCGCGCGCCGCCGGAGCTCCAGAAGGTACCTCTCCCGCAGCAGAGCAACCCCAAGGGGGTGGCTGAGTGAGTGAGGACACGGCGACAATGCAACGATTGTGTGCAATTGCAGATGTGCGCATCCAACGCTTCACGTGTGTAGTATTGCAGTATGTGTTAAGAGTATGTGTGTGCTAAGAGAGCGGTACGCCCTGATGAAAGCGCAGGTGAGAGGATGGAGCGCTTGGCGGCCCCCCGGGCGCGGCGGTCCGTCCACACGGACGCCTGCACTGAGACCATGTCCAGGGTGTTCTCCAGCCACTGGGCGTTAGACAGCAGCCAGAGAGTCTCCAGAACGGTGAGCACCAGCAGCGCCTGCAGCATGCTGACGGCCAGCGCTTGGAACTCCGAGACCTGAGATAGGCCGATGCTGATGCCCCAGCTGGTGATGAAGGCGTCGGCGGAGGCCTCATCCAGCAGGCGGTAAAGCAGGCGGCCATAAACGAGGACAATCCACGTGGTAAACCCCCAGAAAAGGTACAGAACTACTAATCCGCCGCGCAGGTATGCAGTCGTGACGCGCGAAAAGGTGATCGCCTCCCCAGCCAGCCGCGCGCCTTCGTCCGACGGCGGCGCGGGTGGAGGCATCATGCCCAAGATGCGCCGCACGCAGTGCCACGCCCATGCCCCCGCGTCCACACAGCCCACCAGCGCAGCCTGAGCGCTGGAGCGCGCCCAGGTGCCCGCCAGCCGCAGCTTGCAGGCGTCCCAACGGCTGGCGGGGCGGCCCGTCTGCCAGGGGGCCGCTCCCAGCAGCAGTGCGTAGGGCAGGGGCCAGCGCCGTACGCGCATTCGCCCGTGCAGGTGCTCCTGGTCCGTGACCAGCGCGCTGCCGAAGCAGTTGGCGGTGATGGCGACGATTGGGAAGGCCACGGCGGCGGAGATGAGCCCCACCAGGAAGGTGTCCCGACTCGAGTCGGGGTCTGGAAAGGCCGTGCAGCTCAGCGCCGGCGCCGGCGACATTGCCTCAGCCGCCAGCGCGGCAGCGCTGAATTGGTAGTAGAATGACGCCAGGCTGTCGCAGTTGCCCTCCCAGCCGCGGCATGGCAGCGCGTGGGAGGGGTCGCAACCCAGCGCCACCCGCGTGGCGGCGCAGCAGGTGCTGGCGTGAGAGTAGTACAGGGCGATGGAGGAGGTCAGGCAGGCCATGAGCGCTGACACGGCCAGGTAGAAGACCTGCCAACACCGAGTGCCAACCAACGCTATTGCGCTGAAAATGCTCACCGTCGAGTGCCCGCGAAGCACCGCGTCGCACAGCTCGCCCAAGCTGCGCAGCGCCATGCTGCGGGCATGGGCCGGCGTGACGACGCGGCTGCCGCGCACCGTGGAGATGCAGGCCTCGTGTGTCTCCTGCCAACCGGCCACGGCGCTCGCGGAAGCCTCCCACACCCGTTCTCCCAGCTGCGGCAGCGCGTGCGCCTTGGCCTGGATGAGCTGGGCGTTGACCCAGTCGCGGCCCTGCTCCACCAGCGAGCCGTCCGTGTCTGCGCCGGGGCACCAGCCGACGGTGAGGCGGCTGAGCGCCTGGACCACCAGGGCGGTGGTCCACACCCGCAGCGCAGCGTCGCCGCACGCGGCGCGCAGCTCGAGGGGCAGCGTGGCGGCGATTGCTTTCTGGCTGTACGCCAGAGGGCACTGAAGATGCTGGTCTGCTTTGTCGTCCTTCTCCTCTTGCTCCGCAGAAGCCTCTGCGGGCGCCTCCGCGGCGGCGGGGCCCAGGTGTCGAGACCGCCGCTCCTCGTAGGCGGCGCCCGCAGCATCGCTTCCGCTTGATCCCAGAAACACCGCCGCCGCAGCAGCAGCAGCCGTTTGCAGCGCAGATGCGAGGCGGCGCACGCCCCTGGGCGGTGGGTGGCGCGGACCCGGGCTTCTGGCCAACAGGATGACGGCAACGTCGTCGCTGGCGTCCCAGAAAACGCCCTCCGCGTCCACCAGCAGCGCCGAGCGCAGCAAGCGCGCCATGGTCCACCAGTTCCGCTTGTTGCCCAGCACGCCAGAGGTAAGCATCTCCTTGAAAACTATGAAGCAGCGCCAGTATTGCGCCGGCGGCAGCCCAGCGGCGGCGGCGCGCAGCAGGTATAGCGCCTGCTGCTCCGCAATGTCCTCGTTGCTGCCGTAGCAGTAGGAGAGCATGATCGCATGCACCAGCGCGGTGCTGGCCAGCTCGTTAATGTCGGCCGAGCCGGTGGCTGTCCGCGGCGAGGGCACCTCGATCTGTTTGAGGCGCGCCTCGCTGTCGTCGGTGAGGAGCACGTCAATCTTTGGCGAGGAGGCGGAATCGGACGGGTGTGCTGGGGCTGCAGCCAGCCCCTCCGCGCGTCCCGTGGCCGCCTGCAGCGACTGGGCGGCCAGCATGTAAGCGGGCACAAAGGCTGCGAGCCTCACGAAAGGCACGCCCAAAATGGTCGCCACTTCCACGGCGGAGCCGCGCAGCTCCCCCTACCCCTCCCCCAGGGGCTCCTGGGAGAGGCGCCAGCACCAGGTGCTGCCAACTGGCGCAAAGCCGCACAGGGGCGACATTGTTCGCTCCAGCATCGTGCTCGCCTCCCGCCCGTCTGTTCGCACCAGCAGGTGCCCCACCACGTGCATGCCGCCGAACAGGCCCGCAATGACTGCGATGAAGAGGCGCACGTGGCGCACGTCGGCTGCGGTGAAGCCGGTGAGGTCTGCCGGGGAGGGGAGGCTGACCTGCGGCGCCTGGGCCACGGAGAAGTCGGTGAGGTGGCGCGCGGCGATGCGCGTGACGCGGGAGGTGACGCACGCGGCGCCCGCAAACGCCTGCGCCTGCCAGTCTCAATAGCAGCCCTGTGAGGCGGGCGTCCACAGGGTGCAGTTGCCGCCCACAACCAGGCGCAGCAGGCCGCTCGTGCGGTTGCCGCACCCGGCGACGGGACGCCCCAGCGACGTGTCCGGGTTCAGCGACACCAGCTGGTCAACCTGGCTTGGGTCGCTGCAATTGAGCGTCTGATGCACGCACCCGTCACCCAAGCCGCCCCCCGGCATCCAGGCCAACGCCAGTGGCTGCGCCGAGGCGTTGAACAGAGGGTCCCAAATCAGGGTGTCCCCCGGGGGCGGCTGCGGGTTGGGCATCGTCACCAGCCCCTCCTGGTCGTACGCCCCCAGCTGCTCATTCCAGAAGGTGCCCACCGCGGGAGGGGCTAGGTAGGGCAGCTCCAGCTGCACCAGCGAGGAGAGGCCCTGCACTGGGAGGGGCAGCGCGGAGCCGTTGGCCGAGAGGAGGGACAGGCGGGTGACGCCCACGCCCCCGGCCGTGGCGCCCGTGGCGCCCACATGCGGGTCAAAGGCCATGGCGTACATGATGGTGTGCAGCGCAGCCTGCGCAGCCGCGGCGCCAGCCTCGGGCGGCAGCAGGGCGGCTACGCCCGTGCCGGGCAGACCGACGGTGAGCCCGCCGTCTGCGGCGCCCCAGTTGCTACACGTCTGCACCGTCATGTTCAGCGCTAGAGAAGAGACGCTCAGCGCGTTGCAGGCTGGAGCGGGCGGCAGCACGGCGCTTATCCGAAGCGCGCCGCCAGCCGCTGCGAGCACGGGAGGCAGGGCGATGCCGCCCAGAGCCGCCATCAGCGCCGCGGCCGCTGTGCCGTTGGCAACGTCCTGCTGGCTGGCTGGAAGCGCGGCATCGATGAGCAGGGTGACCACCACCACCGCCTGCGGCTGCACGGGCACGCTCACGCCAGGCGGCAGCGCGGCGAGCGCCCATGTGGCGTCCCAGGGGCTGGCCAGCTGGCTGGCGATGGCCAACGCCGAGGCGGCGCTCGTGTTGTAGGGCAGCGACAGCGTCAGCGTCAGCGTGCTGCCGTCGGGCTGCAGCATGACTGACCAGGAGCTGGATGGAAGGCCCAGGCTGACGGCCAGCGGACCGCCCACTCGCGCCGCCGCCGCAGGGGTGAGCACAGAGGGCGTGCCGCCACCCAAGGTGCTCACATTTGCGCTCACCAGCAGGCGGCCGGGTGTCACAGTGACGTTCGTGAGGCGGGCCAGTGCCAGCGTCGCGGCGGTGGGCAGGAAGGCTTGCCAGGTGGCGTTGAAAGCCGCGGCTGGCAGCGCGAGCTGCACCTGCACGGTGACCGAGGCGCCGGCAGTGGGCAGCTGCAGCTGCTGCTGCACGGCGGCGGGCGCGGCCGGGGCGCGGGGCGCGGGCGGCGGCGCGGCGACAAAGGTTGCTGGGACGGAGAGGCTCCAGGCAGCCACGGGGCCCATCGCCAGCAGCGTGGGGTTAAACCCGGCCAGGGTCAGCGCCTGCTGAGTGGCCGCCGCCATGAGCGCCTGCACCGAGCCGCTGGGCGGCACCGTGGCCTGCAGATGTAGCTGGACGCCCGCCAGCGAGACGCCCAAACTGACGTTTCTCAGCCCGGGCATGCCGCCGGCCTGCAGCGCGCGCAGCAGCGCGCCGCTAGCAAGCTGCGCCGTCAGCGTGGAGTTGATGCGCGCCGCGCCGACAGCGTCCGGCGCCGCGCAGACCACCGTGGCAGTGCAGCTGCCGTTGCTGGGCGAGCCCACCCGCAGCGCTGCCGGCACCAGGCCTGTGACCACCAGGCGGCCAGGAGAGGCGCCCAGCGCGCTGGTCAACGCCGCCTGGTGGGCCGTGGCGGTGCTTTGCTGCGCGGGGGTGCCCTGCAGGAGGGTCAGGCTGAACGAGGTGCTGAAGTCCACCGCCGTCACCGCCACGCCGCCCGCCGCGCCCGCCAGGGCGAAGGCCAGCTCAGCAGCCGCGGGCGCCAGGCTGCCGTCGCCCGCGTCAAGGGCGGCCAGCAGCGGCACAGGCGCCTGGGCCAGCAGCGCGAAGTAGACGGAGCCGAGGGGCGCGGCCAGGGCGGGCGTGGCGTGGCGAGACTGCTGGCGAGCGGGCCCGCCACCGAGGAAGGGGCGCGCGTGGCGGGCAGCAGATTGAGCGCCAGCTGCGCTGCGACCGCACCCGCTGCCGCCTGTGTGACCCCGGGCGACGCCATCGGGGCGGATACGGCAATGGAGAGGCCAAAGGCCAGGGTGGATGCGGTGGACATGGAAACGGGGGAGGCCAGGGCGGCGACCGAGCCCAGCACGGTGAGCGCCGCCGCCGTTGCGTTGGCCGTCAGCCGCGCCGGCGGGCTGGCCAGCGCCGCGGCCGCCGCCGCCGCCGCCGCCGCCGCGGTGCCTGGGTCCGGCGCGGAGGAGGGCAGCGCGGAGGCGAGCGCCGCGAGCACGCCGGCGACGGTGGACGCGCGCAGGCTGGCCGCTGCGGCCACGGGGGCTGTCACGCCCGCGTCGCTGTCGCCCACGCCCAGCAGCTGCGCCGCCGCGGACGCTGCGGCTGCGCCGGTGGTGGCGGCGGGGGTGCCCGGCACGGACGTCACTGCGCCCGCGACCACCGAGAGGAGGGCCTCGCGAGCTCCGTTGGACGCGGCGTCCTCGGCCCTGCCGCCGGCGAAGCCGGCTGACGCGGCGCCCGCCACTGAGAGCACGGACGCGGCCAGCGCATCGCTGCCCGGCTGAGCGCCCAGCAGCGAGCCGAGGCCCGAGGCCACCGCGCCCGAGCTGGCAGCACCCGCCGCCACGGCGCCCGCCGCGCAGCCCAGCGCAGCCAGCGCGTCAGCCAGCGCGCCCGCCGAGAGCGGCGCGCCGCCCCTGAGCACCGCGGCCGTGGTGGCAGCCAGGGCGAGCACCTGCGCTGCGCTGGCGGGTGCCGCGCTGTTGTTGAACCCGGCGCCGGCGCTGTCCGCCAGCGCAGAGAGCGCCAGCGCGCTGTCGCTGGAGGAGAGCGGGGCGCTGCCCGTGGCGGTGAGCAGCTGGGACAGCGCGGCGAGCACCTGCAGGGGCGCAGCCGGGGCCAGCCCAGCCAGAGAGGGCAGCAGCAGGGAGACGACCGCCGCGGAGGTGTTGCCGCTCGGGCTGGCGGCGATGAGAGTGGTCAGGGACAGCAGCCGTGCGGCTGCTGCTGCGGCGGCAGACGCCTGCTGCGCCAGCGGCACCGGGCTGCTCAGGCTGCTCAGGCTCGCCTGCACCAGCGCCGGCAGGTTGGCGGCGGCGGGCACGGGCGGCGGCTGCGGCGGCCCGGGGGGCGGCGGCGGAGCGCGAGTGGGCGGCGGCGGCGACGTCACAGCGAGCAGGGGGGGCGCCGCGGTGCACACAAACGCGGCGGTGGCGGCCGGGCAGCTGCTGTTGCCCGCGGCGGGCGCCACGCACGGCGCGGCGGCGCTGCAGGCGGTGAGCCCGCTGGCGCTGCAGCTGGCCTGGTCAGCAAAGCACAGCGTGGCCCCGTCTGTGGAGGGCGCCGCAGCGGGAGGGACGCCCCGGGGGACCACCAGGATGCGCCGCCCGCGCCCGCCCGCCCGCCCGCGCACAGCGTGCCGGCGGAGGAGCAGCGCGTGCCTGCGGCGGCGCAACCAGAAGGGAGGTCCCCCTCGCAGGCGCCCTGCGAGGCGTAGCAGGCCAGCCCCGCCGCGCTGGGCAGCAGGGTCGGGGGCAGCGCCGCGGTGCAGGCGTAGGCGGCGCCGGAGCTGAGCGCCCGCCCCGCGCCGCACCAGCTGAGGTCCAGGGCGCAGGAGGGCGCGTCTGCTGCGCCGCACGGGTTGGCGTCGTCCGAGATGCACCTCCCCGGGCTGGCGTAGCACAGCACCCCCGAGGCTGAGCTGCTGCCCGTGGTGTCCAGCGGGCAGACGTAGAGGGGGCCAGCCGTGTAGGCGGCTGCGGCGCCCGAGGCGCAGGAAAGGCGCGCGTGGGCCGACACGGGCACGCAGGCTGTGCCGTTCGCAGCGCAAAGGCTGGAGGCTGCGCAGGCGGCGGCAGCTGAGTAGCAGGTGAGCCCGCCGTACGACTGCACGGTGGTGCTGGCCGGCGGCGGGGCCGGCGGCGGCGGGTTCGGCGGCGGCGGCGTGGCCGGCGTTGATGGCGGGCTTGGCGGCGGCGGCGGCGGCAGAGCCGTTGCTGGCGGCGGGTTCGGCGGCGGCGGGGGGGCGGGCGCCGCGGCGCAGGCGGAGACGCTCGCGCTGCCCACCAGCGACGTGCCGCCGGACGGGCAGCTGACGGCGCCGCCTGCTGCTCCCACGGCGCCGCCGCCCAAGCAGTAGCTGTTGGCCGCGCAGGCCACGGGTTCGTTCAGCGCGCCCGGGGCAATGTAATAGCTGGGCTTCACGAGGCAGGTGGATATGCCCGCATGCATGCTGGAACTGCTTCCCGTGTCCGTGTTCGCACTGCCGAGTGGGCAGGGCGTGCACGCGCCGCCGTAGGCGTCCGTGCCGCTGGTTGAGAATGCGTTAGCGCCGCACACTGTGGCGCACTTGCCGTTGGCCAGGCTGGCGATGGCCGACGCGTCCAGCACATAGTCATACACCTGGAAGTCGGCCACCGCACCATAGGCGGAAGCGTAGAAGCCGGTGTTGGACCCCCCTAGCGTCAATGGCGCATACGTGGCGCCTGCCGCCGATGCGGGTGTCCAGGCGGTGCGAAAGGAGGGATCCAGCTGCGGGTTGCTCACCGAGGCCAGCACGCCGTCAGAGTACCAGCTGTACCTGTTTCCTGGGGTGACGCCGCTTGCCGGCTGGACCGTGAGTGCGACATGGCGCCAGTATGTGGCGTTCTGCGGAAAGTAGGTCTCATCCAGATAGTCGCCGGCGCCACCGATGCCGTTAATGTAGTCGTTAACCTGCATCTCTTTGCCGCCGGGTGCGTTGATCGGGTCAGCAAGCATCAACATGGTGAGGTAAGAAGTGCCGACGAGACCCGGCCCTCGCCCCTCAAACAACACTTGCAAGCCTTGGCTGGCCGACGCGACGGTCGCCCAGTCGTTCCTCCACCACACGAGAATAGTTGCTCCTGCAGAGGCATTTCCCAGCACCAGCGAGCCCGGAATGCGCAGCATTCCCGCCGCTGACCCGCCAAAGACAAAGGCGGCCTGATAAGGGCGGAGTGAGTTGTCGCGTGAGCTGTCGCGTGAGGTGCGCCGCGCCTGAGAAGAGCTGTAGAGAGCGGCCGAGTCCAGCGATGCCGCCCAGGGACTCGCGCTCACGCCCGTGTCCGCCACGCTGCTGCCGCTCACGCTGGTGGCTGCGGCAGTGAGGCGGTGCTGCACGTTCGCGCAAGCAACCAGCCTTGAGGTGTTGAATGGCAGCGGCAAAGAGCGGGTGCCAAGCACGCCCCACAATGCGAGGAGGCAGAGCAGCCCCCTTTTGGCCCCCATGCCTGCAGGGCACGGCGCGCGCAGGCGCGGCACGTGGGAACGCGCCCGGCGGGGGGAGGAGGCGTGGCTCTATTCGCCGCCGACGACGACCTGGACGACGGTTGCCGGTCAGTTGCCGGAGTCCGAGCAAGGAGCCCAGAGCCCGGCACTCATCGCCCGACAAAGTGTGCGATTTGATGTATGCGCGTTTGATGCTCGCCTCATCGGCGCCCTTGTCCAACGTCAACACCTTGTAGTAGTCCGCGCCTGCGTGCCGCAGCAACGGTGACCAGCAGCGCCCAGATCCGCAGATCGCCAGGCGCAGACGCGACATCGTCACAGCCCAATCAGCCCGCACGCACAGGAGGCACAGCGCCTGCGTACTAGGGCCGTCAACTCGGTAAGGCGACAATGGATTGAACTGTTCGAAAGCTGTCGTACAGTGTCGTGCAGCGTGGGTCTGCCCCTATCCGCGTGCGGGCGGCTCGCGTGCCTGCGCCATGCCGTACTGGACCAGCGTGCCCAGATCGTGCACCTACGCGCTCTTTTTTGCCCACTGTCACTCGAAGCGCGCAAGCAAGGTTGCGGCGCACCTAAGAACAGGATCGATTCCATGGGTGGATCATAGAGAGAGAGAAGTATTTTACAAACGTTACGCGCCGCCAGCCCCGGCAGGCACTTCAGTAGCAGAAGTGACTTCGATGCGCAGCCCGCCCACTAGCCCTCCAGCGGAGGGCAGCAGAC
>Ga0049083_10000643_pt1 | contig 12647 bp, 11 predicted proteins | sample GreLakmeMI27MSRF_FD_66719 | JGI IMG/M metagenome (GOLD analysis project Ga0049083, IMG submission 66719) | Freshwater lentic microbial communities from great Laurentian Lakes, MI, USA - Great Lakes metaG MI27MSRF | ecosystem: Environmental > Aquatic > Freshwater > Lake | place: Great Lakes...
AAAACCACCGAGGGCAAGGCCAAGGTGCGTGACACATTGCTGGCCGTGCGCGCGGATGTGCTGGCGCTTCAGGAAATTGGCAGCACCAACGCGCTGCTGGAGCTTCGCGCCAGCCTGCAAACCGCCGGCCTCGACTACCCGCACTGGGAACACATCACCGGCCGCGACACAAACATCCACGTCGCCGTCCTGAGCCGATTTCCCATCGTCGCGCGCCGACCGCACACGGACGACAGCTTCCTGCTGAATGGCCGGCGCTTCCGCGTGAGCCGGGGGTTTGTGGAACTCGACATCCAAGTCACGCCACAGTTTCAACTCACGCTGCTGGCGGCGCACTTGAAGTCCAAACGATCCGTGCCCGAAGCTGACCAAGCTGAACTGCGCGAGCAAGAGGCGCTCTTGCTCCGCGAGAAAATTGACGCGCGGCTCACGACGAATCCCGACGCCCCGCTCCTCGTCCTCGGCGACCTCAACGACACGCGCGCGGCCAAGCCCATCCGCACCATCATCGGGCGCGCCCGCAACGCGCTCGTAGACCTGCGCCCCGAGGAGGCCACGCGCGCCGCGCCCGACGCCCCGCTCCAACGCCTCGGCGCGAACGTGACTTGGACCTACTTCTACAATCGCGAGGACACCTACGCGCGCTTCGACTACGTGCTGGTGAACCGCGCGCTCGCCGCCCGCGTTGTGCCGGAGCAGACGTGCGTCCTCGCGCTGCCGTGGTGGCGCGAGGCCTCGGACCATCGGCCGGTGCTGGTCACCTTCTCGCTCGGACCGGACAAGTAGCTCCTCGCGCTTGCGCACTCGCTCTGCGCCTTCTAGGATCGCGATATGAACCAAGTCCGTCTGCTGCTCATCGCTGCGTTGCTGCTGGCTGCCCCGATCTCCCGCGCGCAGGAAACCCCGAAGCCCACGTCCGTCGCGCTGTTCGGGGAGGCGTTGCAGAAGCTCGCCGCGCTCATCGAGCCGGCTCCCGGCACGCCCGGGCAGACGGTGGCATCCACGCTGAAGATTTCGCGCGCCGACGGTTTGCCCGCCGACTTGCTTGGCCGTGAGCTGGACTTCGCGTGGCAGGCTCCGAACCGCCTGCGCCTCACCGCGGACATCAACGGCGAACGCTACTCAGCCGGGCGCGATGGTGAGTCGCTGTGGATTCACGCTCCGGGGAAGAAGTTTGGCGTCATCGGGAAACCCGGCGTCGCGCGGTTTGCCAGCGCGCCGGACAAGTTGGACGACACCCGGCTCGGCAAGTGGAAGCTCCCGCTGCCGCGCGAGCAGCTCGCGCTCCTGCCGTTGCTCTGCAAGATCGAGCAAGGCGCGGAGGAGCAGGTTGACGGCGTCGCTTGCCGAGTGTTGCGCGCCACGCCGCAGCCGCAGGCCATCGAAGCGCTGAAGATTCCCGCCGGCACGCTGCACCTCTGGGTGCGCGCGAGCGATGGGCTGCCCGCGCGGCTCGGCTGGTCCGACGGGAAGCAGGTCTTCGTGACCGTGGACTTGCGGAACTTGAAGCAAGAAGCCGCCCGGCCCGCCGAGCAGTGGAAGCTGGACGCGAACGCGGGTGACAAGGTTGAAACCGTCGCCCTCGCCCACCTCGTGCGCTTCCTGCAAGTCGCGCCCTCCATGCTGAACAACCAGGTTCCCTCGCTCGGCCCCGTCACCGGCGAGCGGCGCGTGGTCGCCTCCCACGGCGCGGGCCGGCTGGAGGTTCACGACGGGACGAAGGTGTTGTTCCTCAAAGGCACGCCCGAGGAGATGGGCGCGCAGCACGGCACCTTGCTCAAGGCCGAGGTGCAGAACCTCATGGACCGCGTGCTCTACGGCGTGGGCGTGGGCAGCTCGTTCGCGAAGTCGCGCTGGTTCTTCAGCGAGATCGAGGAGGCCACGGGCCGCTTCGGCAAGTTCGTGGACCCGCGTTACACCCGCGAGATGGACGCGATGGCCTCGGCGGCGGGCGTCCTGCGCGAGGAGGCGCGGCTGGCAAACTACTTTCCCGAGCTGTTTCATTGCAGCGGCTTCGCGGTCTTCGGCGACGCCACCGTCGGTGGGCGGATGTATCACGGCCGCATCCTCGACTACATGAAGGGCATCGGTCTGGAACAGAACGCCACCGTCATCGTCTACCAGCCGGAGCAAGGCCACGCGTGGGTCAACATCAGCTACGCCGGCTTCATCGGCTCCGTCACGGCCATGAACGCGAAGCACATCTCCGTCGGCGAGATGGGTGGTCGCGGCGAAGGCCAGTGGGACGGCAAGCCGATGGCGCAGCTCATCCGCGAAGTCATGGAGAAGGCCGGCACGCTCGACGAGGCGGTCGCCATCATGCGGCGCGGCCCGCGCACCTGCGAATACTACTACGTCATCGCCGACGGCAAGACCAAGCGCGCCGTGGGCATCGCCGCGACGCCGACGAAGTTCGAGGTCGTCCTCCCGAACCAAGCCCACCCGCAGCTCCCGCATCCCATCAAGGACGCCGTGCTCCTGAGCGCGGGCGAGCGCTACGAGGAGCTGGCCCGCCGCGTGAAGGGCGGCTTCGGCAAGCTCGACGCCGACAGCGCGCGTGGCCTCATGACCAGCCCGGTGTGCATGAACTCGAACATCCACTCCGTCCTCTTCGCGCCGGACACGCTGGATTTCTGGGTGGCGAACGCGGACTCGAAGAACCCCGCCAGCCACACGCGCTACACGCACTACAACCTCGCGGCGCTGCTGGCCGGGGCACCGCCCGCGAAGCTGGACGCGGCCTCGGGCAACTGAGCTTGCGCCGCCGGACAAGGTGAAGGAACTACCAGCCCTCTGGGACAGCTGGAACACCGCCAACGTAAAACCCCTCTGGGGCGGAGGCAAAGCCGACAACGACGGCCCCGAACTCGGTAGGGCCTTGCTGTGCGAGGCCTCGTTCCTCAAACCAAATGGATTGACGAGGCCGACCTCAGGTCGGCCCTACCCGCCCAATTGATTTCGCTTCCGCGTCCTTGCTTGGAATCAGGCTTGACCCTCGCTTGGCTTCCCTCTACTCACTGGCGCGTCGCCGAACAAAACAAAGCACGGCGCGGTGTCGATAACGACCTCGCGTCGGCGAAAACACAGTCCACAAGACTCATTATGCTGAAAGGTAAATCGCGGTTCCTCGGGTTTCTTCTCGTCACCTTCCTCGCCTCCCTGCCGGCCTTCGCCGGCGAGGCGGACATCAACCTGCCGGACTTGAGCAAGGTGTCGTTCAACCTCTTCGGCAGCCAGGTGAGCGGCTACGCGCTGATGTATTTCGGCATCGTCGTGTGCGCGCTGGGGACGATTTACGGCTGGGTGCAATATCAGCAGACGAAGGCGCTCCAGGTCCACCAGTCCATGCACGAGGTGTCCGACATCATCTGGCACACGTGCAAAACCTACCTGTTCCAGCAGGGCAAGTTCCTCGCCATCCTCTGGGTGCTCATCGCGGCGTGCATTTTCTACTACTTCAAGGTTCTCCAGCACAAAGATCTCGGCTCGGTCATCGTCATCCTGCTCTGCTCCATCTTGGGCATTCTGGGCAGCTACGGCGTGGCGTGGTTCGGCATCCGCATCAACACGGTGGCCAACTCCCGCACCGCGTTCTCCGCGCTCAAGGGCAACTCGCTCAACACGCTGATGATCCCGCTCCAGTCCGGCATGAGCGTCGGCCTGCTGCTGGTGTGCGTGGAACTCTTCTTCATGATTTGCATCCTGTGCTTCCTCCCGAAGGAACTCGTCGGCCCCTGCTTCATCGGCTTCGCCATCGGCGAGTCGCTGGGCGCGAGCGCGCTGCGCATCTGCGGCGGCATCTTCACCAAGATTGCCGACATCGGCGCGGACCTGATGAAGATCGTCTTCAAGCTGCCCGAAGATGATCCGAAGAACCCCGGCGTCATCGCGGACTGCACGGGCGACAACGCCGGCGATTCGGTCGGGCCAACGGCGGACGGCTTCGAGACTTACGGCGTGACGGGCGTGGCGTTGATCGCGTTCCTCGCGCTGGCGCTGGGCACCACGGAGGTTTGCGGCCAGCTCATCATCTGGATTTTCACCATGCGCATCCTGATGGTCATCACCTCGCTGGTGTCCTACGAGGGGAACAAGGTGTTGAGCAAGGCGCTCTTCGGCACGAAGAAAGACTTCGACCTCGAAGTGCCGCTGACCAACCTCGTGTGGATCACGTCCATCGTCTCCATCGCCATCACGTTCTTCGCAAGCCATGCGATGCTCGCAGGCTTCAAGGACGGCTCCGGCAACGCCATGCCCGACCTTTGGTGGGTGCTCTCCATCATCATCTCCTGCGGCACCATCGCGGGCGCGTTGATCCCCGAGTTCACCAAAGTCTTCACCAGCCCGCACTCCAAGCACGTCAAGGAAGTCGTCACCGCGTCCGACCACGGCGGGGCGTCGCTGAACATCCTGTCCGGCCTCGTCGCCGGCAACTTCTCCGCGTTCTGGACCGGCCTGTGCATCCTGTTCCTGATGCTCATCAGCTACCTCACCGCCACCTACAGCGGTTCGCCGGTGACGGCCTTGATGCCGGCGGCCTACACGTTCGCCGCGCCGATCTTCGCGTTCGGCCTCGTGGCCTTCGGCTTCCTCGGGATGGGCCCCGTGACCATTGCCGTGGACAGCTTCGGCCCGGTGACGGACAACGCGCAGTCGGTCTATGAACTGAGCCAGATCGAGGGGCGCCCCAACATCGCCAAGGACATCGAGCAGAACTTCGGGTTCAAGCCCGACTTCGCGGACGCCAAGCTCCAGCTCGAAAAGGGCGACGGCGCGGGCAACACCTTCAAGGCCACCGCCAAGCCCGTGCTCATCGGCACGGCGGTCGTGGGCGCGACCACGATGGTCTTCGGCATCATCATGATGCTCATCAACGTGAAGGCGGGCGCGAATCCCACGCCCGAGGTGCTCAAGGACGCCATCACCAGCGTGATCGCCGCGCTGAGCGTCGTGCAACCGGAGATTCTGCTCGGCCTGCTCATGGGCGGCTCGGTGATCTACTGGTTCACCGGCGCGAGCATCCAGGCGGTCGTGACCGGCGCGTATCGCGCGGTGGTCTTCATCAAGGAGAACATCAAGCTCGACGCCACCACCGCGAGCATCGAGGACAGCAAGAAGGTCGTGGAAATCTGCACCGTCTATGCGCAGAAGGGCATGGTGAACATCTTCATGGTCGTGTTCTGCTTCGCGCTGGCACTGCCGTTCTTCAACCCTTACTTCTTCATCGGCTACCTCGTCGGCATCGCGTTCTTCGGGCTGTTCCAGGCCATCTTCATGGCCAACGGCGGCGGCGCGTGGGACAACGCCAAGAAGATCGTCGAAGTGGACATGCGCGCCAAGGGCACGCCCCTCCACGCCGCGACCGTCGTGGGCGACACCGTGGGCGACCCGTTCAAGGACACGTCGAGCGTCTCGATGAACCCGGTGATCAAGTTCACCACGCTCTTCGGCCTGCTGGCGGTGGAAATCGCCGTGGAGATGAAGAAGGCGAACCCCGGCGGCTACACGAACTACGTCATCGGCGGCGTCCTCTTCGTCATCGCGCTCTTCTTCGTCCACCGCAGCTTCTACGGGATGCGCATCCCCGAGGCGTCGGCGAAGGACTGAACCAAGTCACAACTAAGAAAGCGGCGGCCACTGGCCGCCGCTTTGCTTTTTAGATTCTCGTTGGTCGGTCAGAAGCCGCCGCCGCCATTATGGTTGCGGATATAGACCTTCTCCCGCCCGGTCTTCGGCCAACTCGCGCTGGTCTGATCGCTGCCGGCGATGTCACCCAACTCCTCAAAATTCGCCGGGCCAACGCTGTTGCCGAGATAGGGAGGCATCTTGATCCACACCGCGCGGCCATCTGCGGCGCTGGCAGTCATGCCCCAGTTGTGGCGGATCATGCCGTTGCGCGGGAAAGGCACGTTGTTCCAGCCGGTGCGGAAGGTGTTGTAGCCGGCGTTGTTCACGCTGAAGTTGGCATTGTTGGAATCTTTCTCCATGTGCATGACCATGTCTGAGGGCTTCTGGATGGTCGCGCCGCGAAGAGGATTTGGATCGGTGAAGGCCGCGTCCCGGAAGATGTGCCGGTTGGCCCGGTAATGCACCACAAACGCTAGCGTGCCAGCGGTCGAAGTGAGGTCGGAGGTGCAGACAAACGACTTGGGTGGACTGTTCGTGCTGCCGCCCATGTAGCGGATGAGTTGCGCCACCCAGCCGCGCGGGTCCACCTGCGTGGCCGCGTCGGTGATCTGGATGCCAAAGGGAAACCGGTCGTCGAAGTCGTCCTTGTAGAGCATCGTGGCCATGCCGAGTTGCTTGTTGTTGTTCAAACACTGCGCGGTCTTCGCCTTCGTCTTCGCCTTGCTCAACGCGGGCAGCAGCATGCCGGCGAGGATGGCAATAATGGCGATGACGACGAGCAATTCGATGAGGGTGAAACCGGAGGCGGCTGGACGGCTGCCTCCCCGAGGAAGGAGGACGGTTTTTTCATGTGGCATGCGCACAAATTGCTCCCCTCAAGACGGATGTCAACTGCCGAGATTCGGACTTCACGGGCGGCGACCTGACATCCTTCGCCTATTGATTGAATGGGCATAAGCTTTGACTTGCCCCGGCGGCCAACCTAGCTTCTCCGCACAATGCTCGCAGCCGGCAGCACAACGGCGACTGCCCCGCCTCCCAGTTCAGCTCCCGAGGAATCCCGCGTCGTCTGGAAGCGGATCGTGGAGCCGGTGCAACCCTTTCTCGACGCGGTTTCGCGGCGGCTGGAGGAGCAGGTCGGCGCGTTCGACCCCGAGATCTCCGCCTACGCCCGCTATGCGCTCTCGAATCAGGGCAAGCAGCTCCGTCCCGCACTCGTAGCCCTCGCCGCCAATGCCGCCGGGCGCACCACGGACGACCACATCACCGTCGCCGTGGTCATCGAGATGGTGCATCTGGCCACGCTCGTCCACGACGACGTGATGGACTCGGCGGAAATCCGCCGCCGCCGCCCGACGCTGGCGGCGAACTGGGGCAACGAGATTTCCGTGCTGGTGGGCGACTGCCTCTTCGCGCACTCGCTGCGGCTGGCCGCGAGTTTCCCCACACCGGTTATCTGTCGCGCCGTCGCGTCGGCGACGAACACGGTCTGCTCCGGCGAAATCCTCCAGACGCACCGGCGGCTGAACTTCGAGGTGAGCCGCGCCGAGTATTTCAAGGTGCTGGCCATGAAGACCGCCGAGCTGTTCGCGCTCTCGTGCGACCTGGGCGCGCTGCTCTCCGGCGCGGCGGAGGCGGAGCGCACGGCGTTGCGCGATTACGGCATGGCGCTGGGCACGGCGTATCAGATTTACGACGACTGCGTGGACGTGTTCGGCTCCGAGGCGAGCGTGGGCAAATCCCTCGGCACGGACCTCGCGAGCGGCAAGCTGACATTGCCCATCCTCGTCGTGCTGGAGCGCGCGAACGCCGAGGAGAAGGCCCGGCTTCGGGAACTCGTGCAAGCGTGGCGGCCCCACCACATCGAGAAGGTGCTCGTTCTCCTGCAACAGCACGATGCGCTCAAGGAATCCCGCCGCGTCATCTTCCAGTATCTCGCCATCGCGAACAAATCCCTCGCCCTCCTGCCGCAGACAGAAGGCCGCACGGCGCTGGCGACGCTCGCAGAATTCCTCGGACGCCAGACCATCGCGCTAGGCGGATAGGAGAGCATGGCCGAAGCTTCCGCAGGTAATCCCCTCCCATCTGAGGCCCCGCCGCAGCCCGATGACCTCACGCTCGTCCGCCGCGCGCAAGGCGGCGATGAAACCGCCTACGACGAGCTGGTGCGGCGCTACCAACGCCAGATTTACGGGATCACCTACCACATGACCTCGCACCACGAGGATGCCAATGACCTGACGCAGGAGGCGTTCGTGAAGGCGTGGCAGGCGCTCAAGTCTTTCAAGGGCGACTCCAGCTTCTTCACCTGGCTCTACCGCATTGCCGTGAACCGCACGCTGAACCATCTCAAGAGCCGGAAGTTCCGCGAGGGCAGGCACGCGATGAGTCTCAATGACCTCGGCATGGAGGCGGAGCATCACCCCGACCTCGTGGCGCTGGTGTCAGACAAGACGCCGCGCCGGGCGGCTGCGCTGGAGGAGTTGAAGGGAAAATTGAACGCCGCCATTCAACGCTTGTCCGAAAAGCACAGAACCGTTGTGACCTTGCACGATATTCAAGGTCTACCACATGACGAGATCGCGAAGATTTTGAACTGCAACACACAGACAGTGCGGACACGGCTGTTTTACGCGCGCCAGCAATTGCAGGGCATCCTGTCCGACTATCTGAAATGATTTATGAAACCGGCCCCGCAAAACCCGGACGAGTTTGAGTCCTTGAAGAAACTTCTCGCGCTCAAGCGCCACGAGGAGCCGCCACCGGGCTACTTCGACCGGCTGCCCGGCGAGGTTCGCGCCCGCATCGCGCACGCGCAGGCGAGCCCGGAACCGTGGTGGCGGCGCTGGCTAGCAACGTGGGATTTGTCGCCCGCGCTCGCGACGAGCTACGCGGTGGTGGCCGTCACACTGGTGGTCGGTGGAATCTGGATGGCGAAGCAACCCGTCGCGGAGGGCGGCCCGCAGATCGTGACCACGCCTGTCCCGTCGGTGGACGCGAACCTGACGAACACAATCATCGCCTCCAATGCCGCACCGCCGGGACTGTTTAACCCGCCCTCGCTTCCCGTCCAACCGGCGGAGTTCAAGAAGTAGCCGCGGCTCCGTCCCACGAGGTGGACAGCAGCGAGGCGTCGCCGCCACGCGCTCAGTTCATCCGCGCGAAAACCACCAGGTTGACCCCGACAATGGTTGATATCTTGTTGCCCGCGAGCTTGGCGTCCGAAGTTTTCTCACCAGCGGGTGTCTGGATAGTGAACTGGTAGTTGTCCCCTTCTTTCTTCCAAGAGCCGGTCGCCACGTTCTTGACGGGCGCTTCGGGGGCCAGCACCGGGGGGAACCTGAAACCGGGACTAGCCATCGCAGCGAAGGACAAGGGGTCGCGCTTGCCTTTCACGTAAATTTTCTCATCGGGCGTGACGGTGAGCGTGTAGTCCGAGATAGCAATCCGCATCAGGCCGACGAGTCGCGTGGCATCCACGACAGACACCTTCGGATTGGCGCGGCGGAAGGCTTTCATTGTTTCGTTCAGGTCCACCTGCCATTTACCGACAAGCGGTTCCTTCGCGTATTTCTCGGACACCCCGTTTTGGAGGAAGTTCAGCAAGTCAGCGATATCCAGTTCCTTGGCCGCCCGCTGGATTTCGGCGTTCGCGAACAACTGGTGAGTGGTCGGGTCCTTGAGGATGAGGGAGATGTTGGTTTTTGCTGGGAGCAGCGGTGCGTAAGTTGCGTTGGTGAACATGCCTTGCAGATCGGCCTGCTCCGCGAGGGACATGAAGAGCGGGTATTCCGGGAGCCGGCTTTGGAGATCGGGATTGTGGTAGAGCAGGCCGGCGACATCCGCCATCTGGAAGAATCCCGGAGACGCCTGTCCCACGCCCACCGCCACGCGGTCAAAGCCGGTGCTGGTCAAGTCGGAGCTCATTTTATTGGTCAGTTTCAGCCAGATCGGGTTGTCCGTCGGCGACTCGATCTGCGTGGTGAAGTAGCCCACATGAAAGACGTAGGAAGACGCGGCGAGGAGATAGAGCACCGCCGCCATCAGCCCGGCGGTGAGACCCAGGCCGGAGTCAATGCGTTCCCAGCGCATCCGCACGTCGTCGGGCGCGCGGAATTTGAAGTAGCCGCTGATCTTGATGTAAACGGCCGCCGCGACGCTGTTGAAGACCATCATGATGCCGAGGAACGCCAGCGGCGCGGCCAGCGACCACATGAGGATCGGGTTCTTGACGCCCACCGATCCCAGTGCCGAGCGCACGATCGGCGCGAGCGGTCCCGCAGCGAAAAGTGCGACTAGGACGCCTACGAGGGAAATCCCCATGCGGATGCCGCCAATCTGCCGACCCAACGCGCCGACCCCAGCGAACAACAATAGTGCCAAAATCCAAATGGTCATGGGGGCGGATTATTGGTGGATGCACTTAAAACGCACGCAAATATTTTCACCCTCTTGGGAGGGGCCGCAGGTGAAACACTCCGGAGCCGAACTGACCGCCGGTCAGTTGAAGTTCAAGACCACGAACCAAGCGGTCTTGTTTTTGTCGTCGCCGGCGAGGACGAGGGCGTCGGGCTTAGAGAGGGAGTGACGGCGGGTGACCATGGCCTTGCCTTTGCCAATCAGTTTCACCTCGGCCACATTCTCCGGGAGAAGCTTCACTTCCACCGAGCATTCCTCGCTCAATTTGATTGTCTGAACTTTTACCGACGATGGGAGGGTCGCGGTCTGGCGGTTGACTTCGAAATAGTTCTTCCACTTGAAGACGTTGGCGAGCCTGTCACGGAGCTTCGAGTCCACTTCCTTGAGGTTCTTGCCGGTGGGCTTGGCCTCGTCAGTGCCCCAGATCAGGACGGCTTGGACGCGGGCTTCAACGGGCGTGGAGGCGACGCCGAGCAAAGCTGACAAGGAAGTCAGCAGCAGGACGAGAAACTGCCAGCGCGACGGATTACTTGTCGGCTTCAGGCTCATTTTTCGTTTCCTGGCCGACGGGGTTGAAGGTGCCATTCTCGTCGGCAACGTAAACGACGGACATGGCCTCAGCCTCGGAGCGGAAGCTGATGGCGTTCACATCCTCTGGCACGCTTTCGGTATCTGCGCCGTCGGTGGTGCGTCCACCGCTGACGACGAACATGACCGCAACCATCGCGGCCAGACCGGTGGCCGGATAAATGAACCTGAGCCACCAAGCGCGTTCGGCGGGAGCCGCAGCGGCTTGCTTAGCCTCGGCTGCGATGCCGCGCTCGATCTTGCTCCAGTAAAACTCCCGGGTCTCCGGAAGCTTCACTTCAGCCTCGTTGCCGGCGACGGCGGCCTTCATCCACTTGAGTTCCTGCATCAGTGCGGCGCTCTGGATGTCCTGTGCGAGAATGGCTTCGATTTCCCGAATCTCGCGGGCGTCGAGCGCGCCGTCCAACAGGGCCTGCAATTTCAATTCCGTGTTCATAACTGCCTTCGGGTTCAACTTTGTTGTTCTTTCTTCAAACTCTGCAGCAACGACGCCAAGCGCCGCCGCGCATAAAATAGCCGGGACATCACTGTCCCGATCGAGCAGTTCATCACCTTCGCGATCTGCTTGTATTCCATCTCTTCAAACTCATGCAGAATCAGCACGGTGCGGTGCTCGTAGGAGAGTTGGGTCATCGCCTTGTCTATCCGCTTCCGCAACTCGGCGCGTTCCAGTCCTTCCGTAGGATTTGATGCAACTACCGGCATCTGACGTTCCACCCCACCGAGCTCTTCATCCAGCTGCTCGATAGACTCCGCGCGCGTCCGTTTCTGCCGCCGGAGCTGGTCCAGACAGAGGTTGATGACGATGCGCGTCATCCATGTGGCAAAGCTAGAATCGCCCTGAAACTGCTTCAGCCGCTGCCAAGCCTTGACCCACGCCTCCTGCGAGAGGTCAATCGCATCTTCCTCGTTGCGCATCATGCTGAAGGCGCGCGCGTATATCTTGTCACGGTGCCGGGCGACCAACTCCTCGAAGGCGATCATGTCGCCCGCCTGGGAGGAGGCCACCAACTGCACGTCGAGCGTCGTCGTAAAGTCAGGCGGCTGCGGCATTGCGGCTAGAGTTTGCCTTTCGTGCTCGGAATCTGACCGGCGATTCGCGGGTCCCGCTGGCAGGCGAAGTCAGTCGCCTTGGCAAAGGCCTTGAACAGCCCCTCCACGACATGGTGCGGCTCACCGCCGTAGAGGAGTTCCAAGTGCAAGTTGCAACGCGCCTCGTTTGCGAAGCCCTGAAAGAACTCCCGCGCCAGCCCGAAGCGAAACGCGCTCGACATGTCCTGCGTCCGCTCGGCCGGTGAAATCTTCTTCTGTGCGAGGCCGTCCATCCCGCGCCACACGAGGAAAGGCCGCCCGCTAAAATCAATCACGCAACGCGCCAAGCATTCATCCATGGGCACGTAAGCCTCGCCGGGGAACGGATTGCGTGGGTCGAAACCCGTCCCGTAGCGGCGAATCCCCTTCTTCTCTCCCAGCGCCTGCACGAACGCCTGGCCCAGCGCGATGCCGCAGTCCTCCACCGTGTGGTGCGCGTCCACTTCGAGGTCACCTTTGCAGCGCAGCTTGAGGTCCATCACCGCGTGCTTCGCGAATAGCGTCAGCATGTGGTCGAAAAACGGCACGCCCGTGCGGATGGCGGCCTTGCCGGTGCCATCCACATTCAGGTCGAGACTGATTTGCGTCTCGTGGGTCGCGCGACGGATTCGCGCCTGCCGTTGACTCATGGTGTTTTTCTAAAGCAATGCTGACCGAAAAGAAGCGGAAACTACAGTTGCGCCCTTCTCGGGACCGTTTGCAGACGCCTCAGTAGCGTCGCGCATTCGCATCCACCTCCAACGACCACCGATCCACGCCGCCGCTGAGGTTGTGCAAGTTCGTAAAACCCTGATGCCGCAGCCAGCCGATCGCGTGCGCGCTGCGCATCCCGTGGTGGCAATACACAACCACCTCCTGCTCCCGCCACGCCGCCAGCTCGCCGACGCGTTCCGGCAATTCGTTCAGCGGAATCAATTTCG
>Ga0049083_10000644_pt1 | contig 12640 bp, 10 predicted proteins | sample GreLakmeMI27MSRF_FD_66719 | JGI IMG/M metagenome (GOLD analysis project Ga0049083, IMG submission 66719) | Freshwater lentic microbial communities from great Laurentian Lakes, MI, USA - Great Lakes metaG MI27MSRF | ecosystem: Environmental > Aquatic > Freshwater > Lake | place: Great Lakes...
CGGCGCGCACAGAGGGACCCAGGCGCTGCAGCTTGGCGGCCAGTAAGGCGGGCAAGTCTGCGTACGGCTGTGCGCCGTCCTCGCCAAGCGCGCGTGAAAGGCTCACCAGCCGCTCGCGCCACGGCACGTCAGCGGCACGCATCGCCAGGTTGAGGTCGCCCACCAGGACCACCGGGCGGGCTGTGGAGGCGCGCTTGACGGCCATGGCGCGGCGCAGGGCGCGCAGGAAGCGCAGCTTGAGCGGCAGGTCGCTGCCTGTGGGCACGTAGACGTTGAAGAGCGAGAAAGCGCCGTGGTCGGTGCACAAGCACCGCCCCTCGCAGTCCAAATCCGCCACGCCGAGCGGATCCGCGTCTGCACAGGCCAGCAGCCCAGACAACGTGAACGTGGCGACGCCGTTCCAGCTGCCTGCCCGCTTGCGCTGCGCAGGCTCGCTTGCAGGCACAGAGGCTGGCCGATACAGCGACCAGGCGCTCTCCAGACCAGCCTCGCGCGCGCCGCACGCATTGGGCTCGTCGGCAACCTTGGTTGTGGAAAGCTTCACCTCCTGCAGCGTCAGGATGTCGCACCCGTGGCGCTTCATCCACGCGCCCAGGCTTCCATAGTGCTGGTTGATCAGCGCGATGGTGGTGGCCCACGCAGCCACGTTCCAGTTGATGAGTAGCATTGCATTCAGCGCGCGGGGGTGGCACGAGTGGCAGTCAACGCCTCATGAGGCGATGATCATCGGCTGTCGAGCGATGACTCTTCACAATGACTCTTCGCAATGCGCGTATCCTCCTCGCGGAATGCATTCAGCTCGTCACTGCTTTGGTCCCGTTGAGCTCTGCCCAGCGGCGCTCGATGCCATCCACGTGCGCGAGGCCAACAACTCCCACAACCCTTCCCGTGCACTTGCGCAGCGCGTCCGCCAAGATGACGTCCCGCTCGTCCAGCAGCACGCGCGTAGCCTCCGGGTGAATGGACCGGGTGAACTTGACCATCGCTCGAACCGTCTCTCGGTTCTTGAGGCGCTCAATCGCCTCCTCCAGGCTGGCGTCAGCACTCATCACGCGCGCCAGCTCTGGGGGCGGTGTGGGAGGGGCCGTGAACATGCGCAGCAAAGAGGGCAGTTTTATGGTGGCGGCAAGCTTCTTGAGCGTCTCGGTAGCCTCTTGGTCACCATAGACAACAGTCGCTGACAGCAGCTCGGCTTCAGTCAAAGCCACTCTGAACTCCAAGCCGGGCTCCAAGCCGGCGTGCTTCCAGGCGGCATAAAAGCCTTTCATTCCCAGGCTCAACAGCTTTGTGGCAGCGTCGCCTGGAGCGCCCAGCGTGCGCAGTACCTCTGACAGCATGCTGTGCGATGACTTCCCGCCAGGGGGTGCCATGAGTTGTTTGGCACGCGCCGCGCAGAGCTCAACCAAAACAGTGCTAGGCTTAACGGTGCGCATGACGCGCTGCACCTCTTCAGCGCTCCGTTTGGAAATGTGTGCGGTGCCCACGAGGTAGACCTCTGCGCCATTGTCCAGGTTGCGCAGATAGGACGTGGTGGCACCGTCGCCAGCTGAGGAGCTGGCGCTTCTCCATAGCGCGGCACAGGCGTCACGTGCCAGCCGGCCGCGAGCTCGCAGGAGCGCGCTCATGCTCAGAGGTCAAGCGCAGCTGATGTACTTCCTGCTCGTCACACAGGCACTGCCAGCCACACAGCGTGAGCCGCGATACGCGTGAAAGCCAACGGAGCTGCGCCGAGTGCTCCGTAGCTGCAGGAGGCGGGACCACCTCGCACCTGCCTGCCTGCCTGCCTGCCTGCCTCCAAAAGCACTTCCCTCCGCCTGCCCAATGGAAGACGCCGCCGCGTTTGAGCGCGACTGGCTGGCGCAGCAGCACGAGCAGAGGCAGAGGCAGCAGCCAGAGAGGCGACGAGAAAGCGCTGCAGACACTCGTGGCCGCAGGGTGACTAGCCTCTGGTGCTCTCTGCGCGCACACCTCGTGGCTGATGATGGGGGCCTCTCTGCGCGCAACAGACTCATAACGAGGAGGTGCAGGGGTGGCGAGCACGGACCTCCAGATCGCCAACGCGGCGAAGGCGCTCACGCAGTCGGCACGTTCCGTGTGTGGTGGGCGTCCTAGGCTGCGCTGAGGCGTGGGCGCGCAGGGAGGGTCGGGGCGGGCGGTTCCGCAGCCGGAGCTCGTCGCGCGAGGCTGGCGAGTTGCGGCGGTGCGTCCTCGCAAGTTCAACCCCGCGCGCAGCCTCTAACGCAGCGCGCACAGCGCGCGGTCACGCACGCCGGAGCGCCACCGCTGGGGCGACACGCGCGACGAAGAGCGGCACAACCACCTTCGGCACGCATCACCTCCCAGACCGCCCCGCAACGACTGGCTATGCCCGCGCGACGGCACGCTCAACTTTGCGCGCCGGGACGCTTGTTTCAGCTGCGGCGCGCCGCGCACCGCAGACGCTGTGCCGGCGTTGCAGGATGCCCTGGGCCTCACGCCCTGTGTGCTGGTGCACGGCATCGAGCCCCAGGTCTCAGAGGCGGCCCTACAGTTCGCCATCAGCGCGTTGGGAGGCACTGCGGTGCGAGAAGTCCGTCTGATCAGGTCGCGCGACGCCGCTGCAGAATGGAAGGGCTTCGCGTTCGTGGACCTCTTCACGCACGAGGCGGCGGCTAAGGTGGTTGCTTTGCTCGACGGCGCGCAGTTGGAGGGCCAGGCGAGACGTGTGCGTGTATCACTGGCCAAGGATCGAGGGCCTTTGGGCGCGCCTGTTGCTGCCGCACACGTGCCGGGCCTGGCACATCAGCCATGCGAGCTTTTTGGCGCTGATGCGGACCAGGCAGCGGATGCTGCGTTGAGCGCATGGCAACCGCGGGAGTTTGGAGACGACGCTGCTGAGGAGCCTTCACCAGAGGCCGAGCCAGAGGCAAAGCCAGAGCCGTGGATGCTTCCGGACACACAGACAAGCAGCTGGTTGAACTATGACGCAGCTGCAGCGCAGCACAGCGCGGTGGCGCAGAGCAGCAACGCAGCGGCGGAGATGGAGCCGAGCGTGGGTGCACGCCCGGGGGCGGTCACTGGAAGCGCGGCGAAGCTCAGCGCCGAGGCGCTCGCTACGCGCGACGCGGAGCTGCGCAGAGCGGCTGCGGCTGCGGCTGCTGCTGCTGCGGCGCCTGCGCCGGCCGCGCCGTCGCAGCTCCTACAAGGGGGTAAGGTGTACGGGGGCAAGATCCGCACGCCCAAGGAGCCAACCGCGAACCAATGAGCTGCAAATGCGCGCATAGAGCCGCATAGAGCATCTGTTTGTCCAGAGGGGCTTGAGAAGGAGGGCGCGAGCGCCGCGACGAGGGCACTACAGAGTGCGTGGCTGTACTGGCAGAGGGGCGAATTTCATCTTCCCGCCCTCGCTTTCGCAATGCTGGGCGTGGAGGCTGCGCCTCGGAGCCTACACGCGGCTTGTGCCGTGCGCGTTCGGCGAGGACGTGAGGAGGCGCGAGTGCGGTGCGTTTGGGCACGCTGTCCAAAGCGTAGTATCCCGCCTCTGTGCGAGCTGCCCACGCGCTCTGGTGGCTGCCGCCGCGGCGCGCAGCTGCACCGCACGGCAGCCTCTCAGGCTGGCCTGGCTGGCCGGGCTGGCCCAGAGTATGAGCCGGCCTGGAGCTCGCGTCAGCCCGAGCAGTGGGGTTGCGCCCGCTTGCTTGCGCCCGTTTCGCCTCGTGCCTGCCGCCCCCGAGCGCAGCTGACGCGCCCCTGATGGCCCGCGCACCAGCTGCGCGGCGGGCAAGGGCGGGGAGAAGGCTCGCTTGTACGTCGGCAAAGGCAAGTACGTCACCGACGACCCCGCCAAGTACCCCGGCCGGGAGGCTAACGCGGCGGCTGGCGGCTGGGCCGGCGGCGAGAAGGCGCGCTCCCTTTTCCGCAAGAGCTCCTGCACTGCCCCCACCCCAGCTCTCTTCGCTCACGCGCGCCCTCACGCGCACGGCCTTCCTTCCCAGGGGCTCTGGGCCTTCCGAGAGGAGGCTCGCGGCGTGGTGGCACCCAAGGAGGTGTGGACGAAGGGCCCCAACGCGCCACGCAAGGTGCTCCCGCGAGAGCTGGACGTAGACCTGACCAAGGACTTTGGGCGCCTGGCTGGCGGCTTTCCGGGCGGCGAGGTTGGCCTCAAGAGCTTCAACTCCACAGGCAAGGTTGCCAAGAACGCGCAGCCGCCAACCGTGGGCCTGGGAGCCTACTTTGCCGTGGCTGCGGCTGGCGCATACGCAGCTTGCGTCTACGCCACCGGCGACCTCAACCCTGGCGACTGGGAGTTCACCACCGCAGACGGGACTCCCGGGAGCGAAGTGCCGGGCGGCAAGAGGGCGACCATCTCGCTGCCAGCCGTCTCCCTGCCGGCAATAGACTCTGCGGTTGCCCGCACAGTCGCCCCGCCAGCCTTGCTGGCCGGCGGCGTGGTGGCTGCTGCGCTGGCTCTGCAGGTGGGCCTGCGCAAGCTGGCCGAGAAGGCGCAGCGCACGGCGACGCTGGCGCTGTTTGCGGCTGCGGTCGGCGCAGCAGCCGGCAAGATCCTGGGCTTGCTGTGAAGGACAAGCGAAAAGGAATAGTAAACAACTCCAATCTCGTCAATCACGCCTTATCTTCCTCATCCTCGTCCGCGTCCGCGTCGGAGGCCAAGTCCGGAAGCAACGTGGTGAAACATACGTTGCCCCGGTGGACCAGTTCCGCCACCCCGGTGTACCCCAGAACCCCCGGGAAGTCGCGCGAGCGCTTGCCACGCAGCCCCTCCGTCTCTGGGCGGCTGTAGTTGACCAGCCCGCGCGCAAGCTCGCGGCCTTCGCAGTCGCAGATGCGCACCGCGTCCTGCGCAGCAAACCCGCCAGCCGTCTTGCAGACGCCCGAAGGGAATATGCTCTTGCGCGCAGCCAGGGCAGCGCACGCGCCCGCATCTAACCACAGCTCGCCGCGAGGAGGCAGTGCGAGGAGCCAACGCTTCCGGCCCTTGGCGGCGTTGCGGACCGCCATGAACAGCGTGCCAACCTGTTCTCCTGCCAGCGCGCGAGCCACAGCCCCCGGGTTTTCGCTCTTGCAGATCACGGTGCGACAGCCCGCCGCGCTGGCGAGCCGCGCGGCGGTGAGCTTCGTCACCATTCCTCCAGTGCCCCATTGTGTGCCAGCCTGGCTCACGTCCGCAGAAAGGGCTCCGATGTCCTGCACCACGTCGATGCGGGTGGCTGAGGGGTCGGTTTGCGGGTTGGAGGTGTACAGACCGTCCACGTCAGTGAGCAGGAAGAGCCACTGAGCGGAGACGAGGGCGGCAACTTGGGCTGAGAGGGAGTCGTTGTCGCCGAACTTGAGCTCCTCGACAGCCACCGTGTCGTTTTCGTTGACCACCGGGATGACGCCCAGCTGGAAGAGCGCGTCGAAAGTGTTGCGCGCGTTCAGGTACTGCGACCGGTTGGCCAGGTTCTCCAGCGTCAACAACACCTGCCCGTTGAGGCACACAGGGGCTCAGCCCGCGCAGCACACGGGTGTCAGGCACACGCGCCTGCGCGCAGCGCTTGCCCAGCGTGCTGAAGAAGTCGTCATAGTAGCGCATCAGGAACGCTTGCCCAACGGCGGCCAGCGCCTGCTTCTGCACCAGATCCGTGGGCTTGCTGCGCAGCTCTGCGGCGGCGGGAGGGGTGCGCGGTGAGCACGCCGCTTCAGGCATGCAGGCGTGAGCGTGCGCTGAGCTGTGAAGACGCACCGAGTCTTTGACACCCCGCACCCACTGCGCCAGAGGAGACCAGCACCACTCGGTGCCCCGCGTCGTGTAGCGCAGCCACAGCTTCGCACAGCTTGGTCATCTGTGCAGAACTCAGCAAGGTCCAGCGGCTGCGGGGCGACTGCGCGCACCTGAGACAGGTGGATGCAGTTCTTGTCGGACCGCAGCAGGCTTGAGGTGCCCACCTTGATGACCACCGTGATCTGCGGGAGCGTGAGCGCCTGGGGACATAGGCAGATGCGGCGATATGCGTACCCCAGTGGGCGAGGCGGAGGCCCAGGCAACACCGTCCATGCTTTGTCTGGACATCTTCTGTTATCCGCGCTCCAGGGCGGAGGAGCGAGCTTGAGTCGTTCGACCAGCGTTCAACTCGCACGCGCGCCTAACGAACATGTATGTATGAGAAGATCTCATCCAAATGCCCGTAGCACTTGCTGTGCACTGATGTCGCGCGTGTTCGCCACGCTGAGAGGGCTGTGGCGCGAGTTTGCCGACTTTGGCAAGGCGGTGCGTTGCGGTAGTAGGAGTGTATGAAGCTGGACTCACCCGCAAGCAACGTACAGGACTTTGAGGCGCTGCGACAGCGCAACCTGCAGCTGCAAGAGCAAATCCAGCAGGCGCGCTCGCTCTCCGCCCACTTTCTCGCCTCCTCACGCCTCCACAGGTACGCGCTCGGAGAGAGGCCCTGGAGCGTCTTGAGGCCGAGAAGACACGCGAGGCTGTGGCATCGGTGGTTACCAACGCGGAGGGCATGCGCGCTTTGCTGCAGGCTGAAACGCAGACGGTAGTGCGTGCGGTGGACCAGATGGGGGAGGGTGCGCTGAACGCACTGAACGCGGGGCTGGCGGAGCACGCTGCCGAAGCGTTCGCCAAAGCGAGAGACGTTGAGGCTGTGCTTGGAGAAGGGCGGCTTAGAGACGGAAGGGACAAGTCGTAGCAGGAGCACCGAGAGGCCGCCAAACGCAAGAGACTTGCCATAACAGCGAGCGCAAGGCTTTGCGCCGTGCACTCTAGTCCAGCAAGTACCCCGCGATGAACATCGCGAAGAAGGCGGCCATGGTGCCTGGACCACGCAGAGCATGTGAGCGCTGCGCAAAGCAGCGAGAGCACTGCTTGCGTACCATAGATGAGCAGCGACTTTTGTTCAGAAGTCATGGAGTTGGTTCCCATGCCGTAGCCTGGGGGCATGACGCGTGAGAAGGAGAAGGGCAGCGAGGAGCAGCGGAGGCGCAAAAGGTGCTCTAGCTCGCCTTGGTTCTGCGAGAAACCGGCCACCACCTTCGCCTTGGACACGAACAGCTTCTTCTCCGCGCCGCAGGTGGGGCAGCGCCAGTCGGGGGGCAGGTCCTGGGTGCGCGGGTGCGCGGGTGCGTGTCAGGAGGCTCGCTTGGCGAGAGACCACAGAAGCCTGCGAGGGGCGCCCACAACGCGCCTGGAACAGCGTTCCCTTAGCCACAGGGTATTCCGGGTCGCCCAGCTTGGGCTCGTAGACGTACTGGCAGCTCTTGCACTCGGCGCTTCCGCCGCCCACCACCGCAAAGCGCTCCACAAGGTCCGGGTTCTCTCGGGACAGCACGCTCTTGCTCGCACCAGACTCCGCACCCTCCACGCCCTCCCCCTCAGACCCACGGCGCACAACCAGGCGAGCGTGCCGGTGCGCCACACGCAGGCCTGCGGGGCGAGGCGCGCTGCCCAACGCACGCGTGCACACGCTGCGGCTGCGACACGCAAGCGACACGCTGCAGCTGGGCGCAGAACAGCTGCGCATCGCAGCCATAAGCGAAGTGCGGAGAGAGTATGCGTTCAGGCGTTCACTGCGTTCTACGGTTCTACTGCGTTCGTGCGTTCTATTGTTGTTGTGCGTTCTAGCGTTCTACTCAATTTGCGCACTCCAGATGCCTCCGCGAGCCAGTGCAGGCGCAGGTGTTGCCGGCGTTCGCGGTCGCGGTCGCGGCCGCGGCGCCGGGCGAGGGCGCGGAGCCTCCGCGGCCCCCAGCTCTGATGGCGAAGACGGCCTCTCCGACAGCTCAGAGCCCAGCAGCGACAACAGCGAGGAGGAGCTGTTCGACCCGCGCAAGGAACCGGAGGCGCGTGGCGGGCGTCCGCAACCATGCGCGAGAGCTCATTTGCACAATGCTCATTCAACTCGCTCAACCTGCTCGCGCAGGCCAGCGAAGGTGGCCTGCAGTCGGACGGCCACGACGACGAGATTGACACGCAGGCTATGCTGAAGGCGCGTCTGCGGCAAACTGCAGCGGCGCATGCTTTACAACCCTCGTTCGCGCAGCGGCTGACGTCCGTACACCGCGCAGGTGCTTGTGCGCGCCAGCGACGACGACGAGGAGGAGGAGGAGGAGGATGATGATGAAGAGGAGGTGACTGAAGAGGAAGGGGATGCAGTGGGAGCGCGAGGCTTCGCGGGCGCCTCTGCGCCCCTCGGGGACACCGCCGCGAGCTCAGAGGAGGAGGAGGAAGATATGGAGGAGGCGCTGGGGCAGTACGAGCTGCTGGCGAAGCGGAAGCGTATCGACGGGTACGAACTGCTCGTGCGCGCTCTGTCAACTGCCGTGTTGCCCGGTCGCTCAGTCCGCTCTCTCCCGTGCAGCCCGTCGGCGCGCCGGGGCAGCCGGCGCCAGCGCGCGGCGCTGACTGGCGCTGAGGAGCTGGAGGAGTTCTTTGCGGGTGGCGCGCTGCGTCGCAGAGCCCTCCGCTCGCGCAAGGGCAAGCGCTCCCGCGGCACCTCCACCGCCGCAGCCCTCATGCCCGCCGAGGCTGGCCGCAAGCTGGCGGATGCCACTCTGCTCTACATGAACGGCGACACCGCTCGCGCAACCCCGCTCCTGCAGGACGTCATCCGCCTGGCGCCCGGCGCACCCGACGGCTACTCCGCAATGGCGGCGTTGCACGAGGCGCGCGGCGATGGTCGTCGCGCGCTGGATTTCAAGATGATCGCCGCGCACCTCACGCCCCGAGACGCGCTCATCTGGCGTGCCCTGGCACAGCAGTCTGTGGCCCTGGGCAACTCCCGTCAGGCCATCTACTGCCTGACGCGCGTGTTGCGTCTGGAGCCGGAGGACCCTCACGCGCGGTGGGACCGCAGCATCTTGTACAGCGAGATTGGCGAGCTGCGCAAGGCGGCCGAGGGCCTGGAGTGGCTGCGCAAGCTCAGGCCTACCGATGGTGACGTGGCAACCATGCTGGCACGCATGCATCACCGATTGGGCGCCCCGGAGCGCGCCTGCGAGCTGCTGGACACGTTTGTGAAGGACAACCCCGACGCTGCGGACGCCACGCTGGTCAACATGCTCGCTGAGGTGCTCATCGAGCTGGGCCGCCACGCAGAAACGCTGGCGCTGCTAGATCGGGAGTCGCCGGGCATTTGCGTGGATGGTGCGGCCATGCCGCTGGACCTGTCTGTCAAGGGGGCGGTCTGCCACGCCTACCTGGGCGACGTGGAGAAGGCGGAGGATGCCCTGCGTCCGCTGCTGGAGGCGAGCTGCGGCGAGTTCGCAGACCTGTATCTGCAAGCAGCCAACGCGTTCTGGGCGGTAGGCGACGCGGCCCGCTCCTACCGCCTGCTCACGCCCCTGCGCGCGCTGCCGGAGTACGACAGCCCCCAGCTGTGGGCCCGCCTGGCGACGTGCCTGTGCGAGCAGCGTGACGTGAACGGCGCGTGCGCGCTGTACGAGGAGGTGCTGGTGCAGCACCCCGGCCACCACGAGGCCACGGCGGCGTATGCGGAGCTCCTCATGGCGCACGGCCGCATGGACGAGGCCATGGTGCAGCTGGCCCGCCTGGATGGGGACCCCCAGGCTGCCCAGGCGGCCGTGGCGTCGCTGGCGGGGGACCCGGAGGCTGTGCTGCGCCGCCTGCGCGCCGCCAAGCTGCGCGGCTGTGCGGGCGACCACGCCAGCCTGCTGGCCATGGCGCTGCCGCTGGTGGCGCAGAGCCTGGAGGCTGAGACGGGCGCGGTGGCGGCGGCGGTGGCTGCGGCTGCGGCGGGGCTGGGGCGCAGGGGCGGCCGCAAGGCCAAGCCCACACAGGAGCCCCCCTCCGCCACAGGCGTCTTCCAGGGCTTCGTCACCAAGACGCCCAGGCGGCACAAGCAAGACGCAGAGCCCGGCGGCGGCGGCGGCGGCGGCGGCGCGTCTGCCCACGCCTCGGCTGCGGCGGCTGCGCAGCGTGCCCTGGCGCTGTCCACCCTGCCGCAGCCCGCCATCCCGCACATGCTGCGCGACGAGGAGACGTTCGCAGTCTTCACGGCCTGCGTGGGCGCCCTCAACGCGCAGGGCCGCCTCTCCGAGGCAGCCGCGCTGGTGGAGGGCGCCGCCGCGCTCGCAAAGGGCAACCCCGCGCTGCGGGACCGCCTGCCCGCGCTGCGCCACCTGGACGCAGAGCTGGCGGAGGCGCGGGGGGACAACTCCGGCGCAGCAGCCGCACTTCGGGGCATCCTGTCCTCCGCCCCGCCACCAGGAGGCACGCTGGTGCAGTGGAACGCCTTCGCGCGCGCAACCACCGCCGCGGGCGTCACTGCCAAGCAGGCCAAGCTGCTGGGGCGCCTCGGAAGCAGGCACCCAGGCAATGCTGCTGTGCCAACCATGCATGCCGCCGCTCTCGCAGCCGAGCGTGGCGTATGCACGCCGCAGGCGTTGGCGTCCCTCTTCCGTGCGTTCAGGCTGGCACCGCGTCAGCCGCTGGTGTGTTTGGCGCTGGGCAGCGCGCTGATACAACACGCGATGAGCCGGGGGGTAGCGGATCGTCACGCGGCGGTTTTGGCGGCCTTTGGCTTTATCCAACGCTACGCTGCGCTGCGCGGAAACCCGGGCGAGTCGCAGTTCAACACTGCGCGGGCGCTGCACGCTTTGGGGTTGGTGCATCTGGCGCTGCCGCTGTACGAGCAGGCGCTGCAGGAGGAGGGCGGGGGGGTTGCCCGCGAGGCGGCGCATAACCTGGCGCGCATCTACCTTGGGGCGGGCGCGCCGGGGCTGGCGCGGGAGCTGATGCGGCGCTACAACACGGTTTGAAAACCGGACACATTGGTACGTGCGACAGACGTGCGACAGACACTCGTCTCTCATCATGCGAGTCTGTCTACCCCGCCGACGCAGGAGGTGGACGGCTCCGCCGGCGCTGCTGTCCTGGCCGATCTTGACCGTGTAAGCTTGTGAGTGAGAACTGAAGGTTATTGACGCTGCAGTTGTCGACGGTCGCGTTGATGTGGCCCGCCACCAGCGTGCGGTCCCAAGCTGCTGAGCACGCTCGCAGCGGCGATCTGGATGCATCTGGAAGGCTCCGTAGAACAAGTGAACAGGGGACTACGGAGCCTTCCAGATGCATCCAGGCATCAACGCAACCGCCACAACTGCAGCTTCGCCACCCTGCAGTACCATAAGCAGAACTCAGTCAAGAACGACCGTGACGACAGCGCCGGCGGCGCCGTCTCCCTCCTTGTCTATCGGCTCAATGTGTTGGGTCCCGCATCAGCTGCTCACCAGCAGCGCCTTTCCGCCACGCGCCGGCTCCTGCGCGTGCGCCACCGCCTTCTTGACGTCGCTCAGCTGAAACTTCTGTCCGGAGAAGGGCACCAGCAAGCCCTCGGCGAACATGGTGACGATCTCCGAAAAGACCGCCTTTTTGGCATCCGCGCTGAGCGACTCCAAGTACGGTGTCAGCCAGAATCCCTTAATGCTCACGCCGCGGAAGAGCACGTCCACGATGCTGCCCGTAAACACCATGCCGCTCATAGCGCCGTAGACGAGCACTGTGCCGCCAGGGCGCAGAGCACCGGTGATGACCGCGGTCAGCTCACCCCCAACGGCATCGACAGCGCCCCAGGCGCCCTTGCCGCCCGTGATCTCCTGCACGCGAGCCCCCACATCTTCGGAAGTGCAGATCACGTGGTCCGCGCCCGCAGCCAGTAGCTCCGGGATCTGTTCCGCGCGGCGTACCAGGTTGATGGTCTTGATGCCGCGGTGCTTGGCGACGGTGATGAGCATCCGGCCGAGCGTGGAGCCGGCGGCGCTCTGCAGGATGAAAGCGCCCGAGGGCACGGCCAGCTCCTGCAACATGCCAACCACCGTCACCTGCGAGACTGCAGCGTCAGTAGTTGAAAAGAGGCCGGAGAGTCAGGAGCGACAAGAGCGCACGCACCGGGTTGACGAGGAACTGCGAGGCCGTCTCGTCGCTGACTGAGGGCGGGACGGGCAGGAAGTTGGCCGCGCTCACCGCGACGTACTCCTGCCAGCTGCCTTGGCCGCCCTTGGCGTCCACAAACACCACTCCGCGGTCGCCCTCCTTCACAGTCGCGCAGCCGTTGGCGTCTGCCACCACTCCCACGCCCTCCAGTCCTGGAACCGCTGGCAGACTTGCGGGCGTGAAACCTGGATAGACGCCCATGATAGAAAAGACGTCTGCAGGGTTCACCGGACGAGCGGTAACCCGCACGAGAATCTCGCCTGCTGCGGGCGCGGGCACGGGCGCGTGCGTCTCAACCGCAAGCGTGTCCAGCAGGTTAGCGGGGTCGAAGGAAGTCACCACCACGCGCGTCTGTGTCTGGGGCGCCATCGAGAGACCAGAGCGTCCACAGAGAGACCGAAGGAAGTTGGGTTTTCAGGGGCCTCTACATGGGCACGCTGGCAGTTCCGGCCGATTGTTCGCCTGAAAATCTTCGATTTCGCACTCTTTCGCCATTCGCGCGCGCGCCGCCGCCCTGTTCGCCCAAACAAAACCTCACGATTGTGCGCAAGGTCGCGCCGCACCGAACGCGCCAACTCTTGCGCGGAACGGTGCGCTGGCTGATGCGTCATTAAGCGAGAAGCGAAGCGACACTGCGTGACGTTGACTTGCGAGCGAAGGGACGCCCAGGAGAGGAACCGACAGGAGTCCCTCATGCGGCCGGGA
>Ga0049083_10000647_pt1 | contig 12629 bp, 10 predicted proteins | sample GreLakmeMI27MSRF_FD_66719 | JGI IMG/M metagenome (GOLD analysis project Ga0049083, IMG submission 66719) | Freshwater lentic microbial communities from great Laurentian Lakes, MI, USA - Great Lakes metaG MI27MSRF | ecosystem: Environmental > Aquatic > Freshwater > Lake | place: Great Lakes...
CAGCTCGGCAACCTCCGGCACCAGCGCGACGAACTGCTCTCCTGTTGCTTCAAGCTCATGAAGCGCACCCTCTTCGGCGACGTTGGCTACGGCCTCGATTCCCTCGGCACCGAGGCGACGGTGAAGGCGATGCAAGTCCCCGCCCTCGCTGCGTTGCACCAGCAACTCGTCACGCCCGACAACTGCGTCCTCGCCATCTACGGCGCGGTGGAGACGAAGCGAGTGGTGGCCGAAGTGAAGAAAGCGTTCGGCAAGTGGAAGCCAGCCACGAAGTCCAATTCGCAATTCGCAATTCGCAATTCGCAATTCAAGGCCGGTCGCGCCTCCGACACGCGCGACAAGAAGCAAGCCGTCCTCGCCATCGGCTTCCCCGGCACGACCATGCACCACGCCGACCGCTACGCCCTCGACCTCATCCAAGAGGCGTGCAGCGACATGGGTTCGCGGCTCTTCACGCGCATCCGCGAGAAGCTCGGCCTGGCCTACTACGTCGGCGCGCAGCACATGGCCGGCGTGGTCCCCGGCTACTTCGTTTTCTATTGCGGCACTTCCCCGGAGAAGGCCGCGCTCGTGGAGAAGGAGCTGTTGGCTGAAGCCGACCTGCTCCGCACCGACGGCTTGACCGAGGAAGAACTCAAGCGCGCGAAAGCCAAAATCGTGGGCCAGAAGAAAATCTCCCGCCAAGACCTCGGCGGTCAGGCGATGCTCCACGCCCTCGACGAACTCTACGGCCTCGGCTACGCGCACCACGTGGCGGACGACGCGCACTACGAGACCGTCACGCTCGCCGAAGTGCGTGCCGTCGCCGCTCGCTACTTCTGCCCCGAAGCCAGCGCCGTCGCCGTCATCAGCGGCCCGCTGGCGTAGCGCGGACTTCGCAGTCTGCTGTATCGCGGGTTTCCAAACCGCATGACACTGGATGTCTGTCACCGAGGGGGTGACCAGCGGCAACTTCGCGAAGTTCAGCGAGTGGCAAACGCCCGGCCGTTCTTCCAGCGGTGAAACCCTTTTACACCCTCCCCGCCGCACCGCTAGAGTCCGCCCACATTCAAGATCACTTATGCCCGACGCCCCTGCCCCCGCTCTCCAAGTATCCGACTCCGATGTCGCCGCCATCGACGCGATGCGCACGCTGCACGCGCAGCTCCGCGCCGAGGTGGCCAAGGTCATCATCGGTCAGGAAGCCGTCATCGAGGAGTTGCTCATCGCCATCCTCTCGCGCGGCCACGCGCTGCTGATGGGCGTGCCCGGCCTCGCCAAGACCACCATGGTCCACGCGCTCGCCGAGGTGATGAACCTCCAGTTCAACCGTATCCAGTTCACGCCCGACCTGATGCCCAGCGACATCACCGGCACCGACATCCTTCAAGAGACCGATATTCCCGGCAAACGCGCCTTCGTCTTCCTGAAAGGCCCGCTCTTCTCGAACATCGTGCTCGCCGACGAAATCAACCGCACGCCGCCCAAGACCCAGTCCGCGCTGCTCGAGGCCATGCAGGAGCACAAGGTCACGGCCAGCGGCAAGGCCTTCAAATTGCCCGAGCCGTTCTTCGTGCTCGCCACGCAAAATCCCATCGAGCAGGAAGGCACTTACCAGCTCCCCGAGGCGCAGCTCGACCGCTTCATGTTCTTCATCCACGTGCATTACCCGAGCCTGGAGGAGGAGCGCCAAATCGCTCGCGCCACCACGGGGGCCGCACCCGCCGCGCTGGAGAAGCTCATCACCGGCGAGCAGGTCATCGCGTTCCAGCAACTCATCCAGCGCGTGCCCGTGCCCGACCATATTTACGACACCGCCGTGGACCTCGTCCGCATGACCCGCCCCGCCGACGAGTCCGCGCCCGCGTGGATCAAGAAGTGGGTCACGTGGGGAGCCGGCCCGCGCGCCGTGCAATACCTCATCCGCGGCGCGAAGGCCCACGCCGTTCTCAACGGCAGCTACCTCGTCCGCATGGAAGACATCGAAGCCGTCGCCCAGCCCGTCCTCACCCATCGCATCCTGACGAACTTCCAAGCGCAGACGGAGGGCATGACGAGTCCGAAGATTATCGAGCGGCTGCTGGGAGAGCTGCGGGGGAAGGAAGGCGGCGGGAAGCAGTGATTTTGACCTGACGCCGACATCCCGCAACTGTCTGCCGGGTTCGCGCGGAAGAACCATTGGCATCGGACGCACTGGCAGCTAACCTCGGGCATGATTGAAGGCAACGATACCCCTGTCGCAGTGACCTCTGACTCCCACGCCAAGCCGTCTTTGCACGACGCGCAGAGCGGGCACGACCACCGCGAGCTGCGCATTGACAAGGTCGGCGTGCGCGGCCTGCGCTTCCCCATCCAGATTCGCGACAAGGCGCACAGCCACCAGAACACCATCGCCACCATCTCGATGTGCGTGGACCTGCCGAAGGAATTCAAGGGCACGCACATGAGCCGCTTCATCGAGGTGCTCAACGCCCACGGCTCCATCGTCCACGTGGAGAACATCGAGGATATCCTTCATGCGATGCAGGTCAGGCTGGACGCCGCCACCGCGCATCTGGAGATGGAGTTCCCGTTCTTCCTCACCAAGAAGGCGCCCGTGACCGGCATGGAGGGGGTGATGGACTACACCGCGCGCTTCGCGGCAGCGGCGTGTGGGAAGGAAATTGACTTCGTGCTGACGGTCATCGTCGGCGTGACCACGCTGTGCCCCTGCTCGAAGGCCATCTCCAAACACGGCGCTCACAACCAGCGCGGCAACGTCACCGTCTCCATCCGCTCGGACAAGGTGGTGTGGATCGAGGACCTGATCGCGCTCGTCGAGGCCAGTGCCAGCAGCGAACTCTACTCCCTGCTCAAGCGGCCGGACGAGAAGGCCGTGACCGAGCGCGCCTACGAGAACCCGGTCTTCGTTGAGGACCTCGTCCGCAATGTCGCCCTCAAGCTAAACGCGCTTACGGACGTGACGTGGTATAAGGTGGAGGCCGAGAACTTCGAGAGCATCCACAACCACAACGCCTACGCGTGTATTGAAAAGGCCTGACCTTTCCCCCAAACGCAGGACCGCGCTTGCGCCGATTGCGTCAGGCTGGAACATTCACGCCGCCCCATGAAAGCGTCGGCCCCTTTCGATTCCCTCACGCGCCGGGACTTCGTTCGCGGCGGCTCCGCACTGGCCGCGTCCGCGCTGGCTGTCGGACTTTCTCCCGCCACGACGCAGGCAGCCGAGGCTTCCGCCGTCGTCGGGACGAAGCCAGTCTCCGCGACGCCGCATCCCCTGCTGACACCTGCCGACAAGTTCCGTGATGTCTCCCGCGGCAACCCCAAGCCGCACTCGCTGAAGGGCGACGCGCTCGTTCAGGCGCGACTCACGCCCGAGACTTGGCGGCTGGAGATCACCGCAGACACGACGGTGAACCCCGCGATCAAGGATCAACCCGGCTTGAGCACCCCGCTCACGCTCGCAGATGGCAACGCGCTGGATTTGCCGGCCCTGATGAAGCTCGCCGAACAGCACGGCGTGAAATTCCTCAAGGCCATGCAGTGCCTCAACATTCCCGCGCCGCTAGGCCAGGGGCTGTGGGAAGGCGTGCCCTTGCGCGAGGTGCTGCGGCTCTGCGGCCAACTGCGGAACGTGCGGCGAATTTACTACTGGGGCTTTCACAACAATGACCCCAAGCAGCTCTTCCAGTCCTCGCTTAGTTATTCGCAGGCGCTGGAGACGCCACCGGGCGAGCTGCCCGCCTTCCTCGCCTATCGCCTCAATGGCGAGCCCATCCCCCTCATCCGCGGCGGCCCCGTGCGCATGGTCATCCCGTGGGCGCATGGCTTCAAATCCATCAAGTGGCTTCAGCGCATCGTCGTCACCAACGACTACCGCGCCAATGACACCTACGCCGAACAGAACAACGATCCCGAGTCCCCCCTCAAGACCGCCGCGTATCTCGACAGCCTCCCGGCAAAAATCCCCATCGGCCGGATCATCACCGTGAGCGGCCTCGTCATCTCCGGTTTGTCTGGGCTGAAACGCGTCGAGTATTCGCTCAGCCGTGCGGATGCGAAGGCCGACGACGCCGAGCAATGGACCGAGACTCAGCTCGAAGCCCCGCCCGCCGACTGGAGCACTGTTCTTCCCGCCGGCGTCTCCTCACGGCAAATCCTCGGCTTCAATCCGCAGACCGGCCAGCCGGCGACGTGGCCGTTGCGCTACAGCATGGTTTCATGGTCCGCCTCGCTCAAAGGATTAGCCCCCGGCAAATATTCCCTGCGCGCCCGCGCCGTGGACTTGAACGGCTTCGCCCAACCCGAGCCACGCTCCAATCAGAAGGCCGGCAGGAATGCGCTCGAAGCGCGCGAGTTTGAAGTGATCTGACCCCCTGAACCGACCCGCACGCGGCTTGCCGAAGCGTTCACCAAGGCCGCCGCGATTTGGCTTGGGTGCCACGAGAATCCGGCCCCTTCACGCCCGGGCTTTTGGCCGGCGGGGTGACGATCCGAACCATTGCATCCGGTGAAACATCGTCAGCGACCACCGATGCCTGCGCCTGATAATCAGCCATGGCCGCCCCGATCACCCCGAGCAACTCCCGCCGGCCATGCTTCGCCACTGAGGAACAGGTGAAAATCTCCGGCAGCTTCTCGCACCAGTCGGAGATCCGTTCCGAGAACGCCGCGATGTTCGCCTGAACCGTGATGGCATTCACCTTGTCGGTCTTGGTGAAGACGAGCACGAAGGGGACGGAATTTTCGGCGAGCCATTCCACGAATTCCAAATCCATCTCTTGCGGCGGCAGGCTGGAATCAACCAGCGCGAAGACCAGACAGAGGTTCGGGCGGTTACACAGGTAATTGGCCACCGCCGCGTTGAACTTGGCCTTGTCCTGCCGCGCCACATGGGCCCACCCGTAGCCCGGCAGGTCCACCAACCGCCACGTCTTGTTCATCGTGAACATGTTGATGAGCTTGGTGAACCCCGGCGTGGCGGAAACCCGGGCCAGGCCCTGCTGGCCTGCGATGATGTTGAGCAACGACGACTTGCCCACGTTGGAGCGCCCGATGAAGGCGAACTCCGGCAGCGACTCGTCCGGACACGAGTCCAGGTCCGGGGCGCTGCGGAAAAAAGTGGCGGATGAGATGTCCATATTCAGAAACGAGCAACCGACTGTCGCAGCAAAAGCTCTTCACTGAAACATCTATTCACATCACCTCCACACCGCCTTCTGCCCGCGACTTGGCCGCCCGCAGTTGGCCGCAACCTGAAAGTTCGACTACGAACCCGCCTGAAGCTCCCGCGCCCGGAGACATGCCACATCGCGTCCGGGAGAAATTTCTTCCAGCGCTGGCCCCGTCGCCTTGCACGCCTCCACCGCAAACCGGCAACGCGGGTGAAACGCGCAACCGCTCGGCGGGTTCAGCGGCGAAGGCGGATCGCCCGCGAGCACGACGCGCTGGCGCAGCTTCTCGCGCGCCGGGTCCGGCACGGGCACCGCGCTGACCAGCGCCTGCGTGTAGGGATGCAGCGGATGGTCGAACACCGCCGCCGCCGGCCCCAGCTCGATGATCTTGCCCAGATACATCACCGCGATGCGGTCCGCGATGTGCCGCACCACCGAGAGATCGTGCGAGATGAAGACCAGCGTCAGCCCCATCTCGCGTGAGAGCTTGGCGAGCAGGTTGATGATCTGCGCCTGAATCGAAACATCCAGCGCCGACACCGGCTCATCCGCCACGATCAACTTCGGTTCCACTGCCAGCGCGCGCGCGATGGCGATGCGCTGCCGCTGTCCGCCGCTGAACTCGTGCGGATACTTCCGCTGGTAACGGGGCGCGAGGCCGACCTTCTCCATCAACGCCGCCACGCGCGCGGGCAGTTCGCCCGCCGGCACCGCGTGATGCGCCCGGATCGCCTCCGCCAGCGTGTCGAACACCGTCATGCGCGGGTTCAGCGACGCATACGGGTCTTGGAAAATCATCTGGAAGTCCGCGCGCGCCGACCGCAGCTCCGCGCCGCGCAACGCCGTCAGGCTCCGCCCGCCCAGCACCACCGTGCCCTCGCTCGCCGGGAGCAACTGGAGAATGGTTCGCCCCAGCGTGGACTTGCCGCAGCCCGACTCGCCGACCAGCCCGAGGATTTCCCCCTGCCGCAGCGCCAGCGACACGCCATCCACGGCCCGCACCGTCCCCACGCGCTTGCGGAACACAAGGCCGTGCTCCACCGGGAAGTGGGTCTTCACGTCACGCAGTTCGAGGAAGGGAGTCATTGGTTTTGAGCCACAGATGAAACACAGATTGAACAGAGATAAGAAGCAACCCAAGACGGCCTCTCAGTCCCTGGCTTTGCCTCATCTGTGTTCAATCTCTGTTTCATCTGTGCCTAAAGTTTCAGTTCCCCACGCTGCACCCGCACGCACGCACTGGCGTGGCCCGGCTCAACTTCCTTCAGCACCACTTCATCTGTCCGGCACTCGGGCTGCGCGAACTCACACCGGTCGGCAAAGGCGCAGGCGGGCAGCGGCTTGGACACGTCGGGCGGCAGGCCGGGGATGGTGTAAAGCTCCGCGCCCTTGCCTTGCAGCGCCGGGATGCTGCGCTGGAGCGCGCGGTTGTAGGGGTGCAGCGGGCGCGCGAAGATGTCCTCCACCCGGCCCGACTCCACCACGCGGCCCGCATACATCACCAGCACGCGCTGGCAGAAGCTCGCCACCACGCCGAGGTCGTGCGAAATCCAGATTACCGCCATGCCGCGCTCGCGCTGGAGCCGCGCGATGAGATCAAGAATCTGCGCCTGCACGGTCACGTCCAGCGCGGTAGTCGGCTCGTCGGCGATGAGCAAATCCGGCTGCGTGATGAGCGCCATCGCGATCATCACGCGCTGCCGCATCCCGCCGCTGAACTCGTGCGGATGGCTGCGGATGCGCCGCGCGGCGTCCGGCACGCCGACTTCCTCCAGCGCGCGGATGGCGCGCTTCACGGCCTCAGCGCGCGGCATTTTCTCGTGGATGAGCAGCGGCTCGATGAGCTGTTCCTCGATGCGCAGATACGGGTTCAGCGAGGTCATCGGGTCCTGGAAAATCATCGCGATGCGCTTGCCGCGAATCTTGTTCAGCTCCGCCTCCTTCATGGTGAGCAAGTCCGCGCCGTCGAAGCGCGCCGTGCCGCTCTCGATGCGTCCCGGCGGCTTGGGAATGAGGCCCATGAGCGAGTAGCACGTCACGGATTTGCCCGAGCCGCTCTCGCCCACGATGCCCAGCGTCTCGCCTTTCTCGACGCTGAACGACACGCCATCCACCGCGCGCACGATGCCGTTGCGCGTGTGGAAATAGGCGCGGAGATTGGCTACTTCAAGCAGGGGCATGGGAGTTTTGGCCGCAGATGAACACAGATGGAACACAGATTAGAATGGGAAGCCGGAACGGCGGGGCGGATGCGGGCAAAGCTCTTTTTCCTGCCTCCCCTATCTGTGTTCCATCTGTGTTCATCTGTGGCTAAAAAGATTTCAATCCTTGCTCGCCCGCACGTCGAGCGCGTCGCGCAGGCCGTCGCCGAGGAAGTTCAGGCAGAAGAGCGTCGCGCTGAACGCGCCGGCGGGGAAGACAAGCATCCACCAGTATTCCTCCATCCGGTCCGCGCCGTCTTTAATCATCGAACCCCACGAGCTCATCGGTGGTTGCACGCCGAGGCCGAGGAAGCTGAGGAAGGCTTCGAGCAGCATCACCGCCGGCACCGTGAGCGTGGTGTAAACGATGACCGGCCCGAGCACGTTGGGAATCATGTGGCGCAGGATGATGCGCCGCTTGCGCAAGCCCAGCGCGTGCGCGGCCTCGACGAACTCCGTCCGCTTCAGCGACGCCACCTGCCCGCGCACGATGCGCGCCATGGTGAGCCATTCCACCGCGCCAATCGCGGCGAAGAGCAGCCACAGCTCGCGGCCCAGCCAGACGGTGAGCAGAATCACAAAGAGCGTGAACGGGAGCGCGTAGAGGATGTCCACGAGCCGCATCATGAGCGCGTCGAGCTTGCCGCCGATGAAGCCGGAGATGGCGCCGTAGAGCAGGCCGATGGTGAGCGCCACGCCCGTCGCGCACGCGCCGACCATGAGCGAGACGCGGCCGCCGTAGAGCAGCCGCGTGAACTGGTCGCGCCCGAGGTGGTCGGTGCCGAGCCAGTGTTTCGTGGACGGCGGGGCCGCGCCGAGCGCGAGGTCCTGGGCGTCATAGGCGTGCGTCAGCCCGGTAACTCTCGCCGCTTTGCCGACCGGCGGGAGTATGGGCGCGGCGACGCAGAGCAAGCCCAGCGCAGTCACGATGAACGCGCTAGCGAGCGCGAGCTTGTTCTTCTGCAAGCGCGCCCATGCGTCCTGCCAGAGGGAGTGGCCGACCTCGACTGGCTCAGGGACAGCAATAGTTAGAAACGGGGAAGACATTTCAATTAGCCACGAAAGGGCGCCGAGGACACAAAGCCGATGTGCCGGCGATTTGCAGTCGCCGGCACGGGCGCACCGTGCTCATTCCCCATTCTGCATTCCGCATTTTCATTCGAGGCGCACCTTCGGGTTGAGCCAAGCCTGCGCGACGTCCACCAGCAGGTTGAAGAAGAGGATGATGGCCGAGAAGAAGAACACCGTGCCGCCCACCACCGGGATGTCGCGGTCGAAGACCGAGCCGACGAAGTATTTGCCCAGCCCCGGGATGTTGAAAACCGTCTCGATGACGAACGAGCCGGTGATGAGGCCCGCCGCCGCTGGGCCGAGGAAGGTCACCACCGGCAGCAGGCCGCCGCGCAACGCGTGCCGCGTGAGGATGCGCAGGCCCGAGGCGCCCTTCGCCCGCGCGGTGCGGATGAAATCTTGCCCCATGACCTCCAGCATCCCGCCGCGCGTGAGCCGCGCGACGTAGGCGGCGAGATGGAAGCCGAGCGTGAGCGCGGGCAGCACGCGGTCCCCGGGCGTGTTCCAGCCGGAGGTGTGGAACCAGCCCAGCTTGAGCGCGAAGAAGAGCACCACCATCGGCCCGAGCACGAACGTGGGCAGGCACACGCCCACCATCGCGGCGGACATGGGCACGTAGTCCTGCGCGGAGTTGGGCTTTTGCGCCGCGAGCATCCCGGCGGGCAGCCCGATGGCCAGCGCGATGAGCAACGCCCACGCGCCCAGCTCCAGCGACACGGGGAAAGACTCGCGGATGATTTCGCCGACGGTGCGGTTCGAGTGGCGGATGGAGGGCTGCTGTCCGGTGACGAGCGACTTGAGGAAGTTGACGTATTGCACGCCGAGCGGCTTGTCCAAGCCGTAGTGCGCTTCGAGCCGCTTGAGGATTTCGGGGGGGATGCTTTTCTCGGCGGTGAACGGCCCGCCCGGTGCATAGCGCACCATGAAGAAGGTGAGCGTGGCCACCGCCCAGAGGACCGGGAGCGTTTGCAGCAGGCGGATGAGGAGGAAGCGGGCCATTACGTTTTAGCCACAGAGGAACACAGATCGGACACAGATGAAGACTTGAGAACGGGACTGCAGGAGAGCAGGACACTGTATGGCGCTCAACTTTAGCTCCTTCCCAATCTGTGTTTCATCAGTGTGCATCTGTGGCTAAAAAGTCCGCTTCCTGACCTCGCCCGCTACTCAAACCACAGGTGCTTGTAAGGATGGTGGTCGAGCAGGGTCGGGTGCCAGCCCTTGAGCTTGGGCGAAATGAGGTGCTGGCGAGTGTAGTGGTAGATGGGGATGATGGGCAGCTCGTCCATCAGGATGATCTCGGCCTTCTGGAAGAGTTCGTGGCGCGCGGCGGCGTCCCCGGTGCGGGCGGCCTCGCCGATGAGGCGGTCGTATTCCTTGTTGCTCCAGCCGGTCTCGTTCTGACCGCCGCCCGTCAGCCACATGTCGAGGAACGTGTTCGGGTCCACGTAGTCGCCCGTCCAGCCGGCGCGGCAAATCTGGTAGTTCATCTGGCGTTGCGAATCCAGATACACCTTCCACTCCTGGTTCAGCAGCTTCGCCTCAATGCCGAGGTTCTTCTTCCACATCTGCTGGATGGCCTCGGCGATGACGCGGTGGGATTCCGACGTGTTGTAGAGCAGTTCGAAGGGGGGAAAGCCCTTGCCGTCCGGGAAGCCGGCGTCGGCGAGAAGTTTTTTGGCCTCGGCCAGGTCGCCGCTGAACTTGCCGCGCGCCGTGTAGCCGCCGGTGCCGGGCGGGGTGAGGTTGAACGCGGGGATTTGCCCGGCCTTGAGGATGTTCTCGGTGATGGAAGCGCGGTCAATGGCGAGCGCGAGGGCTTTGCGCACGCGCTGGTCGTTGAGCGGCGGCTTTGTCGTGTTGATGCGGTAGAAGTAGGTGGAGAGATAGGGCTCGATGCGGATGAGGTCGGGGTGGTTCTTCCGGTAGCCGGGGATTTTCGAGAGCGGCACGGTCTCGGTGACATGGAGCTGGTTCGCGCGGAACATGCGCTCCTCGGTCTCGGAGCTGGAGATGGGATAGAAGGCGAGGCCGTCGAGCTTCACGGTCTTGGCGTCCCAGTAGTGCGGGTTGCGTTTGATGGTGAGGACCTCGTTGACCTTCCACTGGTCGAGCGTGAAGGGGCCGTTGCCGACGAAGTTCTCGGGGCGCGTCCACTTGTTGCCGCGCTCGTAGGGCTTGCCGTGCTTGGCGAGGGTCGGCAGGTGGACCGGCATCCACGACGTGTGGTTGACGAGCGAAAGGAAGTAAGGCGTGGGGCCGATGAGCGTGACCTGAAAGGTGTGGTCATCAATGACCTTGTAACCGACCTGCGAAAAGTCCTTCAGCTTGCCCTCGTTGTAAGCCTGCGCGTTCTTCACGACGTGGTGCATGTAGGCGTATTGCGCCGCGAGCGTGGGTTCGAGCATCCGTTTGTAAGCCTCGAAGAAATCGCGCGCGGTGAAGGCGTCGCCGTTGGACCACTTGGCGTTCTTGCGCAGAAAAAATGTGTAGGTGAGCAGGTCCGGCGAAATCTCCCACCGCTCGGCGACGCCGGGAATGGGATGCAAGTCCTTCGGGTCCTCGTCCGTGAGTCCCTCGAACAGGCCCATGAGAATCATGTGCTCAGGCACACCGGTGACAATCTGCGGGTCGAGGTCCGATGGCTCGGAGCCGTTGCCGCGATGGAGGATCATCTTCCCCGGCGCGACGGCGGGACCGGAGCCGAAGCCGGGGTCAGCCTTCGCGCCGCTGCCGCCGGAAGCCGCGGGCTTGTCGGCGGACTTGTTGCAGCCCACGAGCAGGACAGCCAGACACGCGGCGGTGAACAGTGCTTTCATGCCGCGAAGCCTTTCCGATTCCGACGGCGCGAGGAAGCCCAAAAGGAGGGCAGCCGGGCTTCCTCCCTCAACCAAACGTCCGCTTCAAACGCCCGTCGTGATACGCGACGCGTTGCGTTGCGTTCATCTTCTCGAAGTCTGGCTTGCCGTCCGCGAGCTTTGGCCAGTCGGCACCGTTTCGAGTTTCGGGTTTTGAGTTTTGGGTTTCGTTCGTGCGCGCGGCCAGCGGGTTGTCCCTCACTTCGACGGTCGCGCGCTTCTTCGCGCTGCCGTCGTAGCTCATCGCTTGGTCGGTGAGCTTGAGGTCGTCGTCGAGTGTGCGCGTCGGTTTGATGCCCTTGCCCTGAAGCACGCCGTGGTAAGCACGCACCGCTTCGTCCGGCGAGATTTTGCCATCGGTGATAAGGCGCAGCATCTCGATGAACGCGAGTTGGTGCTCGGCGTTGTTAATCTTGCGACCGAAGAGCGCCACGCGCGCGCCGTATTTCTGCGCGTCGTGGATGAGCCGGAAGGCGTCGTAAGTCGTGCCCGCGCTGCCACCGAGGATGCCGACCACGAGGTTCGGGTCGTATTGCGCCAGCTCCTCCATCGCCTTCGGACCGTGATAGACGATCTTTAGGAACACGGGCCGGCCCGCGTCCGGCACACCCGCGAGCGTGCGCAGGATGTTGTCATTGATGAACTCGCCGAGCTTCTCCGGCGCGATGCCGCTGCTGACGTTCGGGTCAAAGATTTCGAGGAAGTGCCTAAAACCCTTCCGCTCCGCCTCCTCGCGAAATTCCTTATACCAGAGCAAAGCCTCGCGGTCTTGATCCAGCTCGTTGACGAAGGTGATGGAGTAGAGGCCGAGATTCGCGCCGGTAAAACTCCCGCTGCCATCGCGGTCGCACTCCACTTCGCCGCACTGGATGTGGTCAATGCTCGCGCTGCGGAAGGGCTGGCTCGGCTCGCGCGTGTAGCAGCCGTGACGCACGGCCCACACGTCGGTGGTGTCGTTTGCGCGGGCGGCGGGCGTGACGTGCGAGTTCTTGAAGAGGCCTTCCTTGATGGCGAGCTGCTCGTTGACGTAAGCGGACATCAGCATGATGTCCACCAAGCCCTGATGCGTGACCTCGCGGATGATGTCGAGGAACTCCGGCAGGTTCCGGTAGCCGAACTCATCGCGGCTCCAGACCTCGGGGGAAAACTTCGCGGGCTGCGAGCCGCGCTGCGCGAGGAAGCTCCGCGGCCCCGGCGCGCGCACGCCAAACGCCATGTCCGCATCCTTCGCATCAGCGATGATGAACGCGCGCGCGGCGCGGTTGGCCTTTATCTCGGCGAGCTTGGTGTCGAGGGATTTCATTTCTTAGCCACGGATTGAACACGGATGAAACACGGATGGGGAAAGA
>Ga0049083_10000648_pt1 | contig 12617 bp, 8 predicted proteins | sample GreLakmeMI27MSRF_FD_66719 | JGI IMG/M metagenome (GOLD analysis project Ga0049083, IMG submission 66719) | Freshwater lentic microbial communities from great Laurentian Lakes, MI, USA - Great Lakes metaG MI27MSRF | ecosystem: Environmental > Aquatic > Freshwater > Lake | place: Great Lakes...
AAGATGGAAATAAAATTATGCAAGCTAATCCCGAATACGTTTATAACAACTCTAATAATCATTACATAGCCTCACTTTTTGGGGATGTGAATGAAATAAAGATTGAAGGGAAGACACAGTTTAAATATCCTTGGCAATTGGAACAAATTGAAGATTCTAAATTTAAAGTTATTGTAAAACAATCTTTTTTTAAAGGAAGTCATTATTTGATAGAATCCGAATTCCAAAATCGTAAAATTTATTTTGAAAGCAAAGTATCCATCCCAATGGATACCCATGTGTACTTGATAGTAAAGGTGTAATTTTTTTTATTCCTACTTCCTTTTTAAGTATTTTTCTAAAAATTGGTCTTGCTCCCATAAAAGGTGTAAAATATTTTCTTCAGTAACATAACTGTGAGCTTCTTTGGGTAATAAAACTAATCTCACCGGCGCCCCTAAATTTTTCAAGGCTTGAAAATATCTTTCTGATTGCAAAGTAAATGTACCCGGATTGTTGTCTGCATCTCCATGAACCAATAACAAAGGTGTTTTCATTTTATCAGCATTCATAAATGGAGACATTGTATTGTATATTTCAGGAACATCCCAATAATTTCTTTGTTCGCTTTGAAATCCAAATGGCGTTAAGGTTCTATTATAAGCACCACTTCTAGCTATTCCACAAGCAAATAAATTTGAATGCGTTAATAAATTAGCTGTCATAAATGCACCATACGAATGTCCTCCAATGGCTACTTTCTTTTTATCAATATATCCTAAGTCGTACACTGCATCAATTGCTGCAGCTGCATCATCAACCAGTTGGGCCATAAAAGTGTCATTCGGTTCAGTTGTGCCTTCGCCAATAATAGGGAAGGAGGCATCATCAAGCACAGCATAGCCTTTGGTAACCCAATATACGAAAGAGCCATAATAAGGGAATGTGAACTCATTCGGGTTTTTATCATTTTGACCTGCAGAGTTTTTATCTTTATATTCCGCTGGGTAAGCCCAAATAAGCAAAGGTAATTTGTCTAATTTCTTTTCTCGATCATAATTTTCTGGTAAATAAAGTGTTCCAGATAAATCTATTCCGTCTTTTCGTTTGTATTTTATAACTTCTTTGTAAATGTTTTTTATGCTTTCAAACGGATTTTTAAAACTTGTTAGTTGTGTTATTTTTTTTGATTTTATATTTCTAAAATAGTAGTTTGGAAATTCATTTTTTGATTGTATTTGAACCAAAACCTCTCCTTTTTTAAAATCTTCAATAGAAATTAAATCTTCCTTTTTGTCTTTGAATGTTGAGGTGTATAGTCTTTTCGTTTTTAACGTATTAAGATCAAATTCGTCAATAAATGGAAATTGTCCGTCTTTTGTAAACCCATTACCCATTAAATAGGCTTTACTATTTTCAATTGCTAGAACATTTTTATTCCATTCGTTTCGTTTTGTCTCAAAACTTCCTGGGTCAGCATAAATATCTTGTGAATTTCTATTGGTAATAATTTTGGCTTCTTTTTTTGGGTTAGACGGATTTATAATATAGGTTTTTGTATTCCTTGTGTCATACCATTCGTCAAATACTATTGCTGTATTTTCATCTCCCCAAATTATTCCGTTATATCTTTGTTGGGTTTTAAACACTGAGACAGGTTCATTTGTAAATGGTGCGTCCCATGAGAATATTTCGTCTCTAAAATCAACTTTTAAGGCCTGATTTCCTTCGTCAAGTGCAACTACATAAGTTAAAGAAGAAGGTTTGTCGGCTCGCCATCCCATGCTTCTTTTTCCCAATCTAACAGATGAAAATCCTTTGGGTAACACTTCGTTTAAAGGAACTTCATTTACTACTTTTATCTCTTTTCCAGCTAGATTATATATAACACTCTTTAGTGGAAAACGGTTGTAAGGGACTATGTATGAAAATGGTTTTTGAATTGTAGTAAGCATTAAAAAATTTCCATCTGGAGAATAACTTTCACCAGCATATAAATTTGTTTCCTTAAAAAAATCAACTTTTCCAAAAATAGTCACTGTGTATAATTCGGAACTCATTAAAGTTTCAAAATTTGTTTCGTCTGTTTTATTTTTTAATAAATCGGCATAGGTTCTGTTTTGTGATTTAGATCCGTCACTCCCCGAAATGGTTGGTCCTTTTGGCAAGTCCTTTTTTATATCAATTAATGCAGGTCTGTTTTTTGGGATCATTTTAACTAAAAGTGTTTCGTTATCTTTTAACCAATTTAATGGGTTTCCTATATTCGCATTCAAACTAGCATCAGTCAATTTTGTAGCTATGGCTGACACTACATCAATTATCCACAACTCTACACCTGTAGCTATTGTATTGGTAAATGCAATTTTTTTCTCGTTAGGGGACCAACTTATATTTGTGATTTTTGCTTTTTCTGGCAATCCGGATATTTGCCTTTCTGTTTTTTCTGTTACTTTTCTAATTTTTAGGTTAGCAATATAATTTATTGCACTTCCTATATTCGTTATTGGATTAATTCTCAATCCACCCAAACGCATTTCATCTTGATTTAGTTCTTCTAATGACTTATATGTATTTCGATACGAAAATAGCATATACTCTTTTTTAGAATCCATGCTAATGCTGGGTGCTCTATCATATTGTGCAAGAGTCAATATTGAACCGGTTGGTTTTTGAAAAGTTATGTTTTCTTGTGATGAAGCAGTTAGGCAACTAACACAAATAAGTATAAATAATAAATATTTAGGTTTCATATCAATGGTTTTGGTTTGCCAACCCAATTTTAGGCTGTTTTTACAAATGTATTAATTAAAAAATAAAATAAGGAGCCTCAAAAATTGCTTATTTTTACGAGATTAAAATTTTTAAGTATGTATCAGTCTAAAATAACGGGTCTCGGATTTTATGTCCCAGATAACATAATAACCAATGAAGATTTATCAAAAATTATTGATACTGATGATAATTGGATACAGGAGCGAACGGGTATTAAAGAAAGAAGACATGTTGTGAGAGGCGAAGACACAACAACTTCAATGGGAGTTAAAGCAGCAAATATTGCTATTGAGCGCTCTGGAGTTGCTGCAGATGAAATCGATTTTATAATCTTCGCCACAATTTCCCCTGATTATTATTTTCCGGGACCGGGTGTCTCTTTACAAAAGGAGTTAGGATTAAAAACAATTGGCGCATTAGACATAAGAAATCAATGTTCGGGCTTTATTTATGCGCTATCTGTTGCAGACCAATTTATTAAAACAGGGATGTATAAAACTATTTTAGTTGTCGCCTCTGAATTACAATCGTTAGGATTAGACATGACAACTAGGGGTAGAGCAGTGTCAGTGATTTTTGGAGATGGAGCAGGAGCAGCAATTTTAACTCGGAGTGATGACGATAGTGGCATTTTATCAACGCACTTACATTCAGAAGGGGAATATGCTAAAGAGTTAGCCCTACTGGCTCCTGGTATGGGAGGAAGATGGGTTACAGACATACTTTATGAAAATGATCCAAATGACGTGTCATATTTTCCTTATATGAATGGTCAATTAGTTTTTAAAAATGCAGTAGCTCGTTTTAGCGAAGTAATTGCCGAAGGATTAGAAGCAAACAATCTGCGTGTGGAAGATATAGATTTATTAATTCCGCATCAAGCTAATTTGAGAATTTCCCAATTCATTCAAAAGAAATTCGAATTAAGTGATGATCAAGTTTTCAATAACATTCAAAAGTATGGAAATACTACAGCTGCATCAATTCCAATTGCCCTAACAGAGGCTTGGGAACTCGGGAAAATAAAAAAAGGAGATACGGTTGTTCTCGCTGCCTTTGGAAGTGGTTTTACTTGGGCCAGTGCAATAATCAAGTGGTAGTTTATTAGTAGGTTAGTACCATAAGGGGCTTGCGTTTCCTCCGAGACAAACATTTCGGTTGACAGAAAATAATATTTTAATTAAATTTACGTAGGACAATAAAAAACAAAATCATGCAAATCAAAAAAAGACTATTGAATATTTTAATAATTTCAGTTTGTTTTACAATAGTTGGTTTTTTAGTTGACGGTGACGAACCAAATCCAAGTATTTGGACAAATGTGTTTGAATTCTTAATGATGACAATTCTAACATTCACAATCATTTTATTTATTTATTTCGTGACGACATTTGCCTGCAAAAAAGTTAGACAATTATTCTCTTAACGGCTTGTATTTTTTAAAATAAAAATTAACGTTTCATTGCAAAATGAGCTTTAAATTCTTGTCCATTATTATCTTCATCATTATAGGTAACACTAAACCAATAATCATCTGAAGCCATCAAGTTTCCATTATAGGTTCCATCCCAGCCACTATTGTTTGGTTTAATTTGAGTAATTAATTTCCCATACCGATCATAAATTTGGATAATAGCTGTAGGTTGAGCTGAAAGATCTTTAATATTCCATGAATCATTGAATCCATCTCCATTTGGTGTGAAGTATTTCGGGTAATTTATAACTAATGCTTGTATTTTTGTACTACCACATCCGTTTTTATCTCTCACTGTAATAGTATGTATTCCGGAAGTAACATTTTCAAAAATAGTACTATCCTGAAAACTGCCATTGTTTAATTGGAATTCAAAATTATTACCTTGCCCTGTTGCCGTTACTGTAATAGTTTGGTTGTCTGCAAAGTCTTCACTTACTTCATAAGTTACAAGGGCTGGTTCAGATGGCGTTACAGTTACATCTATAGGAATTGAAAGACATCCTGTGTTATTATTTTTTACTTTCAAAGTGAATATGCCAGGAACGATTGCCTGATAATTAGCCGATGTTGCTACTGTATTTCCAAGTTCATTACTCCATACAAATGAGTTCAATCCTGAGCTTAACTCACTGTAAATAGTATAGGCATTTAAAAGAGTTCCTGTTTCGCTATCAAAACAAATTATACCATCTTTTGGTTTTGGTTCGGGTAATTTATTTACAATTATTGTTATGGGTTTAATATCAAAACAATTTGGAGCAAATGCGTTACTTACTCTTGCATATATAATTGAAAGTAATGAAGACGCAACTGCATTAATCCCATTGGTTGCATTTGCCATTGATTCGTGATACGTAACATTAAATTCGGTCCCAACTTGAGAGCCAAGAATAGTTGCTGTTAGAGTAGTTAGATTAAAATTAATTATACCATCATTTGTTCCATCGGTATCACAAGTTGTTCTTTTATTTGCAGGTAATAAATTTACCACTGGCGTATCGATAATTGTAATTGAAAAATTACTTTCATCACTACATTGAGGTTCAAAAGCAGATAGACCGTAAACGTAAATCGTAGTCGAATTGGATATCACCGTTCCTGGCGCAAGTAAAGAACCTGTACCGTTATTACCTGTATAATATTTTCCGATATTTAAGTTTGGTAGTGTGTAACTTTCGCAAGTTGTTATATTTGGCAAATTATCAACATTAAAAATCGTAATAGTAATCTTCCTTTCGTTCGAACATTTAGATGATGATTGGTTAAATGCATAAACGTAAAGAGTTTGTGAGTTGTTAATAATATCTCCCGCATGGAGTAAGGTTCCGGATCCATTATTTCCTGTATAGTAATTTCCTACCGTTAATTGTGGAAGTGTATAGGAATTACAAGCTTTAACATTTAAAAATTGAGGCAATATCGGTGTGTTGTGAATTGTTACCGTAAATGAAGTTTCATCCAAACAGTAAAAAGATATTCTTATTAAATGTTCCTTAAAAATGTAGATTGTTTTATTTGTATAAATTATAGTTCCTGGCATGATTTCTACTCCACCACCGTTTGGACCGCCTGGCATCGTGTAATAGTGATTGTTAGCACTTAAAGTTGGTAATGTATAACTGTCACATTCGTTAACATTTGGTAATGCATCAGCCGTAGTTGAAAAAATGTTAATTTGGAAGGTGTTTTGGATACTGCAAGCAGGGCTTGTGTTTGATATAGCATAAATATAAATTAATTGTGAATTAGTAATTATTGTATTTGGTGCCAGCAAGTTGCCTGTACCGTTTGGCCCAGTATAGTAGTTTCCAATTGTTAATGGTGTTAAAACATACTGATCACATATATCAATATCAGCTCTAGAATCAATTGTGGGTAAAGCATTAATAGTAACTGTAAAACTATTTTGATTGAAACAAGTCCCATTTAATTTTTTAAATACATAAATGGTTTGTGTAGCTTCTATACTTGTACCTGCAAGCAAATTTATTCCCGAACCTTCACTTCCTGTGAAGTATTCTCCATTTGTTAAAGTTGGTAAAATATAGCTAACGCAAGCAGAAACATTTGCAATCACATCAATTTCCGGTTGAAAAATAGTTATGGTGAAGTGTAAATCAGATGTGCAGTTATCGGAGTTTCTAGTTGTTTCAGCAAATATATATATAATAGAATTTTGATTTATCAATGTTCCTTCTGGTATATGTTCTCCTGTTCCATTTGGGCCAGTGTAATATTTTCCAATGGAAAGTGCTGGTAAAACATAACCATTACATTGATTGATGTCTGAAGGTTGTTCCATTCCAATAAAAATTGAAAACGTGTCTTGGTCACTACAATTTGAACTTTCTGTTGAGGTAGCATAAACATATATAGTTTGATTTACATTTATTACTGTGCCAGAGGTTAAAAGCGTTCCATTTCCTCCAGCTTCTGTATAGTAGTTTCCAACAGCCAATGATGGTAAAATATATGAAAAACATTCAAAAACATCATTTCTAGTTCCAACCTCAATACTTGGAACTACTGTAACAGTAAAGTTAGAATCTACAATACAAGTCTCAGGCACAGTAGTTATGAAGTAGAAATATATTGTGCGTGATGTGGTTATAACTGTTCCAGCAGAAATTTGTGTTCCTGTTCCGCCAGGGGCGGTATAGTATTTACCATATGATAAAGCCGGTAATGTATAAGTACCACAAACAGTAATATTTGAAGGAGTTTGTGTAGGGTCAATAATTGTAACTTTGAATGAGCTGTTTGCGCTACAAGTGCCTGGACCTCCCGGTTGATTAAAGATGAAAATAGTTTGGGTTTCCGTTATGACATCTCCTGCAAAAAGTGGCGTACCTCCTCCATTTATTGCTGTAAAATAGTTTCCATTGGTTAATGGTTGAAGCGAATAGTTGTTACAAACGTTAACATTGTCAAGAACATCTACTGGAGGAATTGGATTTACAATTAAATTAAAACTAGTTACACTAAAACATGTAGGGTCAGAAATATTAGATACTCTTGCATAAATGGTTTGTCCAGATGATAAAAAAGAATTTACAGTTGTGATGGGATTAGTTCCTTCATTTGCATTATTTAATGTTGTATAATATGAAACAATGTTAAAATTTACAGATTGCCCATTTAAGATAACTGCAGTTTGAGGAGCTAAATTGAAGGCTACATTATTTCCTGTTGATGTTCTACCACATTTACTCAAATTTGGTGCTGTATTAGCAACTGGACTTGGAGTTATTAGTAATTTGAATGACTTAACCATGTGGCAAGCAGTATTTGGCATTTGTATTCTAACATATACTGTAGCGCCAACGGTGCTAACATAATTTATTGAAATTGGATTTTGATTGTTGTTGGCTTCAATTTGTGAGGCAAAATACGTAACACTTGTTAATGGATTTAGTCCTTGCTTAACTCTTGCTGTGTTTAAATCTAGGTTATAAGAATAAGTAGTAGATCCTGTATCACATTTGTATAAATTATTAGGATTTAAACTTACAATTTGAGGATAATATTCCACAATTACAGAATCTGTCCTTGGCACACAAATTCCAGCATTATCTCTGTAGGTAACTTCATATGTTCCAGCCTGATTTACAACTAATGTTGAGTTGTTTTGCCCTGGTAAAATAACACCATTTTTTTTCCAAGTAAAATTATATTCAGTTGTAGTTAGTCCAGTTGTTAATGTGTGATTCAAACCATAACAAATAGCATTTTGATTTGCTATTTTTAAATCAATACCCAATAAGTCTTGTCCAATATTAAAACTATCTGATGATAAGAAAATAGCCGAATCTAAATTAGAATCACTTCTATCTGCAATTACCAATTTAATATGGTATAAAACTCCAGGAGTTAATTCAGAAGCTGCTGTTAAAAGCTTAGTTTGTCCGTTGAAATTTGTTGCAGATCCAGCTGCTTGTGATCCACCATTAAACCTGCCAAAATATTGAGAATTAACCGATGGGCAAGAGGAGTTATATTGAAAATCTCTAATTGTTACCACAGAAATTGGTGTTGTTGTGTTTGGAACTACAGCCAAATTAGTCGTTTGTCCTGTAGCTGTGTTTGTAAGTAGAAATGCAAATGCATCTGAAAACAAACATTGAAAATTTCCATATTCTTCAGACGCAAAAATAAAATCAAAACTAAAGTTAGGCGAGATAGGAGTGAAATCAAATTCTAATACCGTAGCATTTTTAGATGACATTATAATGCCTGCTGTAGCTAAAGTGTTTTCTAAATTGGCATCTCCAGTCCATGTAGCATCACCATCATTCAATAAACTAGCGTTTGGACCAATTGCGTTAGTTACACTTCCGGTGCTTAATACTACACCGCTTTGCATTGGAAAATTTGGATTTGTATTTGAAAAGTAACCAATTCCATTTGTTGATGCAAAGTTTGTCCCTGTTTTCCAAGTTATATTTGTAGTACTAACGCATGGTGAGTTAATTAAAACGGAATTTACTAACTGGGGAACCGAATAATTTGAGGTGTTTACTGATATTGACTGGCTAAGACCAGCATTTGTAAGTAAAATTGCGATTAATAGTAAAATTTTGTTCATACTTAATATTTTTGACGAGACTAATGTATCATCAATAATCGTTTAAAAGTAATAAAAATCGATGAAATGCATGTTTATATATATTTATTAAATAAAATACTTACAAAATAATTGTTTTTTTGAAATGGAATAGCATGTTTAATAAGTAATTCAAACCACTATTTCTTATTCTAATGATTATCTTTGTTGCCAAAATCAATAAAAGATGAAGGTTTCACAGCTTCTAACATTGCCTATCCAAAATGCGTCACTTCAGTTATTTGGGGTTCCAATTGACAGGGTAGAATTTCAAATGACTCGTAAAGAATTTGAGGGAGATATTACCGTGGTTATTTTTCCTTTTTTAAAGTTGATAAAAGGTAATCCATTTGATATCGGAACAAAGATTGGGAATTTTTTAGTTGATAATGTTGAGCAAGTGCATAGCTTTAATGTGGTCTCTGGTTTTTTAAATATTGTAATTGAGGATGATTATTATATTAAATTTTTTAATGATACGACAGCTAATACGAAGTATGGGATTGTTGATGTTTCGGAAACTAGTAAAGCGGTAATGGTTGAATATTCTTCTCCAAATACAAACAAGCCCTTACACCTTGGACATGTAAGAAATAATTTGTTGGGGTATTCTGTGGCAGAAATATTAAAAGCGTCTGGGAAGAAAGTATATAAAACCCAAATCATCAATGATCGGGGTATTCATATTTGTAAGTCTATGTTGGCGTGGAAAAAATTTGGTTTTAATCAAACACCTGAAACTACTGGCTTAAAAGGAGATAAATTGGTTGGTAATTTTTATGTAAGATTTGATCAAGAATATAAAGTCCAAGTGGCTCAAATTATGGCAGCTGGGAAATCGGAAGATGAAGCTAAAAAGTTAGCTCCTCTTCAAATAGAAGCCCAGCAAATGTTGCTTAGTTGGGAAGCTGGAGATCCTGAAATTATTGCACTTTGGAAAAAAATGAACCAATGGGTTTATGATGGTTTTGAATTGACCTACAAAAAATTGGGTGTTGATTTTGATAGTTACTATTATGAGAGCAATACCTATTTATTAGGAAAAGAAGTTGTACAACTAGGGTTGGAAAAAGGCGTATTTGAGAGAGATGCTGATGGATCGGTATGGATTGATTTAACTTCTGATGGTTTAGACCGCAAAATTGTATTACGTTCGGACGGAACCGCAGTTTATATGACACAAGACATAGGAACCGCAATTCAGCGTGCAAAAGATTTTGAAGATGTTGGTGGTATGGTTTATACGGTAGGTAATGAGCAAGACTATCATTTTAAAGTATTGTTTTTAATATTGAAGAAATTAGGTTTTGAATGGGCAGCGAGTCTTTTCCATTTATCTTACGGAATGGTAGAACTCCCCTCAGGAAAAATGAAATCTAGAGAGGGCACTGTTGTAGATGCTGATGATTTAATGACTGAAATGACTTTAACGGCGGGAAAAATTGCAACCGAATTGGGAAAACTTGACAGTTATTCCGCTGATGAGAAGGAAAAATTATTTGAAATTATAGGTTTAGGAGCTTTGAAGTATTATATTCTTAAAGTTGATCCTAAAAAACAAATTCTTTTTAATCCTGAAGAATCTGTTGATTTTGCTGGTAACACGGGTCCTTTTATACAGTATACCTATGCCAGAATTCAATCAATTATTCGGAAAGCCGATTTTGACTATACAATTTCAAGTGACTTACATTTACTTCATCCAAAAGAGAAAGAGTTAATTAAACAAATTGAACTGTATCCTGATGTTATTCAAAATGCTGCTAGTCAACATTCACCAGCTTTGCTTGCTAATTACTCTTATGACTTGGTTAAAGAATATAATTCTTTCTATCAATCGGTGTCAATCTTAGGAGAAGAAAATTTTGAAAAGAAAATTTTCCGTGTAAAATTATCTAAAACAGTTGCCGATATCATAAAATCTGCATTCAAATTACTCGGAATAGAAGTCCCGGATAGAATGTAATATTTTTTACGTTTTTACTTTTTTTTTTAGATAATAATTCCATTTTATTTAACTCAAATTATAATAAATTTTTCTAAATTTGAAATTCAAAATTTTTCTTCATTGTTTTTTGTTACCAGTCGTTGTTTATATAAATATGTTAAAAAAAACCTTAAAATACTTAGTAATTCTTACGATTGGCTTTTTAATCGCTTTTTTCTCAATACGCTATTATGTAAAGAATGGAGGGAGACGCGTTATAGCTGACGAAACGCCGGAATATCAAATTTCTGCTAAAAAAATAGCAACTGAGTTTGCTTCTAATATATCGGTATCTAATAAAAAATATCTTGAAAAGTCAATTTTAATTAGTGGGAAAGTAACCTCAATTAATGAAAATGAAGTTATTATTGATAATTCTGTGAATTGTAGCTTTTTAACAATTTCGGATAATATAAAAAAAGACCAAAAAGTGATAGTAAAAGGAAGAGTAGTTGGTTTCGATGATCTTATGGGAGAAGTTAAAATTGATCAATGTAGTCTCTCTAAATAAATATAAATTTTTAATAATGTATGCTATAAAGATTGTTTTAATCGCCTTTTTTTTATTTATAAACATAAAAGTCAATGCTCAGGAAGAATTAATGCGTGAGCTCGATTCTTTTCCAACCCACAAAGAAATAGCTTCAACAGCTTTTAAAGGGCTCCAAATTTGTAATATGCAATCAACCAAATTGGCGGCAAAGGGAGAATGGTATTTTTTAGTGTCTCATCGTTTTGGGGATTTGAAAAATGGAATCAATACTTTTTTTGGTTTGGATGAAGCTTTAACTAAAATTGGTGGGATTTATGGTATTGCTGATGGGCTTTCATTAAGTGCCTCAAGACATTCCTATCAAAAAACTTTTGAATTTGCCTTAAAATACCGATTAGCAAATCAGCAAGTTGATGGATTTCCAGTAACAATTGTGGGTTATAATACTTTAGATATAAATACAGATTTGGATGAAGAATTATATCCTGGATTAAAATTTAATAATCGATTAGCATTTTCGTCACAAGTTTTAGTTTCTAGAAAATTCTCTACTTCTTTTTCTGCTGAAATGGCTGCAATCCTTATTCACAAAAACTTATATGATGATTTTGTAGACCAAGAGAAATTATATCTTTTAGGTGCAGGAACGCGATATAAAGTTTCAAAAAGACTAAGCGTTAATTTAGAATATGCCTCAAGATTAAATTTAAACGGAAATACAAGATCTGCTTTTCGTGATCCCATGTCCATTGGTTTAGATATTGAAACGGGAGGTCATGTTTTTCAAATGGTGTTCTCTAATACTCAACCCATGAATGATGTTGCATTGTTTTCAAATGCAGTAGGTAACTGGGAAAAGGGTAGTGTTTATTTTGGTTTTAATATGTATAGAGTTTTTTAAATTATGATGACAAAAAGATTTTTTTGGGTATTTTCACTAGCGTTAATTTTGAGCGCTTGTGATTCAAATACGTATTCAGAGCTTGAACCAATTGTTGAAAATCCAACCTATAATGCAAATATTAAATTGCTTATAGATAGTAAATGTATCTCATGCCATAATTCAAATGGTGAGTATCTTTTAACTAATTATAGTGCAGTTAAAGACGCCACACAAAATGGAAATTTATTATGTAGAATTAAAGGTAATTGTGATGAAGTTATGCCGCCTAGTGGAAGATTACCGCAGTCTAAGATAGATATGGTTGATCTATGGAAATCACAAGGATATATTGAACAATAATGTGTAAAGTATGAAAAAGTCAGTTTTTATTATCGTTTTCTTGCTTCTAGTAACTAATTT
>Ga0049083_10000650_pt1 | contig 12614 bp, 13 predicted proteins | sample GreLakmeMI27MSRF_FD_66719 | JGI IMG/M metagenome (GOLD analysis project Ga0049083, IMG submission 66719) | Freshwater lentic microbial communities from great Laurentian Lakes, MI, USA - Great Lakes metaG MI27MSRF | ecosystem: Environmental > Aquatic > Freshwater > Lake | place: Great Lakes...
TTCGGCATATCAAACAACGGCTGCTGGCTCAAGAGGACGAGCGGCATCCACGCTCTGACCAACTCCCAGTGCTGGCTGGCGCCGTCTGCGATGGCAGCGCTGCCGAGCCCGCCTCCGCCGCCCAGCCCGTCGTCGCCGCCGCCGCCCACCATCTACACGACGTCGCACGTGCTGGACGCCGCCGCCAGCAGCAGCTTCACCGGCAAGGTGCTGGGCGGCCCGACCATGCACGTGCTCAACAACGGCGCCACCACTACCAGCACGGAGACGACGGCGTCCGGTAAGCACAACGTTTGGGAGACCACAAGCACGAGCGACGTCACGCAGAAGGGCCTCGGCAACGGGCAGACGCTGAGCAAGATGAGCTCTGAGTCTACCACGACGACGGACCACCAGCAGACGTTCAAGAAGGTGAATGTGCACACCTCCACCAGCGACCTTTACGTCCAGCCGGCCGATGTGCCCACCGCGCCGGCGCTGTGCGGCGGCACCGCCTTCGCTGTGACCAACACGATAAAGAACCTGTGCCTGCACGTCAAGGGCGGCGTTAACTCCGCCGGCTTCGCGGTGGCCAACGTCAAGAGCCCGGTCATCACCGCCGCCTGCGTGCAGGGATCGCCCAACCAGCGCTTCACCTGGCTGCCGTCGCCCCAGGGCGGCCTGCTGGTGCATGACGCCACGCAGCAGGCGCTGTCGCTCGCCAGCGGCACCGTCACCAACGGCTCCCCCGTCATTCTGGCGCCCCAGTCGGATGCGCCCACCCAGGAGTGGATCTGGAACAACCCGACCATCGGCGGCACACTCTCAGCCGTCGCTGACCCAGCCTTCCAGATCACCGACTCGATGGTTAACGCCAACGTGGCCGTCGGCCTGCCGGTGCACATGTGGCACCTGTCGCAGAGCCTGCCGTCCGGTGCGCCCAAGGCGGCGTGGATGGCGACGTGCGGCAACGACGTGTGAGCAGCAGGCGACATGGTTGCCTGCCGGCGCATGAGCTCATATGCAGTGTCATGATGCCACGCAACCCCTGCTTGCACTGGCGCGCGTAATATCAAAGCGTAGAATACCCATTCCCTGGGCGGTCCCGCAGGCGGCGGCCGGTGGGGGGCCGCGGCAAGGGGGTGCAAGCGGGGCGCCCTCACCGCGACGCGCCGCCTTCGGAGGTGCAGTGTTACCTCGTGCGGCAGACGCCACGCACTTGCGCATTCCCTGCTAGCCCTGCTCACCCCTGTCACAGCTGAACAAGGACGGTGCGCTGCGACGCACCTTCCCACCGCGCCTCCTTCCCAGCACCGCACGCGCGCCCGGATCTTGCAGCACCCATGCCAGCCGCTGTGACCGGGCTGGCCGCATCAGTCCCTGGGAAACCGTTTGTGGGCTGAGAGCCGTCAACGCACACTCAGCACGGCTTGCTTTGCCCCTCACACGCTGCAGTGGTGGCGCGCGCGGCGTGGCGCGGCACTCGCATTGCGTGGCCCCGGGCTAGCGCGGGCTGTGCCTTTTTCCGACGGCTGGTGGACGGCTCGCACCGGCTGACGTCCCACCCGCGCCACCCGGCTGCACTTCCTCCACTCGCACTCCCTCGCGCACGCACGCTCGCACGCGCACGCGCACGCACGCTTGCACTCGCACTCGCACGCACACACGCACTCCAACTTCTGCTCCAACTTCTTTCTGCTCTCTCACCCCCCTGCTGCCCCGCAGTCGTGCGCCATGGCTCGCTGCAGTCTGGCGCTGCTGGCTGTGCTCCCGCTGGTCGGCGCCCTCAGCTCGCTGCCCTCCCGGGGCGTGCCCTGCGGCACTGTGGAGACGTACAACCCCGCATACGCCACTTGCGACCCTACTGTAGTGCCCACCAACTACTACAACGCCATGAAGGCTGGCACGCTCAACATGCAGCAGCTGGGTCTGGAGACGAACGGCGCGTGCGACTTCATCGAGGACGCCTTTGAGGAAACCTTTACGAGTAGCGTCCTGAACACCACTCGCTGGATACCCTCCGAGCTGGATGGACAAGAGCACTGCCTGGGCTTGCCTCCCTCGGGGCCTACCACCTGCACGATGATGTCGCGAAACAACGTCATGCTGGGCCAGACCTACCCGGCCTCACTGGGGGGCGGCGTGGGCGCCGTGCTCAAGCTCACGCAGAGCCAGTGCGTGGCGAACCCCGCATCCTGCTGCAATTCGAAGGGCACCATCTGCACCAACTGGACGGGCGCACATCTGGTGTCCGCCGGCTGCATTCAGTACGGCGTGCTGGAGCTGGAGGCGGCCTTCAACGCGCCTCCGGCTGGCGGCGGCTTCTACTTCACGGCGACCTACGGTGCGCTACTTGCACTCACTCGAACTCACTCACAGTCGTATTCACACTCCGCCCTCAGTCGTGAACGGCCAGGGCGACGGCTCCTGGAACGAGATTGACATCGGTGTGCGCACTGCCCGCGGCGTGTGTGTGTTTTCTGACGCGCGCGCCTCCCCCAGGGATGATTAATAACATTAACAACCAGCTGGAGTTCCACGCCAGTGCGTAGCGCGCACGCGCGTGCGTCGCGCTCTCTTACCCAGGGCCCTGCTCGCAGCTATCTTCACCGCCAATTATTCGCGTCCGACGGTGACGCTGATGGACGCGCTCAATTTTGCCGGTGCGGGCATCGGGACGAGCATCAACGTCAACACGCCCATCAAACTCATCAACGGCATTCCTGCGCCAATGAACTACTTCAACACAAGCTTCGCAGCCTCCTTTCACAACTACAAGGTGCTTTGGACTGCAAGCACCATCACGTGGATGGTCGACACCACCGTTTACCGCAACATCAGTTATGCTCCGTGGCGGCCGATGGGCATCCGCCAAATCCTGCGTACCAACAAGGGCGTTAATCTGCCCCTGGGATCCCCGGACACGCTGATCTACGTGCGCCGCATTCGCTACACTCCCTACTCGCCGCAGGCGATTGCGGACGCCATGCGCTGCGTCTCCCTCTTCTCCTGCTATGGCGCCCTGCCCAGCGCCGCCAGCGGCATTGCGTCCCTCTACGTCAGCGTGAACACGCCCAGCACCGGCGTGGGCAGCGGCGGGCGGCACCTGCTGCAGCAGTCGCTGGCAAACGGCGCGGCGCTGGCGAGTGCCGTTGCGGCGAATATCCCGGGGGTGCCCCCAGAGAATGTCACCGCAGCCGCCTCCGCCTTTGGAATCACCTTTTCGATCGTCCTCTACGGCCTCAACTCCACCGCAGGTGGAGACGCGCTGTACACCTACCAAAGCATGGCATTGCAGCCGTCCCTCATCGGCGGCGTTGCGTCGGACGTGACGCCGGATGCGGAGAATGTGATCATCCAGAGCGTCACGGATGACGTCACGGGCAACATCGTGACAGTGCAGGTGCTAGTCACCGGCTACGCGAGCGCTGCGGAGGTGCAGACCGATTTCGCTGATCTTCAAGCGCAAGGAGCGGCAACATTGGATGCCACCGCGCAGGCGATCAACAACGCCATGGGAGTCATCAGCACGCCCTACATCTCCACGGGCGTCTCCAGCAGCAGCACCAATCCCGACGCGACGCCCATCCCCGTGGACAACACCGACCTGGCAGGCAGCATGCTTGCTAACCTGCAGCTTTGCCCCAGCTACCCGGACTTCTGGGACGCCACCTGCCTCGACCCGGCCACGCGCAACCCGCCCAGCGTGTGGTGTGCCCAGTGCGTGCTGGTGGACCTCCTCAACCTGAACGTCGTCACTACGTACTCCATTTCCGTGCCCTCAGCCGCAAGCGCCGTGGATGCCACTGAGGCTGCCCTCAATGCGGCCCTTAACTCGGGCCTCATCGGCGCCGCCTTGGCGCCCCCTTCTGGCCGCCGCCGCAGCCTGCTGCACGCTGGGGGCCGCCAGCTGCTGCAGGCGAGCAACATCAGCATCGGCGCCTCCGACAACCTGGTCATGCAGCGCATCATCGCAGCCTCGAGCGGCAACCAGTTGTGCGCCGAGGCGGAGGTGCGCAGTATTGAGTGGCAGGCGACTGGCATCGCGTTCGTCTGCGCCTTTGGCTTGCAGTCGTTCGCTTTGGTCACCCTCCTGCTGTACGCCAACACCCTCCGCAGCCAGCTCAAGATGCTGCGCCTCAGCAAGATGAGCACGGGTGACCAGGCGTAGAGCTCTGGTAAGTTACACAGACGACGAGAGTTTACAGTTTAGTTAGTGCTGCGCTGCGGCGGTCCTTCTTTTTTGTGCCCACTCGCGTCCCACTCAGAGCATAAACTGCCGCTACGTTCTGCTGTGTCGTCCGTGCCCGCGTGGCCCCCCTGTCCACCCTCCGTGCGCGCCAGACGAGAGCCTTGCTGCCCCTCTTTCGTCCCGAGGCAGCGCCGCCGCAATGGCCGGCTTCGCGCCTCTCAAGACGGACGGTCCCGGCTTCGTGGACGGCAAGCTGGAGGAGGCCACGGCGCTGCACGGGGAGGAGGTTGTGGTCTACAACGGCTTGCCCAAGCTGGTGCCTGCGCCCCTGCTGGCGCACGCGCCGCAGATGCTGGTGCTCTGCTGCGTGCGAGGCTACCACAAGGAACGCCCGCGGCTGGAGACGACTGCGGCGGAGCTGGTGCGGATCATGGAGTGGCGTGAGGCGCACCAGATGCAGGAGGTGCGTGGCCCAAGTCCCAAAAGCAACGAGCAAACGCGCGTGCTGGAGCTCCAACCCGCTGCGTGCGCGCCGCCCGCGCGCCCGCGCGGCCAGGCTGCAGCGTGGCGCGCGTGGCGCGCGGGAGGGGCTGCGTGGGCGCGGCAACGCGCAGTGGCGCGGCACAACCCTGACGAGAGCTTTCGCACAACCGCCGCCCAGATGCTCCTTCGCCGCCTGGACCGCGAGCAGGAGTTCCACGAGGGCTGGCCCACCCACGTGCACGGGGAGGACTGCCTGGGGCACCTGGTGTTCCTAGAGCGCATCGAGGCACGCCCTTGGTGGAGCATACACGTCGCTCAACCCCTTCCTTATGCCCACACTCCGCGCCCCGGTCGCAGGAGATCGACGTCAAGTTCCTGTCCGACAAGCTGCCGCGCGAGCTGATGCTGGAGCACCGCGCGCAGGCGCGTGGCTTACGGCTGGCGGCGACGTCAGTTGTGCGTCTGCGCTCAGCAGGAGCCTCGCGCACGCAGATCTTCGAGACGCTGGGCCTGCAGAAGCAGCTTATATCGCTGCGTCGAAGCTCGCGCGTCTACAAGCACATATCGGTAGTGGACCTCAAGGCACGACTCACACCACTGAGAGCTCCATGCCTCATAGACTGACTGACCACGCGCCGTGTAGGGTCTCACGATGGGTCACTTCGGCAAAAATGTACGCGAGGTGATTAAGCACATAATCTCGCTGGGCTCGGTGCGCCTGATATTCCCAAACTCCTTCCCCTCTGCTGGATTGACACCCCCACCTTGGCCGCTTTCAGAACTATTACCCCGAGTCGTTGTGGCGCCTCTACCTGGTGAACGCGCCGACGGTGTTTCGCGCAATCTGGGCGTGCATCAAGCCGATGGTACACCCTGAGACGCTGGCCAAGACATTCATCTTGGGCGGCGAGAGGGACTACCTGCCCATCTTCCAGCGTGAGGGCCTCAGCTTGGATGCCATCCCAGTTGAGCTGGGCGGGCGCAGTCGCGGCATCACTGCGCGCACTCTGTGCACGCAAGCCATCCAGCTGGCACAGGCTGCGGTGGTGCGGTACCCGGGTGTGAGCCGGCGGGACCTGTTGAAGGTTGCGGTGGCAAACCTGTCGCCCGGGGCGCGAGACATGGCGGCGGCGGCGAGCGAGGTTGCGCAGCTGGCCGCGTCTGCAGGGGTGGCTGAGGAGGGCGCCTTCCTCTTTCCGCCCGACGAGGTGGTGCCCCCGCAGTCTGCCAGCCCGCCGCACTCCGCTCGGCGCGCCAGCTTCGACATCCCGGGGCTGCGGAGCTTCCGGAGAGACTCGGGGGGGGGGCAGCAGGCGGGGGAACCCACACCCACAACCCCCCCCCGCTCCCCACGCGGCCCGGTGCAGCTCATGCGCTCCCTCTCCGGCGGCATCATGGCCGCCGCTGCAGAGCGACACGCGGCGCAGGCGCACGTGCAAACGCAGCCGGATGTGCCCATGTCGCCGCCCATGTCGCCCGCCACGCACCCGCTGTCCGCGGCGACGGCGCCGCCGCCGGGCGCGCCTGCCGGCCGTGCGCACGAGGCTGCGGATGCCCGCCCAAAGCGGTCCCTCTGCTGCGGCTGCTGCTCGGCGCCGCAGGTGGACGAGCCACCGCCCGCGCGTGCGGACGGGCCCGTCGCTGCCGGCCCCGGCCTGGCGCGCGTGTCCGAGGTGCAGAGCTTGGAGGAGGAGGACGAGTTCCTGGACGCGCGAGACAATTTCAGCGTCTATTCGCAATCAGATGCGGAGGACTGAGTAGAGAGACCATGTGCGCGTGTCGCATTCTGGCATGCAATGCACTCGATCGCCGCGTCCGTCAGTCAGCTTTCCTACTTGAGTCGCATCACACGCAGCGTTTGTTGTTCGTTTCAGCGTCAGCGCGCAAGTTGCGTGCAGTGCCATTATTCCCTTCTGCCCGCTCACAGCTGCGACTCAACCGCAGAAGCCAGCGTGCACTCCATGCCCCCCCCCGCATCTGCCAGGTTGAAGCTCTTCAGCACGTTGTTCTCAACCACAGCGCTGTAGCGCCCGCTACGCACGATAGCGCCGCCGTCTTTGCTCACTCCCAGAGCCTTGGCCAGCTCCGCATCTTTGTCCGACAGCATCAAAACCTTTCCGGTAGCGCCCTGGTCCTTTCCCCAGGCGTACATCACGTATGCGTCGTTTGTGGCCGTGCAGACGATCACCTCGCAGCCCTTGGCTTTGAGCTTCTCAAAGTCGGCGACGTATGACGGGAGGTGAGATTTGCTGCAGCCGGGCGTGAAAGCGCCCGGCACGGCGAGGAGGATGCCCTTCTTGCCCGCGAACACGTCCCGAAGCTTCACCTGAAGCAAGCGAGAGAGAGGTGTGAGCAACAAGAGACGTGCACTGAGAGCAGTGTGGCGCGTGGCAGCACGGCATGGCATGTGTCGCCGGAGAGGAGGGTGGCGCGAGTGCCATAGCAGCACACCTCCTTGGCCTTTCCGTAATCAGGCTGGCCCTCGTACAGCGTCACGTCAGGCAGCTGGTCGCCAGGCTGCAGTGTCGAGCAGGCGTCAAGGTTGTCGGATGTCTTGACGAGGCAGCACAAGGCCGCACACGCAGGCACAAGATAGCTCGTAATGGTGGCGCACGCGCCTTGGCGACCGCGGTGCTCGCCATCGAGCGGCGGTTGATGGTAGCAGGGGCGCGGGAGCGCGAGCGCACTGCGAAAGGCGCGCGAACAAGGCTGGTGTGCAGACGGACAGCGTGCATTGATCGCGCACAGACACGCCGAGGGCACGACAATGCCTGGTGGTGCCTGAAGAAATTTGGCGGGGAACATCGAAGAATGCATCTTCAGCGTTTCCCACTGCGCTTGTTTGGCGCCGCCATGCCCAGTCCCGTGACGCTCATGCCCATTCTAAGATCAGACGTCGGCGTGGCCTTGGCGGCGCTCTTCTTGACATGCGAGCTGCTGGCGGGTGCTCTGGCAAGGCTCGGCCTGGGCATCGCAGCGGCAGCGCTGGTGCGCGGAGTTGGCATCGGCGCGGGCGGAATGAGAGGCACTGGGAGCGGCAGCGGCGCGGCGCGGTGAACGGGTACCTCCTTTGAGGGCACATGAGCGGCGGCTGCGGCATCGCTCAGTTCGCTCGCCGACACGGGCGGCGCCAGAGCGGCCAGGTCCAGCAGAGACATTGGCGCCGAAGGGGCCGGGCGCCGCGGCGCAGATGCCGATGCCGATGCCGCAGGTGCGGGCGCGAGTGCGGGGCTGGCACCCGGGGCTGCTAGGTTGCCCTGCCTGGCAGCAAGCGCGCTCGGTAGAGGCGCCGCTCTGCGCGCGCCGCGCGCCTTGGCCTCCGCGACGGGCGCCGCGATGGGCAGGTCGTCCAGGCTGTAAAGGTCCGGACAGGCGGCTGCCACTGCGGCCCGGTAGTCAGACGTCTTGGCCAGCCCGTTGCCCTCCAGCACAAGCTCCTTGAGCCGCGGGCAGTTGCTGCCCAGCAGCGACAGCAGCGACAGCTCGCTCAGACGGTTGCCGCGAAGCGTCAGTAGCGCAAGGCGCCGGTGGGGCTGCAACCAGGGCGCCAGGCTCCGCAAACGGTTGCCACACAGACGCAGGCTCTGCAGGCTGGGCAGGCCCGCCAGGAAGGCGGCAGGCAGGCGCGTCAGCCCGCAGTTCTGCAGGCTCAGGTGGGTGAGCAAAGGCAGGTTGATCAGCGCCGCGGGGGGGGAGCCGGAGACGCCCCCCTCCAGCGCCGCGCCCAGCGCCGCGTTGCCGTCCAGCGCCACGCTGCGCAGCGCGGGCATGCGCGCCAGCTGCAGCGGCGCCAACGCGGTGACGGCATTTGAGGAGAGGTCCAGCGCCTCGAGAGACGGAAAGAACAGAATTGTGGTCGAAGTGCCCCCCCTGTCGGCAGCCCCGCATTCCACCAGGCCGCATCCCCGGGCGCTCAGCGCCTGCAGACAGGGCAGCGCCTGCAGCGGCGACAGCGAGCTCAACTCAGGGTTGCAATCCAGCAACACACTGCGCAGGGAGGCGCCAACGGAGGAATGCGGCCCCGCCTCAAACGAACCCAGACTGCGCAGCGCACGGTTACGCAGATCGCACGTCAGCGGCGGCGCGCCAGCCTCCTCCGCATTAGATGCCCGCAGCGCATCTTGTAGCATTGCCTCGCTGAGCACACCGTCACAGGCAGAGGCTACATCTGCCGTCTCTTGTGCACTCACTCCAACCCCATCCAGCATCCGCAGCCTTGGCAGCGCGTGCAGCACGCGCAGGCGGTAGGGGGCGCCCGGGGCATCGCACAGAGGGTTTCTGGCAAGTTCCACCACTGCGAGGTACTCCATGGAGGCGAGGTCAACAAGCGCGTCGGCATCCGGGATGAGATTTCCGCCCAGGTAGAGTTCTCTCAGCGCGGGCAGCGTCGGGTGCGTCGTGGGTGCGTCGTCGTGGGTGGCGAAGGCTGCGAGGCTGTGGAGGTTGCAGCACTCGAGGGAGAGGAGCGTGAGGCGCGCCAGAGGGGTCAACATGGCGCGCGTGAGCTGGCACATGGGATTGTGACCCGCGTGCAGGGCCGTGAGGCCCGGCAGCGCGTCGCCCAGGCCAGCGAGCGTGGCCAGCCGGTTGTGCGCAACGTCAAGCTCCGTCAGCGCGGCGCATGCGGCGCCGGCCAGCGCCTCCGCCACGTCATGCAGCGCGTTGTGGGCCAGGGTGGCCCGGCGCAAAGAGGGGAGGCGGGGCAGCGGGGCCAGTCGGCGCAGCCCCGTGCGCTCCAGGTCCAGAGCCACAGCCTGGCCGACCAGCAGCGCGATGGAGCACACGCTGCCGTCGCCCACGCACAGCACCGCGGCGCCCGCGATGGTGCGCGCCCCGGCCGCCAGGTGGCGCGGCGTGACTGCGGAGGAGGCGGCGAGCGCCGCGGCGACGGCTGCTGATGTCACCGTGGAGCCGTCCAGACGACGCAGCGACGGCAGGCGGCGCAGCACCAGCCCCTGGTACACCGCATCCTGGGCCAGGCCCGTGCCGCTGAGGTCCAGTTCCAGCAGCGGGAGGCCCCGCAGTCCCGCCACGTCCTCAACCTCCGGCAGCGGATTGCGCGCCGCGTCCAGCATGCGCAGCGACCCCAGGCTGCTCAGAACGTGCGTTTGCAGGCGCATCAGCGCGTTGTCGGCCACGCAGAGGGACCGCAGGTGGGCCAGCCCCTGGGTGCCGTCCAGGGAGGTGAGCGCATTGCGAGAAGCCACCAGCTGCTGCAGCGACGGGCAGGCGGCGGACAGGTGCAGCGCAAGCAGGTCCGAGCCAGCAAGCCCGCATGAGTGCAGGCTCAGAGAGGTGAGGAGGTGCGGTGCGAGAGGCACCATGGGCTGCGACAGAGGTCGAGGCGGCGCTACATCCATCGGCGCCATCGCCATCGCCGCCGCTGCGGTGGCGAATGACGCAGGGGGAGGCGCAGGCAGCAACATCTGTGCGAGCGGCCGCAGTGCGGGCCACAGGGCGGGCGGCACGCCCTCAAACCGGGAGTCCCTTCGCAGCACCTCGTCCTTGAAGACATCCGTGCGGTGCTGGATGTGCAGCAGATACTCGGGCAGCAGCAACGCGGGCGTGAAGCAGGTCCTGCACGCAGTTGGGGGGGCGTGTCAGAGCACTTGAGCACCCCCAGCGAGTCAAGGCACTGGGGCTGTGCGCACCACACGGCGGCATCAGTGCCCATCGCCTGCGCGTCGATGACCGCGTCGCACGGCGCGGCGCCATCTCCGCCCGCCAGGCGCACCACGCCAGGGCAGACGCGCACCAGGAGGAGCTGGTGCGGGACAGCACCGGCGCTGCTGCCGGATGGAAGCTCCGCCATCGCAGCCAGCGGGCAGGTGTGCAGCCTGACGCCCGCTTGCGCCGCCAGGGCGCGCGGGAAGCCCTCCTCTGCGACGTCAGTCCACCGCCATGCGCTCCTGCCCAGGAACAGGAACACGGGCGTCGCGCTCGCGCCGGCGCCCGCGGCTCGCAGGGCTGCGGTGAGCGCGCGCGTGGGGTCGGCCAGCTGGTGCGCCTCCGCCTCGTCGAGGTCGTCCTCGCTCTCGCTTTCCCAGCCTTCAGAAAGGACCCCATCCTCCTCCTCCTCCCCGTCATCGCTGCTGCTCCAGTGCGCGCTGCCCCCATAGTCGCCCGCGGTGAAGGGGCGATCCTGGTCCGCCCCGCAGCCCGGGGAGGCGGCGTGCGCCGCAGCAGCAGATGCCGCGCCCGGGCCCGCCGTGCTCAGCGCGCCAGCCACCGCGACCGCGGCCGCCTCGTGCACGGCGCCCAGGTGTCGGTTCAGCACGCGCGTGGCGTGCAGCAGGCGCGCGCCCCGCTCTGCCGCGAGCAACGCGCAGAAGGACTGCCACCCGCCGCAGCCTCCTTCGCCCTCCGCAGCAGCTTCAAAGCGCACGTTGCCGCCCGTGTGCAGCTCCGCCTGCGCATAGACACGGATCGAGAGAGAGGGAGTTTGGGGCGCGTGAGCATTCAGCGTTCACAGTGCTGCCGACTCCGCACCATCATGCCACGGACGTGGACCTCCACCGCGTCATCGGCGGCGCGCATGGCCGCCTCCAGCTCGACGTGCGCGTCGGATGCGGCGTGGATGGCCGCTTGGCGCGCGCTTTTGAGGGCGCGCAGCTTGGGCTGTGCCGAGTCGGGGGTGACGTCGCCACGCAGCATCGCCGCATGCAAATCCCCCTCGCAGCGCTGCAGCTCCGCGGCTTGATGATGCGCCTCCGCCGCCAAGCGTCTGGTGGCGGCGGCGGCGGCGGCGCGCACGCTCGCGGCTGCACTGCGCAGGGCCTTGGCACGTGCGGTAAACCCCATTCGCCTCTGCGCATCATGGCGGCACAGCGGCAGAGTCAGCGCGGAGCGTGGCGAAGTGCAATATGTGCCCCATGTGATGTGTGACGGCGAACCTGTGCCATGTGTTGCACAGCCTCGCGGTGCCTTGTTTCAGCGCCGTCCTCGTCCTCTCCGTCCAAAGAGCGCAGCGATGGCAGCGCCGCGCGCACCACCATGGCATAGCCCGCCAGCAGCGACGCGGGCGCGGCACCGTGGAGGACGTCCTGAAGGGAGAGGCGGGCGAGGGCAGGGAGAGCCGCCAGGCGACACACGTCGCGTAGGGAACCCGCCGGGTTACCCGCCAGCTTCAGGAAAGCCAGCTGGCGGAGGCCGCCGCGCGCGGCAGCAGCCTGCAGGCATGCGCCAGGCAGGTCAAGCCGGTTACGTGCAACGTCAAGGTCTGTGAGACTGGGTAGGCGCAGGAGGGCGGCGGTTGGGAGGCAGGTGAGCCGGTTGTTGGCGAGGGAGAGGACAGCGAGCGATGGGAGGTCTGGCAGCAGCAGGCTGCTCAGGCCGTTGCCATACAGATACAGCTGGCGCAGCCCCGGCAGACTAGGCAGGCCCTCCAGCGAGCTCAGGCCGCACTCCACCAACCACAAAGACTGTGTGCGCCAGAGCGCGGTCAGCCCAACGTGCTCCACGGCTCGCACCCGCACGCGCCTCAAGCCCAGGGCACGCCTCCAGCCCCGAGATGCGTGCTAGCGTCTGCTGCCCCACGAACAGGCTGCGCAGAGCCGGGAAGGCGGCCAGGGAGCGGATCTGTGGCAGCGGATCTGTCAGAGCCCAACAGTGCGGCCACAGCTCCTCCCCGCACTTGAGGGAAGTTGAACTGAGACATCTCCAGCGACGTGACGTCGCCGTGCGGGCCAGCAGGCAGCCCGTTGGAAGCCTCGATGGCCAGAAGAGCTTCCGGTCAAAGCATGTCAGCTGCACTGTCAGAGACGCGGCTGCGCAGGAGGGCTCGCACCTCGCGCGTCAGCATCGCCTTCCACCTGGTCAGCGACGGGGAGCGACGGAGGCGATACACCACAGGGCGCCATTCAGCAGCGAGGAGCCGCTACCGGCTGCTCTCACACCCTGGTGTGCATTGCCCTCGGGCTTCACTGGAACGGAGAAGCGGGGCGGAGCGTGTCTCCTCATC
>Ga0049083_10000654_pt1 | contig 12596 bp, 6 predicted proteins | sample GreLakmeMI27MSRF_FD_66719 | JGI IMG/M metagenome (GOLD analysis project Ga0049083, IMG submission 66719) | Freshwater lentic microbial communities from great Laurentian Lakes, MI, USA - Great Lakes metaG MI27MSRF | ecosystem: Environmental > Aquatic > Freshwater > Lake | place: Great Lakes...
AACAGCGCCACGTCCACGTCATACGTCGTCTCAAAATTGGCTACGTGGCCGTGGTTGTCATCGATGACGGCCTTGTACAGAATGCGCTGCTTGGCAGGCGCAGCAGCGCGTGACGCAGCAGGGCGCTGTGAGCCAGACGTGGCCGAGGGCGCGCGCTGCGGGCTGGCTGCGCCGCTTGCGCCGGCCGCCGTCGTGCGCTGCGCGCCGCCCGATGCGGCATCCACGTTGCGGCACCCGGTTTTCTGCTTGTGTGCCCTCCAGCTGCGCGCGAAGCACTCTGTGCTGCAGAACTTGCCGTCGGCGCCGGCGCCGCCGCAGGAGCCTTTGCACAGCTTGAGCGTCAGCGGGGTCCCACCGCAGCCGGCGCACGCAGGCCGCTGCGTAGCGCCGACAGGTCCCAAGGAAGTGCGGCGTGCAATGCGTCCTTCCCAGCGCTCCGGGTCTTCTTGCATGAGCTGTGCGCGCAGCATCTGCATCGCCCGTGCATGCTCTTCCGGCGTCTCCGCTTCCAGGATGCGCAGGCTTCGAGTCGCGCCATCAAAGGCTTGGCGCGCCCATCGCCCAGTGTTGACCGCAGCTCCGCCCGACGTCTCAAACACTTGGAGCACCTGGCGGTAGCGACGCGCAGCCTCCTCGCGGTCGCGCTGCTGGAAGGCGTCGACCCCAAGCGCGTGATAGGCGTTCAATGCCGCCTCAGCGGCAGCGGCAGCGGTGCCTGCGCGTCGGAGCACCTCCGAGCGTCCGCACTTGTGCGCAACGCGGCGCAGCGTGGCCACGCACTCCTCGTGCTCACGTTGACCGGGCGTCACCTCCTCGAAGCCGACCGCGGCGCCCACAGCATGCACAGCGTCACCGAACAGACGGAACGCCTCGCTCGGGCGCACGCCGCGCTCTTTCGCTCTCTCCAGCGTGAGGCGCACACAGCGGCAGTAGTGCGTCGCCGAGGCCTTGACGTCCGTGGGCACAGCGTCGCCTAAGGCGCCATGCAGCGCTGCGCCACGTTCGTGCGCATCCTCTGGACTGTCTGCCGTGTCTGCGTGCAGAGGGCGGTGGCGCGCGGTGGCGGTCCCAGGCGGCGGGTGTTCAGGCGTGCCAAGGGACGCAACCTCGCGACCAGGAGACTGCTGCAGCCTGCGCCGAACAGCGGGGGCCAACCTCCTGGCGACAGGCGACAGACCACAGAGTGCGCGGAGGCACTACGAATTGCTGGGTGTTCGGGTGTTCGAGACGCCGGTTTAAGATTTGCTGTGCGAGGCCCCAGGCGCCAGCTGCTCGCGACTCGGGACTCGCGTGCGAGACGAATGCTCGGAAACGCATCGCTCAACGTCGTTCGTCCGTATCACTCATACTGTGACTGCGCCCACAGGAAGCCCTCCTGCTGCTGAGACTCCCTCTCAGCTCTCGCCTTGAAGAACTGCTGCTCAAAGCCGGTGCCCCGGTCCACGCCGTCCCAGTGCCTGCCCGGCTGGATGGAGTAGCGGTTGGGCGGCGCGCCCAGCTTGCGGCGCAGCCAGGAGTGGCGGGGCACCTGAGGCGGGATGCGGAACCCTGCCTTCTCGAGCAGCGCAGCATCTCCTCCCGGAGGCGGCGGCATGGGCGGCTCCTCGGGCTGCTTGGGCGCCACCACGGCCGCCAGAGGATCGCCCCAGCGTTGTTGCCGCTTGGACGCGTCGTTGAGAGCGGCATCATCCGCGTATCGCGCAAACGGCTTGCTCGCCTCTGCGCGAACGGCTGCGGCAGTGTCGGCCGCCAGACGCGCCTGCGCCAGTCCTGCGCCCCAGGCCGGTCGCTCCGGCTCTGGGCGCTTGTCCTGCTGTCGCAGGCGCTGCAGCTCGTCCAGGGACACCGCGCGGCCAGCCGGGTCACGAAACACGGTGCCCGCGCCTTTGCCGCTCTCCTCCGCGCCCATGGCGGCGCAGCGGGCAGCCTCCGCGGCGCGCTTGGCCACAGCCTCGGCGACCACGTCGGCGCCAGAGAGCAGACCCGCGCGCGTGCCGTCGGTCATCACCGCACCGCCGCCGCCGCCGCCGCCGCCGCCGCCGCCGCCGGGCGCACAGCGAGGCCGCCGCGGGGGGGACAGGTCAGGCGCAGGCGCGGCAGCGGCGCCGCGTCGGGGCGGCGAGAGGTCTGCTGCGGCGGCTGCGGCGGCGGCGGGCGCGCGCCGCGGGGGCGACAAGTCGCTGTCTGAGTCGTGCCGCACCCGGCGGCGGGGCGGAGAGAGGTCCGGCGCGGCTGCGGCTGCGGCTGCGGCTGCGGCTGGGGCCGCGGGGGCACGCCTCGGCGGCGAAAGGTCCTCGTCGTCAGAGTCGTGTCGCGCGCGGCGTCGTGGCGGAGACGGCTCCTCCTGCGCGTCACAGCGCGGCGCGTGAGGCGCGAAGGGCGCACGGGTGGCGCAGCGTGCGCCTCCCCGTAGGGTTCCCTGTCCTCCACCGCGGCCACTGACGCACCGCGGACGAGCTCCGACGACCCCGACGGGGCGGCGACAGGTCAGCGTCTTCAGCGGCAAAAGCGGGCGGCAGCTGCACCCAGCCGGAGCCGTCGTTGCGACTGGGCAAAGCGCGAGCGTCTGCTGCCCCCGCGTTAGCAACCACCGGAGCCTCCTCCTCCTCACGCTCCTGCGCTTGGCGCTCTCCGGGCCGCGCGTGGCGCCAGTCGTTCACGTCCTGGTCCAGGATGCGCACCCCCGCTGTGCCGCTCGGGGCGTCCCGCTTGCGCCGCCGCTTGCGCTCTGGTCCACCCCCTGTGTCCCCGCCGCCGCCCAGGTAGCGCTTCAGATACTCGGCACGAGACGCCATACCGTAGGGCGACCAAGTGTGCTGCCAGCTGTCACCTCTGCGTGCGTCGTACTACGACAACAAGCGTGAACTCAAAACATAGAGCCTCCGCGTCCCTCGTAGGCCAAGAAAAGCCGCGCACGCCCAGCGCCTGTGATACGCGCCTCTGCATGCGCAGCGGCCGCGTGGCCCGCCGCCCTTGAGGTCTCCGTTCGAGCGCCCCAAGGCGGAGAGCGTTTGCACCCTCTCGCGATGGCCGCGGCGGAGCCCTCCTCCGCACCAGGCGCCGCGCTCGCCTTCGTGTCAGGCACCAAGGTGCGTGTCGTGTCCTCGCAGCGCGCTGCGTCTTCGCCTTGTGGCTGGTTTGAGCTCTCGCGCCTCTCCGCTTCACGCGCCCTTCCTCGCCTCCCACGGACCGTCCGCCGCCTCCCTCACGCGCCGCCGCCCGCGCCGCAGGTGTGGGTTGAGTCCGGCGACGCCAACTCGGTGTGGGAGCTGGCGGAGGTTGTTTCGGCAGAGCCCGCAACCGAAGGCGCACTCCTCACAGTCAAAACTGCCTCGTCGTCTCTCAAAACCCTCCCCTCGCGCGCCGCCTGGCCCGTTGAGCCGCGCAGCGCGGGCGGGTGCGAGGACATGGTGAAGCTGTCGTACCTGCACGAGCCCGGAGTGCTTTCCAACCTACACTTCCGCTACGGCATGCAAGAGATATACACCTACACGGGCAACATCCTCATCGCAGTCAACCCCTTCCAGCGTCTGCCGCACTTGTACGGCGAGCACATGATGGCGCAGTACGCGGGCGTACCCCTGGGCGAGCTGTCGCCCCACGTTTTCGCAGTGGCCGAAGCTGCGTACCGCGCGCTGCGCGCCAGCGGCGCAGAGGGCGCTGCCCCGTCCAGCCAGAGCATCCTGGTGTCTGGGGAGAGCGGCGCGGGCAAGACAGAGACGACAAAGCTCATCATGAAGTACCTGGCGGCGCAGGGTGCTGTCAGGAGTGCTGCGGCTGTGCCGGCCGGACGACGTCCTGTGGAGGAGCAGGTTCTGGAGAGCAATCCTCTGCTGGAGGCGTTCGGCAACGCCAAGACTGTGCGCAACGACAACAGCTCGCGGTTTGGCAAGTACGCGGAGATCCAGTTTGACGCAGCTGGGTGCATCTCCGGCGCCGCCATCCGCACGTACCTGCTGGAGCGCAGCCGCGTGGTGTGCGTGGCGGACCCGGAGCGTAACTACCACATCTTTTACCAGCTCTGCGACGGCGCATCGCTCGAGGAGGCTGCCGCGTGGCGCCTCAAGCCCTCAAGCCAGTTCTGGTATCTCAACCAGTCGCGCTGCTTCGACCTTAAGGGGGTCTCCAATGCGGAGGAGTATGCAGCTACCCGGCGGGCCATGACCATCGTGGGCATGAGCGAAGAGGAGCAGGCGCACTGCATGCAGACGGTGGCTGCCATTTTGCACCTTGGCAATGTGGCGTTCACGCAGCAGGCTGGCGGAGACGGGGCCGCGCTGGGTGAGGGTGGGTGCGAGGCGCTGGAGGCTGCTGCTGCGCTTCTGGCAGTGGAGTCGTCTCAGCTGGAGAAGGCTTTATGCACGCGCACGCTTCGCACACGGGATGGGGACATTTTGAAGGAGCTCACGCCCGGCGAGGCGTCGCAGTCGCGTGACGCGCTGTCCAAGGCGCTCTACTCGCGCCTTTTCGACTGGCTGGTGGACAAGATCAACGGCAGCATCGGTCAAGACGCGGGCGCCTGCGGCTTCATCGGCGTGCTGGACATTTACGGCTTCGAGTCCTTCAAGCTTAACAGTTTCGAGCAGTTCTGCATCAACCTGGCTAACGAGAAGCTGCAGCAGCACTTCAACCAGCACGTGTTCAAGATGGAGCAGGAGGAGTATGAGCGAGAGGCTATTGACTGGAGCTACATCGAGTTTGTGGACAACGCAGATGTGCTGGAGCTCATCGAGGCTAAGACACCCGCCGGCGTGCTCGCGCTGCTGGACGAGGCGTGTCTCGCGCCAGGGGGCAGCGCCTCCTCCTTTGCCGGCCAGCTGGCCAAGACTCACGCCCAACACAAGCGCTTCTCTCGGCCCAGGGCTGGCGGCGACGCAGCGTTTACGCTGCAGCACTACGCGGGCGGGGTGACCTACGCCACGGAGGCTTTCCTGGACAAGAACAAGGACTACGTAGTGCTGGAGCACCAGCTCCTCGCAGGCGCGTCCGAGTCAGCCTTCATCCGGGACCTGTTCGGCGGAGTCAGCGCCCTGGCCGCCGCCAAGGATGCAAAGACGGCCATGAAGTTCGCCTCCGTGGGCCAAAAGTTCAAGGGCCAGCTCCAGGAGCTCATGACCAAGCTCAACACCACCCAGCCACACTACGTGCGCTGCATCAAACCCAACGCCGACAACGCGCCATCGCTGTTCGAACCCGGCGCGGTGCTGCAGCAGCTGCGGTGCGGGGGGGTGCTGGAAGCGATCCGCATCAGCTGCGCGGGCTATCCCAGCCGCAAGCCCCTGGACGAGTTCTCAGACCGCTTCGGCCTGCTCGCCGCCGCCGCGCCGCACGACGGCTCCCACGCGGCGCTGGTCAAGAGCGTGTGCGCCGCCGCAGGGCTGGTGGGCTGGCAGCTGGGCAAGAGCAAAGTGTTCCTCCGGGCCGGCCAGATGGCGCTCCTGGACGGCCTGCGCGCCGCCAAGCTGCGCGCCGCCGCCACGTGCATCCAGGCGGCGGCGCGGCGCATGCAGGCTGTGCGGCAGTACCGAGCCGTCCAGGAGGCTGTGCGCAGGCTGCAGGCTGCCACGCGCGGCATGCTGGCTCGCCGCGAAGCCTCCCGCCGACGCAGGGAACGGGCCGCCGTCGTGCTGCAGGCGGCTGCCCGTCGCCTGGCGGCGCGCAAGGCTTTCCTGCGCGTGCGCTTCGCCGTGGTCGCCATCCAGTGCGCCGTGCGCCGCGCCGCCGCGCGCGCCCGCGCCGCCTCCCTGCGCCGCGCCGCCGCCGCCACCTGCATCGCGGCGGCGTGGCGCGGGCGCACGCAGCGCGTCGCGTTTGCCTGGCTGCGCAAGGCCACCGTACTCGCCCAGTGCTGCTGGCGCCGCGCCCTGGCCAAGCGCCAGCTGCGCCGCCTGCGCACGGAGGCGCGCGAGGTGGGCCACATTCTGAAGGCCAAGTCGGAGCTGGAGGCGAAGCTGGAGCTGGAGAAGATGCGCACCGAAGCGGAGCGGCGCCGCATCGCCGAGCTGCAGTCCAAGGCTGAGAGCGAGGCCGCGGCGCATGCGGCTGAGCTGGCGACGATGGCGAAAGCGCAGGAAGCTGCGGCCGAGGCGGCCAAAGTGCAGGCGGCGGCCACTGCCAAGGCCGAGGCGGACGCTGCCGCCGCCGTGGCGCGCCTGGGGCAGCTGGAGGCGGCCGCGTTGGCCGCGCGCGAGGAGGCTGCGCGAGCGGCGGAGGAGGCGAAGCAGCGCGCCGCCGTCGATGCCGCCGCCGCCGCAACCGCCGCCGAGTCGCTGCGGCAGCAGCTGGAGGCCGCCCTGGCCTCCGTCGCCGAGGCCACCCTGAGGGCGGAGGAGGCGGAGGCGCACGCGGAAGAGCTCGCTGTGGCGCTGGAGGAGTCCGCCGCCGTCGTGGTGAGGCTGCAGGAGACGGAGCACCTGCTGTCTGGCGACAAGCTGCGCCTGGAGGGCGCCCTGAGCGACATGACACAGCGCGCCGTTCGCGCGGAGGCGGCCACCGCTGCTGCGGAGGCTGAAGCCTCGGAAGCGGCGGCGGCGCTGCTGTCGCGCCCGCCGCAGCCACAGACCGCAGGCGCTCTAAGCGCAAGCGCTGGCGCGCCCATGGCGGCTGCGCAGGTGTCGCAGGCGCCCCTGTCGCTCTCGCCGCGCAGCGCGTCCGGTACAAACTCCGCACAGCGCTCAATCAGCTTCTCAGAGAACGATGCCGCCGCCGCAGCAGCAGCAGCAGCAGCCACCACGCCTACCGCCGAGTCCGCCGCGCTGCTGGCTGCGCGTCGGGCGCGCATGAGCGTGGAGCGCAGTGCGGGCGACCCCGAGGTGCTGCTCAAGTGTCTCCAGGAGGATGTGGGCTTCAGCCACGGCCGTCCCGCCGCTGCGTGCCTCATCTTCCGGGCGCTGATGACGTGGCACAGCTTTGAAGCTGAGCGCACGAACCTGTTCGACCGCATCATACACACCATGGGCGCCGCGGTTGAGCGCAGCACCGACGACAACGCGCAGCTGGCCTACTGGCTGAGCAACGCCACCATGCTGCTGCACCTGCTGCAGCGCACGCTGCGCACGGGCGGTGGGGCTGGCGGGCGGCGGCGGGCGGGGAGCGGCGCGGCGGTGGCGCCGCCTGCTGCGCAGCCAGGGATGATGGACAAGCTGCGTGCGCGCATCACCGGCTCCCCGATCGCCCCTTCGCAGCCTGCTGCGCCGCCGGTGGTGGAGGGGGTGCGCGGGGTCCCCCAGGTTGACGCAAAGTACCCGGCTCTGCTGTTCAAGCAGCAGCTCACGGCGTTCGTGGAGAAAATCTACAGCCTGCTGCGCGACAACGTGAAAAGGGACATCACCCCCCAGCTGGGCGCCTGCATCCAGGCACCCCGCGCGGCCAAGGCTGCGCCCGGCGCGCCTGCCGCCACGCCCGCCGGCTCGCGCGCAGGCAGCCGCTCCGGCAGCGGCTTCGGCGGCTCGGTGACGCTGTCCGGGCACTGGCGGGTGATGCTGGACGTGCTGGACAAGCTGTTGGCGACGATGAAAGACAACTTCGTGCCCCCTTTCCTGGTGCGCAAGTTCTTCACCCAGGTGTTCAGCTTCATCAACGTGCAGCTCTTCAACAGCCTACTGCTGCGCCGCGAGTGTTGCTCCTTCACCAACGGCGAGTACGTCAAGACGGGCCTCGCCGAGCTGGAGGGCTGGCTAGAAGGCGCCGGAGAATCCTGGGTTGGCTTCGCTTGGGAGGAGCTGCGCCACATCCGACAGGCGGTGCAGCTGTTGGTCATCCACCAAAAGCCCAAGAAGAGCCTGGCCGAGATCACAACCGACCTCTGCCCCGTCCTCTCCATCCAGCAGCTCTACCGCATCAGCACCATGTACTGGGACGACAAGTACGGCACCGAAACGGTGAGTCACGCGGTGTTGCTGGCCATGAAGCAGCAGATGTCCGCAGATGCGGCTGCGGCGCCCGCACTCAACTCTTTCCTGCTGGACGATGATGCGGTCATCCCATTCACCGTTGAGGAGATGGCTGTGGGCATCGGGGAGGTTGACGTGGCGGACGTGCCGCTTCCGCCGGCGCTGAGAGACGTTCCCGCATGCGCTTTCCTCACCGGGCCGTTGCTGTTGAGTTGAGTGACGGAGAGCGCACACCAAGCACGCCTAGTTTTAGATGTCATTCATTCGCTCTTTTGCGCAGCTTTGAGAGCTCAACCGCGACTTGTGAGCCCACCGTGGCGTTGTTCAGCACCAGCGCAATGTTGGCTGCCAAGCTCGCGCCGCCCGTCGCCTCCGCCACGCGCTTCAACAGGAAGGGTGTCACCGCTGCGCCGCTCAGCCCCTGCGCACTCGCCTCCGCCAGCGCCGAGCGAGTCGCAGCCTCGATGGCCTCTCCGTCGGCTGCGTTGGACTCTGGGATTGGGACAGCCAGCACCAGCCCACCCAGGTGCAGCGCCTGCGAGGCTGCAATGGCTGCGGCCGCCTGCGCCGGGGTGTCGATGCGCCAGGGGCTGCGCACGCCAGAGCTGCGCGTGTAGAAGGCTGGGAACTGGTCGCTCCCAAAGGTTGCCACAGCGACGCCACAGGTCTCCAGAACCTCTAGCGTCTTCGGGATGTCCAGGATGCTCTTGGCGCCCGCGCACACAACCGCAACGGGCGTCCTCGCCAGCTCGCTCAGGTCTGTGGAGACGTCAAAGCTCTCGGAAGCGCCGCGGTGCACACCGCCGATGCCGCCAGTCACAAACACTGCTATGCCCGCGGCTGCGGCGAGCAGCATGGTGGCGCTCACCGTCGTGGCGCCGGTCAGGCGCTGCGAGAGCACGTAGGGCAGGTCCTGTGAAGTGTGAGCGCTCACGCGAGGCTGCGGGCAGGCTGTCACGTACCCTGCGCGACGTCTTTTTGGCCGCGTGGCCCAGCCTGGCGAGTCGCTCCAGCTCTGCGTCCTCCAGCCCCACGCAGGGCACTCCGTCCAGGATGGCCACCGTGGCCGGCACGGCTCCTGCCTTGCGCACAGCAGCCTCTACAGCTCTCACCGTCTCCAAGTTTTGCGGATATGGCATGCCGTGGCTGATGATTGTGCTTTCCAGCGCAACCACAGGCGCACCGCACGCGAGTGCCTTGGCCACACTGGCCGAGAGGCGCACCTGGCTGTACAAGGACTGGGCCACGTGCGCCGTGAGCACGCCCACGCGCCGCTCCCACGGCGTTGCCATGCTCTTGCGTTGAGCACGTTAACGATACTCCGAGTGGTAGGAGCGCAGTCGACTGCCTGATGCCACACAGACACACACATCGTCCGACAAATCTGTGATAGTGCGCGCCATAGTGTGTCCCTGTCGGCTCTATTTCCTGGCTGCAAGCCCTCGCCGCGCGTGTGGCGTGCGAGGTGTCTGTTTCGAGATGAGCAGCTGCGGTCCGCTGGCTGGCGTGGTAGTCTTTGTGGACGTGACGAACGAGGGCGGGTTGAACGCCACGTCACTGTTCAGCAAGAAGCTGGCGTCCCTGGGCGCGCTGGTGGTGGAGCGGCTGTCGCGAGCGGTGACGCATGTGGTGTTCAAAGGCGCACCGGACGCTCTAAGAGCTCTCCACGACCGCCTGGCCAAGCTGGGCGCTGGCGCGCACAGGCACGTGGTGTCTGTCGCCTGGGTGGTCGCCTGCGAAGCCTCTAGGGCCAAAGCGGAGGAGGGGCGCACGCGCAGGTCCGACCGGCGGACACGCTCGCCTCCCTCGTCGCCTCGCCAACCTACGTGCGCGGCGGCGGGGGCTCCAGCAAGAAGCGCAAGTCCATGGCGCCGCAGCCGGTGCAGCGATACGGTGCGTGCGGGCCGCACACGCTCCGTTGGTCCGCACAAACGCACAGCTCACACAGCGGTTCCCGCTCTTGCCGTCCAGATCTGGACCTGGAGAACCCAGCCTTTTCGTCCTCGCAGCTGCTGCTGCTGCGCTCGCCGGCGCTGGACGGCAGCGGGGCGGGCGGGACGCCCGGAGGGAACCCGCTGCTGTTGGCGGATGTGGGCGAGGCGGGTGATGTGGGTGGAAGCTCAGGTGAGCCCTCCACACGCATCAAGCGCGCGCGCAGCGTGCTGGGCCCCGCCCGCGTGCAGCCACGCAGCGCGCCCGCAGCGCTGGGGCCGGGGGCCGGGGGCGGCGGGTCTCCTCCTGCTGGGGAGACCTTCAGCCCGCTGCGCCCGCACGCCGCGCTGCAGCTGGCGCTGCTGGAGGCGGCCTCCGCGCGCGCAGACACCGGGGGAACGCCGCCGCGGGACGCGGACGGGGCTCCTGAGGCGGTGGCAGAGGCTGCGCTGGATGCGCCCGCCGACGTGCGCCCGGCAGCTCGCTCGCCCCTCGCGCCCGCTCTCGCGCTCATCAACCCGATGCCCATGCCGCCACCGCTGGATGCGGCCAAGGCAGCTGTTGTTTCTGCTGTAGCGCGCAGGGGCACTCTTGCGGTGACCTGCGCCGACGCTGCTCTGGCAGATTGCGCAGCCTCCGCCGTCTCGACGCTGCGCGGCCTTCGCCTGTGTCCCTTTGCTGGCTCGGGCGTGACACATCTGGTGCTGGGGGAGCCCAAGCGCACGCTCAAAGTGCTCCACGCAGTCGCGCGCGGCGCCTGGCTGCTGCGCCCGGAATGGCTGCTGCGCTCCCTCGAGGCTGGCGCCTGGCTGCCCGAGGGAGACTTCGAGGACGGCGCGTTCGCGGGCGCCCCGCGCGCGCGCCTGGCGCGAGCCAACCCGGAGCACCGGGGCTTGCTCGTGGGCGTGCGCGTGCTCGTGGCGGAGCCGCGCCGCGCCGCGCCCCCCGCCAGCGACCTGAGGGCGCTGGTGCTGGCCTGCGGCGGCGCGGTGGTCAAGAAGGGCGCCTGCGACTACGTGGTGACGGCCAAAGGGCAACAGCCCAGCGCAGACGCAAAGGCCGCAAAGGCGGTCACAGAGCAGTGGCTACTGGATGCCATCGCAGAGTACCAGCTGCCGGCAGACGCTGGGGCGTACGCGCCATGAGTGCCGAACGTCGTACGGAAACGAGGAGGCCTGGACAGTTGTGTTTCCCTGGTGGGGGAGGTGAAGAGCCCAACCGCTGCCGGTTCCAGGCCCAAAACTGCTCTTGCCCGCCCCTGCAGCACGCCGCGACAGCGTGCAGCCGTGGCCGAGTTCCGCGCGCGGTGCTGGCCGCGGCACGGCGGCGGCGCTGCTGTGAGGGCGAGACGCGAAAGGGTTTCACTTCCCTCGCTCCCAGATGCCGCCGCCGGCGCGCAGCAGTCCCCTCTTCCTGCTGGTCTATGCCGCTACGCTCATGGCAGCTGCGCTGCGCTGCGCTGCGCAGGGGGCGCCCGGCAGTGCGTGGGACGTGGCGTCTCTTCGCGCCGCATCCGCTCCCGCCGCGCGCGCGGGCGCCGAGGCGCTGCAGCTGTACGAGAGCAAGGCCCTGGAGGCGGAGCAGCGCCAGGCTGCGCTGACTCTCGCTGGAGGGTGGGCCTCTCGCGCCGCGGCGCTGGTTCGCACCCCTCGGCGGTCGTGTTGGTCCGACGCGCTCTCTTCGCTCAAGGCGTTTGACTGCCGCGCCCTGGGCACCGACGGGCACCGCCGCTTGGCGCTGGCCATTGCGTCGTGCACGCACCAAGCGGCGGGAAAGCCGCCGCTTACGTGCCCTCCAGACACAGCCTTTGACGCCTGCGGCCGCAAACTGCGCGCCGACGCGTGGACCTCCTTCGAGCTGGCGCAGCGGGACGCCACTGCCATTTGTTTCTACACTCAGCTGGAGGCGATGACCGCAAATTGGTCCAGCAGCGCCGCCGAAAGTGCCACCGTGCTCTTGGAGGGATTGGGCGCCATCCAGGACTCCCAGCAGGAGCAGCTGGCGGCGCAGGCGCGGCTGCAGGCGCTGCAGGAGCAGTCCCTGGAGCGTCAGTCGGCGACGCTAGAGGTTGCAGAGCAGGCTGCAGGTCTCGCGCAGGCGCAACTGGACGTCTCCCAAGCCCATTCAGCGCTGCTCACGGGCGTGGCTTCCACGCTGAGCGACGCGGCGGCGCTGTCGGTGGAGGCGCTCCACATGAGCAAGCAGCTGTCGCTGGGCCTGGGCTGGCTTCTCACGACGAAGGACTTCCTCAACCGCTTTGCGGCAGCGCTCGCAGCCGTCGCATTGGCTCGTGCGCTGTGGTGGCTGGCGCTCTCGCGCCGCGCCGCCCGCCGACAGTTCGCAGCGATGCAGCGCACAGTGCTGGACGCGCTCGCCGCGGACTCCGCATGCCGCGAGGCGAGGCTGATGGAGGCGATGCACGCTGCGCTGGAGGCGCATGAGCAGCGCATTGCGGCCATTTTTGAGTCACAACTGGAGACTCTACAAGCGAGACAGCTCCTCCTGGCTGCTGTGGAGGCGCCGGATGCGGTGGAGACGCCGATGCTCACTCACCGAGGCGCTACCTCTGCGTCCACGCGCACGCGCAGCAGGCGGCGAGTGGTGAGATAAATAAAGTAGAGCATTAGATCTAGAGTCTCTATTGCAGTACCGCAGCATCGCACGCCGGCACGCTGTTCTCGGCAGCCTTAGATCTACTTGTCTCGCCGTTCGTCAATACCTCCAGCTCGGTCGCCTCCAGCAGCATCTCGTATTCGCTGTCGCCACTGTTAC